>Ga0179593_1420160_pt1 | contig 11337 bp, 16 predicted proteins | sample CZODoug2_1_08_16_FD_185931 | JGI IMG/M metagenome (GOLD analysis project Ga0179593, IMG submission 185931) | Vadose zone soil fungal communities from Angelo Coast Range Reserve, California, USA - CZODoug2_1_08_16fungal (PacBio error correction) | ecosystem: Environmental > Terrestrial > Soil >... | reverse complement strand
TGTTTTTTTTTTGACCCACAAAGCACCCCCCCTTTATGTTGTGCCCTGACCTTTGTTTCGTTGTGCCGCTTTTTTCCTGACCAGACGTTGGTTTGCCTCCAGTGACTTCGGCTTTTTTCTGTCCCCGGATGTTTTTTTTTTGAACATCCCTTTTCCCTGCTCGCCCTCGTCCCAGACTCGTACCCCATCTTTCTTTAAAACATGCTTCCCCCTTATGATCTACGTAATTTTTTCTTTCCCCCTTTTCATTTCCTCTTCCCCCCCATTTAACTTCCTTTCCCCTTTCGGATCAAATTCTTAGCCGTTTTTTCTATTTATTACCCCTACCCTTTTCTTGTTTTTGTTTTTCTGACCGAATCCATTTTATTTTCCTATACTTCAAGTTTTCATTTTTCCACAACTTCCCTTTCACTGATCCCCAACATCACTGATCCATGTCACCTTTTTTTTCCATGACAAGTCCTGTGAGCCTTCTCTCCAGGGAACGTTCGGGGATTCGCGGCGACCCTTTTCCAAATTTTACTTCTGGCGTAGCCGCCCCTGCCGTTTTTTCCGCGGGATGTTCGTCCCCCCCCTCGTCCTTTCAACCTACTACCATTAAGCCCTTTTTTCCTGAAAAAGGTCCTTTCCGTTGGAAAAACACCTTTCCCACATTTTGTCTTGCTTTTATGGTGGTCCTTCCACTACCTTTCCCCCCCTTTTTCGCACCCTGTCTCGATGGATTTTTCCTTAGGTTTTTCTCCAGGTGGTTAGAAGGATGTTCTTTTTTTGTGGGTTCTAGCGGGGGTCGGTCGTCCCTCGGGGCCCCCTTTTTGAGCACGTCTCTCGCTTTTTTCATTTACCTAGCCCCCCCCTTCTTTCAGGCCTTCCCCCCTTTCCCCCCCCCCTCTTTTTTCTCTTCTGGGCATTTTTTGCCCCCCCTCCCCCCCCCCCTGACGTTTGGCGACCTACCTTTTTTTTTTTTGACCCCGATTTCGTTTTCCTCTTTGAACTCATGCTGCTCCCCCTTTTCTTTGCACCTTCACCGTTTTTTTTTTTTTTTTTTCCCCCCCGAGGACTCTTTTTGAGCATTTACATTGTTCCGGCGTCCCCCCCCCCGATTTTTCCCACCCCTCCTCCCCCCTGGTGAACCCCGGGCTCTTTGTTCCGACCCCTAAAGTCTTTGCTTCACCTTTAAGGTTGCTAAGATTTTCATTACTGTCTTAAATTAAGGTGGCCACACTCCCCCCCGTGGGGTTTCCAACTTCCTCACATATTGGATGTTTTGATTCTTCCCCGTCTGTCTTCTTTCCGGGACCAATGCCCCGCCGAGTCCCTGGCGGTGGGGTAACCCGATTTTTGTGTGACAGGTATCCTCCCCTCTTGAACCCTCCCCCCAGACCCTTCCCCGTAAAAAGTTTTAAGGTAGAACAACCACCCCTCTTTACTTTATCCCACCCTTTTTTTTTTCAGTGTATCGCGGGTCCCCACCTCTTCTAAATTATTGATACCCTGGAATATTCCTTTTTCCGGCTCATCTTATTAGAAGACATTCCCACTTCGATAGTGTGTGGATTTTGCTCTTGGGTGAATTGATTTTTTCTCCGGGTATTTTTCTTGTTTGAACGTTTATTTCCCCTCTTTAATTTTTTCCCCTATTTTTTTTTCCTCCAGAATTACCTTTGGATTCGGCGTTTTTTTTTCCCCCTTCTATAATTTCTTGAGTGTCCCTTAGTCACCAATTCTCTTGAAGGTGCAAAAGGCCCTACCCGTAGACTTCTGATATCTTCGGTTGTTGAGTTATGTTTTTTTTGACCCATATTTCCATGTTTGCGGAGTGCATCCTCTTTTGATCCGCACCCCCGCCTGATTCGTTGGCCTTCGTTTTCCCCAGTTAGACCCGTGATCGTCCCGTCTCTTACTCAAGTTTACCCCCCCCCGTTGTCGCCCCGCCAGGTATTTAACGTTTTTAAACCAGTTTCCCCCCGCAAAACACCCCCCCCTTCTTCAATTCCCCCCCGAATCTTTCAGTCAAATCTTCAACCCTTTTTCCGAATGTCCTCTATTGATTTCCAGCAAGGCCTTCCGACTAGTTGACCGTTTTCCTTCCTTAGAGCGTCCGATCAGAATTTTTGGTCTAGCGCTCCAGCTTCCCCTGGCCCCCTGGGGTACCGCCCCGCTTTCCTGGTCCCCCCCACGGGCACCGCCATTGAATCTTACTGACCCTCTTTCGTAGTAAGACCTCCCGGTTTGTTGACCCCCCTTTTTTTTGGGTTCTTTTTTAAACCTTGCCCCCCCATCTGAGATCTTGCTTCTTTTTGCTCCACTATTGTCGCCCTCTTAGGTCGTTTTTTCCGCAAGTCCCCGTCGTCTCTGTTTTTAATGTTGGGTTCCCCTTTTATCTGGAAGTTATTCTTCTTTCTTGACATTCATTTATTTTGGTCATGCTAATTTTTTTTCCCTAGTCTGCCCTTTGGATCAGGAGACCATTCCATCCCCCTTTCACGTTAGCGTTCTCTCGGCTGGTGTGAGTTTTTTCCTCGAAATTTCTCCCCGGCAGGAAGATTGGCGGTTCTTCATGAACAGTCCGGTCTCCTTTCTGGTTGGAGGTGGGCATTTTCCCATGTCTTCCCCTTAGAGACGATTTTAGCTTTGCCTTTTCACCTTTTGCTGTTTTTCTTCAGGGATGGGTTCTCTATAAACACCCCCCCCCCGACTTTTTTTACTTTTTTTTTTTTGGAGGCACCGTTACCCAGCGTCTCTGGTTTCTTTTTTTTTTTTTTTTTTTTTCAGACCTTTCCCCCCCTCACCCATTGCGGACTTTTTTTTGTTTGACTCCCCCTTCACTTCAGGTCCTTTTTTTCTTTCTTGTTTGCTCCTTTTTCTCGGGCGGCACCATGGACCCATTCCCCCGGTGTTTTTTTTTTCCGTATGCGGGCCTTGGACCTTTTCACCCTAATTGGGTCCCAATTCAAATTTTACCCTGCGAAGTTTTTTACACCTCCCCCTTTTTTTTTTCTTCTTTACCCCTTCCGACCCTTTCGCACTTTTTCCTTTCTCAGGGTTCTTTTTCCACGGAGGGATTTGTTCCTTATGCCCGCCCTTTCCCCACAACCGACCAGCCACCGGTTACTTTTTTTTCTTTCATCTCAGTTTTTTTGGTTCCCCTAAACCATAACATGCCAACTTCCTGGTATTTTGTTCATCCTGTTTCCCGTTTATCCCCGGGTGTTACAATTTTTTTTTTTCCGTTTTCTTTCCGGTGCCCGTAAGCTTTTTGTGACTTTTTTTTCCCTGACTCCTTTGTCGTTGACCAAACCAGAGTCCTCGCCTGGTTCCTTTCGTTTTCTTGTTACGGCCTTCTCCAGCAGTTTTTGTGTTTGGCTTGGCTGCCCCCCCCCAGGAATTTTGCTTTTTTAGGACAGTCGCTTTATGCAAAGCCAACCTTTGCCCTGCCAAGGCGCCTCTCTTTTTCAGGCCCCAGTTTACTTCCTTTTTTTTGCAGGCACGGTTTTTTTCCCTGCGCTTTTTCCGAGTCGCGAAAGTTTATTCGTCCCCCCAACCAATTTCCGCAATTTGATTTTACATTTCTTCCTTCCCTTTCGGAAGGCGTGCCCCTTCCTGCCATTGAACCCCGGATTTGGCCAAATAACTTAGATCTGGACCTCTACGCCTCTGGCTAACGGGTCATGTTTTTCCCTGTCTCTTTTTAGGGTCGCGCCTGGTACTTTGCTCAAACGTCCCTTTCCCGGTTATTTATTGGGTTTTGTTAGGCTTCCTGTTGGCGCCCGAAGATATTTTGGGTGGGTTGGGCGAGAAACTTCCGTGTTGGTTTCTTAAGGGCCGTGTCTTCTGAGCCCGGATTTTTTGTACCCAATTTTTTCTGAGGGCAGTGCAACGAAGTTCCCTGATCGTTCGAGGAGATGCAGGACTTTGCCTGCCTCCAACAGGTCAGCTCCCTCTTAATCACAACTTTTTCAAGACCCCGGCAGTCCGGCCCCGACTCCATTGTTTTACCGCTTTAACCAAACGCCCCCTGAATCTTGCTGAAGGGACACCCATCTGATCTCCTAAAGTCAACTTTTTTTCAACCCTCTTTCCTGGACCCCCTAAGGACCGGACTCCCCTAGACCCACCCCCTTTCGTTCCAACCAGAAAAGCTTTCCCCTGCTACAGTTGCTACCAAATCCTTTTTTTCTCCAGACCCCCCCATTCCTGTGTTCAAAAACTCATCAGGCCCCACTTTTTACCGCTTCGGGTCTTTTCCCATTACCCTGGACTCCCCGAGGTGATCTGAGGATTTTTTATGTTGACCCCCACAAACGATCAATTCTTGTTCAAACTCTCCAAGCCGGGTTTATTTTTTTTGAGATTTTTCAGTTTTTGTACCTCGGGATCAGTCCCCATCCTCGTTTTGACCAGCTCGCCAAGTCGGGGTAGGCCGCGCCCCCATTCAAGGCCTCCTTGGTTTTGGGTATCAGCTTGCTTTCGGTTCTTGATGAGCTTGACGGTTCTTCCCACCGATTGGTCCAAAAGAGTATACTTCTCCCTCTGACTTGCTTTCACTATATCCCTTTGAGGGTCCCTCGCCGATCGGTGCCGTAGTTTTTTCTTTTTGAAATGGGGACCCCACTTTCCCATGCGCCCCCCAACTTGAAACCCTTCTGCCCGATACGTTTCGCAGGGTTCCGTATTAACCCCGGCACTCTAGGCCCAGTTGACAGGAAACCATGGGGTTCCGTATCGAACCACCCTTTTTTTGGCATGGCTTTTAACCTTTCTTTCCCCCCCCCTCCCCGTCTCTGTTGTTTGCGTCACCCCTACCCTGATTTTATCTGGTTTATTTTCCGAGTACCGAACGTTTCCACAATTGGGCAAGGGCCCCCTCGACCAACCTGACTCTGTCGGCCCCCATTGGAGAAGGCGCTTTCCCCCACTTGGAACCCAGCCCCTAGCGTGTATTCGCTGCAGAGCAATTCACATTCGGTAAGGTTTTTTTTTGGTTTTAAGACCCATTCGGTGGAACATTTCAGACACGAGTGCTTGTTGGTGTCTTTTTTCTTCACACGCAGGAGGTTTTGGTGCGGCTGCGGTCGGACGTCGGCCTTGTTCCTTTATTACATTCGTTTGGCTACAGACTTGTGGCTTCGCAGATTTGGTTTGAGTTCTTCCCCTTAGCCATGTTCCCCTCCTTGTCCTTTTCCCAACGTTTCTTTCCTTCAATTTTTCATTAGCATTTGGTCCAGTGACCAATGTTACTCCTCGCTTCATGCTCCAAGGACTTTTTCTTCATTATTTCTTTTTTGTTTGTTGAGATAAGATTTCTTTTTGTGGTCCGACTGTATTTGATCCGATCCCTTTTTTCCATGGTCTTATGTACCCCCGGTGCATTCCCACTGATCCATGTCCCACTTTGACCACGTTTTCCCTCGCGCGGCCGTTTTTTTTCGGCCATATGAGATACCTTTCCCAACTCCCTTTGCATTGTTTTGAGTCGCCCCACAGCCCGTTTTTGGATCCCACCCCTCTCCATTCCCCTTGACCCGTTTTTTTTTGCGCTGTCGCCGCGCACCCTCCTTTTGCGGCCCCCCCGTTTGTTTTGTTTTTCTTTTTTTTTAATTTGCGCTGTGGCTCCTCCATGCCTTCGTTTTTCGCAAATCTTGGGCGCCTTTTTTGAGCAAGTTGGTGTACCAGAGTTTGAGTATTTTCGGGCGTGGAAGTACCGTTTTTACTTCTCTGATAATCCTATTTTTCCTATTTTTTTTTTTCTTCCGCTTCAGTGCCTATGATGCCCTTGAGTAGCGGAAGCTGACGCTTTTTTACTTTACCCAACCACTACCCCATTTGGTCCACAATTTTATTTTTACCAATCCTGCTGCTCCCCTTTTTCGTTTTTCCCAATCTTCGGTGTAAATTTTTTTTTTCAGTTATAGTTTGTTTATGTCTCGTCTTTGAGCAACACTCCCCCACCCCCTTCGCGCAATGCTGTCCCTGCGCTGGCTTTTTTTTTTTTTTCCTTACCGTCTCCCTATCCTTTTTGGCTCTTCTTGGTTTCATGCCCGGCTGTAATCCGCATGCCCGCGCCCATATTCTATTGACTGAGATCCCCGATTGTTTTGTGACAGGGCCAGTTTTCCAATTTATAGTTATTGAGGAGGACCACAAAGCTTCGTCCCCCCCCTTCATAACACCCAAAATGCCCAAAACCCCAAACGGGGTGCTCAATCACCCCATTCAGTTTTTCTTACCCTGACGCACATTTATCTACATCTCGCGCAGCGACAGGGTACTTCCACTCGTTTCTTGGTTTTCTTTGCAGATCCTTTTTGCCCCCCTTTAACCTTGGTGTTTTTTTTTTTTTCCCCAAATGGTGTTCCAGGTCTGGGGCCATGTATGAACCTTAAACCTCGAAGGTTCTGGCCCTACGGTTTCAACTAGGACTCCCGGCCGCCTCTTTCCCGATGCCGCTTTCCCCCCATTTTGGCACACCCCACTCGGTAAAAAATTCGTTCAGGTTGCACCTAGGTTGGAAGGGACATTGTCCATTTTCTCCTCTTCCGCGGGACCTCTTCTTTTTTTGATCGTTTTTTTTTTGAAAAGTTATGTTGGATCTGGTTCCGAATTCCTCGATACTCCGAATATCGCTGTTTCTTTCCCCCGCATTTCACCCCCAACACCCCCCTTTTTTTTTCATATCCTTCCGTCGCTTACCCCCCCTTTTCTAGAAACACCAGTATCATCAGACTTTTTCGCACCCCCGCTCTTTTCAGGTATAGGTTGTTTAGCATTTCCTACAATACCCCCTTTCTATTGGCAGTTTCGGAAGTTTTTCCTTTCCCCCGAGGACTATGCGAACTGGTCTTCCTAGGGGGCTTCCCGGCCAGACCGGGTTCCCTTTCACGATAAGGGCCCTGCTCGTTTTTTTTCGCCTGATTTCCGAAACCCACGGGGAACCCTTTTTTTGAAGACACAGCATTGCCTGTCATCGGCTTTAAAGGATTGAGTGAGGTTTTTCGCTGTGGCTGACAACCAGTTTCTGCCATACCCCCTGTTTGCGGGGTCATTTTTCGGCCGTTTCTCTCCTTCCCTGACATGCATTGAATCCTGTGACGCTTCATCCTTACCACAGGACCATTTTGGCGATCGGAGGCTTTTCACACCCCCTGTGGGCTGTTTTTCCCCTTTGCCTTTCTTGGCCGCGAGTTGCGTCCCCCCTTTTCGCAGCCGCGATGGCTTTTGATTGGCGCGCATTTTTACGGCAGTTCCTTCGGTTTCCAGCGCGACTTCTCTCCCTCATTTTTTCATGTTGCCTTTTCCGTTCGTTATCGATTGCATCCCCCCTTCCACCCTTTTCGTTAATTTCTTGCGCTTTCCTTAATGTATGGTATTTTTTTTTTTTTCGGGTTTTTTTTGGCACTCCTTTTTTCCACTAGGGCTGTTTGGTTTTAACTTAAAAGCAAACCCAATGGCTGACTTCTTTTCTCCCCATTCCGGTGCCGGGGTCGACGTGTTCTTTTTCCCTTGGTTTTTACGGGATCTTTACAGAATTATAGTCTATTTTCACGAATAAAGTTTTTTTTGGTTTTTCTCGATGCATGCTTTTGGCCCGTTCCCCTCAACCCCCCTTCCTTCCCCTCATTTTTGGGCCGTATGCTGAATTGCGTCTCCCCTTCCCGCCCATTTTTTTTCCGTTAACCTGCGGATTTTTTTCACAGTTCCCCCCCCCCAACTTTGAATACCAAGTTCGGGTTTTTTTTTTTTTTTTCTTTTTTTTTTTTATTAAGTGCTTTAGTTCGTCCTTGCACCGACTTCCCCCCTCCCAGGGGTTTCAAGAAGGTCTGCATTGCTCTTTCGCAAGTTTCTGGGCCTCGTGCCTCGTTACGGCTTTTCTGTCCTGTTCGCCTTTCGGCTTTGTTCCAGGGCTCTCCCACCCACTCGTTCTGCAGGCCGGGAGGGGGCCGCCCTTTCAATTATGGAAGCGCCGAGGGCCGTCAAACCGGCCGACCCTTTCGATTTGATGCTGACCACGAGGTGACTGCATTTTTTAGATTCTCTTTCCACCCCTTTTTATGGACCCAATCATAACTTCTGTCCGCTGTCTGTTTTTTTTCCCCCCCCTTGCTCCAACTTGACTTCACTTTGATGTTTTCCGTCCCGGAGCCGCCGATTTTGGTAGTTGGCTATATTTCTAGGCCCCCCCTCGGGTCCCACAAAACGTGCGTTCCGGAATACTGTGTGAAGGTCGCCGTGGCCTGTGAATTCTTTTTTCGCGCTTACACAATGGAGCCTCGTTTTTTTTCCACCGACCAGATCAGGTCTCTGATCGGAGAATGCGTTTTGGAGGGGCCGTTCACCCGGACCCCCTTCGCTGGACTTCTTTTAAGCGAGGTTACCTGAACAATTGATATGTCTTGTCTGCTTTTTTTTTGGTGAGGCTGGCCTTTTTTTACCTCCCTTGATCCCCAATTTTGGTAGACCCTGGTGTTTTGGAATCGGCTCCCCCCCCACTTTTGTCGGGGGATGGATATCGCCTTTCCCTTTCCCCGAACCCCACAGTAAAGCTGATTTCTTTCCCTCTATCTATGGGCCCCGTTTCGGCCTCGCCAACCTTCACCCCCCTACCCCCCGCATCACCCCGCCGAATACCCTCAATACAGTTTTCACCCGGCCTCTCCTTTGTTTACCGATTTTGCACCAACAACCTCCCCTAGGGGCTTTTTCGCCGTCCACCGTTCGGTTTCAGGGCCCGCGCCTTTTTATTGTTTCTCTAACCCCTTTTTTCCAGCCTCGTCCCCCTGCTGACGCTTTGCACAAAAAACCTTCCTTGCCACCTGATCCTAGGAAGTCGGCGTCAAGTTTTTTATTCTCACCCAATTTTGATGCCACTGGATTTCACCCTGAAGTCCCGCGCTGTTGACAATTGACGAAGAACCAGGGAGGGGGTCGTGCCCCTTTCTCCGCTTTTTTGGCAGGAGGTTTGCCTATTGTGCTGGATACCCCGGTTTCAATTCCTTTTGAGTGTCTTGAAGGCACGAAGTTTCTGGAATCTTCCTTCTTTTCGGATCTCTCGTGTCCCATATTCTTCGCTCCGGGTTTTTGGTCCCCGCTTCGGACGTAAGGAAACAAATCGCCCCCTTCCTGAGCAAAGCGCACCTTGTTTTCCTTTATCCCCTTTCCCGCCCCTCTTTGGCGCATGTTCCCGGGACGTCATTGGGACCAGGTGTATGCACCACCGAACTCCGAACCCACTATTCCCAATCTGCAGCGCCTTCTGTCTCCTGGGATCCCCAGAAGTTTTTGCGCCCCCCCATCTTCCCGGAACCGGAAGGTGTGTTCACCCAGTATGTCTCCCCCCCCACCCGTGCGTTAAGGAGGACTCCTCTTGCCTACCCCCTTTCCCCCCCTACTCATTTTCCGCCAACTAATCCATTCTCCTCCCGCGCCCCCCCTCCCCTCTCCCTCCCCGCTTACCTCCTCCCCCCCCCCCCCCCCTCTCCCCCCCCTCCCCCCTCTTGCCCCTCTCTTCCTCTCTCCCTACCTCGCCCCCTCTCCCCCCTCCATACCATCCATCCCCCCCCGTATCCCCTACCCCTACCCGCGACATCCTCCTATTCCCCCTTCCCCATTCCTTTTTCTTCTTTCCCTACCCCCCCCTCTCTCTCTCACCGCTCCTCTCTACCACACCCTTTCTCCTCACTCCCACACCCCCTCCCCGTCCTACTACCGTGAAAGCTCTCCTCTCTTGGCTTGTCGGCGTCACCTACCCTTCCTATTTTCCTTATTCTTGATTTGCGATCGCTGAATGGTCGCTTCAGGCCCTGGGTATTTCCCCCAGAAAGAAGTTCAAATTTCTTCCAAGACACTTTTTTTTCTTCCACGTTCCTTCCCCCTTGGAAGTTTCCCGCGCTTGCGCGACATTCCATTTTTTTGGCGCACTCCAGCCGGCCCCCCTTTCCCAGCAAGCTTGTTTTTTGTGCAAACCCCCCCAGGATGGGTGCGCGAATTTTAGGAAGGGTTACGTTTCGTGCTTTTTCCCCCCCTAGGTGTGATTCCAGACGGTGCCTTGGTTTTACTCTAGTCGTCCCGTATGGATGGTGCCCCATCTGAGAATAATGGCCCCTCCCGGATCGGACGCTTTCTGGTGAAGTTGTGAATGGCACATTTCTTCCTTTGTCAGTGGATCATTTCCAGGGCCCCCTTGGTTTCCCCATTGGACCCGGACCCCGTATCGGATCAAGGAAATTAGTCTCTGTTCTCTTTTCATCCCACTTAGGTTTTTGGATTTTCTGAGATTCTTGCTCAATTCTTGCATCCCCCTTAGTTTCCCTTTTACAAGTCCTTCACTGATCCCCAATCCTTTCACTGTTCCCCCAGTCCTTCAGTCGTTTTCCCCTTAGCGTAGACGGTTCGCGTCCCAGTTTCCTGTCTCGATGATTGCATTCCTTCACCAGCCCCCTTTTTCTGTTTTTACGGCGTATGCCGTGATCAACGTTTAATTCCCCATCACCGTTGCGCTGTGCTGCACCAGGCCTGTGTTGTTTGCACACCAACACCTGTGCAAGTTTTGGACATTGCCGCTGTTCTTTGCGATTGCTTCAAGCTGGCTTTATTGACGCCGGTCTCCCGTGTTTTTTTTTTTTGCTGAATCTGTTGGGTCGGGGGCCAGTGTTTTTAAGACGTTTCTCGATATCCCCCAGCTAAGCATGCCTTTATTCCGCGCAAGCCCCCCTCCATACCGCGCTTGGTTTTGCAGTATTTGCCCCTTCAGATAGTTTGCTGTACGGGTGTCCCACCATCGTTCGTTCCTCTGGATCCACTGGTCATTCCCCCCCACTATTTGACCGGTAAACGCAGCCGCAATTTTTGCCCAGAGTCAATTTGTTTCGCAGTCTTGTGTTTCGGCTTTCCATTTTCTTCACTTTGTTTCAAATGCCTAGTCGATTAGCTTCCCCAGGATTTTTTTTGATCCGGTCTAGCTTGTTTCATCTGGTCCTCCCTTCCATCCCGGTAACGCGCATAATGAGATCTGAGATGATCGCGAGGAGACCGCCCCGAACTCTAGGGTTGCAAGCTTGGTTTTGCCCCCCCACTCGTATTCATCCCCCACTTATTCAAACAATTTCTACCTTTGAACCACAAAAAAAAGTCCGGGACTTGGTCAATTAGTTCCACAAAGCCATTATTTGCTCCCTGGCCTCATTGTCAGTCGGCTTCTTTTCCTCGATCTGGTGGCTTGATTGCGTGATTTTTTTGCACGCGCTGGGGGCACTTGAACCTAGGTCTGGTTGTCCACCTTTTTTTTCTCGAGCCTTCCCATAGCGGGGCGGGCATGGTTCTGAAGGGCGGGTTGTCTTCCCC
>Ga0179593_1347967_pt1 | contig 11337 bp, 11 predicted proteins | sample CZODoug2_1_08_16_FD_185931 | JGI IMG/M metagenome (GOLD analysis project Ga0179593, IMG submission 185931) | Vadose zone soil fungal communities from Angelo Coast Range Reserve, California, USA - CZODoug2_1_08_16fungal (PacBio error correction) | ecosystem: Environmental > Terrestrial > Soil >... | reverse complement strand
ATTTGTCGTTCACCCTAATTATTGGGAATGTTGAAATCGGTTGACCTCGTTATGAGCTGGTTATTCCGTTTCGTCAGTCGTCATTTTTCGCTCATTTTTTTTCTGTAATTCCTTCCCTTTTTTTGCTCCCTTATTGACGTCTGTTTTCTGACCTGTTCCCCCAGCTCCCTTTCTCAAATTAGGGTCTTTCGATACTAATTTTACCCTTTGTAAGCCGTCTGCAACTCCCTCTTCTTCTTTTTCATCCTACATTTGACTCCTTTTTCTTTTTTTTCTCCCCCTAAATCCTGAACACTTTCTTTCCCTTGAACCCCTGGTCACCCCAATTCTCCGAGTGTGACCTTAACGCTTTGAGTGTCCTCCCCCTTGTTTTTTTATACTCCTTTCCCCCATTTCTCTCAAATTCCCCCCTACTTCCGGCCCCCCCTGGTGTCTTCTAATATCTATCTTTCTCCTCCTCTTTTGTGGTCTCTAGCTATTTCAAAATATTTCCATTTGTCTTTGTCTTTCCCATCCTCTCCTTCCCCCCACTTCTTTCTTCTCCCCTTTCCTGAACTCCCGGTCGGAGACCCATGTTCTGGCCCCGCCTACGAAGCGTGAATCGATTATGTACAGGGTTTCGTACAAGTGAGTCAGTTTGATACAAGGACCCCCCCTTCTTCTTTCTTTTCTTCAATCATTTTCCTTCCCCTTTTTCCTTTGACAAGTTCCTTTTTTTTCTGAACGGGATTTACTAAACCCCTTTTCCCCTTCCGTCTTTCTCTGTCCTTTATATTGAGGGCAGACCGACGGTCTAGTGACTCAAATCCCTGTTATTGCCCCCGACCTCTCGCCACTCTTTCCTCCTTGGAACTGGTCCTTCCCCTTGGAATTACTGCCCTAATAACGTGTCTACTCATCCCTCCACAGTAAAATCCGTGTATTTTTTTTTTTCCAGTTTTCTGATTTCGCCACTCCATGGTATTCCGCTCCACCCATCTTTTCTTTCTCCCCCTCCCTCCTTACCCCCCTCCTGTTACCGGATCAGTGCGGCTTTCATCCAAGGCTATTGTCAAAGTACATTTGGAAAATTCCTGAGATGTGTGCAACCATCGACTGTTAATGAACTCTCGCTTTTTCTCAGGTTTTTTTTTCTCTGCTGCCCCGTACCTCTCTGACCTTTTTCGACTTATCTTCGGATCCCTTCTCTTACCATTTGCTTTTGACTTTCCTCACTTTCAAGCACTGAATATTGTAGTGAGGAGTTTGAAGCTTATTTCCAATCCAGTCTTTTACCCTCTCCCCTTCCCATCCGGACCCTTTTTCCTGCCCGCAGTCCCAATACCCTATTCTATTTCTGCGAACTCTTCGCTCCCTCCCCCCCCCCCAACAATTGAAATTGTGCAGATGGTGTATGGTGTAGACTTACCACACCCAAAGAGTTGACGCTTCCCCTCCCTCCCCCCTGTATTGCCTCTCTCCCCTATCATTCCCTTCCCCCCTTCAGGAATCATCCTTTGTCCAAAAAACCTTTTAAATCGTTCATGATTCGATTCCATGAGTCCATCATTGAAAAGTGGAGGTCGCCCTTCGTTGAGTGCATATGAGCCCCTCCGTATGATTTTTCCTCCTTTTTCTTTTCACCGTCACGGGAATTCCCCCTCCTCCTTTTTCCATCGTCCCAGGACCCACAGCTACAAGGGCAAATAAGAAAGCAGCAAACTTTCTCAATCTTTACCCCCCCTCCCCCCCTTTTGGTTGTCTCCTTTTCCCTTCCCCCACGGATTCCCTTGACTACGCCCGGTGAAGGTTTGAGGGTGCAGCTTCACCCCGTTCCCCCACCTAACTTTCTTTCCCTTCTTCCCCCCTCCCCCATGGCCCCCGCCCCTCACCCCGCTTCCCCTCTTTTCCCAAAAGAGGATTGTAGGTTTTTCCTTTTACTGCGGAGAACTTTCCAAAAAAAAGAATGGCCAGTATATCTCTCGCCCCTTTAAACTGGTCCTTCCCTTTTTTTTTCCCCCTGACTGAACCCCCCTTTCTTCCTCCAGCTGGTTTCCTCTCCGCCCAAGACGGTTTGTCTGCTGGCTTGACAAAGTGAGTTGGGTTACGGACCCCGGCTCAAGCTCTCCATGTACCTTCTTACCCGTCTTTAGATCAATTCTTCTTTTCCCCCAATGGTCCGGTCTCCCCAAGCAACGTGACTTTTTTCCTTTACGTCCCCCCGATGGACGGTTTATCTATAGCTGCACCCCTTAGTAATATTTTTTCCCCCTTTTTTCCCCTCCAACCCCCCCCCTTCCCTTACCGATGTTTCCACAGCCCAACTATGCCGCATCTTTCGCGCTATTTTCACAGTCAACCCCCTTCCCCGTTCCTGGCGACGACAACAATCCCTTCCAGTCCCGGTATCTGCCTTGCAGCTGACTTCCCTTCCCAATTTTCCCTATCACCTTTTCTTCTTGTTGCTCCCCCGTTTTTTTAAAACATTGATGACGACCGTCGTCAGTTTTCAAACCTCCAAATGCTGGCACTCCCCTCTTGCACAATATTGGATACCGTCTTGTTTTTTTGTTGCTTTTTTTACCGCTTCTTTGAACTCATGGTTTCCCCCCCCCCACACCTTTCTTTCTTAGATTCGTCCATTCCCCTTCTTTTTTCCCGCTCCGACCTTTTTCTTATCTTCTCTCCCTTTGGGTTCGAGAAAATCACCGGGTTGTAGCTGTCTCTCCAGTGACGATATCTCCTTCCCCCCCCCCTTCCGTTCTGTTGTTTTTTTGTAACCCAGCTGACGGGTGCCGTACTTGCAGGAGCTCTGTATACTCCGTGTTAAGGCGGTTCAGCTTGTCTACGGAACCGTCCCTTTTTTCCTTGTCCTTTTCTTTTCCTTTTCCTTACTGGCGCTCCACCCTCCTCGGCTATTCGCCTTTTTTTCATTTTTCCCCTTTTTGCTGCAGGGCTATCCCCCAGTTGGTGTATTCTGACCGGGGTATTCGTCCCTCCTTGCCATTCTCTATGTCTCCTGATGCCTCTTTTTTCTTTTCCTCTGTACCTTGCCATAATTTTTTCGATTTTCGTTCCGTTAAGATTATATAACAATCTTTTAATTTGTATATATTCCCTTTTGCCATAGGTTTTAGTAAACCATGTTTGTTTCCTTCCTCCCCTTTTTTGGCCATCTTTCGTACAATTACTTATCATCAAATTTCGATGCCGTTTTGTTTCGGATTTTTTTAACGCTAACCGGGCTTTTAACAGAATCCAGCATGCCTCAAAGCCCCTTTCTTTCTCCGTGACTCCCTCCTCTGAGCCCTCATAGGGTTTTTCTTTTCTTTTTCCCCTTTTCCGCCCTTTTACTTTCAGCTAACTGCCCTGTTTGCCATTCTTGTTGCGATGTCGGAGATTGTGTGTTGAAGCTGGCTGGTTCTACTGTTGCGTCTCCCCCCATAAACGTCCCCCTTTACAATCCTTTTTTGGCCAGCCGGCTTTTTGCGCTTTTTTTTCTTGGACCGTTGAGGTCTTCCTCCTTTTTCTTTTTTTTCCCAAATCTTTTATGGTGCTCTTCCCCCCCCCTCCCCCTCCTGCCCATTTTATCGTCGATCTTCCCTGTCCTAAACAGGACAGTGGGTAAGTTTGCAGCTTATAACATGTCCTATTCTGGTCTTTATTAACTCCCTGCTTTCTTTTTCCTTATTTCTTTTGTGTCCTGGTTTTGCCGCGTGACGGGCCCCTTTCCTCCTTTGGACGGGATCCCCTTCAGCTGATGCTCCGGAGGATTGAAGTGACGCCCCCACTCATGTTTTTTCTGATCATAAGTTCATTTCTCTTCCCTCTTCCACCTTTTATTTGATGGCCTTGGTCCAAGTTCTTCTACTGGGCTTTGCGAGGCCATCCAGTTTCCCTTTAGGAGGATTCCCTCTTTGGCAGTATAAAAAGGCCTTCGATGACCCAAGTCTATGTTCCCCTTTTTTTTTTTCTCTGCTCCCTTTCTTTCCCCGCTCATTCTTTTTCTTTGCCTTCTTGCGGCTTTGGTCCCTTTCGCCTTGTCTTTTTTTTTAACCGAGTTCCGATGTGAATAACACTCTCCCTTCCCCGCACTTATCTTCCCGGTTCCTTTCTTCTATGCCTTTTTTTCTCTATTTATAGTTCATATAAGTCTACCCCCTTGTCCGCCTCTTACGGACTTTTTCATCTAACCCCCTTTCCCCAGGGATATTCGTCATTCTTTTTTAGACTAGATTTTGCCCCCCACCCCTTACTTTTTCCCCTCGCTTGGTCCCCCTTCCCTCCATTGTTCTTTCTTTCTTTTTTTAGCCATTCCCTATTTTTGGGCTCAAAGTGCTAGAAACCGCCAATCTTTGATTTGTAAATTGAATATGGGAACATTGCCGGATTCCCTTTGTCCCCCCCCCAGTTTTCCACCTTTTCTCCTTTTGATACCTTTTTTCTGTAATTCATGAACTTCTCTTTGGGCAACGACGTATTTCACCACATTCGAAATGGTCGAAATTTTCCCCTTCCCAGGAACGTCTTTTCCCTTTTTCTTTCCTCCCCCTCCCCCTACTTCCTTTTCCAGCCAAATGGCACTTAATGATGTTCCCCCCTCCCCCCTTGAATCTCTTTAAGAAATCCCTACAGTCCCACCACATCCCATTTAAATTTGCGGGATTTCGTTCTGTCCCATTCCCTCTTCTCCTCTTTTCTTTTTGATCCTACGGCAACTTTTTTTTTCTTATTCTCGTCATTCCACATTTCTTTGCACATTCCCCAATTAAGGCTCTTCTTTTGCTCCGTGTTGGTTTTTTAGGTTTTTTCGTTTCCCCTTCAAAGTTTTCCTGACAATTGTACGACTTTCTCTCCCCCCCCCTTTTCGCAGCTATCAAATCCCCCCATGAACTCCACTTTCGGAGCCTATTTCTTTTGCCGCTCGCCTTCCCCCCCTTCAGAGAAGGCGCTTTTTCGTTAGCCAAGACTTTCCTCAGGACCGGCAGTTTGTAACCAGGACCAGTTCCCCTATATTGTTTCCTAATTTCATTTGATCCTTTCCCCTTCGCGACCGTTTTTTTCCTCCCCGTGGGTCCCTTCGTCTCTTTTGGCCGAACCGGTCCCCTTTCTCCCATTCGAACTTTTGGCATGACGTCCTCGTGATCAATTTCTGTTATCAGTCCGAAATTATGAGAAGTCGCTGAAGGAGTCCCCAATTGTCTCCTTTCCTCCTCCCGCTGATTTCTTCTTTCACAGTCACACCCTCCCACTTTCTTTTCCGACTTTCCTCTTTTCTACCCCCCGGATATTTCCTATCCCCACCAATTGAGTGGAAAAAGAAATCTGAACCTTTTGAGGCCTATTTTCAACGTTACTGTTTTTCCCTTTTTTTCCCCTCTCTCACTGTCTTCCAGTCCAATGAGTCCCCACTTGCACTATCCTCTTTACCAGGGGATCCGTTTTGTTCGGTGAGTCAGTGCTCTCCCTTTGTTTTTATTAGTTTACCACTTGACATTTCATCGCAGTTTCGCTCCCCGTATTCCTTTTCCCTGGAGGCGGTCCAGCTCCCTCTTTTATAACAGAAGACTCCTTTTCTCCCGGCTTGAAGCCCCAGGTTTGTCCGGCTCACCGAAACCCTTTCTTGAGCTGTTGGCTTTTTTGCTCCGCCCCCCCAAGTTTTCCCCCATTTGAAGCCTATGGTCGTACTTTCTGTTAGTACCAACCTGGTGATATCGGAATTACCCTTTTATTGGCCGCTAGCCCTTTCCCCAAGGCCTTTTTCTTCTGGTTCCCAAGGTAATTCTTGGAAGGGACGCTGCCCGACTTCATTCTACCCCAATATGATTTTTCAGGTGTTTTCAGAAGGTGCCGCTGAGAACGCGGCTTCCATCGCTGTTCATTGCCGGTTTGCTTCCTCCTTCCCTGCCGTCCTCGGTCCGCGTACCGGCCCAACACAGCCTTACCCGTACGTGCACGTCGACTTTGGGCGACGATGCAGATAGTTCCCGAAGCTTCCGACCGCTCCCCCCTTGCACTTTTTTTTTTTTGATACATGTCACCATCGGATTGATTCTCCTTATTACCCCCTTGCGTGGGGGACCGCTGCCATCACCCGTGAATTAAAAGACCCGCTTCCCCCTCCTCCAGACACCTTTGAACAAGCACCCCTCCCGCAAAATGCCGCTGCAAAAAAGAGTCTTTACAGGTGACCGGTTTCTTTGTTCCACCCTCTCTAGCACAGTATACTACTCACCTATTGCCCGGTCATCTAATGGCTTTTCCTTCCCCTGTTAAAAGTTGCTTCCGGGTTCCCCTCAAGACCCCCCCCCCCCTCTGTTTGCTTCACTTTCTTCCCCTATGCTTTTTTAGACGGCTTGTGCGGGTTTTCCCCAGTACGTTAAGTGCCCCTTTTTTTCTTTCTCGCCAATCCGCTTTCCCCACTTGCTCGAATTGTTGATTCCCTGGATTGTACCCGATTTTGCCCCGCCCCCACTTCAACGCGAGTTATGAAACCGTCGAGACTTCGTATAATTAATCCTCTGTTTCAATCCTTTTTTCTCTCCTTTTCACGGGCCTTAACCCCTCCCCACCCAATTATGGCACCGTCCTCTTCCCAAAGACCCGACCTGTTTTTTCTTTCGGCGATGGCCTATCTTCTGCAAGGGCATCTTTTTTTTAAAGAATTACGGTCCCTGTTCCCCCAAAAAGGTCTTGCCTCTTCCGCAGGATTTCAGTTCTCTGAGCGAAATATACTTCACGTTTCTTGGAGGCGCCCTTCTGCCCCCCCCCCCTTCCGTTCCTAACCCAGGCTTTGTTGAAACCGGTCTCAAGGATTTGACTAGCCGTCCCTACGGTCGACAGGTGGTCACGTTCCCGTCCTCGCACGTCTCTTTTTTTACCCACACAAACCCCTCCTGTCAAAGGCGTGAGATCATTAACGTACCTTTTTTCCATCTCGTTGTTTTTTTAATATCTCTCTCTCCGATTTTGGGGGTTGAGTCGACTCATCCATCCCACGGTTTGATGATTTTTTTCCATTTTTTTTTTGACCTCTCATCCTTTTTTTTGTTTTGGGTGTATGTATAACCCCATACTTCCTTTCCCGCCGCGGATTAAGGTTGCGAGCCCGCCGTTATACGGCCCTTTTTGCTCCATGCATTTGATCTCAGGAATTTTGGTTTTTTCTTCCGACTGTTTTCTTCTTTTTATCAAGATCGTCCGTCCTTCGCCTTTTGCCTTTTCCTTTTGACGGTCCCCCTCTCACGGAATCTTTCCGCTTCTCCCTTTTACTTCTCTTTGTTGGGGGTCTTAGTTAAATACTTCAATTTCTTAGTTTTCTGACCGATGCTTTTTTTTTTTGGTCCTCTGTCAGTCAGAATTTTGTGTTCGATTTTTACGCCCCCAAGAGGCCTTTCTTCAACAACCCCCCCCTCATTCCAGCTGCACAAGTTTTTTTTCCCCCTCTGACGGGTTTCACTCTCCGTTTCTTTGGAGTGCCGTTCCCGCCATTTTTTTGGCCTCGGCCCAATCCTTTGTAGTAGAATTTGGCCGGGGCGATACACCTGAACGGTTTTTTACCCCCCCTCCCCTTCCCCCTCCTTCCTCCCCCTCCGTCTGCGTCATAGGCTCATCCCTCTGTAGTTCTATTTTTGTTTCTTGGAACCCTTTAGAAAACACTTTTATACATTAGATGAGGCCCCCGGTTGTTCGCTGCTTGCTTTGCCGCTTGGCGGGTGCTATTTGCGTCGCCCTACCCGTACCTTTACACTGCATCTTTTTTGCGTTTTGGTTGTTACCCATGGTTTTCTTTATAGGTAACCATTCCCTGTAAATTGTTTTGCTGGCCACACCACCTCACATCTTTTCAGGGGTTTTCCGTAGGGCAGTCCCTCCGATGGGCCTTTTCTTTTCTCACTCCAAGTGTTAGTTTTTCGCTCTTTTTTGGCTACTTTCCTTTACGGCGCCATCTTGGTTTCTACGGGTCAGGATTTTGGTCCTGGTACTCTGATCTTCAGGGCCCTTCCCTCCTGTTTCGACCCGCGATCCGACAAACGTTTTCTAGTTCCCACCGTTATCCTTTTAGTCCCCACTGAATTTCCTTTGTCAGGCTGGAAGGCAGTTCCTTCATAAACCTATTTACCTTTTTGTCCCGCTGCTTCTGCCTTGGTAAGGGATCTCTTGGCCGTGCTCCTTCCACCCTTATCTCTTTTCTTGAAGACTTTCCCTTTTTTAGTAGCCTGCAATACGGAGCCATATTATTTTTAGAAATTCAATGTCAACACTTTTTTTTGGCGAATCTTTTCGCAAGCAAGCTTTTTTTGTCCTCGTTCCTTTTTTCTGGTTAGCCTTTGTAACAATCGGCTTTTTTAATAACCTCGAGATGCACCCCCCACGATCTCCCCCAGGCGCTACGTTTCTTGAGGGCTTCACGTACTTCCCTTGTATCTCTTTCCTCTGGAATATATCCCTACCCAATTCCTCTTTACGAATTGAGTCCTACTTATCTTAAAGCGGAATATTCATTTCCCCTTGAGTTTCTTCCCCTTTTTCCCCCCCCACTGTACTTTGAACAAATAGCCTTTTACGGCCCTCCTTCCGTCATCTTGTTACTTGAGTGCTTTTTTTCCTAAAGATTTTTTCAGTTACCCCAAGATATAAAGATGAGGTTTCCTAAACCACCAAGGGGCTTTTCTGTGACATAATTGAACCCTATCTTTTTTGACCTCTTTTATTCGGTCCTGTCCATGCGGGTCCTGACACTTTCCTTAGTCTCTTTCCGATACTTTTTCTTATGAACCTTATCTAGGTTGCTCCTATTGCTTCCTGAAAAACTTTCCCTTTGGTATAATTACGTTGTCCCACTTCATGGGTCCCTTTGGGTTTTTCCCTTCCCCCATACTTCCTTCTCAAAGCCCCATTGAATCCTTCTTCCTCCCCTCCCCTTGGGATTTTTATCCACTAAATTGAGTTAGAAAAATTGTCAGACCCCTCTTTCCGTCATTTCCCGCGTCCGCGGCCCAGGCTTGCGGTTCATTGACTTGGATCTCCTTTTTTTTTGCTTATCTCTTTCTTTACAAATTTCTTGTCGCCCCCCCCCATTCAAATCCTTTTCAGTTTTCCCTTTCTTTAATCTTTGTTCCTCATCATCTATTGATTATCGTCCCTTACAATGATGTGTTCCTCTCCTTTAATTGTACACTTCCCTATCTCCCAAAAACCACTTTTGCAGTCTTCTCCCCCCTCCCTTCCTTTCCATTTTTAGACTATTTTTTTTCCTTCCCACAGCGTTCTCTTCGCGTGATAGGACTGGACTTTTCCCTTGGTTTCTCTGTAGCTTAGGGAGACTTTTACCCAATTCCCTATTGCGGGTCCCCTCAGAATGCCCTTGGCTGTGAGAAGGACAGTATTTGATCCTTGGATGAAATACCCAAAGGGGCCTCCCGTATCGTCCCCCTTTTTGATTTTTCTGTTTTTTTACAGGGCCCCCATTCCGACGTCTCTTGCTCACGCTTTTTCCGGCCTTATCCATTATCTCCACTGCCTGACGGTGGGAACTGGTTCCGGTCAGAGCTCATCCTTAGGGCGATATGAGGGCAATTTTTCAACGGCCCGGAGTTTTTCCCCCCCTGATTTTCTTATTTAGAGAAAGTGATATCTTGTCCCCTCTTATGTGCCTCACACTCATTGAACATCTTCAACGCTCAGTTATTCTATCCCCCCTGCTATGTTTCACCCCAGGAATTTTTTTTTTTCCCGATATTACTGGCAACCATCTCTTTTCAAGTTTCGTATCGCTCAATAATGGCAGTAGTTTCCTCTAGCGTCCCTATCTGGCCCTGTTTTCTTCACGCTCTTCAGACTCATAGATATACATGACCTTCCTTCCCCTCCCTCAAGAACGTCTCTGTACTCTCGTGGTTTTTTCAGGGAACTTATAACAAGTTCTTATGTTTAAAAGATCCCCTGTCGCAATTCCCACCTGTCGTTTTTGCCGAAGGCCTCCCCTCTGCGCTTCTTCGAAGAATTCGCCTCACTCACCCCCCGTTGCCTACCTTTTTCTATTACTCGTTTGCCGGTTAGCCGTTACACCCCCCCCCCCAACCCTAGGGTTGTCTTCTCAACATTTATTTTCGGTCTTGGCCGTCGCCTCTTCTCCCCAAGGCCGTCTCCGCCGGACACCCTTTCAATGCGTGGCATGGACGCGGACTGATTTTTCCTTGATTATTGGGTTAAGTGAGCTGTTTTTGACTAGTTGCAGCTCCGTTGGGGAATCGCTTATCCCCCCGGTCGGTCTCTTTTTTTTTTCTTTTTTGCCGTCCTCGGTCAGCGGACAGGCCCCACAGACCGTACCCGTTTCATTCTTCCGCTTGATCTGAGTCCCCAACTATCTCTTCGATATTTTTCCAAGAACTGCGGGTTGTAGCCTTCTACATGCACCATCGGCGGCGGCTCGTCTCCCGTTTGCCTTTTTTTTTTTTGGTTGACTGCCTCCCAACCCAATGTGGAAAACTTTTCCTCCCTTCCTAAGACCCTTCAAGCACACGCCCCGCGCACAAGCCGTGCACACCCAGAGGCTTGTCAAGGTTGCCGTATTGGCGACGCACACTAAATCTGAACACAACATATTTTCCCGTTTAACAAATTCTTACACTTTTTTATTCGCGGTAACGTGCGTCCCATTTTTCGCCCCCCCATATTCTCCCCTTATGGTTCTCCGATGCCGCCAATTTACTTCTTTGTCTTTGCCTGGTGCGAAAGTTTCTTATGTTACTTTTGTAAGTTTTTTCAGAGCCCCCCAATCGGGTCAAAACCTTCCGCAGTAGGACTTTTCCCCTGATGTACGCCCGCTGCCCCCCAATGGCTGCCGTTTCCCCAAGAACGTAGAGTTTAAATCTCCTTTTTCTCTTGTTTCCCTTAGATTTCACCCTCTTTCTACTCTTTCAATTTTTCGATTTTAGCTAATTTACGGGCCAACCCCTTCAACCATCCAAAACCAATCCCTTTTCAAGGTGCACTCTTTTCCCACCTGACATCGTCCGTGCTTGCCTATTCTTCGGTCACTTTTTTTTTATTACACGCCTGTACAGCACTCCCCCCCTTTCGATGGTGCCCCCCCAAAATTCTTGACTTATGCCTGCTAGGAAGTTCAAAGAAAAAGGTTCAAGCCCGGGTGGAGAGCCCAATTCCGTCAACCCCTTCTACGCCTCTGTCTCAACTTTTCCGGGTTGAGACCTGCCCCCCAATTGTCTCTTTCACCTAAGGATACAATGAGGCGTTCCTCCTTCCTTCAGGATGACGCCGCTGGCCCAAACCCTCACTTTCCACCTGCGACTTTTCGTCCCCTCCCTTCTTTCAAGCTCAGACCTTTGTCTGCTC
>Ga0179593_1342599_pt1 | contig 11337 bp, 13 predicted proteins | sample CZODoug2_1_08_16_FD_185931 | JGI IMG/M metagenome (GOLD analysis project Ga0179593, IMG submission 185931) | Vadose zone soil fungal communities from Angelo Coast Range Reserve, California, USA - CZODoug2_1_08_16fungal (PacBio error correction) | ecosystem: Environmental > Terrestrial > Soil >... | reverse complement strand
TTTTTTTTTCACCTCACCACGTCCCTTTCCACTCCCCGCCCTGTGCCTCCCGGGATATCTTCTTCCTCCTCCTCGTTGTTGTTGTTTTTCGCTTTGCTCAGGCGATTTTCTTTTGAATTTTTCCCCATTGGTGGAGTGTGTGGACGTTCATGGATGAAGTTTTTTCCCAATGGCCGGGGCGTAGGAGCCGCTTCCTCCAGATCGGATTCTTTCGATTTTGACACTTTCCTTCTTCCCGCAAGGATCAATCCCCTTTCAATATGGCTTACGTTTAGGGAGAGGATGTTCTGCAATGTCATGAAGGAGAGTCTCTTTTTTTCTACCGCTTGCCATTGGTTCTTGAAGTAGTTCGTGATTGCAGTAGTGCTGTGGTTTTCTTATTTTAGGTGCCAAATGTGGCAGCCATATGATCCTTCAGCTTGGACATTTTTCGCTCTCCCCCGTCTTTCACGAGCCGTCGCCTTTTCTTGTCCAGTTAATTGTTTGCAGTTCCTTGTCGGTCCCTCTCTTTCTGCTGCACCTTTTCGGCGCATAGATTGTGATCTTTCCCCGTTGGGTCGATATGCTGAGAATTATAAGAGTCCTCACTAAGAGACGTTCTGGTGTCTGTTTTGTGAGGATCTTTTGTCAGGACGAGCTTTTCCCTCAGTCTCCCTCTCCTCCTGGTGGACCTTTTCTATATGGTTTTTAACCGAGAGTCTTCCCCCTTCCCCCGACTTAGGCGGAGGGTGCGTTCATTTTTTTTTCAGTCCATTTCTTCCGCCGCTGCCAAGCCGATGGCTTCGGTCCCCCGCTCCTTGTTTTGGTCATTGATTTGATTTCCTCTTCTTGCCTGTACGTTTCCCCAGCCCTGAATTTAAGAACCTCCCACAGCTGCCCCTCCCAAGCGAGGAAACCTCTGACCAGCCCTTCTAAGAAAAAGTGAAACTTTTTAACCATCATAATGGTTATACCCCTCCAAGGCGGAATGGCCCCCCCTTCATAGATTTGCTGCAGGATGCAGGCACTACTCTTAACGAGGACCCCGTACGCATTGCCCTTCCTTTTCTTTTTGATTTTCGTAATCCTCCCTACGTGTCGACGCGGTTTCGCGTTGCAAGACCTTTCGCCCCTGTATAACCCCCCCAAATTGACTGTCACGCCCCCCTCGTCTTTCCCGTCTTTTTTATCAAATCTTGCTGAAATAGGTGCGCGCCGTCGAGGCTTTATTGAGCGAATGGATCACCCTCTCTACTTGGGATGGACGGCCCTTTTCCCCCACAACACAATCCTTGGCACGGGACGTTCCTTAGCCCCCCCTTTCCTCCAAACCATTTTGTGAGGGCGCCGTTTCCGATGATCTCAGCCGTGCCGAAATACTAGAGGCCCTTCCCGCCCCCCCAAGGCCGGCTTCCTACATCCCCGGTTCCTTCCTCGGCCCTGACCGGCCGTTCGGCTTCAGGCATTTGCCGGCATCGGTCCCAGTTTTAACTGGTTCGTTTTTCCTCCCGTTGCCTCCGATCACCTTTTTCCAAATTAACAGTCCTCCTGATCGCAATGTTGCTGGGGATGTTCTTTCCAACCCAGGGCTTCGGAGTTCATTCCCCCCTAATTCCCTCCGCGCTCTGCACCCCCTCTTCGCCCGCCATGACTGCTTTCCGTCCCCCTCTTGACAAGTTGGTATGTTTTCTTTGGTCGATGTTTCGGCCAGCTCGCTTCTCTGAGGAACATTGTTTTCGACGTTCTCCGTCCCTTGTTCAAGGCTTCCGTGGGCTCTCCCCCTTCCCATTTCCTTTATCCTTAAAGCGCGGCCATTGAAGCTGGGCCAGCGATTTTAGCGATTGGTTGACGCAGTCTTCTGAGGGCTATCTGGCTTTGATTATGGTAGGTTTAGCGGGGCTGAATTGCTCTAAACCTTAACCTCCTTGCTGTATATCCTAGTTGAGCTGCGATTTGTGAGTTTTCTCCGTTGTTTTTTTGGAGATTATAGAAGACAGGTTTCCTCTCCGTCTCACAGCTAGGATCGACTCTCTCTTTTCCGCTGTTGCTGAGGGCTTCCAGCCACCATCCCCCCCTCTCCTCCATCTGCTTCCTTCACTCGCCCAATTGGTCAGGCAATCTTAACTCGCTGCTTTTCCATTGCCGCTTCGCGTTGCGGTCGACGGAAAGCTTTACTTTTCTCCCCCCATGTGCCGCCCTTCACAAGTTCGGAGACATAGTTTCCCAAACGTTAGGTGGCGCCTCGTAACAGCGCATGCTGTCCCGGCACAAATCCCTTCCGACTCACAATCTCCTCATTTCCCTCTTCGTCCGCGTCTTTTCCCTCCCTTTTATTTTTGAATTTTGAGCCGGAGGTTTGATGAAGGTTCCCCTCCTAAGCGGGCTGGGATCACATCCCCCACACCCCGGTCGATAGTCCTCGACATTCTACCTTGCGGTGCCGTGCGTCCTTCTTTAGCTACAACGTTTGGGATGCCCGGATTGCGAGGATCTCTGCAGCGCTCCTCACCCTTTTTACCGTCTCTGGCCATGTAAAGGTTATTGATCTCCCCCCATCCTTTATTTTTAGCCGGTCTTTTATAAGGCCTGCACGGATCCTCCATTACCCCCCCCTATGCTTCTAGATTTCCCTGTGTCCGTTTCGCCTTTTACTGATTTCCAGTCAGGTTCCTTCTGTTGGGTCCTCCCTTCTTCCATCAAGTCTTGAGTTACCAGTTCTCCGCATCGACTTTTCTGACACTTGAGTGTTTTTCGTATTCTCACGCAATTTATCGAGGGGGCAGACGTGTTGCTTGATTAAAGGTTTGTAGCATGGCGCTTGCTTCCGTTTTTCGAAACTCCTTCGACCCGTAGGGCTCTTTTAGAGTAACATAGACGGCCCTTTCTCGGCCATTCGTGGGGGAGGTTTTTACACATTCTTCGCCGGCGGCCATCGAGCTTTTTTCCTGGCCCATTGGTCTGGAGGTTTAACACCATCCTTCATTGGCTCACTTTTTGCATTGACTGTATTGTCTGTTCTTTTTTTTTTTTCGCTTGTGCTATATGTGGGGTCGTTCTGTCCTTCCTTCTCTTTTGCGCGCGCTCCCTTGCTATGCATCCCCAATCGCGACCTCCAAGGACGTTTCTTCTCCGTTCTCTGTCGCCCGGTGTCCCGGTCTATTCTCTTGGCGGCTCGACCATGCAGGTATGGTTCAATCTTTGGTGCGACCGATATCACTTTCACCCCTTGAAGTGCGAGCTCCCCCCCCGCGCCCATGGACCCTCACCTTCGTAGTTTCCGCACCCTTCAGCCACCCAAAACGGTATTTTCGTTGAAAGACCCCTCCTTCCCCCCTGTTATCTCTCCCCACCGTGATTGCTACAAACTCGGTTTTCATGCAAGCGCCTGTCGCCGGTGGCCCCACATCCGTTCGGCTCACCGGCAATGAATTTCCAGCCACGGAACTTTCTGTTAAGCCCTTTGGCTCTTTCCGGCGCTGCATTTGCGGGCCTACTGTTGGTCAAAATTTAAGTTTTGCCAAGCGCCCGTCGACTTTTACCATTCCTGACGGCATTAAGACGAACGGCAATCAAATGCAGCGTATTTGATCGTGCCAGGTCTCCCTTTAGTACGGCCACTAGACTTCCCACCTCCCCCCAATGGCGGACACCGGATTGTCGACTTCTGTCCCTTGTACTCTCTAGCAGCTTTCCCCCCCCTAAGCTATTTTTTTCCGCTTCTCCTCTTCACCCCCCTAAGGGCCCAGTCTCCCCCCACCAGTTCTCGAAGTACGCGGATCTCTTTTCCTTCCTCTTTCCGTTGTTGTTTGCCTCTCTTCTCCTGCTTAAGTATGTCGGGTCCCTTCGGCGTGGTGGTCGTTTTTTTCGCCCTGGTAGATTCTGTCTGTGTGCTCACCGGCGAGGCTCTTCGTTCCGTTTATATTTCGAATCCTGTGGACTTTCGTTTTTAATCGACCGGCGTCAGCCATTTCCTGACACCCCCGGTGAAGAATTTTTGGTTTCTTTTACGTTTTCTTAGTGGCCGTTTTTTTTTGGCGGGATGCAGGCTTTTTTTGGAGGGGATACGCTGCCCTTATTCGTTTCGTGCGCGTCGGGGACTTTTTTTTTTTTGGTTCGAGTGTTCCCCCATTCTGTTGGGCCGCCATGATGCCGCCTTCATTTGAGTTTTTCCACAAGCTGACAATTCTTACGCTTGTCTTTGATGTCTTGTTGTCCTCCTTTTTTCTTCGATTTTGGTTCCACTTTCCAAGGGAGTTAGAATTCCTCATTTTTATTGGCCCCCTTTCCTTGGAGTTCTCTCTCCGAGAAGATTTGTCTTTCACCCCTTCCCGGGCGGTATGGTCGGTTTTTCTTCCGCGTTGCTTTTTTACGACTGGATTGCGGGTGAAGAGCGCTCCCCATGGTGACCCGTATATTTGCACTTCCTTCCAACCTTTCCCCTTCTTTTTGAGCTTTTCCCCTTGGGTGTGGCTTTTCGAAGGGTGCCGGCCGAATGTTCAAAGCCTCTTTTTGGGTGAGTTCCGACGGCATTCTGGAGGCCCTTAGGCATTTAGCGACGACTCCCCACACTTCCCAGCAGTTTGACAGACACTCCCCGACGCCGCAAGAGTCCGGCCTATGACAGCCACTGCTCCTCCGTGCCTGTCACACCTTCCTTTCTGTTCATCCCCATCAAATTTTTGGACCAGGCCGGCCATCGTAGGAATCCCGCGTCCCTGACCCTCCAAGATACCCCCCCCTGAGCGCAACTTTTCCCTTCGATCAGAACACTTTCCCTTTCGGAAGTGCGGTTATCGTTTCGCCAGTTGCACCTTTTTCCCACAATTGCGTCACGCCCCCATAGTATTGTTTCAGTCGTTCATTTCTTTTTTCTCGGACCTGCCCAAAACGGGCGAAGCAGTGCGCGCCGTCTTGGGGCGGTTCCCGCCCGATGGATCCCATCTCCCCTCCCTTTGGTTTACGGCCATTTAGTTTCCCCCCCCTTCTATATGGAATTCGCTTACTGACAATTTTGCACTGTCGCCGCCCCCCGCGAAAATCTTCGACAGAAGCCCTTTTATGTCTTGAACGTTGCTTAACTTAGTATATGATGGCCATCCCCAAGTCCGTCTGATCTTCCCCCGAATGTAAATGTCTGGACGGTCCCCCCCTTGGCCCCCTCCTCTGCAGGAGATCCGAGAGTTTTGCAACCTTTTCAATCTTTGCCTTTGCTCTCCCCCTGGAGCCGATCACCGCCCTAGAATTTATTCATGATCTCCCCCCTGGTTTGGTTGATTGTCGGTCATCCCCTTCCCTTTTCCCTTCGGGGGCAGTCATTCCCCCTCTTCCCCCCCCTGTCTTGCCTAGGAGTTTTTACTTTTTCTTGCCCTGCGGTCTAGCGACGGTCCCCCCCTGTTGCCGGTCAGCTCGCTTCCCCCGGCCTTGCTGAAAGAGTTTGTTTTGATTCCCTCTGTTGTCAAATGGTCTTGATGCACCGCTGGAGGCCTCAAGTCCAAATTTAAGAGAAACTCCCGCCGCGGACATGGCACGAGGTTCCTCTCTTTAGACGCCTTTGTCGAATGGCGGCTGCTTCCTCTGTGTTCGGGGCTCTGGTGGTGGCGGGGCTCATTGTCCAATCCTTTCCACAGAAGCTCTAATGCGTTTACTCTCTGTGTCTGCGGATCGCCCCCTTTTTCTTCTTCATCTCTCTATCCTCTCGTTGGTTTTTCTCTCTCCCCGACGATGGGTCGATCCGCACTTTCCTCCTTCTTAGACTTTTTTTGTTCGGTTTTGTTGAGGGGCTGTCTTTTTTGCGCCCCACGTACCCATCAGCGATCTAACAGCACATCTCCCTTTCAGGCCCATTCTCCCATAGCTTCACGCGTGACTGCGTTTTTTTTGGCTCGCGTGACCTTTTTTTGCAGGCATCCCCAATCTTCTGTCTTTAGGAATCTCGACCAAGCCCGTTGGAGCATTGGTCAGCGCGTTAACGGAAACATTTCAGACGCCACCTACCTCCCTCCCCGTCCCTTTCTCCCAGTTGCGCGCAGTCTGGTTTTGGTTTAGGCGGAGTTGAATGACGGTCCTGACCAGAAGAACAGTTCTGACAGACCCATCCCCCACCCCCCAGACAACACCCTTGATAATGTTTGCCCGATTCCATTTATATTGCGGTTCTTTGATTCCCGGATTGCTACACGAGGCGGGCGTCGTGGTCTCCTTACCGCTGAGAGCGATGTGCCGTGGGGAGTCACCGGATGTCCCGGTGTGATCGACCGTTTTTCTTTGCAGGCGAGATAAGGCTCGCACTGATGAGGCTATTTCCCCCCCAATGCGCGTCTCCAGATTTTTTCTTACTTTTTGCGGCGTATTGCCTTTGATGAAGTCCTTTCCCCCCCTATGTTTTATGTGTGGTTTTAACCCAATTGGTCCCAACCCGTCGAGATGGTACTTTTGCGCCGCCTGAACTACTTTTCGCGTCCCAACTCGCTGATTTTTTTCCCCTGCAATACGAAGCCCCGGATTGTGCACCTGACGAGGTTGCTTGACGCCTTTTTGAGACCTTTTCGCTTTTCAGAGCCCGCTTCGCCCCGTTTTCGATTTCGTTCCACGCGCCCCGTCAGTATTGTTTATGCGCTACTTGGTTTTTTCCATTTTTTTGAAATGTGCCGTCGGCCTCCCGTCTTGTTTGTAAGGTTCCTTTCTGTTCCGAACCAAATCATTCCTGGCTTTTTTTTAAACTTGGAAGGGATTGCGACTTGGGATGTCGGGCCGCGCTTTACTGACCCTGTGTATTTCTGTCCTGTCTGCGTGTGTTTGGAGATGATTCTTCTAGCGCTTCCCTCCCCTCGATGAAATCACCTTTTTTAAGTCGTCGTCTTTCTCGGCTGGTCCTTCTCTGTTAGACCGGTCGATATGAAGAAAGTTTGGGCTCGACCCCCCAGCGTTCCATGTTCCTCGAGGGGGATGACTCTTTTTTCTTCCCCCTTTCTGCGTTTTCCCCTGTCACAGTCGTTTACCCTGCGGGCTGTTGCACCCTTCTACCCCCCCGGGTAGCGCTTTCTGAACCCGTCCGCCTAGCAAACGGTTGGTTTTTTGGGGGGATGGCCCCCTCTCCCAACTTTCTTTTAAATGCCCTTAGACTTTTGCCACTCTTCGGCCGCCCTCACTTTTTCTTCATTTAACTTTTTTTTCTGGCGTTTCCTCTTGGTTCGAGCTGTAAGTCCGCGTATGCGCGGAGCGCAATCCTGCCCTCCATCATGTTGCTGCGACCAGCTCGACCGTATATTTTCTCCGCCCGTTCTCCTTCCCCCAGGTTCCCCTTCCTAGAAGAATGCTACCGCTCTGAGTTTTATGGCCGCCTCCTCGGCCACTGACGCCTTAAAAAAAGACCCCCTCTTCTGGCGGATTGTCGTCCTGCTGACGCTTTCTCTCATTTCTCCCCCCGATCTCGCTATCGCTTTGCCTCCTACGCTCCCCTTTTCAACTACCATAATTGGAAGTTCTACCCCATCCACCACGTTTTTTCATCAGTCGCCTGCACAGAGTCTCTTCTCTGCCGACCATCCGTTTGTAGAGAAGTCCTTTTCCTTCCTTTGAATTTTTTCAAGCTCTTGTGGAGGTTGAGAATGGTGCCGTTATGGCTCTTTTCTTTTTTCCCGGCGGGCGTCTGAGGCTGCAGCTTTTTTTTTGATTTCGTTCGCTGCCGAGGAATCGACTGTTATAAGGCGACAATCTGTTGCCGCATTTTTTTAGTTCTTGAGGACTTCTTCTTCTTTCCTCTGATGTCGGCCCATTTTTTAGGTTTTAGTTGATCGTTGATTTTTCGCCCATTGGTATTGGAACGTCTTCTTGCTTTCTTTCTGTTTTTTGTAGTCCAGCTCTTCTTTTTTATTTTGACCATGATGGGGTACGCCAATTTTTGACCTTCAGTCTTCTAGGGCTACACGGCTATGATCTCAGGTACCGTGGTGATGTTTCCTAAGACTCTGTCGCACTCCCTCGATGTTTTTTGTTCCTCGCGCCCCCCCTGGCGCTTCTCCGATTTGTGATTTTGGCTCCCGTGGCGTCGAGATGAGGGGTCTTTTTCACAGATACCGGGGTTTGTTTCAGGTTGTTAGTGCTCCGCCTTTTTTGAAGTTCCTCTGTTGGCTTTTCAGTTTGAGCAGCCTTCCTGTTTTTCCGGTGGTTGAGTCTGCGGTCACCGCCGCGGAACGTTGGGACCGTTTCTCTCTCCCTTTGGGGTTTGATTAACGGCTGCCGGTCCCGGTCACAAAAGAATCGGCGAGACGACGCCCTGGTTTTTAGTCTTATTGATGGCCATCCTCATTGCGGCAAGATTTCGTTTGCCCCCCCCCTCTTTTTTTTACAGACATCCCACACTGCTCCCAATCGCGTCCAGAACTATCCCCAGACCAGGATCAGGCAATCCCCGGGCACACATCGTTGAACCCAAAATCCATTGAACTGATGTTTTTACCTAACCCGGGGTCCCCCCGTCAGATTTCCGCCGCTTTGCAGAATGTCCTGAGCCCCGTAGCGTCCCTTCCAGATTTCTTTGAGGTGCACGCCTAACCCTTTTTCTCCCTCTACTGGTTCGCCAGGGTGGTTTTAAGCCGCTGCACAGGGATCACCCAAACCTCTTTCATCCCCTCTTAATTTAACTAGAGACTTTGTTCTTCTTTTTTCTAAAACTTTTCCCGTGAGGTTTTTGCGGCGGGGGCGCGCCTGTTATCCACATAGAGAAGTTCGGCCTTGACATTTCGTCCCCCCAAACCCTACTCTGTCCCGGACCATCATGAAGCCCCTCCACCATTCCAGTTTGGCCCGCGATTTAGGATCTCCGCTGCGATTCAGGAGATCTGCCTTTCCCCCTGAATTTCTGTTCATTTTCAGCCAAATTCCAATTCCGCGGGCCAGTTCCCCCCCCCCCTGAGAGGTTTCCCCGACGGATTGCGCGCCCACTCGGCCCTTAATAGTTCTTTGGTTTACTCCCGGGGTACTCCCTCCATCCCCTTCTATTTCCGACATGGCTCCTCCGGGTTAGTTTCTTGGCGGGTTAAACCCCCGGCTTCGGGTGTTCAGTGCCTTTTTTTCCATTGCGTTTTTTCTTTAAACTCCAGGAACCTGTGTTCCAGGACGAGGGACGGTTTTCGTCTTGACCTGATTCGCTGGGTGTTCGTCGGTACGGATGTTTCAGTTTTCTCTGCTCTTCGCCCAACGTTGTTTTTTTTTTTTTCAGCCTGTTTTGTTCAAAGGGGTCAAGATTTCTTCACACGGCCCCATATGGAAGAGATAATCCCGCCGCGGCCATGGTCCTCTTTGACTTCTTTATTTTTCTTGGCCTTCAAGCTTTTTCTGTTTGATTTCTTCTTTTTTGTTACTCGTTGCGCGGGTGGAATTCCACCCTCAGCCAATCCGCCCTCTTCGTTCGATCCTAGCGTGAGTGTCTTATAGATACGTTTCTCTCTTTTCCTTTCCTCCCTTTTTTGTTGTGCTCTCTCTCGTTCCTAACTGGGGATCCTTTCTGCTAAAGCTTCTCTTCTCCTCTCTTTTAGCCTGTTTTTTTGTTTGGAATTGCAGCCCCCTCTCAAAAGCTTTCTCGTGATCACGACAGCCTCACTTCTCAGCCCATCCTCTCCCTTGCCTTTCCCCTGTCTTTTTTTTGGATTAGGCCGGAATTGTCTGCCTCTTTTCATTGTTTGTCGTGAACGCCCCAAAAAGGCGAGTCCCCTCTCCCCACTTTTTGTTTCCCTTTTACTTTTTTCCCCTCACTCTCCCCCCCCTCTCCCCCCATCGCCTCCCTTTCTCTGGAAGGGTAGACCCGTATTTTTTGACACCGTCCTGTGATTTTTTCTCCTTGGAGGGACTTGCTTCCTTTCCAGGCCGACGCTGGATTGTGGATATACCGGGTTCTCTCATTTCGATGACATATCCCATATATTGTGATCGTTGCGTACCATCTTGCGCGACAGAAGGACTTTAGTTCTTGCTCTCCTTGCAGCGAGGCCTCCATTTGGTCCCGGCTTTTCCTTCTAACGTGATGATCGTCCTCAGGGCCATGCGCGTTTTCTCGATCTCCTGATAGAACCGTTGCCAGATACACTCACCTTGCTTTTTTCCGATTTTTCGTTTTTTTTTGGATTTTCATTGCCCTTGCTTTTTTTCCATGGACCTAGTCTTTTGTTGGTAATAACTGGCCGCAATAACGTTTTCGTTACAGTGTCCTCCCCGACGCCCCACTTTCTGAAAATCCTTTTGGCTCACCCTCCCCCCTTCCTTTCCCCGGTGTGACCCCGATTGGGGGCTTCCTGAAAGTTTCACATTTCTCTTTTTCAGAGCCCCCCTTTCTTCCGAACCGTATTTGCTCGCTTCCCCTCTCCTGGCCCCGCCTTTGCAGGCCCCGCTACGGGGTTTTTTTGTGGTGTTTACCTAGGTTTCGGCATCCCCCTGTATATCCGTTTTTGTGGGAAGGGCAGTTTTGGATGGATAACACCCTTCTTTTCCCTTGATTTCCAAGCCATTTTTCGGTTTTCTGCCTTTCTCCTGGGCTGTGCTGGGTAGGGCGAGATTTTTAATTTGTGGGAGTTAGTTTTCTTTATTTCATTTTGGAGTGCGTTCTAGAGGCGTCCATAGTCCCCCCATCGTAGTCCTTCCGAAGTCTTTTTTTATTTCCGTGGTTTTACAGCCCGTGAGATATTTTTCCCGCAAGCGCTTCTTTGCTTCTCTACTCGGGTTCCCTGGTAAGTGTGTTTGTTTTTTTTTGCTTTCCCTTTCACCTGAGAGGAGTTTACCGCGAAAAGCATCTTCCTCACTTGTGAGCCGTCCACCGCAGACCACATGCCGCTGTCGTTTGAAGACCTTAGATTTCAGACTCCCCGTTTTGCCCGTTCACCAACTCGTCTCGAAATCTCCTTTGGTTTTTTGTTTCCCCCAAATCGCGGTCTTCCACAATTTTTCACGAAATTCCCTCAAGGGCTACCTGCGTTTTCAGCCTTTCCTGCTGAAGTCTCGATTACTTACGAGCTAGGGCCACACCCAACCCTTTTTTTTCTTTTTTTTCTTTTTTTTTGAGTTTTTTTTCTTTTTTTTTTGGACCGGACCACCCTGTTTCCATCGACCGCTCTTTTACCTTTTTAAACTTTACTTTGGCAGCACGAGACCTTTTCCCCCCCCACTGTCAGGTCCTTGCTCATGTCTGCCTTTCCCGCATAGTTTCCATGAAGGAATCACCCAACCTTAGGACACCTTCTTTTTTCGTTTTTCCTTGATGTTTGCGGTCGTTGACTCACGCGATTCTCTCGATGACTTCCCTCGACCCGAACTAACCCCCAGGTGCCGGTCTTCCCAAACTAACCTTCCTTTCACAGAGAAGGCCGC
>Ga0179593_1341586_pt1 | contig 11337 bp, 23 predicted proteins | sample CZODoug2_1_08_16_FD_185931 | JGI IMG/M metagenome (GOLD analysis project Ga0179593, IMG submission 185931) | Vadose zone soil fungal communities from Angelo Coast Range Reserve, California, USA - CZODoug2_1_08_16fungal (PacBio error correction) | ecosystem: Environmental > Terrestrial > Soil >... | reverse complement strand
TGGTTTTTTCGATGGGGGTCCTTGTTGTGAGTGTATGGACCATTTGATCGCATCCTCCCCACCTCTCTCAAGGCCTTTCAACCCTTCATAAGTGTGACACTTCCCGCTTTGACTTTGAAGACTGTTTCCTTTTTTAGGATCATTAAATCCCCCCCCTTTCGGCGGCCATCGTCTCACGTTGTCTTTGTACTGCGACACTTTACACCCTTCCCCCAATCTGTTCCCCTCCGTAAGTTTGAGTCCAGAATTCAGTGCGGGGCTTTCCCTTTCTCTTTCAGGCTGGACCTCGGATCTGCTTTAGAGTTAGCGCTTACTGTTTCCGTCCAATTTTCCTGCTTTTGAACTTCCCTCCCGCTCTGGCTGCCGAACACAATTTCAATAGGCCCCGATGTATTCCCTTGGTCCCCTTATGTAACTTTGTAGTCCAAACGCGCTTCCTCCCCGTCACACCTCTGTTGCTCTTGTCCGCTCCCATCATTTTTCCCCCCCCAAGGTTCTTTCGTTCTTTTTTGTTTTTTCGTTGCCATGTTGCCAATTAGTTCTGCTTAGTATCTGCTTACGGGGTGGTTCTTGGGACGTCGTGCTCTGCTAGAACTTTAACCTTGGCCTTTTTTTTTTTTTCGGTCCACCGGGGGTGCCTTTTTTTTGGCCATTGCCGTAGGGACCCGGATACATAGTTTTAACTTCCTGTTTCGGGGGACCTCTTCGGGAATTTTAAAACACCAAACTTAAGTTTTTTTTTCAACGTTATTCGAAAGGAAGCGATTCAGGCGTTGCCCCACAATTAAATTTTTCTTTCGGTGTCACGGTGCCGTCTGGGGTTATCTCATACCTGCCCCCCTCTCCCCGTTTTCCTTCCTTTTTGCGTTTTCAATTTTTTCCAAGATTAGTGTCTAAGGGTTGGACGGCAGGGGTTGGGTTTTTGTTCCCGTCATCCCCCAAACATTGTTGGGTCCTTGGACCTCTTTTTTTGTAGTTTCGTCTTCCCTTGTTTTCCCCCTCCTTTTTTTTTCCTTTCCTTGATCCCCCCCCCCCACCCCCTTGCGCGCCCCGGCAATCACGCTTTTTGTTTACCCAATCCCGCCAAAAATTTTCCCACCCCCCATTTTTCCCATTCTGGATTTCCTGGCCTATTTACTGTTTGGCTGCCGTGGTCCTTTTGTCACCTTTCCCGAGTGATTTTTCCCCCCCCCCCTTCCACCCTACCTGGCAACAATCTTTTGCTAAGTATTTCATTAAGCCCCCCATTTTCTTCCGTTGTCGTGAAGTACTTTGGATTGATTTTTTGCGGTATTCCTATTCTCGTCCCTTGCTGGGTAGTCTTTTCCAAACCCTAGTGCCCCTATGTTTTTGCCCCCGATTTTTTCTATTGAATCGTTAACTTTGCCTTTTTTTTTGCGTTTTTTTTTCTTTTTTTTTTTGCAGTTCCTTTTTTGTTTGGCTTGGTTTTGGGTCTCAGCTTCTTCCCCCTTCTTTGTGGACGCTCTCGGTCTTTTTTGCGGATGGCCTGGGAAGAATTCGCGCCCTCCTTTGAACTTTGCCTGCCGGCCCCAACCCGTGTTTTGTCAACGTAACTTCCCCTATGTAATGTTTTTGTATTCTAGCCACCGACAGGCAAGTTTCCCTTCTTTTGTTCCATTATCTTTTCCCCAATCTCTTCGCCCCCCCCTTTTATTTCTTTCTTTTTGTAACCGGTTACCACCTCTTCATGATTAATAATAGGCTCCTCTTTTTGTAAGGACGTCCCTTTTTCTGCAACTGACCTTTGCAACCCTCCCTGGCGACCCCCTATCGTTCCGTTGGGGCCAGTACGCTTTTTTTTCCTTCCAGCTTCCCATGGTCCCAGTAGCTCTTTGCCATTTCCGTCCCCGTGACAGTTGCTGCTTCCCCTTTCCCACCCCTTTTTGCAGATCCTGGTACAGATGGAAACCCTTTTTTTTTCTGGCCCTAACAATGTGTTTTGCATATATCGTAACGTGATTGCCTATCATTTGAGTTTTTTTTTTTTCTGACGATTTGTGAGAAAAATTTTCCCGTTATCTCCTTTGCTCTGTTTCGCGTCCGGCCTATAAGGATCAGGGCGATGGCCTTTTGAACAGGCGGTGGCACGCGATCTTTCCGTGGGCGACACTTGTTCGTGTCCCCCCAAGTTTAGTCCCACGTGCCCCCGCCCCCACCACCTTTCCAAAACCAACTTTGTCTCTTTCTCCCGTTTTATCCTTTAACTGCGGTGGGGAACGGGGGTACTGTCCCTACGTTACGCTGTGCTGCTGTTTCCCTTTTTTCTCCCGATCATTTTTTTTTTGTCCACACACTTCAATCCATGCTACCCGGGCCGGAATTTTTGTTTTGCGTTTATTTAGTCCCCCTTGTTGGTTTTTTTCCCTTGTCCCCCCTTTCTTTTTTTTATTCTGGACTTCAATTTTTTTCCACTTGCCGTCTTGACCCCGCGTCAACCTTTCCTTTTTTTCGTGTTTTTTTTTTTGGTTCCTCTTTGCTTTTTTTTGCCGTTTCCTGACTTTTCTTTCGGGTTCCCTTTTCATTTTGCTTCGGCTTTTTGTTTTATCTCGTTTTGTGGATGTTTTTTTTTGCCAACACCCCTTTCTGTATTTTTACCTCATTTTTTTTTGTTTTTTTTCGGAGAGACTTGTTTTTTTTGCTACGTCCAGCTTACCCCCTCTCTCCCAATTTTTCCCCGTTTCCCATCAGTTACTGGTCCATCCACCCCCCCCTGAACCCGCACCTCTTTCACCTAGGCAAGTTTACTTCTCTCAGTAGCCCTGGAGATAATCCGCTTTTTCCGTGCGCACCATTACCACGCTTGATCTCCCAGCCATTTCTTCCGAGGGCATTTCTTCTTATTTTTTTTCCCCTTACCCTCTTTTTTTTCTCCATCTTCCCGAACTGCTTTTTACTTAGTACTTTCAGATCCGTGATCTGCTCCCCATTCAATTGTTTTTTTTTCGGGTCCCAGTTTTTTCTCCTATCTCAACCTGTTCCTCCCTCAGATTTTCGTTTGGATTGTTCTTTTTGTGTCCCTCGTCCAATCGTCTTTTTTTCCGCGAACCTTCACACCACCGTACTTCCCCTTTCTTACACAGCCCACCCTGTTTTCCCGGTCCTGGTCACTCATTCCAGTTTTTCCTGATGCTGACGTGCGCTGCCAACACTTTTGTGTTGGTATTCCATAGTGCAAGTTTTGACGGTTCCATCTTCACACAATTCCCGTTACAAAGCTTATAGGTTTGCCCGTGAGGACTTATTAGGGTGGTCCTCTATTTATCTTGGTAACATTTTTTCACTATTCCTTGACACTTTTTGCTTAAAGCCGATTTGCTACAGGTGGTTTTTTCTTTCCCCATGGATTTTACGCTCACTTCTTTTCCATAGAATTAGCGGCACGATTTCGGGAAATTGTCTCTATTTTACAGATTTCCTTTCACAAATCGGCACGGTCTCCTAGCTGGGTTTTGAAGACTGAGTTCAACCAATCTCTCCTAACGGCCCGGTTTTGCTTTCGCTAGATTCCCACTTGAATTTTGAACATTCTTTCGTGGCCTCATCCCAGGTTACCACTTCTTATGCGCCTTTCCGTTCACCCGATCCGACAACCTCTCCCTCTTTTGCCGTTTTTTCTTCCCAATAATTTGTAATTTCCCTTTGTGGGCAACACCGCCACTTCGGCGCAAAACAGCAATCCCCCTGTCCTTCGACCCATTTCTTCCCCACTCGTTTTTTTGACAAAAGTTCTTGCAAGTAGGTGTTGTGTCCCCTGGCTACCCAAACAGCCCACGATCCGGATACGCAAACCCTTCACACACTGCGGCCCATCACCATTCCTCCCTGGTGTCGTATCCCCCCCCCTTCCCTTGTCCCAGGTAGGGTCTCCATCTGGTAGCCTTTTTCGTCCCCCCCGTATGCCTTTTTCGGCACCTCCAAGTTGCCCTTTCCCGCTTTGTGGTTACCCCTTTCCGCCTTCCCTGGGTCGTTTTTGGTCGGATTTGCCCTCCTCCCATTGTTGATCCAGAGCGCCACCCGCCCTTTGATCAACCCCCAACGGTTGGTTCGCCGCCCGCAAAAACATTCGGCTTGCCCGGGACCCTGTGGCTCTGAAACCAAACCACCAACATCCTCCGTTGTCCGCCAATAATTCTTTCAAATGTTTACCCCGCCCGGCGTTTTGGGTTGGGCAAACCTTTTATTTAACATTCCCTGAGACTTCTACACAAACGTTCCCCGACCACTTTTTTTTATTCCATGTCTTTTTGTCGTTCGCTTTTTTTTTTTGTCCTATTCTTGACTCGGTTCCCCATTACTTTTGACAGCCAGTTTCATTTTGGACCCTTTCTTCCCGAGCCTGGCAGATTTTGTTTTGTGCCCCTCCCCCTTGGCCACAACCTTTTCCCCCCGAACCCTGGCCCTTTACACGTTTTTTTGTTAGCCCCATTTCTCGGACGTCCCTACCCCACCGCGCCGATAGCCCAGAAAACGCGTGTTTTTCCCTTCCCATCCAACCTAACCTGCACGAAACAGGTAAACCTTCCTTGAATGTTGCTCGGCACCTTTTTTTTGTTCATTTCTTGCTGATCCTTTCTTTCTGCGGCATCACCTTGTTTGGCCCCGTCGTTTGTACTCCTTTCCTCGCTGGTTTTTTTTTTGCCATGCGGTTTTTTCTTTCTTAATTTTTTCTATTTCATCTCTGTACATTTCCCTCTCCCCCATATCCAGGACTGACGGCCCTCGTTTGGTGAAATTTTCCCCCGCAACTGTTGAAGCCCCTATATGTTCGTACAATTGCCCCCGGTTTATTTTTTCATCAAACCGTTCTCTCCCTGCCCGCGGAGCTTTGGATTTGTGGAATCAATTCGCGGCTCGTTTTCCAGTTTAGGCAAGTGTCGCCTCTCGATGGGCGAGGTGAGAGGCGTGATCCCATTTTCCCCTTCACTAACATTTTACAAACCTCGTCCCACTTTAAGTGGAGCTCGTTTTTTCTTTTATGTTGCCTCTCTTCTTTTCTGTCCTGACCGTGGGTTTTTTTTTTTTTGAAGGAGTGATTCTTTCGGAGTCACTACGACGCCGCCCCTTTTTTTTGCCCCCCCTCGACATTCTTTTTTCGCTTGTTTTCCCTTGGTATCGTGACGTTTTTATGCCCTGGGAGTTCTCCCTCGGCCCCACTATCAGGCGGTCCGGCCCATTGCACTACCTGGGTCAACGCCTCCGTTTTTCTATTCTTGAGTGAGGATATCCCCAACCTCACCACCCCCCCGCTGCTCCCTCCCCCGCTCCATGGTTATGCTAGTCGCACTCCCTTGTTTGCACCCCTAGTGGTCTGCCCTTTGCGGTCTTCCTTCCTTGCTTTTCCCCTTTTTTCCCACTATCTCTTCGTGACCGTCTGATTCTATGTTCTCTTCGCTCTTTAACGCGACACCATGAAAGCCGCCGCGGTTCAAAATTCTTTTCATGATGTCTGCACCCTACCTTTCGCTCAGTGACTTACAAGATGGTCACGGAGTCCTGTGCGCCACAGAGTCATGTCCCTTATCAGTGCCGTTCGTGCAGCTATTGTATCTTTTTTTTCCCCGCACCCGTCCACGGTTGCCTTTGTTGAGGGGCTGGTATGTTGGGATTCTTCGCGGCCCCCCCGCCACACCCACACAATCGTTTCCTTGCTGATCTTTTGGCTCCCCTGGGGCGGTTTGGGGTTAGGTTTCCCGTCTCTCTTCCTTTTTTCCCAGGCCCCTTTTTTTCCTTGTCCGTATGTCCTTTTGTCGGTTGTGTGACCTTGATTTGGGGCCCCCCCTTTAGATCCATTCGTCCCTTGCTTTGCTCGGTGGGTTGTCACGCTTGCTGGCTTCCACAAACCCGTCCCTTTCAACGCTTTTTAGCACACCCTTCCGCAGATACGTGCCCCCGAAAAAAACTGCCCCCCCTTCGCTTTCTTGTCAGTTTTGGTCGTTGGCCGGGTTTTTTTCTTACTGTACACTCCCTATCACCGGTTGTTTGCAGACCTTGTCCCCTTTCCACTTCACGATTCCTTTTGCGGAATGGGGAGGCTTTTTTTTTGTTTTTCAGGGGCTTGGTCCACACAAACATTTGTGTACCGTTCTCTCCGCATTTGGGTATATTTCGCAAGGTTTGACCTCTTTTGGCGAAAAAGGAGGCGAGGCACTTCTGTCTGTGATTTGTTTTCAAAACAATGATTCCCTTGACCATTCCGTTCCACCTGGGGGCGCCATGGCGTCACTTTCCCCCACATTTTTCGTCAGTTTCAGGGCCTGAGCTTCACTGTTTGCGCCATTTTTTGAACCTTCTCTTTGTGGGACCAAATTGAACCCTACCGTGGCCCCCAAGGTCTGTTTTATCTCGTACTCCCAAAATCGAAAGTTTTTGTTTTGTTTGGCCCCACGGGGGGTAGTTCTCAGGTTTTGAGTTACTGCCTATTTGCCGAAGTCGTCTTTGGGGGTTTTCATGTTTGCACCCCTTACTTTTCCGGAGTGTTGCATACCGAGGTTTGCCCTCAGCGGAACGATTTTTCGTTGCGTTTCTGGTTGGGCATACGTTTCGGTTGTTTGCGCCACTTTGGTGGCCACTCACCAGCTTAGTTTCCCCCTGATTTTTCAAACGTTTTTGGGGCTCGCCCTCTCTTTTTTGCTCATTGAACCCCAGTTGGGCCGCCGATGGGGCCAGTGTATCCTCCCGGCCATTTTTTTTTTTTTCACACCCCCGTTTGATGACTACCTCCAAACGAAGAACTTTGTGTCGTACCTTGCCATTTGTTTTTGATTCTAGGCTCCCTCCCTTTGCCCGTTTGATATTATTTTGCACCTTCTATTAACCCCCCCGTAATTAGTGTCCCGAGTTATAACAATTCCCCCCAATTTTTCATCCATTTGATATTCCACTGGGTGCTCTCTTTTACCTTCTTCTGCCCAGTTAGGCGGTCAATTTTTCCGTCCAGTCCACACAAGGACCCATATGCAAACCTTTCACCTTGCGGACCATCGGAACACCCAAACAGTTCTTTAAAATGCCCCCCCCATCAATTCCAACGCCCCCCTGTTCCGCATCCATTGGCTCAGCAGCCCCCCTTTTTCCATTCCAGCTTACAAAATTTTTCCAAGGTCTATCTGCTGTCCCAGCCCCTCGCTGCCTATTGTGCCACCCACCACCCACCTTACCTTTTGGTCAGATACCGCTTCCCAGATGGAACTTTTCTTCTTTGCCTTTTCCCAAGGGTTTCGTCCCCAACCTGATCCTTTCTGAGTGCGTTTCCCCTTTTTTCCCCCGACGCTTTCCACGGGCAATTTCTCCTGTTGAGGTTTTTTCGTCCTGTTCCGCTATTTCAAGCTCTTGCCCCTGAAAAGTCCCACCCCCTCTTCCTTTTTTCCTGGAACCTTTTCTGTAAAAGCCTTGAGGTCTCCCCCCCTCCCCCCCCTGGTTGTTCCAAAAACCAGCCCCCTCCCAACAACTTTTCTTCTCGCCCTGGTGTCTTTCTGTACCGTTTTATTCCCTTTTCCCGTTTTTCTATCATTTTGGCTTGAGTTTTTATTTTATTTCGCCCCTCTCTTGGAAAAACCAATTTCATTTTCCCTCTTCTTCTTCATGGCCGGACCGGAGAATTGCGTTGTACCGCCCCCTCCCCTTGGAGTGGCGGCAATATCCCTATTCTGCGCCCCTTCACACCAGCGCAAACCTTTTTCTTAGCTCTTGAATTGTCCCCCTGTCCTTTTTTGCCCGGTTTTTTTCTTAATTTTGCTTTTGCCGGACCCTTTATTTTCCGATGGGGACCAATTCTTTTTCGATCCGGTTTCTCTCCCCTCTTTTTGATTGCCTTGGTTTTGCCCAAACCCATCTCTCTCTTTTTTCCTCTTTTCCCTATCCTTTTTTTGGGGGTTTTCTTTTTTTTCCCCCTTTTGTGTTGTGGGTTGACCTTGAGGATGTTGCCTCCCGCATCCACGACGTCTCTTTTCCCCCCCCTGTATAGCCCCTTCTCCGTTCCCCTATTGACCTTCTTTTCCCCCCCCCTGGTGCAACTCCAACTTCCTCCCTGCCAACAGAACTTTTTTCGCGGCACCTATCTCCTAAGTCTTCCTTTTTTTTTTCATGACGGTTGAATTCTCTTTTTCCTCAAATACACAGTTGCGCCCCACCGTCCCCAAGTCCGTGGCCATGAGTCCTTTTCTGCTGGATTTTTTTCATCCCCTTTCTGGCGGTTGTCATAACATCCTTTTTCCGTGTCACCGTTTTTCAACCGTCCAGGTACCTTCTGGGTTTGTGTGTTGTTTGTGTGTCTCCACCTTTCCTTGTTTTTGGGGTGGTTACAATTGGGGTCTCTCTTTCCCCAACTGCCTCCTCGAATTTCTCTTGATCTGTTCCTGTTCCCATTTTCTTTATTACTCGTTCCGTACCGCTCAAGTCAAAACCCCAATGCAGTGCCACGTTTGACCTTTTTCCCGTCGTCACGTTGTTTTGTCCTGACTATTTGCTGGTTTTTTTTCTTTTCTTATCTTTGGGCGCGCCACCCCCCTTTTTTTGGGAAGTGGCCCCCATTTCTCACTCCCGTTCATATGTTCTACCTGGATTGAACCCCCTCAGTTTGGTTGCAAGGATTCCGTCTCTTTTTGTTTTTTCCTAAGAGAGGGGATGTTTCCAATTTTCCGTGCCTTGGACCCCTCTTTTCCCCCCGATGATATTCCTTTTCTTTTTCCATGCATTTACCGCCTCTCTTTCTCCTTCTAAATCGTTTTTGCGACGATTAGGCCCATGCTCTGGCGGACTTTTCAGGCCCTCTGATTTTCCTCCTGATGAGGGTGGAAGTTTAATGGGCGCCCCCTATCCTCCCCATCCAACTTGCAGTTTTTCCTTCTGCTCTGATAAAACACTTTGCCCCTCGCACAACAATTGTCTTTCGTTGGGTGCCGCCCCCTTTTTTTTCCCACCACTTCCCTGGACGTCTATTCACTGTTCCCATTTGCTCTTCCCCCCGAACAAAAGGTCGGCTTTTTTTTTACGCCCTCGTCAACATATTTCTCCTTTTAGGCACCCCCCTTCCCCGCTTCTGCAAACCCCTCCCTCCCCCAAAAGGATTAGATTCTTTGAACCACCCTTTCTAACTCCCTCTTGGTTTTCCAAGCTACCCCCTCCGTTATTCCTTACCCCGCAACTTCTTTCCCCCTTGATTCAGGCAAACTTTCCCTTACCGGCTTGGTCTTTAATCCCGTGCCCTTAGGGTTCCTTTACCTCGGGTTCCCTGTCTCCAACCAGTCTAGGTCCCTTGCAATCCAGCCTGTCTGGTTTTTCCATGTGTGTTAAAGTAAAATTTTTTTGTGGGTGGTTTTTAGATTCCCCCATGTCTTTTTTATTGGCACGATTGTTCGGTTCCTCATTGTACTTCAATGTAGTCTAAGCCCTTTTTCAGCCCCCCCCTAGGTCTTTGCCCGCAACTGTCCTCCCCCTCTGTTTCCGGACCCCCCTTGGTTCCGTCCCCCACCACCCCCAAACTCCATGCCCGGCCTTTGCACTCATTTGACAATTTTCCGAAATTCTTTTTTTTTTTTTTGCAACAGTGCTCTTGTCCGGTTTCCAATGAGCACACAAAACGTCCGTTTTTCCCCACCCCGTAATAGAAGGGCTTCAGTCCGTGAGTGCTCTCTTTTTCCGCTCATTCCCCATTTTGCCAAGACGTTGTCCAAATCCGTGCCTCGTCCCCCACGAGTCAGTCTCCTTGACAGATTTCTTTTTATTCTTTTTCTATAAATTGCCCCCCACCAAAAACACCTTTTTCCCGAAGGCGACCCCCTACCAGTCTTTTTTTTGTACGCCTTCCCCGGTCTCCCGAAAATACCCGCCGACGATATCCCCATTTTTAAACGATCTTTCTTCCCTGTCTCCCAAACCACTGCCCCTGCATCCCCTAATTTTCCTTCTTTTGATTGGTTAAGCTACACGCGACGATTTGTGCCGGTGTATCCCCAGGCTCCTTTCGCTTTAGGGGTCCGCCACTACCGTGTTTGTTCCAGCGGGTCCCTACAGATGTTGAGTCTTATGGCTTGTGTAGTCATAGCCGCTTTTTTCTTGGATGGACCAGCTTCTTCCTTTTTCCCTTTAGAGGCTAACAGCCTCGGGAGCAACACCCCCCCCCCCTTATGACAAACATCCGTGTTGGTGTGTTTTTTTTTGTGGTTTTTTTTTTTTTTGTGATTTCCCCCGAGACTCCCCCCTTGTTACAATTTTTGAAACAACCCCCAGCCATGGTGGTCAAGTACACCCTTTTCATTCTTTTCGTCCCCACTCTTTTTGGTTTGTAGTAGCTAGACTCACGTGAGCTTCTGGTTTTGCCCGATGACCTGTGGTACTATTATCCTAACTTCCCAATCAGGCTGGGCATTCCTCTGCCCGTTAAGTCCCCCAAAGGGGGTTCGCCGCTCGATGGATGTCGCGGCGAATTTCCCCCCCAATTTCCTGGCACTAACATGGACCCCCCCCCCCATCGAAAACCCATTCTCAGTTTCTCTTTTTCCTTTTCTCTATTGTCTCTCTCTCTTTCACACTTCGTTTTTTTTTTTTTTTTTGAGCGATAGCCCCAATTAACTGTAGTGTGAACCGTGAGTCCAACCTCGTACTGCGTTTTTCGGGTTGTTTTCCCCATTTGTTAGTGTGCGTCATTTCTCGCCCGTGCGACCCCACCCTTCGCATCCCCTTTTTGCTTTCTTTACCCATTGTATAAGACCTACCCCGTAGACACGAGCCCACCCCCCACGGTCACTAATCATCTTGAAGTTGATTTGACGGTGCGGTACATAATACAATCCACAAGGGGCTCCTTCATCGGACTTCTTTGGATGTTCTTTTAGCGACTACACCTTTTGCAACAGAGTTTGCGCAGGTCCCTCTTTATTAGATTTCCACAAATTCTGATTTTTTTTTTTTTCCCCATCTTTCTAACTTCCTAGTTGCAGTTTCATGTTTCTATTTTTCCTCCCGTCGTTACTTTTGATCCATTAACTCCCTCCGCTGGTCCCTAACTACGCCCTTAGTAGATGTTTTCACCCCAAAAGACATCTGCCTCTCTTTATTTACCCCTTGGCCCCCACCACTTTCTGCGGCCTTAACTATGATCTTTCCCCAGGTCCCAAGCTGCTCGTTTTCGATCCCACCCGTAAAAAGTTTTCTTTTTTTTCCTGTTTCTGGAGTGGTTCTGGCATCCCTTGCACCACGCTTTCAGGTGTCTATATGGGCGCGTGGGGCCTTTTTTGGGCCAGCGGTCTCGAAGGCCTTTCACCCTTTCACTTTTTGACTTTTTTATTGTTTTCGGGGGATGAGTTACTTTGTTGTGAC
>Ga0179593_1758526_pt1 | contig 11338 bp, 16 predicted proteins | sample CZODoug2_1_08_16_FD_185931 | JGI IMG/M metagenome (GOLD analysis project Ga0179593, IMG submission 185931) | Vadose zone soil fungal communities from Angelo Coast Range Reserve, California, USA - CZODoug2_1_08_16fungal (PacBio error correction) | ecosystem: Environmental > Terrestrial > Soil >... | reverse complement strand
CTGTCGACTGCCCTGCTTCCAGATCGGTTCCCGGGTTTTTTTTTTTGTTTTTTTTCCCCTTGACCCCGTGCGGAGCCAGGCGCTGCACCACCTTTCGGCCCCCTTTCTTTTCATCCTTCACAAGCCCCAACTTCAGGTTTGAGTCCGCCCCCTTTTCCGTTGCTCGGCACTGCGCGCGTACCCAGGTCGGGAAGTTTTCCCCCAAAAGGCCGTTCTTTTTTCCTTTCTTGTGCTGTCTTCCCCGGGACTGGCAAAGTTTTTGCTTATTTCGGTGTCACGTGGTTTTCAATTTGACCCCCGAGGTTGCAAACTTTTCCATATTAAGGGTTTTTCAGCGGACCTTGCAAACTTCTTGCAAAATTGAACCCCCTTTTCCCCTCCTCTGATTCTCGAAAACGAGTTTCCAACAGATCTAAGCAGTGCTTCCCATCTTTTGCCCGGGTATAATTCGCATGTAGCAGAGTTGGAAGTCCTTTTTTAGAAGTGTTGTTTTTTGTGTTTTTTTTTTTTTTTTTTTTTTGTTGTTTGGCGTGTTGTTCTATTCTTGCTTCCCAAGGTGATCGAATCTGACGTCTTTTTTCTTTTTCAGCCCCTTGGGCCGGACGGATCCGAAGATCCCATCTCCCCCGCATGTCAAAAAATTTGCGCTATTGTTAGGATACTCCCAAGGATCCCCCTTAGCCCCTTTTTCCTTTGGGGTGTCTGCGCAAGCATGACTTTTTTTATGTTTCACGGTACTTGCATTTCGTTTTCCTTTTTTTCCACTTCTTTCTTGTTCTCGTGCAGAGCGGCCATTTGACCCCTAGGCGTTTTTTTTTCACCCCTCTCTTTTCCCGCCGTTTTTTTTAACCAATGCCCTTTTGTTCAAATAATGGCATGCCAGTGCCAGTCTTTGTAGTCGAGTACCGCAAGCGTAGCTTGCCCCCTGTGACCCTTTGTACTTGGGGACATTGACAATCCCGCTGGCTTTGATTCTGCCCCACCGCCGGCGTTCGTGACCCCCCCAAGGTTTTCCCTGCCAAGTCCCGACCCCCGGTTTGGGTTCTGCATTCGAATACACCCAAACTCAAAGGCCCCCCCTTCCGACGCCCCTCACTCTTTGTGCCGATTACCACGCCAAGAGACACCACATTGGCCCCCCCCGTTTTTTCCTTGCTGCGCCGGAGTTTTCTACTTTTTCCTTTAGGCAAGTTCAAGTAAGGTCCCCCCAAGGTGAACGGTCCACTTTGACCCAAGTTTGGGTTCCCCCATTCCGACATTTTTCGGGGAGTCCGGTGGGGTGTGTACTCTCCCGCGCAGCCCGCTTTTTTTTTTACACCCCTCCCATGGCTAAACTGCGCCCAACCGAGGTTCCCCATTTTGTCCCCCCAGTCCCCAGTACCCCCCCTCCCGAGTCACCCCCCGTCCCTTTCCAGATTCTGCATCAGATTCCCCGGAGAACAATCCTTTTCAAACGTGGGTCCCTTGTTTGACCCCTCCTGTAACGCTCAGGTCCGGGCAACCTTTCAGTACCGCCTACTTTTTTCCCCAGGAATCAGGGCACATCCCATTCACCACCCCCCATTTACGCCCCGTTTCTCTGAGGGGCGTTTTTTTTCTTTTTTTCGCCTTAAACAACAAATGGTTACCTCCCCCTTTTTACCCCAACAACGTATCCCCCGCACTTCGGCCCCTCGGTCTTTCGTTCCTACCCCCCCCCTCATGTTCCTCTTTCCCAGAAGGCGGACTATGCGGTATGATGTCTCTTTTTTCGGACCCCTCATACCCCCTTTGGGTCGTTCACTCTTGCCCCAATTTGGGGGACGTTTTTCCATCATGCGCATGTTTCCCGTCCCTGTTCCTTCAAGATTACTCTTCGATTCGATTTTTTTACCCCACCTTCCTGAAAAGTAATCTTCGCAGCCTCGGACCGGGCTTCCCGTATTGCATCCTTTTCCCTTGCAGACAACTCCGCACCCCCCCCGTCCCTTCCCGCGAGAAGCATTGAGTTTTTTGCTTGACCTTTCCCCCCTTCCCCTTTCATCGTAACCTTATTACAACTCCTCTTATGTTTTTTATTTTCCTCGTCGGCGGGGCCCCCCCCCCCCACCCACATGATTTAGGTTTTCTTTCTCTTTAAACTCCGACAAAGCCCGGCTCCCTTTCTTTTTTTTTCAAACTGAAAGGATTTCCATTCCCCCACCAATCGCCCACCCCAAACACGGTATAGGTTTTTTGCACCTATTTCTAATGAAGATTTACATTGTTTGGAGTGAGTGACACTTGTTGTAAGGGATACCCCCCCCCTCCCCCCGAAAGTGGAAGCGTTGTTTCTCGTCCCCTTTTCGAATCCCTTTCCAACAAGAGAAGGACCAGGGACTTTGACTCGGAAGTGCGTTGGCCTTTTTACCCCTTTCCCCATTTTTTTTTTTCTGTACCGACCGGGTTCCCCCGACTTTTTTCCTTAATGCCGTCTGCCCGCTCCTTCACGCTTGAATAATTCTCATTTTTCCAGCTTCCCCACCCCCACCGAAGTTTGCGGTCCCTGGCTGGAGTCTCTTGACCTTTTTTTTTTTTTTGCCAGCCCCTCCTTCCCCCTGTCCCTTGTGAAGTCCCTCAGATCATAATACTTCGCTCCCCCCCTCTTCCCTCCACCACCGGAGTAGCGGATTTTTTTCCTTTCGGTCTTTCCTCCAGTCAAGGTTCCCCCCCTCACCCTCCCTTCTCCATTGGGCGTCCGCCATTATTTCCCCACCGCCACCTTCCGTGGTTCCAGGGAGTTTGATCCTTCGAAACCCACGTCCCTCTCACCCTTAGGTTCCATTTTTTTACGGAAAAAACAGAGCCGGTCCTTACTTTTTTCCTTGCCCCCCCCCCCGCTATTCTTTTTTTTTTAAGATGGGCCTATTTGCGCTCAGTACGGGCCCCTATTCCTTTTTTTCCCCCCGTCTTTGCGTTTTAACCGGTGTCATTCTGATTATCTCTCTCTTTTTTCCTATTTTGTGTTTCGTTTTTTTTCTCTCTCAAGTTTCCTCTTTTACACCAGGTGAGGTCACCCCCCAGTCTTTGGAACACACAAACGCTCTGATTTCTTTCCCCGCGTCCAAGCGGATAAAAGTGCTGTTTCAATTCGTTGCTCGGAACTGACCTTTCACCTCTGTCAAGTGTCTGGGACGTGAGTTCTTTCGTCACCCACGCTTTTGCCTCCAAGGGAAAGGTGGTGGCGGGTTGGGAAATCGGGACCCGGCCCCTTCCCTGTCTTCGGCGGAGGACCTCCCCCAGTCGGGTTCATACTTCACCTGGAGTTTTTTATGCGGGGAGCCTGGCCTTCTAATCCCACCTGGTGTCGGACCTTTCCTTTCGCAGATACGAAGTCTTCCTTTACTGGGGTTGATTTCCTTTTCCTTCATTTTGGTTTTCTTTCTGTTCTTAGGACCAGGGCTTTTCATTTTTTCCACGTGCGCATTCGTCCTGCGTTGTGATTTCCTTCTTTCCCCCTGATTATTTTCCCTCCCAGCAGTTTTCTCGTCCGGTTAGACTTTAGGATAGTTTACCCCCCCCTTTTGGACTTTTTTCCTCTTTTCGTGTCGTTCTAGACAAACAGGTTGGAAAGCGTCTTTTCCCCCTTGGAGTCACTTTTTTTTCGCTTTTTTTTTCCCCGTTCTCGCGATTCGGACTTAGCATATGGCAAAGGGGTCTTTACGGTGTGGATCGCTTTTTCCTGTTCCATTTTTTCTGCAATGCCTTCCCCCTTCCCGCATTTTTTAGCGATAGGGGCCGCTGGGAACGTGTGGTTTTTTTTCTTTTGAAGGCTGTCGTTTTTCCCTTGCTTTATTTTTTCTGGGTTCCCTCCCTAACCTGTGGTTGGTTTCTTTTTTCCGACTCTACTTCTTTCTTGGTCCTCCCCCCCCCGTACTCCTTTCCCCGGAACTTCATGCTCTCAGAGGGTTACATTTGCGCTTCCTCTTTTTTTTGAGTTATCCTTTGCACTGGCCCCCCCTTCGCTGCGGTTTTGGTCCTAGGTGATTTTTTTTTTTTGGTCGTGGTTCTTTTCTAGAGTGAATCTGCTAAGTCCGCTTTGATTGCGCGATGGAGCTTACCATGGATTGCCCCCCTCGTCCCAACCCCTGTTCCCTTGGTCAAGCAAATTGGAAAGCTCCGCGTTTTCCTGGTTTTTTCGCCCCCCTCTCCTTTCCATACTTAGTTGTGTAAGTCGCATTTTTATTTTTCCTCGGACCTCGAGTTTTTTTCGATCCTCAGGGCCATACCCTTCGTTCTCCCTTTGCTTTGCGATTAAAGTTGGTTTGAATCGTCGTCTGTTTCAATTTGTTCGTCTGCTTCCCCTAGCTGACCTGCTGGCCTTTTTTTGTGTCCCTTTCGCCTGTCTGAGGGCAAAAGCCTCAAAAACGGGTTGCCTTCTGTTTTTTTTTTTTTTTGCGTTTCCTTTGATTTCCCCACCGTCCCTGGCCGTTTTTTGACCTTTTTGTTTTCGTCGCTGCTTTTGCAGTATTTTTTCGTTTTGCCTTTTCTTGTAAGGGGCCTTCTGAATGGGGGTGTTCGGTTTCTGTCCCTTTCTGTGCTTGTTTCTTATTCTGGTTGGCTGGTCTTGTGAGTATCCCACCTTTCCCCACCATTTTTTTCCGAACTTATGTAGTAATTCCCAATCGGGTTTTTCTTACGTCTTGGTCTCGGTCTGTCACCTTCCGCTACGTTGGATCTTTTTCTTTATTCCCCTAGGCGCTTCGCCCATTGTGGCCCATCCGATTGCCGGTCATGGCTTGGTTTTCTTGGTTTTCCTTTTTTTCCTTTTTAATTGGGTTGTATCCAAACCCCCTTTAGCTGACTCCCCCGACCCGTCTTCATTTCTGGCTCCCTTTTTATGGAGGCGCCGGGCCCGTCCCCCATTTTGGCCCCGTTCCCGTGTTCTTTCCCAACCAACACGTGGCCCCCGCTTGGTTTTTTTCCCGGTGCCATGCAACTGAGGTCGCCCCTACTCTCTGTTTTTATTTCTTCATTTTTTAACTCGGCCGGCCGTGTCTTGTTTTTAAACCGTTTTTTCCCCATGACTTCTTACACGCCTTAGTTTCCATGTCGACGTCCACCCCTTTTTTTTCGTGCCCCCCCCTTTTGTTCGGGAAAAAGATTCCCCTTCGAAGGCACTGTTACTTGTGTTGCGAAAAAACCACCTATGGTTTTTCCTCCGGTTTTTGAGTTTTTTTTTGCTTCCTCCCAGGGCGAAGTAATTTCCCCCCCATTTTCACCCGGCGGCTTACGCGGATGATTGGATCTTTTTGATACCGCCGTTTCCCCTTGCCTTTTTTCTCATCTCTCGTATTCCGAGCCTTTTGCTTTCGCCTTTTTTTTTACTGAGAACAACAGGCCTCTCTTACGAGCGCACAAACCAACCTTCCCTCGATTCCTTCCTACGGACCCCCCAACCCCCAGGGGTACGGTTTCGGACCCCCCCCCCCCCGCAAAAATCAGACACTCTGTTTTTGTTGCAACCCTTCTTTTTCGTCGTTTTTCGATTTTAGGGGTGACCTTGGGCTTCATTTGGGGTTTCAGTTTTTTTTTCTCCTTTTTTCCATTTGCGCTGTGAAACCTTTATATTCCTGGTCCATTCCTTGTCCCCATTTTCTTTTAAACTGGCGGAATTCTTCCACAACCCTTTTCCTGTCCCTACCGTCTCACCAGTCCCCCTTCCAGCGCCCCCTTTTATTTTTTTTCAATTTACCCCCGGCTTGGGCCCAAAGCTCACTTCGGGGTGCGCCTTGTGGACTCGACCTGCGGATAGTTCCCCAACCTGTCCCCAGTTGGCTGGTTGGAACCGCGTTTCATAAAAAACCTTTTTTTGTGGTTTGTTTGCCGCGCCTCCTTGGCTCGGGTCACCTTTGACCCCTGGCACTCGTGTACCTTTGTTCCCCTTTTCCCCGTCGGACAGACACTCTCTTCCCCTCATTTTTTTTTTGAGGAGATCCTCTGTCGACCTTTCTCTTGAAATTCCCCGGTTCTGTTTTTCTGGTTTTTTTTCGTTGTCAACGTGCCCCGAATTTTCTATTCTGCTCCCCCCGGCCCCCACCTTTCGCCCGCTTTAGGAAAATCCTTTTCAATTTCCCCAACTTGCCTTTTGAAGCCGACCGTGCCGGACGCCCCCGTCCGAGTCACTTCCCAACCCGCCTCCTTTCTTGCCCCTTTTTTTTGCCACAAAAATTTTTTAGGACTTTTTCGTGCCTTTTGCTGGTTATGTCTTAGGCTGCCCTTTTATCACTTTTTTTTGGTCCCCCTTTGGCAAGCCCTCAACCCCTCTTCTGTGCAAGTCTCATTAAAGGTTTTCAGCCTGTGTGTAAAGGCTTTCTGTTGCAACTTTCTTCACTTTTCAAAGGATCATCACACTACAGTTTTCTTCCCTATTTTTTCCCCAAACAGTTTTTTCACAAGCCGCGATCTTTTGTAAGCATGTTTTTTTTCACCTTTTCTCTCGGAAAGTAGCCGCGAATTTTCCTTTTTTCTTTGAGGGCCGTTTGTTTCCGTTGCCGGCTGCCTCACTTTTCCTGCTCAGGGGGCTTTTTTTCTTTTTTTTCTGCCCCATTGGCAAAAGGCCGCGTAATCCGACGATAATACCCTCCCCTCCGAACTTTTTTTTGTGGATTACTCCGACCTTTACCCCACACAGGCGACAACCCCCATTTCGTTTTTTGTTTTTTTTCTCCATCCCTTTTTCTGGATCCTCCCTGTTCGCTTTTTTTTTTCAGGAGCGTATTGAATGGGTCTTTTTCTTTTTTCACTTTTTTTGCGCAATTGGAACCTAGGCGTCCCCAGTTTTCCTTTCATTCGCCGTGTTTTTTTTCAACCTCTCCCCGGCTGTCGGGCTCAAAATACGGCCCCACCCATTTATCGCTTTTCTTAGTACTTCGTGGAATGTTTTTTTTACAAAAAAGTTGCAGTTGCCCCCCTTGGGTGTCCCCAGGTCAGTTCGCCTTTGGGCATTGATCGTCACTTGGCAGGCTTAGTCAATCCCCGGCCCAGCCTCTGACTCTGTGTTTAGTCAAGCGACTTACGATACACCCCAACCCAGCCCCCCACCCGTATTCCGCCTTAATAGTTGCTTCCTTCCCTTCCCTCAGGAACATGACAAGTGGGGATTTTTTTTTGACGAGGGTTTATGGGCAAGTTCCCGGAAAGTATGCCCCTTTTTCCATCCTTTTATGCCTTGCGGCCCCCGATGCCATTCCCCCCCCCTTTTCCCGGAAGGCAGCCTTTTCAGTTTTTCTCCCCCCCGCTTTTTGGTGTGCAGCCACCCAGAAGGAACCCCCCTACAGAACTGCTCCAACCCTCCTTCACCCATTTTCTTTGAAGCTGTCCCCCACTCAGATTTCACTTTTTTCCAGGTTTCCCTCCCCCGCGTTCGGAAAACACCCCTCCTTCAAATTTTTGGGCAAATTTCTTTTTGGGTTTCCCTACTAACGCTCAGGCCTTGGCCGTTTGAGGTCTTTTTGGCCTCTTGAATCTCCACCCTTTGCATTTTTTCTTGCGTTCTCAGCCGGACACACCAATGACGTGCGGTTTTTCCCCCCAACTATTTTTTTTCACCATTTGGGAAACCCCTTTTTTTCCCCCTTTGGAAGTCGAAAACAAACTCGTTGTCCGAGTCGGACCCCCCCGTAACTTTTTCATGTCTTTCTTGGCGATACCGGACAATCAAGCCCACCACGTTTTCCGTTGGGTTGGCCAACGTTTTAGTTTTTGTTCCCTTCGTTTCCCCCTTCATTTCCTGCCTTTTTTTTTTTAGCTACTCTCTCTTTTCACCGCGCCCCTCTCTTCGCGAAAGCCCGCGACCCATGTCCCCCACCCAATGGCTGCACGCCGTGCAGGCCCCGATAAAATCCTCCTTTTTAATTTCTCGTCCCTGAGGCTCCTCTCCTATACGGTTGCTCGTAATGCCTTCCCCGTAGAGAATCGTAGCTTTTTTTTTTTGCAACTTTTTTTCACCCCAGTTTTGTCTGGGGATACCCGCGGACCCCGCCTTCTTCCCCCCCCCTTCCGAAGCACTCCACAAAAAAACCACGGGACCCCCTCCGATCGCCTATGCCCGATGCGGTAAATGTCCTCTTTCATTGCTTCCCGCGATTACTTTTCCCAACTTCACACTTTCCCCCCTTGACTTTGAAAGTTGCCCGGATGGCTTTTTTCCTTTTTTTTTTTATTTTTACCGCTTGCCGGACGGCCCTTCTCTTTCCTCTGCTTGGCAGGTGGAGAACTCTCCCCCTGTTTGGAGAACGACCCCTTGAAACTCGCTTTCGATTGGTGTTTTTTTTCCGTCTCCTCCCTTTTCCATCCATGATAGGACCACCCTTTTTCCGGGGGCAACCCCGCAGGGACCGCCGTAGGGTCCCTTATTTCTCCTGGCGCCTTCCAATCCATTTTCCTTCTTCGGTTCTCAGCTCATAATACTTCTTCTTCACGCTTTTTCCCCCCAAACTTTCGGTTCGTTGCGTGCCCGCTTCGCCCCTTTTTGGGGTTAAAACTGTATTCCCTGACCTTTTATAAAATTTTTTGAATTCCCCCTATTTTACCAACCGCCAATTGGAATTCAGGCGTGTTTCGGTTTTCTTCTTTTCATCCCCGGAATGAACAGGAAGGTTTTCCCTTTCGGAAGTAGCCTTCACTATTCCCGATACGCGGGTTCTTTTTTGCCCCGTTTAAGTTCCCCAGATGGTCGTTTTCCAACCCTTCCGGCTCACCGGTTGTCCCTTTTTTCCCCTATACTCCCTCTTTTTTGTTGTGAGGAGATATTCCCTTCCCGCGTGAGCGGGCCTCCTAACTGATGTCCCCCTCACGGTCCCTTTTTTCCAGCGGTCCCCCCTTAAGATTGGTTCCATTCCCGCGTTCCGGACCGGTTCTTCCGAACCCACTTGGTATTTCTTTGTTCTTTTTCTATTGATCCTGCACCCGCTGAATTCACCCCGTCTTTTGGCGGTGTGTACCAGGAATTGCCGTTTTAGGCTGAATCCATTTTCCCATACCTGGGTCTTTTGAAGCGGGCAACTAGCCGCTAATTTCCAGGTTTTTTTTAATTTTTTTCGACTTATTTGAGCTGAGCGAAGACGTTTCGGCCATTGGGTGCCCGCGGCCAGTCTTTTTCTTGGCAATTTTTTCGGGTTTTGATCCGCTGGTCGATTCCCAGGCTCTTTTTGGCTTGTCTTCCAGGAATAGTTCCCACCTTTGGATCGAGTTCCGTTCCTCTCGCCTTGTCTCCTGCTCCTGAACGCATGGATGGTCTCCTTCCCGGCTTTCTTGGCCCCGTACATCCTTCCAAACGGGTTACTTTCCGTCTTTTCCCCCTAGCATGCAATTGACATCGGGATAGCTTTGCTGGTGCACGATCGGGGCCTGGTGGTTTTTCTGGTTTTTGCCCCCAGGAAAGCCTTATTTTTGTGTTTCTTTCTTTTCTCTCCTTTTTTTGGGGGGCGTTTGCCGCCTCTACTCTCTTCTACGGATTTGAACTCCCGTTTTCAATTCTTCTTCTCTTTGGCCTCTCTTGCTTCTCGCGGTATGCCGTGCGAGTTTTCTGCCTGGCACGGCGGTCTTTTGTCGTTCTTTTTTTTTTTTTTTCAGGCTAGGTTCCGCGTCGTGTTGGTTTTTTTTTTTTTTTTCTTTTTTTTTTTGGATCGATTTGATAAGTTTCTGAACGCGTTCCCCTCCCCAACGGGGGCGGCCGGAAAACCTCCCCGCGAGTGTCTTTTTTTTTTTCCCACGACATCCCTTCCCCCGCCGCGTTACGTCCCTCTTCTTAGCGCCTCTTTTTTTGTCAGTCCCTTCCCCATTTCCACTTCGGGTAGAATGTTGCGGCGCTTCCTTTGGTGGAGGTCCATTTGGTTCCGTTCGCTCCCCACCTTCAGCTGCCTTTTTAGTCCAATTTTTTTTCGGTATCCCTGCGGGGCAATTTACTCAAACCGGGTGCCCGTTTGGTTTTTACCGGAGGGGCCCCTGGCTTGGGTTTTACCCTAGTTTCTTTTTTCCGCTGCTCTGCTTATGGTTTAGTGCGTGGTGCCTCTGCCCCTGTTACTGCTTCTGACATGGGGTTGCCTTTTGTTTGCGCATTTTTTCTGGCCTTTCCTGTTTATCGCGCGTTGTCTTTCCCCCCGGCCCCAACAGGCTTTCGCAAGACTTTCATTTTTGCATTCGCGGGCGTCCAATTTCTCTTTCGTAGTTTTTTTTTCCTTGCCCCCCCCTTTTCCATTTCAATGGGTAGAACTGAAGGTAGACCCCTCGCGGCCCCGCTCTACCTGGTTTCCTTTGTGGCATCGGGCTTGGTTTCTCGGCAGTTCCGGCCTGTTCCCCCCTCGGTTTGGAATTTTTCATGGGTGTATCGGAATTTCCTTTTGACCCCGTTTTTACGGTTCCTTCTTTTTTGCGCCATTTTTCTTTGCTGCGTTTTTAGATGCTGGAGCCCCGTCCCTTTTACCCCCTTGGGCTCGATTGTTTTTTATTTTCCACGGTCCCTTGTCGGTACCTCGCTACCCTTAATACTGTGTGGTCCCCTTCATTTTGCTTATTCTTCGCGGTCTCCCTCCGGGCCCAATGGGATTTCTGCGCCTTTCCCTTGTGCCCCGCTTTGATTCGGCACGAGCCCCCAAATACGTTTTCTTTCGGAAAGTTTTTTTAAACCCCCCACATCTCTTGCGAGAAACCTCATGGTTCGCCGTTTGTCCCTTTTTGAAGTATCCCAAAAATCGAACCAAATTGCCTTTTCCTTCGCCTCCTTTTTGGATCTTCCTTGCTGACGGCGCATTTTTTGCTCTTCCGGACGGCCCTCCGTCGACCTGACCCCCGCCCGGAGAAACAATCTTCTCCTCTGATAACATCGGCGACTCCTCTCTGATCCCCCATTTGGTTTAAGGTGTGTAACCAGAAACTTGTTCTTACATCTACTTTTTTTGTTTTTTTTTTTCCAACCCCCTTGGAGCTCCCTTTAGTTTCTCTCCTTTGGGGAGTAACCGGCTTTTTCACCCCGTAGTCCTTTCCGTTTTGCGCTGACACCCTTAATATTCCTCTTCTCTGGATTTTCTCCCTTTCCCCCCCCCACCCCCCAATGCAGTCCTAAGAACCTCTTTTTTTTCATGCGCAATACGACGTCAAAGCTTTTTCTTTTTTTTCCCCCCCAAACTGATTTTTTCCGCTGGGGGGACTCTTTTTTTTTTTCTTCTTTTCAGGTCCGTTGCTGTTTTTTCAACCCACCTTCCCGTTGGCTTTTCAAAACGGCTTTTGTTTTCAAATCCTTGTCGTTGTTTTGCCGGGCCTCGCTACTGTTTTGGTCACTTCCGCCTGGGGTTTCAGTCCTTTCCAATCCTCGTCGGAA
>Ga0179593_1712151_pt1 | contig 11338 bp, 21 predicted proteins | sample CZODoug2_1_08_16_FD_185931 | JGI IMG/M metagenome (GOLD analysis project Ga0179593, IMG submission 185931) | Vadose zone soil fungal communities from Angelo Coast Range Reserve, California, USA - CZODoug2_1_08_16fungal (PacBio error correction) | ecosystem: Environmental > Terrestrial > Soil >... | reverse complement strand
AAACGGAAGCGGGCTTTTTTCCCCTTCGGGGTCCCATTTACGTCGCGGGGTTTTTTTTTTGCCGTTTGTCCAAGTTCTCACCTCCCCCCTTTTGGGTCTTTCTGGACCTTAATTGCCCCCCCCCTTCCGATTGGATCGTTTTTCCACAAACCCCCCCCCCCGTGTTTTTGAGTTCTTCCCCTTCAGTCTTTGTCCCAGCTGCCCCCCTGTGTGCAAAGAATCTTTAACGGCCTTTAGCCTCCTCTGTCCTCAGGCAGGCTTTCCCCGTTGATTTATGCCCCTTACGCTGGTTTTTTGAAGGTTCGGCGGAAGATGTCCCCTCTGCGTTTGTCCCCCCATGACGTTTTTTTTTTTTTTTTTTTTTTTTTTAGTTTTTTCGTAAGGCCTCCAGCAGATTGGAGTGCCTGCGAGTCCCGTTCTTGAGCCTCTGTCTTTTTTCCCTTTTTTCTTATACGTTCTTCTTTTTTTTTTGTTGACGTTGTTTTTTTTTCTTTTGATTAACTTTTTTTTCTTGCTTGTTCCCCTCCCCCCCTCCCTTTGGGGGATTGGACACCCACCTTTTTGAGAGTCTCCATGAACGTTGTGGGGTCTTTATTGATTTCGTTCAAAGGAATATTTTTCTTTTTTTTTTTGTTTGGTCTGTTTCTTCCCTCATTTCCTTGTCATTCGTTTCCTCTCTCTTGGGACTGTCCTGTTTTTTTTTTTTTTTCACTTTTATCGATCGTTTTACACTTTTCCTGACTTTCCCATTTTTCAAGGGCTTGTGGGAGGGGACGTTTCACCCCCTCCGGACGGATGCTCTTCCCCCTTCCTTGCAATCTCCGAAGATGTTTTTGCGCGCATTCTCGTAACCCTCCGCCCCTCCGGGAACCCTGGCAGAGAATGCCGTTGATTTTTTTGCCCAGGCGGTTGGGCCCCCTTTCCGATATTTTTCTTTTTTCTGGCGACCCTAGAACCTACACGGCTCGCTTCTCAATTCCTGGCTGTTTCCGATTCCCCTTCCCTCCCTTAGAGTTCCTTTTGGGCGACCTTCTCTTGTTGGTTGTTTTGGTCGATTCCTCTAAGGACCTCCTTTTGAGTCTCCTTTCCCCCCCTTCTGATCTGCGTGTTAGGATGCAAACGGTCCCCCCTGGTTTCCTTTTTGGACAGTGGGGCCATTTTTTGACCCCCGCTCAGTTCCTTTCCTCCCAACCTTTTCCGTCCTGCTCCTTCTTTTCCAACCGCCAACTTCATCTCTGTCTTCTTTTTTTTTTAAAACCCCCCCCTCTAGGGCCAGTGGGTCGCCCCATTTCCTTTTCCCTGCATCGCGTTTTTCAATGGGTACAGCTTTGTGCCTTTACGAGCACACTCCCCTCCCCGACCTTGTTCACCTCCTGTTTTTTCTTTTTGAAACACGCTTGCCCGGATGACCCTTTCTGTTTTGAGCCCTTTCTTTCCTTATTGCTACTTCTTTTTCTCGTTCAAGCCGTGCCGATGGTTCCACTTGTGAGTCTTTCCCGTGAAAATTTTCCGCGCTTCCGGGTCAAACCAGTTTCCTGTTCTTTTTCCCCGTTTTAACTCCCTTTTGACTTTGATTTTGACCTCGGAGCCGACGCCTGTATCTCCGGCGAATTTTCCTCCTCTTTTTCTTTTCCACCCGGGGCCAAAAACCTTTGTCCTTGACCCTTTGGCATTCCCACCCCACACTGTTTTTTTTTCTACTTCTTTATTGTGGAATTAACTTCTTCTTTTCAACGTGCATCGTGGTATTTTTTTTTCCAAGGGCTTTTCCTTCGTCCTCAAACCGCCAAACTTGGGGTCCCTTTCCCCGTGCGTTTGCCCCCCTTCTTTTTCCACCCGTTTTTTCCAGAAGGCGAGGGATACTATCTTCCATTTTTCCCGGGAGTCAACTTTTTCCCTGTTCCCCTCCCTTTTTTGCAAGAACTGATTTTCGTTTTTTTTTCTCCCTCCTTCCCCCTTACGTCCAACTGATGCGATGCCCCCCTTTTTTCGCTCGAGATTTTTTGTCTGACTGGTTCCTCCCACCGCCGATCACATACAAAACGTCCGTTCCCTTCGAGCGAATTTTTCAGCTGTTCATTCGTCTTAGGTTGGACTAATCGGACCCCTGAGTTCTAAGACATTTTACTCCTCCGATCTTTTCCTTTCTTTTCTTTTTTCTCTATCCGCTTCACTTAGTCCCCCAACCCCCTTTTTTCGCGAACTACTGGATGAATCCTTGTTTTTTTTTCTTCCCTTTCCTTGTGCTTCGTGGAGGGACTACACTTCTCCCCCTCATTTTGCCGTCTTCAGGTCCCATTCTTTTTTTGGCTCTTTTTTCGACACATTTACCCGGAACCGATTGCTTTTTCTGCTAGTTCCCTCTCCTTGGTCTCTGTTTTCAATTTTTGGCCCTTTCTTTCTGGGTCCTTAAATTCAGGTCTTTTTTTTCTTTTGTCAATGTCCGTAGAGATAAAGCTTTTCCTCCCCCGGATTTCTCCCCCTCATTTCTCTTGGGAGCGCGGACTTCTCGTCTTGAACAGCATTTATTTTTTTTTTCCCCCCCCCGGGTCTTTTTTTTTTTGCTTTGAAGGCCTCTTTATTCCCAATATTTTCTAGTATCGTTAGTAGCTTTTCCCTCTTCGAAGCTCCCCTGGCACCGTTGTTTTTTCTTCCTTTACTTCTCTTTTTGGGGTTACGACTCCTCACTTTTACGGATTTTTTCCCTTTACCCTCCGGGATTCAGAACTGGTCTTGAAGTTTTTTTTTGCCAGCTTCTTTTTTTCTGGTAAGAGGGCCAACCCATTTACACTTAGTCCTGATCGCTCCTACATTCCCTTCCTATTTGGGTGGCTGCTTACACAAAACTATTCTCTCTCTTTTTCCTGTTGTTTGTGAGTTGAGAATTTTTTTTCCCTTCGCCTGCAAGAGCGTCTCCCCGTGTTGGTATGGTTACCGTCAGGATCCCAAATTTTTTTTTTGTTTTTTTTCTTTTTTTTTTTTTTCCGGGACCTTTTTTCCCTCGCTCCAGACTTCCGCCTTGCTCAAGTAGTCCCCCCTTCCCAAGTTTTGATTTTTCGCCAGGCCCCTTTTAGAACACCCCCCCCCCGCTAAGTCCGACATAGTAGCTGGTTCTGTTTCTTGACTCTCCGATACGGGTATTGGCAGTGGATTTTTTTTTTGCACTCCTCCCGCTTTGTGCAAACACAAGTCTTTTTTTTTTTTTTCTTACCCCCTGTCCCGGGTCGCTCTAAGCTGGTTTGAGGGTTTGTGCCCCTTTTAATGTGCTCCCATCCTTCAAAAGTTGCCCGTCCTTTGCCCTTTCTTCCCCTCTTCCGTATTTCCGGATTTAAATTCTTTTCTCTTTTCAAGATTCCTTCAAAGTTGAAGAAACAGTCTTCCGTGCTGGAACGTGCAGGTGGGGGAACCTTTTTTTTTTTTTTTTGAAGTCCCTTCCCCACTCTTCTCGGCCAAGTGTATCCCTTTTTTCCCTTTTTTCCTTTAGTTCTTTCCCTGTCACGCCGTTCTTGTCTTCCTTTAACCCTTTTTTCTTTTCTTTTTGATTCAATCTTTTTTTTCCCACCTGTTTGAGGCGACCCCTTGCAATCCTTTCGGCGTACAAAACCTAATTTTAGTAGTCCCATTTTTTCGTGGTTCTCTTTCTCTCCTTCTCTTCCCCTCCCTTCCGGAAGTCGTCAGGTGAACACGTCTGAAGTGCTTTTTTTGCGGACGTTCTTTCTCCTGCAATTTTTTGTGGCCTTACCTCCACCCCTCCCCCCCTCTTCTCCCCCGCGGCGCTTTTTTTGAGTCTCCCTTGCCCCATCTTCGCGAAACCCTCGTCTTCTCGACCTCTTCCGGTTCTTGGCCGTCCTTTTGCCCCCCCCCTCTGAGCTATTTGGCTACCGCGTCGTTTTCCTTTGTTTTGTTTTTTGGTGCTAAGAATTGCGGGCCTGCCATTTTTTTTTTCGTAGTTTTCGCTTAGTGAAGCCCCCCCCTTCCCCCCCCCACGCCTCTTCCTCCCCCTCTTGAGATTCCTCCCGTCCAGATCCCTATCCTCATGGCCCTTTTTTTTCGTGAGGGTTTTTTGCTTTTGGTGGCGCTATCCTTATGATTTTTCGGTGTTCTTTTCCGAGGGGATTTAGTCGGCTCCCCCGGTCCAGCAGCCTTTCCTCTTTCCCCGGCGGACGATGACGGTGACGCTTGGCCCCCTTGTTTCCCTTTTCTTGATTCACTCGTGCCTTCTTCTTTGGAACCCTTATGGTCCGAAAAGGGAAAGCGGTTCCTTTTTTATCTTCGTTTCTTTTTTTCCCCTTCTCCCACCCTACCGCGTTGCCTTTTTATTCCCTTTTTGTGCCTCGCTTCTGCGCCTTTTTTCCCCCCTGTCTTCAAAGCGGCCGTGCCCGTCCCGTTTTTTTTTTTTTGGGTTTCCCCCCTGGCCCCTTTAGGGTTCCCCAGTCTTTCCAGTTTCTGTTGGCGTGCGCCTCGTCTTTTGAGGGTTTTTTTTTCTCCATTTGAAAGGAACCGGTTGGCTTGTTCATTTTTCCTCTGCCACCCGCTGTACCCCTATCCTTTCCTAACTCCCGCATACGTTTTTATTCAGGACTTCCCTTAGTTCTTTTCGACCACCCAACCCCTTGATTTTTCTTTCTTCAGGTGGTCTTTTGCATTAGGACACAGGCCGGCATCTTTTTGCGTTTTTTCCCCCTGCTTGGAGGTGTCGGCGAGGTTTTTTCAAAGTCCTCTTCCTTTCGTAGGCCTCTTTGCCAACGCCAATCCCCAGGTCTATCCCTTTGGGTCGCTTTTACCCTTTTCGGAAAAGTGTTGCTCATCTTTTTCCGTACCCCTTTTTCTCTTTTGCTCTTTTCAGTATCAATTTCTCGGGTTTTGTGCCTGTCCCCCTCACCCAATTTTCCCTTTTTCTTTTCCCTTCTTTTTTTGGCCACGGGTCTACGACGATCGACTCTGTAACTTCTTGCTTCACTGGCGCCAAAGCGTCGTCCTTCCGTTTGGTCGTTTTTTTTATTCAAACCCACCGAGCATTTTCTCCTCTCATTGTTTTTCTTTTTATCCCAGCCCGTCCCGGTTCATGTCTCCTCTTTACCCCATCCACCCCCTGCATTGTAATTTTTTTTCCTGCCTTCTCCGCTTCTTTTCCTTTGGAAGCCCACACCCGTCGCACCCCACCCCCTTTCCCCGATTTTGAACAGCGCCCCACCTATTTCCTTCTGCAACCCAGCATGCGGTCCTTCTGTCGCCCGCCCCCTCGTCATCGTGGGGGGGGGGTCTCCCCCCCCTTTCCCTTTCCGCCTTTATTATTGGGTCCTTTCCCCCCCCATTTTTTCTTCCAATCAGTTGAGGGCGACTACCGGAAACTTTTTTCCCGTGGGGTTGATTGGAGTTCCCTTCTGGCCTCTTTGGCTCCCTTCGCCGTTTTTCCGTTTGGGTGTTTTTAGTGCCAGTTCCCGGAATCCATCGGGGTCCTTTTGGCCTTCCTTTCCCTCCCCCCTTTCCTTTCCGACCCCCCGCACCCCTTTTTCCCCTCCCCCCTTTTTCCGGCACATTCCCTTGGTTTGCAAGTCATTTTTTTTTTCCATGGCCCTTTCCCTGCTTGTTCCTCCTCCGTTGTTTGAAGGGCGTCCACAAGGAAGTCTGGAGGGCTTTTTCCCCATCCCCCTTCCCTGGTTCCTTTGCAGGTATGGTTTTTTTATTTTTTTTTCCCTTTGAACCTTCCTCCCCCCAGAAAGAACGGCTTTAAGTTTTTTTTCCCTTTTTTTTTTTATGCCCCCCCCATGGAATTCTAACTGCTTTCAACAACCCCCCCCTTTTTGCTCTTTTGCTCACTCTTTTCTTTCCCCGTCTTGACAGGCGCCCTTTACCCCGTGTGACCCCCCCCTCCCCCTTTTTTCCGTCAAAAACGCCATTAGTGATTTCTTTTTTTCTTTTTCTGTTCTTTCGTTTGAAGGTTTGCACTGGATTCTTTTGTTTTCTTTTTCCGCGGACCAGTTAGGTTTGACTTGATCTTTTTTCCCCTTTTTCTAGTTGAACAATTCCTGAGAGGATGGTTTTTTTTTTTTTTTTTTTTTTTCTTTTGCGAAGGGCCCGCAGCCCTCTCCCTTAGTTAATGAGAGGCAGGGACGGATGCCCTAGTTTTCTACCTTTCCCCCAAAGCTGGTTCTGTTTGCTTGTGCGACGGGTTTGTTTTTTTTTTTTTTTTTTCCTTATGTTAACGAGCTTTTCCCCTTTGGTTTCCCCTTTTGAAAGAAGATGAAATTTTGGATGGTGGTGTAAACAAAATACTGCACGCCCATGTTCACGGTGGTTTATGTATGCCCTCCCCTTTTATGGGGTTTGAGTGCTTTGATGTGTCCCCGCTTGTCCCCCCTCCCCCCTCCCTTGTCTCCAGTTTTGTTACCCCGGCCTGGCTGACACCACCTTTTCAGTACGGATCTTTTTGTCCTCTGCTGTTTGTCCCAAGCCTGGTGGGGTTGTTGGTTCCCCAAACCCGGAATTTATTGCTTTTTTTTTCCCTAGTTTTTTCCCCCCCACTGATACCGAAGAGTGCTGACCCTTTTTCCCTCCCTTCAACCTCGACCCCTGGTTCCCTCCCTGGCCTTTAGTTCCGTTTTTGGTCCCCCCTTGTTAATCTCCATCGGGCCTGCCTGATTTTTCTTCACCTCGGGGACCCCCCCCTTTTTGCCCCTCACGCGTTTCCTCACCATATTTTTCTTTTTTGAACTCTCTTTCAACCGGCCGGGGGCCGGGCTCCTTTCGGGTTTTTGGTTTGTCCGATCTTTAATTGAGGTCTTTTTTTTTTTCGTCCAATTTGCACCCCCCCGTTTTTCTAGTTAGGTTCAACGGACTCAGATTTGCCCCCCTTTCTTGGGGCTAATGAACCAGCCCCAACCTAGGTAATTTCCTTTTTTTTAGTGAACCCTTCTTGACTATAGGAGGCTCCACCCACTCATTTCTTGGAGGACGCAACCACCTTAAGCGGGCCTTTCCATCTTTTATGCAAAACCCTCCGTTTTCCAATTGGTCAAGACCCTTCACCGGCTGTGAGGCCAACCCTCCGTCCCTTTTTCTAAACGCGTGCCTTGGAACATTTCCTTTAACCCTAAGAGGCTCCCCGGATCGTGAGTTCATTGAGTTCCTTACGGCCTTTTATTTCCTCCCTGAAGCCGAGGGTTACATTTGTTTTCACACTCACCCAGTTTTCTGATTCCACCGGTCATTCTTCTTTTCCACGTCCCGGTTTGTCGGTTTCCCCTTTTTTTGGTCCCCTTGCTTTGGACAAGCCTTAGCCCCCTCCCCCCTACTTTCCTCTTTTCCCTTCCTTTTTTTAGGAATGGGATCTCACCCCCCGCCCACCTCCCCTCCGCCGGACTGTTATTTCATTTTGTCCTCAGTAGCTTTGCTGGTCCTTTTTTTTGTGTTTTCCCACGGACAGGGCGTGAGTGGAAGGTAGTGGGTTTTTTTTCCCGTCCCCCCGTGAACACTTACGGCCAACGTTTCCCCAGGCCTCTGTCTGTCCCCCCTTTCCGTGCATCTTCGGTCGATTTTCTCAATTTTTTCCCCTTAATTCCTTCCCCCAGGTCGCAAAGATACATGGCCAGCTGGTCCCTCGCCCCGTATTTCCTCTCCTCTGCCACTTCTTCCTCACTTTTCGACCATTGCGTTTTTCTTGATGTGTTTGTACTGCCCAAAATCTGGGTTTTTTTGGAAACGTCAGTCCGTTCCCCCCTCTCGCGCCCAGTCGTTCAAATGCCTTTTAGCTGACTAATCACCAGGTATTTCTTCTTTCAGCTCCCCCCGGAACTTCTCCGATCTTGTTGACTAAAATTGGATTGGGACTTGTTAGTCCTACCCCTCCTCTTCAACACTTTCCGGAGGCGCAATTCTTTTCTTTCCGATCCTGTCCTCGCTGGTTACATCGCTTTCTGTCTTGGGCTCCCATCTTGTGCGGTCTTTTTCTCCACTAAGAGCAAAGAATTTGGTCTTCACAATTCCCAGAGGGCCTATTGTTCTTTTCCTTTAAATGACCAGGCGTTTTTCTTTGCTCTTCCTTTCACTTTGCGTCTTCCTTCTGTTTCTTTCCCCCCCCTTTTTCTTTAAGATTTTTCTTCTATTTGGGACGGTTCTTTCAAATCCCCTCCTTTTCTGTCCTTTCTTTTCAGGAATTTCAGGGAGCAATAAGTGATCTTTGCATGCGTGACTCATCTCTTTTTTGTCCGGCGTTTTTTCCTCCCCTCACGGTCTTTTTCATCCAGAACTGCGGCTTGGCTTCCATTCTTTTTTGGATCCATTCAAACGTTTCCAAGGCTTCGACGCTTACCCGATTTTTTTTCCCCTCTCGGCCTTAGTTTGCTGTTTTTTTTTTTGGATATTACCTGGTGGACGGATGTTTCCTTTCTTTCCGTGCTTGGCTCCGTCGGGCTGTTGTCTCTTGGGATTGCTCCTCTCTCCGGGGACGTTTTTTTTCCCCCCATTTCCACTTAGTCCCCATTGATCCTGGCATTCCTTTCGCTCGGTCTCTTCTGCTTACCACCGCCATACTTCCTCTCCTTTTTTTTTTCATTTAGATTTTCTCTTCGCAGCCTTTTTCTCTTGATTTGACGTGGGATCGCCAGTCCTCAACCTGGGGTTGGGTTCCTTTTTCTTCCCCAGGGGTTTTTCAATCCCCCTCCTTTAGTTCCCATTTTTTTTTTTCCCCTTTCCGCCCAAGCGGACCTTTTACTCCTTCTTTTCCCCCACCTATAAAGCTTCGAACCCCACTCTCGGCCGCCATACTTAGATTGGCCCCCTGGCTTGTCAGCCGTGATTTTCTTTCCGATCGTGATATTTGGCAAAGTTTTCACCTTCTTTTGCCGGGTTGTTCACCCCCCCCCTTTTCATTTGTTTAATCTTTCGGTTGCGCCCCCCCATGGCGGGTCGCAATTCCTTTCGTACTTCCGCCTTGCTCTTTCCCTCTTCCTTTTGTTGTCTCCCCTCCTTCACAGTGTGTACTTTCTCTTCTTTTAGTCTTTGCTCGAGTCCCCTTTTTGAGATTTTCTGCAAACCCTTTTTTTTCCCAGTTTTTGACACGAAACAAGAGCTCGTGCACGCTTCTCCCCCCAGGGGCCCTCATCGTGGTGCTGGCGTTTTTTGCCTTCCAGCCAAGTTCCTTTTGACTTTTTCTTTTGTTACTTTGTCCTCCCCCCCTTTCGTTTTTTTTTTTCAGCACCCAGAGCGCTGTCCCTTGAGTACCTTCTTTCGCTTTTTCCACGGGCGCCAAGGTTTCCCCCACTTTCCCCTTCTTCCAAAGTTCTCCCTCCCCCCTTTACCGTTCTCGGTCCACGCTGTATCAGGATTAGTTCCGCTTTTTTCTTCTTGTTTTCCTTCCACCCGTTTTTTTTTCGCGGTTGACGGACGGGCTTTTTTTTTCCTTGTGGTCCCTTCCTCGACCATCTCTGCTCTGCAATGGGCCCTTCATAAGTGCGCAGAATTGCCTTCGCGGACCCGGTTTTTTGCCGTCCAGCTGGCCAGTACCTTTCGAGACAAGGGCTTCTATTTTTCCTTTTGTGTTCCCCCCCTTTTGCGGGTGTTAAGTTACCTCTTCTTTTTTTTTTCCTCTGGGGCGGTGCCCAGCCAAAGGTGTCGTCTTGTTTACTCCAAGTGTCCCTTTTCCCCCAAAAACCCTGTCCACTCCTTCGTTTTTTTCCCCAAGCCTCCTGTTGACCTCTTTTGCCAGATTCAACCCCCTTCTCCCTCGCAGGCGGTGCTTTTTTTTTTTTTTTGGATACTTACGAGGAGTTCTTCAGTGTTTTTGGCCTAGCCCAGGTCTGTTTTCCCTGTTTTCCTTGGTTTCACCGTCACCCCTCTTTTCAGACTTCTTTTTTTTGGTTTGGACCGGATGGACGGTGTTCCCTCCCCTCTGAAGTTCTCTAAATTCCTTGGGAATTCCCTGACTTTTCCTTCCCGGCTTTCTTGACCGCTTAGGCTCTTTTCTGTTGGATGATACCGCAACGGCTCGTCGGGTAAGTTTGCATCTGTTTCCCTCCACCCACGCGTTGTGCCCCCCGGGGTCAAATGGTGGCTTTTTTGCTAAGAGGTTTGCCGTGTATTTTCCCCATTGACCGAAACCCGGATTTTTTTAGCCGCTGATTTCCCCCTTGGACTTTAGTTTCCCCAGTTCCTCCTCAGTTTCGTTGGCGGTTCGTCTGTCGCGCATTTTGGACGTCCAGTTTTCTTCCTTTTTCACGGTTTCCGTTTTTGTCACGCGACCCTTTTTAAGTTGCTTCTACCCCCGCAGAGCATCCCTGTTATTCGTGATTTTCATTTTTTCTCCCTTCAACACAAGCCTTTTTTTTCGACATTGCGGCCCCGTTTCCTCCAGTTTTTTTTTTTCCCTTGGGTCGTTACCAGGCATTGTCTTCCAGCAGCCTCCCCTTTCCTTTTTGAGGTTCGAAGGTTCCGCCCCACCTGCTTAGTCGGCCAAAACTGCCACGTGACTGGTCCCAAGCTCCGCACTTCCCGACGTTTTCTTTCCAGTGTTCCCCAGCCGCTTCCTTTCAGACCTTTGACTTTCGGACTTTCGTTTTCTTTTCGCATCATTTTTTTCCTTGGTCTTTCGGTCCCTTTTCCAAGGCATTGAATTCCACCGTAGGACCCGGTTCTGGGTCCCCTCTTTTACCCTGGGTCCTTTCCCTACTTTGGTTTTCCTCACTGAGCCCCTTGTAGGAATTGACAAAGGCAGGGAGTTTATCCACCTCATTCTCTTCTCCCAAACCACATTTTCCTTTGGTTCGAATTACACCCTCCCGTCCCCCCCCCCCCACCTCATCCCTTAGTCTTTTGATGTTTCAGTTGGTGCCACCTAAACCCCTGTTCTTAGCCTTCGACCCGTGATGCTTTCCCTTTCCTGGAGCCCCGCCCCCGTGCAACCCTCCCCGCGGAACAGGTGAATTTGGATATCTAGATCGGTCTGCCTCGCGGACCCCCCGCTTCGGGTCCAGGCAACTTTTTCCAGCCCATCCTTTTCGCTCCGCTCACTTTCTTTATTTTCTTTCTCCCCCCCCCAGCTATTTTGTTCATCTCAAACGTGCCCGTCTTCCCAGAGGCCCTTCCTTTCAGGTTTTTTTTGGTTTGACTGGGCTACCCCTTTTTCTTCACGGTTTTACCGGTATTTCCGTTTTTTCACATACGGCTGGCACCGCGTTAAACCCTTGGTTTTTGTGTTGGGGGCCCGAAGTTGACCCCTCCCCCCCCTTTTATTTTTTTCCCATTCCTTCCCCCTTTTCCTTTCCCCTCACCAGTTCTTGAAACCTGGTCCCCCTTTTGGTCTCCAGGGCACCGCTACCTTCCCTGTTTACTCTTTCCTTTG
>Ga0179593_1501058_pt1 | contig 11338 bp, 9 predicted proteins | sample CZODoug2_1_08_16_FD_185931 | JGI IMG/M metagenome (GOLD analysis project Ga0179593, IMG submission 185931) | Vadose zone soil fungal communities from Angelo Coast Range Reserve, California, USA - CZODoug2_1_08_16fungal (PacBio error correction) | ecosystem: Environmental > Terrestrial > Soil >... | reverse complement strand
GAACTTACTGACCTTCTGGAAGTGTTAAGCTCCTCCCCAATGCCCAATGCGTAGTACACCATGCTCTCGCAAAGGGTCGTAATACTGGGTTTTGGTGTCACGAGCATAAGGACTCCTTAAATCAGGAAGGTTCGTCGTTATTAGACAGAGGATGGTCTGCCGTCCGATTCCCCCCCCTTTCCTTTTTTAACGCTCGCGCACTTCCCCTTCTGTAAATGCTTAGAGATCTTTTGGCTTTTTTGGTACTGAGGGCGATAAAGGACACGGTGATAATTTTTCTCGCCTTCATTCAATGTCCTTGTGCACATCTGTCCCTTCGCTTTCGAGTTCGTGGGTTTTTTACCCCGATCAGGGCGGGCCTTCTTCCTGGGCCTGCCTCCTTGTCTCCTGGGAAATTCCCTTTTTTTTTAGCTTCCGTAGTGAGTGAACCCACTCCTTCCCTTGATTTTTTAGAGCAGATTCGAGTTTTTTTTCCCCCTTCCCTTTGACACGTCCCTTCCTTCTTTGGATCCTTTGCCGCCAGAGAACCCTGTGTGGAAATGTTCTTGAACCCTTTGCCATATCTGAGCCATCGCCTATCAGGGGAGAGATAGGGTGAGCTTTTTCCCTTTTTGGGAGCGGCCCCTTTTCTCCCCGCGAAGAATCGATGGTGCTTGAGGTGTGATGGGCCGGGTCTTAATTCCAGTCTTTGCCACGGTATGTATCCACGAACCAGTAGGAGGCGACCCTTCGCTCTTTTTTTTTCTGACGTGTCCGCCTCCGCGATTGGTTTCCTAAGGAACCCCCCAGCAGGATCCTAATGGGTTGCAGCCTCTTTCATAGTATCCCGGTGACGTTGATCCAAGCTTTTTTTTCGAGTGGAGTCTCGCCCGTGTTCCTCTCCTGAGCTGGCAGCTTTGCTCCTTCGCCTTGCTCAGCAATTGGCTTTTTGTGGCGCCTGTTAATCCTCTTTTTCGCTTCACTTAGATACCCCCGGTTTTTTTTTTTCGTTCCCCCCATCTCGTTTTCACATTTGCCCGACAGGTCGCGTTCCGCACCCTTATTCTTGTTTTACCATGGACTACATCTCCCTATCCTTTTTACTCTCGTTCCCCCCTTTTGCCCGGATGCGATTTTTCAGGTAGCTGTTTGCGCGATGTCCATGAGCATGATGCCTGTCACTTCTCCTTCTTCCGCGCTTTAAAGCCGCCTACTCCCTTGCGATGGAAGAGGCGCTCTCAGCTTTTCCCGAGATCCATTCAGTCTCCCATACATTACCCATTCCCGTTGTCATTTCAGAGTGACTTGCTTCGTCCAGCTAACACCTTAAGGGCCTCTTATAAGAGGCTCTCTCTTTCTTCCGTGTTCCCTCGGTCGTTTTTCCCTTCCGTATCAAAGAGTGGCGATTCGGCGCGTTCTCCGAGGTCGAAAACTCTTGCAACGTCTTACTTTGAGATGCCCTTCCCCTGACGACGCTGCCTCTAATGTCTCGTGCAGCCATACGGTCCTCGCCTTGTTTTTTTGTGTTTCCGTTCCGGTTTTTTGTACCCGCGGCGCGTCCCCCCTTGATGGTATGAGTGCGTCGTCCCGGCTTCTCTTATTTACTAATCTCCATTTTTTGTTATATCTTTCATTAAACGACGCCGTATTTAGGAGCACGTCTTCCTTTCCCCCCTTTCCCCCCCCCCGGAACAGCCAGTCTTTCGATTAAAAGCAGTCCCGACCCACACTGCTGAGGCGTAGTACCTTCTCCAAGTCTGCCTTCTCACGAAGAAGTCCCTGGGCCGCATAATCTTTCCTATGCGAGTCCCTTCTTTCTCCATTCCTTCCGATTTAGAAACGAGAAAATCACCCTTTCCCGACGCCCGCTTTCCCCATAGAAGCTATACCCACTCTTTTTATACGACGCTGAGGACGCGCCAGCCTCTAACGTTCCTCTGGTCCCCTAACATGAACGAATTGCCGTATCTTTTCTCTTCCAGCGAGGTATTTTTGCTATGCTTATTTTTTTTCAAAATTCGATCTCGCATATTCCTCATTTTGAGATCCCATCTCCTCATGCTTCTATGACTCTACCAGATCTCTAAGGCCTTCCCGTTTCCTTTTTTCATGATCTGGACCTTCATCTCCATCCCACCCCGCCCCAGTTGGTGCAAGCGTGCACGCCGTTTTTCGGCCCCTTGCCCCGAATTGAAGTTTTCATCACGCGCAAACGGAGTCGCCCTTTTTCTTGATCCAATATCTCCGTCCGGTTAGAACGCTCTAGGAAATTGCGTCACTTTCTCTTCGGATCGCACCGCACCTTTGCCCAGAAAGTGTCCAGGACGCGCCGACAAGCTCAGGCAGCCAACTTTTCAGTGCCAAGTCCTAGAAACTCAGTCCCCCTTTCCTTTCTAGGGGCCGAGAACTCCCCCCAGAAGATTCGTTTCGTTGCTTTTAATCCCAAACCGCCGCAAATCTTCCTTTCAGATTTCTGGCTGCCGGCCATGTTCTTTTTTCTCGAGAGTTTCGGAGACTCTTCCATAGAGGCGCTCAGTTTGCTACTACGTCGCCGGCTACGAGACCATGTTTCCTCTCGTTCTCCTAAGCGGAAACGGGCCACCAACCCCCTTTTGGACCCCCCCGTCTTCATAGGCGACCTGCGCCTCCACACCTCCAATCTGCGCCCGCTACCCCCCTTTTCTCGCCACGAGGAATCGTCCGTCCGTCGGAAGTTTTTCTAATGGCATTTCGGCACGTTGGTCCCTTTTTAAAAGCCTTGGGAGTAGCGGCTCTTGTTTGCTCGTCTCGGCGCGTAATCCTCTTGTTTAACCGCCGACCTGACTCGCTGCTCCCCCCCCCCCCAGGTTTTATGTAGGTCGGTTTTTGACCGATTCCGCCTCGACGTTGACTTGCCCCTTGCGAGGAGTGGGACCCCTTGGCTTTTCCTCAGCTTAAACCGCTCCTTCAACACCGCGCAATCTATTTTTATGCCATTGAAGCTTCGTCTTTCTCGCCCAATACAAGTCCCGCGACCAACCACGCATGCGCTTCTCCTGCAACACCCCCCCCCCAGCCCGGACCGAGATCGACTTTCAGCATGCAGTTCGGTTTCCTTTCGACGGCCTGCCGCCATTCTTTCTACACCGCTCAGTACACCCCCGGTGGCGAGTTATGCGGCGTTCGATGTCACCCCCCATTCCTTTCACCAGTGCAGCGCCTCTACCCTTCCCTTTAGCTGAATAACGGATCCTCTGTATTCTTTAGAGGAGGGTTCTCTCTTTCCCCCTCTCCCCTTTTTTAGAGGATCCTCCTACATAGTCTTTTTCTGCCTTCCTTTAGTCCTTCTTCCTGGTCGTACACCTAGTTTCCCCCTCCCTCCTGTTCGTATCGGTTGGGTGGACTATTTTTTTTTCCTCAAAGCTCTGACCCTACGGCCGGGTTGACCGTTTTTCTCCTTTGCGCGCCTCCCTGACTCACGCCACCGCGCAATGAATCTGCCCGGTCTGATTTTTTGGGGGTTGCGGCAGGAAAGACTTTTTTTCTCATGACACGTTTTTTCATCCGGGCTTCAATAGGCTTGTCCTCTCGAACCCTTTTTAGTTTGGTTGGTGCATATTGGTCTTTTTATGCTGAGCCCTGACTCAGTATAATCCAGGGCGGGACGTCCCGTTCGGTTCTTGCCTTTTCTGACAACGCCAGTCCCCTTTGTTTCGAGTCTTCGTTCCTCTTCTTTCCCCCTTGAGCCGTGCAGTCAGGTAAGGTTCCATGAGCCGAGCCCGGCGGTTTTTCAAGGTTATCATTCGTTTTCCCCCGGGAACATTATGAGGAGGCCTTCTCAGAAAGATTGCCCTGGCGCGATCGTTTTTTTTTGATCAGAGGCGTGTTGCCCTGGAGGTAACGATTCTCGCTCCAGATGAGTCGTTTTCCTCCTTTTCAGGTGTTTTATTTGACCTTGTCGCGTAACTTCGGCCCAGGTCTCGTGCCCCCTTCTCCTCGGCGCTCAATACGCGCCCTCTTTTTCCAGCGGTCTACGCTTAGGCTTTGGACAAGAACTTTCTCTCCCTTTTCTTCGCAGACATTTTCCCGTTCTCGAGGAGTTTTCGCGGTGTGTTTGATCCACTCTCCTCGGGCTCCGGTGGCGGTCTTTCCTTCTCCAATCGGGCGGACTTTTCCTTTTAAGCTGAAATCCCCGCCTTGGTCGGCTTTCTTTTTTTCAGGCGCTTTTTCATCGTAGCTCCGTGTCGAACTCCTTGCGTCGATCTCCTCCTATTCCCCATTTTTATCGCAACATTTTGTCCGCTCCCTATCTCTTGCGTAAAAGCAGGGAAGATCTCTGAGCCCACCCCTCCCCGGCAAGCTTCCCTCTCCCCTGGCTTGCGCCTGCAAAGTTCCCCCCCCCGTGTGGCGTATGCATTCTCATGATGCGCCCCCCTTTTCCGGCTTTTTTTTTGTTTTTGGCTTGGGTTCCGAGTTTCCGAAGCGGCCGGATTTTCTTTTTCCCCGCCTCGCCATGCGCAGGCTCGGATCTTTTTCATAGACACCCATTACCGTTCGCACGTTCCCTTAGATCGGTTCTGTGCAACCCCCACGGGGATAGGTCTTTTTCTCTTCTAAGCTAGTCTCGGCCGGTTCTCCGCCACGTGTGAGCGAGTATTGGTTTTTTTTTTTTGGCAGTCACTCTTGCTGGAAGCTATTTCCCGTCCGGCGCCAGGTCGAGGAGCTCTCCTGTCCCGGCAGTGATTTTGCTTTTTTTCTATTAATGTCGCCGCAGCTCTTTCTGCTTTAATGTTGAGTCTTCCTTCCTTTTTCGTCCGGTCGTGCTTGAGGCGAGGCCGGTGTTTGGCTTCGCCGTCCCTGAGTTCCTCTTCCTTTTTTTTCATCTCCTATTTGTGTTGAGATTTTGACCTCGCGTACGGTGGGTTTCGCTAGATGCCCCGGCCTTCGCCTCCACGAGTGACGGGTCCTCCTTCGCGAGTCACCCGGCGATCCCCCCCCCCTCTTCCGGCGACACATAGTTTTATTTCCAGAAGATGACGTGACTCTCTCCCTCAATTGAGGGCGCTGTAGCCCCTAAACCTCCGTCGCCGCCGCCCCCGCTCATTTCTCCCTCACTCCTCCAAAGGCTAAGAAGTCTCTTGGAGAAAGGCCAATTCACTTTAACATCACCCTCCTTTTCCCTTTACAGATAGGGCGGATCTTCCCGGTTGACGTTTCGATCGATGTCGCCCCCTTCCCCTTTCGCTAATGAGAGCGCTCGGCTTCCTTTTCACTCCTTAGGAGAGCTTCGGTGCCCATCTCTCGCCCCCTGTGCAATTAAGACATTTTTTCCTATCTGAGCCCCTTTTTCCAGCGCACTTTTTTTTGGGGCCCCAGCGTTTTTCGCCCTTTCTTGCAAAAGTTTTCGTCTCTCGGTGCCCTACCTCTCCTCTTCTTGACGCATCTCTGTCGTTCGATTGCCCGCCCGTTTTTTCCTTATGTGAATCTCCCCTCACCGGCTTTAGACACTTTTTCTTGGACGATTTATCTCTCAAATTGCTCCTCCATTTTTTCTTTCATGTGCCCCCCAACATCCCATGCCCTCCTTTGCCACCTTCTTCCTCTTTCCCTATACCGAAAACAGCGACATTTCGTGGCCTAAACGGAACAGACGTTTTTTTCAGGAGATTTCTGGCTCCTTTCCCATGTCCTCGCAAGCCACACTGTCCATTTTCCCTTTGATCCTTCATCGCGACAAAACCACAGGGAGACTCTGGGACGGTGGGAGATAGATGTTAGCATCCTCATGTTACTTTTAAGAGACTGCGTCTTTACTTAATAACACCCTCCAAGTCTCATGCAATCTTCAGCCTCTTCCCCCCGGTTAAGCCGGCGACACCCCTGCCCATAGTCAAAGATCTCAGAGGAAGGATGGCACGCAGGTTCCCCGGATTTCCCCCCCCCCCCTTTCAAGTGCTTCCTCGCCCCTCCCTGGGAGAGCTTGAATTTCATTGCTTCTGTCTCTGTTCTCCGACTTTTAACCCCTCTCCCCGAATCGATTCGAAACAAGAACTTCTTCGGAGGTGTCGCTCCCTTCCCAGCCCCCCGCGCCAGGCCCTGCCCTACTCGAGATTTTCACTCCGTGGCCTCCTCCCACACTACCCCTTGATGAACCCCCCCCGCGCACTCCATCCCCTATTATATGTGGCATCCTCGGCCATTTTGACAGAAGGTTCCCTCTACCAGTCGTTCCTTTACGAAACGAATGTCTATTCTTTCTCCCCCAGCCTCCGAGATCGAGCCCAAGAACTCCCCCCTCCCCCCCCGATTGGGCCTCGGGTGATTCCGGCGCGACAGCCAGGTCTCCCCGCCTGAATTCTTTCAACCTGCCCTTCGGTTGAGGATTTCTCCGTTCTCGATCGACATTTGTTCCTTTTTCATTGTCGGCGCCTCGGGTGATGACCTTTTTCCCCTTGTCGCTTTTTATAACGGCTCCCCCCCTGTCGCCTTGAAGTCATCTGGCATCTCTCTTCTTCTTGTTGTTTTTCTCTCGCCCTCTGCCCCCTAGCTTCGAGCCGTTTTACGCTCTTTGACCTGACCTGGTCGAACAGATTTTCCTGCACCGGGTGGAATCCTGTTGGTGTTTCTTTCTTCTTGATTCTTTCAGCTCAATGCCCCCCAGGATTTTTTCTCATTCGTCTTTGTATTCGCCGAGATGTGAGCCCGAGATCCTCCGCGACCTTGCTTAACTTGTCTTCCTAGTGTTATCGGTCTTATTTATTTTGATCAGAGCATGCTTTGGCAAGGGACACGGTGCTTCTTTGGCCCGAGGACTTCACTGTCGCGCACCAAAAGAATAGCCTCGATAGAGTGCGAGTTGCAACGTAGCCGCCTGGTCTTTTCTATGTCTGCCATGATCCTTCTTCCCCCCCCCCCCTTCCCAAGGGGCACGGGAAAGTACCTCGGTGTCGGTGGCTTACACCTCAGACAGCTGCTTTTTTTTTTCTCTCTTTGGTTAGGCAGTGAACATTGTCTAGCCTCTCTTTTCCCGAGCAACATTTTTTTTTTTCCCGGCGGGAAAGGTTCTTCCTTTTCCCCGTGCCCTCAATTTTCCCCATTTTCCCCAATGAGAAAGACAGCCCGATTCGCCATGTATTGGCTCCTGTAGAGAGTCATATCAGGCGGCACCACCCCTTCCCTCTCCTTTGCGAAGATGCCGGCTTGGACAGCCCCCTGCTTGTTTTATGGCCGCTGTGCACAGCTGGCATGTAGTCCGGTTATTCGCGGGAACCCTCCTCCTCTCCCCTCCCGAGGCAGCTTCCCCTCTAAGCTCTCCTCCCGGCACAGGCACGGTAGTCTCATTTTCCCCCTTCCTGAAGCGGGCGTGGCGTCGTGTTGTTCAACGATCCCGGGTCGACTTTTTTTTTCTTGTCTCCCTCTCCTAGATCTGGTCTTTTTCCTTTTTTCCGGCCTGAGCCCCTTGCGTGACTTCTCGGCGCAGGATCTTTTGGACTTCGACCCCCCTGCGATAATAAGCGAGGCGGGCGATTTTTTCTACAATACGTCCAATTCTCTCCAAGCGTCCGGCGTCCCGTTTTCCTTTCAACTATGGCTCCCAATGCCTCCGGATGATGAGTCAACGGCCGATGACCCGGTTTTGCGTCAAAGGTCTCGTTGCCCCAGGTATGAGCCTTTTTTCTCCGTCCGTTTCTGCCTTCTCCTCTCTTCGAGCACGCAGCGGCCGGCGCTTGTTAGGGCTCGCTTGGCATGAGGCGATAACGAAACGTCGACCTTTTCCCCCCTACGCGACGGGCATACGCCCAGACCTGGGCGCGTGTGATGTTTCCACCAGCTCAAACTTTTCCCGTGGCCTTGGCTTGATAAGCGCGCACGGCCTCCTGTTCGAGTTCAGATTTTTGCTCGTTTTTTCGACTTGCGCGGGTTCAGACTCCTAGTTTTCATGTAAGTATGGCGGTGGTTTCAACAGGCTCTCGTCCCCCCTCCGACAGATTTCGGGCTTGAAGTATGTCGCCGGTGAAATCTCCCCTTAATTTTTTTAGGATTCTTGACGTACTGACTTTCTTCTTTCGGGGGCGTTCCTGGTATGCCGCTTCCTCCGTAATTTTTTTATCTACTTTCTCTTCTTACTCCCTCCGTTGGTGTTTTTCATCTCCGCCGACGGTCGGCGAGCTACCTTTCCCGGCCCTGATATTAAAGCACCCCCGGTTTCGTCCGGACAAAGCCTTGTGACCCCCTTTCTTTTTCCGGTCACCCGGATTCTTCGAGACGGCTCTGCAATAGCGTCTTTTCCGGGGCACGACTCTTCTCTGCCAGGATCGCAATCTCTACATGTACTGGCAGTCCCTTTCTCACCGCTCCCAAATCCCTGTCCCTGCGACGCTCCCGACTGGAGCACTGCCTCCAACACTCTCCGTCTCTTTTCCTCGGCCGCGCCACAAGGCCCTCAAGTTTGTCTGTGCAAAGAACATGCCCTCCCCCTTCCCCATATACGGGTAGTATGCCCTTTGTTTCCCTGTCGTCCACCCGCTATAGTTAGATGACCGCGCTATCGTAGAACCCTCTCCCCCTTCCCCTTTAGAGACTTCAGGCCCCAGCGCGTCAGGCACCCTCCCGTGACGGAATCCCTGCTATGGACCCTACCGCCGGTTCCCCCCGTTCCCCCCCATTTACCCGTTTTTGGATCAGGAGGGGCGTGAATTGCCTCCCCTAAACCCTTCGAGGGAGGATCCTTTGGGCGTTGAGAAAAGATTTTTTTTTTCCCTGCTCTGTAGTTTAGAAATTGCTGCCCCCCCTTCGATATGATATTAGACCGGCTTTTTCGAACACCTTAGATACTCGCCTCCAAAGATAATTAGACTTGCTGACGCCAGTGTCTTCATCGGCTGCTTTTTTGTGGAATTCTATTTCTTTCCCCCCTTTCTGACGCCAACCGACCGGTGGATAACTGTGCACCTCCTGCCTTATTTCCTATTTTTAGGTGTATTCCAGTGCTGTGACTTTCCTTTCCTAGGATGCGGAGTCGCGGCGGCGAGAGAGATTTCGTCTTTTTTACTACGTCTCCCCGGTATCGACCTGACTGCAGAGACGCGGACCCCCAAACCTCCACTTTCTGGAAAACCAAAGGAATCTTTTCGCTCTTTTTTCAGAAGGTGGCCGCCCAATCTGCGTTCTCACGCCAGTGCTCCCCCCCCCCGAAGATAGCGTATGCTCATTCCTCCTCACTTTCCCTATTCAGGAAGCCGTTCCCCGCCTTGCTCTCTACCGCGGGGATAGTCTAGTTTTTTCCTAAGCGTTAACAGAATCGCAAGTTACGCTTCCTCAAACCCGAACTTTTTCTTTCCCTTTTTTCTCCCGTCATTATTAAGCGCTGGCCGTGCCCGGACCTTTGATGTCTTTGACATGAGTTGCGTCCCTCCTAAGAAATCCCCGGCGGATACTTGTGCCCCCACCAAACTTCCGCACTCGAAGCGATGCTCCTCTCTTTGAAGAGCTTGAAGGCTCTTATGATCTCATATAAAAGGTCTTTTATCGTGCTATATTTGCGTCCCCCCCATTTTCCCCCGATCTCCTACTTAAGGCCGTGTAGATGGCGCTCGTTTTAGAGTTTCTCTCCATCAGTCGAAAAAGACGAATTCCTCCCCCTGGTTCATGAGTCTGGCTTCCTCCGCTCCTTAGAGATTTATCCCCCCCCACCAGGACCTTTTTGCAGTTTTTTTTCCGCCTCGGTGTAACGCCCCCCCCGTATTGTCTGCTGAACTAACGGCGTGGTATTCTCTCCCCTCTCCTGCGGGCATCTATATCTCCTTGTTGTTTTGAGAGATGCCCGCTGACCTTCCTTCTCTACCCCCTTTCCTCCTTCCTCCTAAGGGAATGGGTCGTCCCCCCCCTCTTCTCCGACCCGTACTGGGTTGGTGTCGAGCGAGACCTTTGACCTGCGCCTTGCACCCTCCGGGGTGTCCCTCCTCATTCCGGTGTTCAGACCGAGGTGGTTTCTCTATCCCAGAGGCCACTTTACCTCTTCTTTTCTCTGAGGTATGCGTTGGTTTTTTGCGTTTCTCATGGCGTGTCCCTGCTGTTTTTTCTGATCTCCATTCCTTTCTTCCAACATAGTTTCTTTTGTCAGGGTGGTGGCAGTATCTTCCTTTTTTTTGATGATGAGGCCCCCTCCTTCCCTGCTGTTGTCTACAAGTTCCGTGACATGTCCCGGAATCAAGTAGGGCGACACCTCCCCCTTCCTTTTTGAGAGAGTGGGCGAGGGCCCCCCGATTCAAGAGAGCTCGACTCCCCTCCCTGCATGACCTTGCGCCTTTTGAACTTTAGTGACGCAATTGAAATTCGAACGGCCCCTTGCCTGAGGACGTCCCCCCGCTTCTGATAGACTTTGTTTCTTCCGTCCGGGGTTTTTTCTATCCGTTTCGCTATTTTCGCATTCTTAAAAGGATCACGATGCGCCCCGTGTGTGCCAGCAAGTTCTTTCTGGGACGTTTTTTTTTGGTTTTCTGTCGGCCCAGGTCTTATCTTTCTGTTCTTCCCCTTTTGCATCAGCGCCGCCCTCTTCGTTAAGAATTCCTACACTGAAAGGTCGAGAAAGCAGTTTCCTAATAGTAACTTTTTTGGCGGTGACAGTTCCCACTTCCCTGTTCGACTTTGGCGTTCTGTCCCCGTTATAGCGTCTTTGGCGGCTGGCTGCCAGCCTGGTCCCAATTTGCCGCGCTTTCCTCTTTCTCCGTTCTCTACATTTTCCTTTGCTCTCCGGTGAGGGTCGATCCCCTCTTTCCAACATTTCGAACGACATTCTCGGCGAACGTTTCTTATAGTTCGTCCAACGCCCCCCCCTTTAATACGCTGGTGGGGTTGTTCGCGTTCCTATCCCCCTTTTTTGCAGATGCCCCCGGAGTGCGTGTCCACTTTTTCTCCCGATTCAAGGGCCCTTTTAAGACTTCAGTCACAGTCCTTCAGGCGCGCGTGTCTTTCTCCGAATCCCTTTGTTTTCCAGATTCGCTCGACATTCCTTCACTGATGCAATCGAACCGTTTTCCGCCCCGATCACTTGAATACCGGCTTCTGGCAGGGTTCTTGATTTCGAACCCCCCTCCCTCTGGCGGCCTTGGATTTCCCGCTTTCTTTTCTGCGCAGTTAGCCGTGTTCGCGGTCGTTGCTGCGACTTGAGAGGGACGCTTATTGCGCGGTCTGAAATTCCCTGTCAATTATACTCTCTTTGATCTTTCCCTTGCACTGATTTCTGCGCCCTCTCCGGTGCCATGTCAGGCCTGGAAAGAGATGTTTGCGGTGATAGAAGGAATGTTTCTGGAAGAGACCTTTTTTCTTTTTTCCCTTCGTCAGGTGTGGGTATTGTACCCCCCCGCCTTCGCGAGCGTTG
>Ga0179593_1413092_pt1 | contig 11338 bp, 15 predicted proteins | sample CZODoug2_1_08_16_FD_185931 | JGI IMG/M metagenome (GOLD analysis project Ga0179593, IMG submission 185931) | Vadose zone soil fungal communities from Angelo Coast Range Reserve, California, USA - CZODoug2_1_08_16fungal (PacBio error correction) | ecosystem: Environmental > Terrestrial > Soil >... | reverse complement strand
TTCCTGAGGATTTTTCGCAAACCTTTTTTCGTTTATTTTTTGCTCATTAACAGGCGTTGTGAAATTTCCCAAGAGCTTAGAATACGTCCCAAACGCCCGGGCGTAGTCACGCAATCCCCTTCCCCTACATGACAAATGACCTCCCCTGCCTTTAGCAATGGGATTTTGGTTCCGCGGGTGAAAGTCGACCTTTTCCCCCCCCCCCCTATTTCTCCCCTGATTTGCGAACTCTGATGGATAGGCATTGGAATTGCCCGACCGGGCTTTTTCCCCCGGTTCCCGTACCGTCGCTTACCCTCACCTGTTGTCCATCCCGCATTTTTCAGGGGTTGTCCCCTCGCTGGGCCGTTCCCCATGATGCCCAAATCAAGTTGGCTTATCTGTGCGGGCCCTTCCCACCGGCCCACCCCTCTGAAGTTGACCCCAATTTTTGTGAAACTTGGGCCGCACCGCGGGGGGCCCAGGGCGAATGCGGGGGACCTTGCCCCTTTCTGAACCCCCCTTTTTTTTTTGGTCTTCATTCCTTTGAATCCGCCTTGGGCTTCCCCCAATCGGCTTTGTTTCATGGGCGTTCCTCCCCCCATCCCCACCCGTTTTTCTCTTTTCCCCGCTGGATTTTGTGCGCTACTCTCACACGGTGGCCACTTATCACGAGAAGGCTGGCTGCATTTTAAGAGAAGGTTCTTTTCTTGTTTTTTCTCCCCTCCGTTTGACGCAAAAATAGCGGACTCCTTTACTGGCTGTTCTTTTCAAGGGATCCCCTTTGGGAATTTGGTCCTCTCTTTTCCGCTTGTGGGCCCATGCCTCGGTTCGCTCCTCCCCCCGTACCCGTCCTGCCCGACTTGTTGTTCCCCGACCACTTCACCAACTTGGCTTCAGCCGTCCCTTTTTTTTTTTGAACTGGTCCCCAAAGGGCCCCCCTTTTTTTTTTTTTTCTACTGTTTGATACTTGCGCCGTTCCACACCAGGCAACGCCCCCCTTTCACTGATTTGCCCCCTCTTCGCCTGGGACGTACTTTACCTCCCCCCTTTTCGAGCTCCGGCCCCAGGCCTCAGCTCAAGCAGTCTTGTTTTTTAGAGTCCCCGGGGGTTTTTCTTTTTTTTTTAAGTTGGGCCCTTTGAACCTTTCCTCTAACCCTCTACTTTCTGGAAGTCCTCCCTGGCCCCCTCATTGGCTGTCCCTCGGGGAGGGGGTTTCTGTTTGAACGCGCACTGCCAACCAGTTTTTCGTCATGGGCGAGTCCCACTTTTTTCTTGTTATGTATAGCCAGTGGGCTTTGGTCTTTTTTTCATTGGTCGGTTGTACATTCCACATTTGTTTTCACAACGTCATTTTGCGTTCCCCCCCCTTTGAGGAGTGTGAAGGGCTTCCCCCCCACTCCCAGACGACCGTCTCTGGGTATTTAACCAATCCAACCTTTGAGCCCTTTTTGGAGGACGTCGGTAAGAAGATTTCTCCCCCCCCCCCCCCCCCTTTTGTGGCAATCGGTAGGATTCCCCTGTTCCCCGCCCCTTTTTTTTTCCTCAGAGTCAAGGGGCAACTCTCTTTCATTTATTTTTTTGTAGAGCCACTCAGCGAATGTTCTGGGTGTCTTTTTTTTTAATTGGACCCCGATTCTGTTCCATCCTTATCCTCTGTTACTCATTGGTGCGACGGCTCTCCGTATACCCCCCCCCCCTTTTTCCTTTTGAAAGCTGCATAAGGGACCTCGCCTATTCTTTCACCCCCTTCCTTGCTGGGATTCCGTATTTGAGTTTTTTTCCTCCGGGCCTTTATTTTTTGGACCCCCCCGGCTTTTTTTTCCTTAAAGAGATCCCCCCCTCAACCATTTTCGAGGAATGGTTTGTATTTTTACCCCCCCCCCGCCTTTTTTTTGGACTGCATCCCTGGTATGGGTTTCGCCTTTTCGTACTTCCCCAACCCCCTTTTCCTTTTTTTTAACCGCCAGTCCTCCCCGTGTGGTCAGCTTCAAACTTCCGCGAGTCGGGCTCTCTTTCGCTTCCTTCTTTTCCTTTTGGTGTGCTGATACACAAACACTTTTTCACTGTTTCCCCGAACCCCCCGCGGTTTAACCTTTCGGTTTGGGCGAGCCTTTCCTTTTTTTTAATCCGAGTCGCTCCGGTTTTTTTTTTTTCGTTTTCGTTGCGGATCTGGGTTGTTTTTTAACCCCCTTTTTTATGGCCCCTTCTCCTTTGATGCATTTGTATCGATCTTCACAGTTTCTTGCCTTCCTGGAAAGTTTATCGTTATGGCCATCCTTTTTTCCCACCCCCCTGTGGCCCCCGTCTGACGTTTTCCCTAACTGGCCTGGCCCTTCTTTTCATCGCCCGGCTCATAACCCCTGGCAGTTCGTGCCACGACCACTTTTATGGATACTTTTTTTAGCTTTTTTAAGTTAGGCGTCCTTTCTTTGACAATTTCCTCTTTTTTTTCCTTTTTGTGTTTTCAGGCCCCGTTTTGTGTTAGGGTCCCGGGTCCCCCCTGAAGGGCGCCGTCCAATTCCCGAATTCCCGGTGATTTTTTTCTTTTCCACCAAAGGCTTCCCTTTTTCCCCCCGTCCCTCCGGAAAACCCTATGTGGAGATTTTTTCAGAATGTTCTTTTCACCACCAAAATGATGTGACCCTCCTCTTATTTCCGTTAGTATTTGCTTCTTTCAAAGGAGGCTAACTGTTTTCCCCTTTACTTTTATCTTTTCTCTTTCTTCCTCCTCTCTTGTTGTGTTGTCCCTTGTTTTATAGACCCAACGGAGGGGAACCCTGCTTTTCCCCCTTTTTTTCCCCTTAGTTGATTGGTCCTCCCCCCAAATGATATCTGCAACGTGTTGGTTTACTCTTCTTTCCACAACCTTTCCATATTATGGGTTTAGTGGATCCCTTGTTTTTCCTTTTTTTTTAACACGGTCGTGAAATGTGTCCATTTTCCCCCCTCTTACTTTGGTGCCCCTTTCTACCAAAGCCCGGATGGAGTCCACCGGCACCGGGTCCGACTTGTCACCCCACCGTCCGTACACGTCCCCCTCTTTTTCCAAAAAAAACTATCCCTACCCCCTTTCGGAAGTTCTCTTTTTTCTTACTTCAAGTAGCGTTTTTCCCTTCAGTGCTTTTTGCACCCCAGTTAAATGTCTTTTTTTTTATGTCCAAGGATTTCTTTCCCCCCTTGAGACTTTTCCCCCTTCTTTTTTTTAAAGAAACTTTTATTATATCTTTCCCTTTTCCCAAGGGGCGAGGATTCAACGCCCCCCAAAGGTCACCTTTTCCCAGTGAGACTAGTTTGTTTTGATTTTCCCCCCCCCCTCCTCCCTGTAGCCAAATTCCACCCTGACGGTTCGGTTACGGTGCCGCATGTTTTGGTATCTGATCCCGCACCCTAAGCTTGCCCTTTTATTCGCTTTCCTTTCCTCCCCAATGGCGAGGGCTTTGTCTTTTCATTCTTGCCCTGTCGTTTCCCTTCTTTTTTTCCGGTCTGAACCCCAGCCCCGGACGGAATTCTGGGTGATTGGTTTCCTTTTTTTAATAACCAGTATTCGCCGGGTCTTTGATGGAGGTTGCCTTCTTTTACCCCCCTTTTGGATAGTCGGCCCGTATGGCCGGACCAGGCCGTCCTTCCCCATTCCGTTGTTTGGGATTATTCCATCCCTCCTCTGCTCTGTTCGGGGTGCCCAACATGGCATTTCCTTTCCGCAACCTCTCCACGCATATTTCTCCTATTCCCCCCTTCTCCTTCCATCCCCCCGAAGATCCCACATTTTCCCCTTTTTTTTCTCCTCAACAAGCCCCTTTCCCCCCTGATGAGGTTCCGGCGGTTTGACCCCCACCAGGGACTTTCTCTACGATTTTCCCTTGTTTGTTGAAGTTCTTTTTTATAAGGCTTCTCTCATTTGAAATACCCTCCCCCCGGTGGCGTTTGGCAGCGGGCCCGCCTTTTACTCCTCCATTTTTACTTGACTCGGCCGACCCCCGGCATTTTTTCCCCCCCCCTACCATAGTTTTTTTCCCTTTCAGAATGGTCCCTGCCCCGTGCCGGGGGTTGGCATGCGAGTTCGGAACCCCCCCCTTCTTTTTTCTTACTTTTAGGAGGAAACTCTACATCTTTCTTTTTTTTCTTCGCAGGCCCAACTCTCCCCGTTCCCTTTCTCGACTATTTGCGGTCTCGCTGGCCTCCTCCTTGTTCCCGGCGTACTTTGTGGCGCATTAATCCACTTCCGCTGGTTCAACTAGTTTTTGCCCCCCCCTTCCTTGTTTCCCTGTTTTTTTTCCGTTTGTGAAGCGGTTGGGGTCTTTCCCCCCCTTCTCCCGCGCCAAGTTTCTTGAACCGTTTCCGGGTGTTTTCCCGTCAAGAGCCCGACGGCTGGTCCCCTCTTTCCCAACGCCTGTTTTTTTCCCCTCTTTAATAGTTTTTAATGAATGTTCTATCTTGAACCCTCCTCCTGATCCCCTTATCGTCATCCCTATGTCTGTTGCCGAAGATATTGATTTTTTTTTTTTTTTCCCCGATAAACTCCCTTTATCCCTTCCCCCTCTGATTCGAAATGTTCTTTTGGTTGTATCTCGTTTCCCCCCCAGGGCAGACCGTTTCCCCGAGTTGTGAGGGGCCTTGCTGTGGCTTGCATGTGGACACCCTCTTTTCCCCTTTCCCTTTTTGGACGTTTTTTTTCCCCCCAGATAGCTTCTTTTTCTTTTTTCTTCCCGTTTTTCTTGTTGTTAAAGTCCCCCCCCGCTGATTGGACCCTTCCAATCTCACACAAATGTGCTTCCTCCTGGAATCATGGGACGCTTCTTCAACTGAAGTAATTTTTAGGGTGGACTCTTGTTGCACCCCCCCAATGTACGGGGCCCCACTACGGGTTGGCAGTTCCTACCTTCTCGACTTTCATTCACTCCAAGTTCCCGATGGCTTTAAAGTCCCTTTCCTCCTGGCCCCCCTTGCAGGGGACCCCGTCGGACTTTTCCTAGCTTTTAAACTATTAGGAAGTTGGGCGTTCCCCCCCTTCTATTGTGCCAGGTTCCCCCACTTTTCTGATGAGGGGCACGGTGGCCCGATTACTTTTCGCACTCTCTCCGTGTTTTTTTTCACCATGACTTCAAGCCTTTTTTTTTTTTTTTTTGCTGGGTTGTGTGTGGTTTCCCCCAAAACTCAGTACTCTTCGCCCTCGGGCTTCCAGCCCTTTGTTCCATCTCACCTTTACTGGGGCACAAATACAGTCCACCCCCCACTTCCCCCCTTTTTTTTCTTTTGGAAGTCTGCTGTCTTCCCCCCACACCGCGCCGTGGGGCCCACCCGCCTGGTGTTTTCGATTTTTTCCCATATCACCCTTTCCTTTTCACTTTTTTTCTGCCAGGCCCCCGTCCTGTGATTTCGTGGCTATTTAAAAAAATACCCCCTCCTCTTTTTTCTCATCAACCCCCACACCCCCACCCACCCCAATTCTCCCGGCACTGTGGTGCTTCCTTTTTTCACGTCCCACCGAAGATGGGTGCTGTCTTCTTTATTTGGCGGGGGGCGTTTCACAATTAATTCCTCTTTTCATTCCTCTATTTTCCTCCTCCTTTGTTTGAGCGTCTCTCCGGCTAACCTAGTTTTACCTTTTTTTTTGACGCCTCCATACAAAACCTGCGTCTGGTTTTTTGCCAACCCCTAATGCTGCTTGTCGACTTTCCCTGAAGAGACTTCGGCCTTCTGGTTTGCCAGTTGTTTGCATTTGATGATTTTTTTGGGGGGGTTGAACTCTTGAGTTTTTCCCTCATAACGCCGGCTGACACACGTTCTCCGGGTGTGGCAGGCCTTTTTTTGAAGTAACCGTTTTTTGTCCCTCACACTCTTGGAAAACGTCCGTCCCATTTGCCCCCCCTAGAGTTTAGGTTTTTTTTACCAATTCACTGTGCCTTTTGACGATTGCCCCATACTCCCGTACCCTTTTTTTTTGCGTCTGAACAACCCTTTCCCGGCGGGCCCGACTGGTGAAAGTGTTTCTTTTCTCCAACACCGGCCACCCCCCCCATTATTGAATCCTTTTTTTTCATTCCTTGCGTCCCAATTATCCTTATTTAGATTTTTTACAAAGGGAGAGCTTCGCGTGATTCACACATTTTTCCCAGGTCTTTAAGGAACCTTCCATCCCTTGTCCCATCCGATGACCGGTAGAATTCGCCCCGGCTTGGTCAGCACTTCCAGTTGGCTCGGTCGGCCCAGGGTGCCTTGTCTTTGTCTCGCTAAAGTCAACCCCCTGGCAACCTTCCCCCCCCCAACATACACTATTTTCCCTGTTTTTTTTGGATTTGATTACCTTTCTACATCGTGTAATGCTTCCCCCTTACTTGGTCTGTAAGTACCCCCCCCCCCCTCGGTTCCTCCCCCCTCAGGTTCGTGTTCCCTTTGAGCTCTGGCCCCCTAATGGTTTTTTCCCAAGGGTCATGTCACCCACTTTTCCGTTTCAGGTTTTTTGAAACAAACCGGTTGCTGTCGCCCCCCACACGGGCCGGGCACCGCGCCGGGTTGCCAGAGCTTTCAAGGACGTTTTCCTTCCCAGCGTTTTGCAGTAGGCCTCCCACCCCTGCTCCGACTTCTGGTCTTGCTGTTAGTTTTGCCTGTTCGAATCAAGTCTGCTTTGAGTTTTATCCTTTTTTCCTACTGGTCTTGGTAGCGCTTCCATCTTGGCAAACACACTATGAAAGGAACTTGCGGGGACTTTTTTTTTTTTTCTTAGAATTGTATTTTCTTTTCTTAAGGGATTCTCGATGGTTCTTTTTTTTTTTTTTTTATGTTTGTTTGCCAGGACCCTCTTTTAGGTTCTTCATTAGCTTTCAAATTTCCTGCGGCAGGGGACTTCTGTCCAACTTCTCCCAAATTCCCCTGCTGATGGTTATACGTCCAAACCCCCCCCCTTTTTTTTTTCCTTTATGGGTTGACCCTGCCGAACAACTTTTTGCCCGGGTTTTTTTTTTTTTAAGCAACCTGTTTCCCCCCAGCCTTTTCCACTTTTTTGGATTTGCCCACGTTCTTTTCACGTCCAATTGAAGCCAGCTGCCAGGCAGTAGTGCCCCAGCGCCCTGGTTTTGGAAAAGGCAATTTTCCCCCCAGATCGTCTTAGGAGGGTTCCCGTGGGATGTTTCCTTCCATTCTCGCACCCTTCCCCTCCGAAGTTTTAGAGTCCCCCCCTCCCCCCTATCCCCCTTCTTTTTCCAGGAGGAGTGGGGTTTCCCTTTTTTTTGTCACAAGGGGTCATGGTTTTGTCCCTTTTTTTGAAACCTATGTAGTCTTTTAGCGGGCCGTTTTTGGTGGTTCAAGTGCAACCCGTTCCCTCCCCAAAGTGGCTCTTTTCCTGGTTGGGGACGGCTGCCCACCCTTCCTCCCCCGGTATGTCTTTCAAAGCACCATGACCGTCTCCTTTTGTAGTTTTTTGGACATCATATAACCCCCACATTTTGGGTCTCGTTAGGATAAGCCCCGACTCAGGGGTCCAGTCCTCACATCCCGAGTTTTGTAATTTGTTTTTTTTTTTTTTTTTTTTGGCTGACTTCGTCCCAGCGCTGTTTTTCTTTTTTTCGGGTGTGTGTATTGACCTCCCCTAATCTTTTCAATACCCTAGGAATGGCCTCTCATGCTCCTGCTCTGGTTCCGGCGAAGGTTCTCTTAGGCATTGGTGCGCTAAGGACGCTCCAGCTCCCTCTTCGATACCCAGGGTCCCCCCTTTGGAGGCTGATTTCTGGGCGTTCTCCTTCCTTTGACGTCCGACCCGCTTACCCCAAAAATCATCCGGATCTCCGCCATTTACTCCGAGTCCGTTTAGTCTTTTTTTCCCCCCCGCCATACTGCGTCCCCCCTTTTGGCGCCCGTAACATACCGTTTACCCTTCCCCCTCAAATTTCTTCCCCCCTCTCTTTTTAGATTCTCACATGTCCCCTATTCGTGGGCCGGGCAGTCTTCTAGGTGCCTGGGATCTTATCCCCCACGTCCACTAGTACCCTCTTTTCACTGGTGGCGGATGCGCTTTTTTCCCTCCTGCCCTTCGCCCCTCGTTCGGATTTTTTTTCTTTTTTGTTAAAGTTGTGTTCCCCCGCCCATGAACATTTTAGGTTTCCCGGATTTCAATCTTTTAATTTCCCCGTTCAATGTTCTTGTGTATCTCGGTTCCCCCCCCATCCGTATTCTTGATTTCACCCCCCTTTATGTTTTCGATTTGAGCCAGGCAGCGCTCCTCACTTGTGATCGATTGTTTTCCCACCTCACTTCTGGATTATGTTTTTTTTCACTTGTTAGTTAGCGTGCTTTGTGTCCCCCACTTGCCCTTGGGCTACAGCCGTTTTTTTATTCGTTAAGTCCACCCTTATTGACTTCCACGGTACATTTTGTTTTTTTTTTCACACCCGGGACTCAAGACCCCCGGTTTTTCTCCCCAACCCTCCCGTTGGGGTCCTGAGCCCCTTGATGACCCCACCACAACCCCCCTTCTTTTCGTATATTTCCCAGTTTTCTTTTGCAGGCCAGCAGCTATGCGCGTGGTTCCCCTGACTCAGTCTCTTCGCCTCCTTTTTTGAGTTTTGAGATTCACCTCAACGTCTTTTTCCCCCCTTCCGCAGCAGTTAAATCCGCTGCTACGGACATGCCACGGTGGTCCCTTTGTTGGTTTTGGGTTGTACCCCCTACCCCCCGTATTTTCCATTTTTTTGTGTCTGGGGCCTTGTTTTTTTTGTGTCTGGCAGCTTTTTCTTCTTCCTGCTTGGCATTTTCCAAATACACAACCCTCTCCTTTCTTTTCCAAGGCCCCCCTTGGAGCCCTTTTTCCCCCCCAGGCGACGCACGTCATGCTTCCTAAACTCCCCCCCCTTGAGTTTCCGTGCATCATTCCCCCCCATGCGTTCCTTCCTGACCTTCTTCCAGTTTCTTTTTGGAAACTTCACCCCCTTTTTTAGGGCCCCGGATCCCTACGAGAAACATTCATTCTTACCACCTTTCCCCCTCCCTCTATGAACGCCTGCCCTTCTCCCCATTGTTTTACTTTTTACCCCCCCGGCCCCATCACGGAAACGCTTGGCGACCCTTTATTGATCAGGATTTGCCCCCTTTTTGGAATAAGTTCGGGTTATTTCTCAGATCCCAGGTCCCCAGGGCCCCCCCCCCCCCGTTCTCCGTTGGAAGTTGAATCCTCCCCTTCTTTCTTGGTGTGTTTTTTTTTCCCCCCCCCCTTGGCTTCGAGTTTGATGGACATTGCCCCCCCCCCCCCAGGGGACCCCTGGTTTTTTTAAACGGGACTAACCCCTCTCCCTTTAGTCGATGGACTTTCCACGTCTTTCACTCTTTTTTTTTTCCCAAAGTCCGGTTCGTTGCTTCCCCTTCACGTGCGGGAGATTTTGTTTTCCCATTCATCATTGATCATTCAGTTTTTTTTTTTCTTTTTCCCGGTTTTTCCCAATGGCATGTTATTAAACTCAGCTCCCCCGCCATAGTTCCTCCTTTCCACTAACTTTTCTTCAACGCGGCCCCCTGGTAAGGACCACCCATACATGCGCCCCCAGTAATTCCACTCGAAGAGGGAGTACCTTCCGGTTTTTCCCCCCCCCCTTTTTTGCGGGCGTAATCCTACCTGTAACTGTTGGAGAGTCGTTTCTTGCCCCCTCCGCATCTTTGAAAACTTTTCTCCCCCCAGTCTTTTCTGGTGCGTTTGGGACAGCCTCCCTTTTCTTGGTTTGAACACCGCCTTTTGCGAAACTTTGACTGTTTCCGGATCCGGTTCTACCCTCATAACTTTCCTAATCAAGTTCCTTTGCTCTTGTTGCTTGCGCCGTCAGGACCCTCCTTCTTGAGTAACGTTTCGTACTTTTTCCCTCCACGGGATTTTTGTGTTTGGATTTTTTTTCTTTTCCTTCCCCCCCTTTTTTACTCCCGGGTGTCCTTCTCTCTTTGAAGTTTCTCGCTGGGGGGTCTCTAGGTTGAGTAATGATGCCCGGTTTTTTTTCCCCCCCCCCCTGCCCAGTTCCTTTTTTTTTCTTTGTTTGGAAGTTACCCGTTTTTTGCTGTTCCTGTTTGCGCCAGTTTCCTTTTGGTTTTGTCTTTTGACATACGGCCGCGCTTTTACTTTCCCCTTTTTTGTTCACGCGGCATTCCCTCCCAATTTTTTCGTTTCAAGATTTACGTAATTTTTCCACAGGCCCATTTCTGTCGCGGTTCAAGTTCCTTGGAGGATACCCCCCCCCCCCCCTAACCGGCCTATTTTCCCCTTTTGGAGAAAGCCTTCTTTCCTAGTATGACGTCAGACTTTCCCCTTAAGGAGCTTCCCCTTATTTCGTTGCCGTCCTCCCTCGGGCCCTTGAAATCGAGCCCAGGTTTCACTACCCCTCCAATTTCGGTTAGGACTTCTCGTAGATTAAGTCCACCGCCATGTTTGCCATTTCCCCTTTTTCCTTTTTTTTTTTTCCAGATGTTTGTCCCCCCTTACTGCTTCGCTGTACGCTTTTCTCCCTTCCCCCCCTTTTTCACCTTTCGCTTCTTTTTTTTTTGACATTGTGTCACCTCCAACGCTTTTTTAATTATTGCCTCTTTCTTTACGGTGTCCTTTCCCTTCTCAATGAAAAGGGCCTTGGTGCCCCTCTTTTTTGGGGGGGCCCCCCCCTGTACGGTTCCCCACCAGTTTTACCTTCCATACCCCTAACTATGTCCTTCTTTTATTTTGACACCCCACCCTTTCGAAATTTTCTTGGTACCTCCTTTTTTTTTTCCGTTTCCCCTTCGGACATGACACCCGGCCAAGGACCTCGGCTTATTCCACGCTTTTTTTTAATCCGTGGCTTCACGTGCTGCGACACCCCTTATATTGGTCCAGGTCTTCTTGATGCCGACTGTCCCCGAATATCTCCTATTGTGTTACCTTTTTTGGCACCTTTCCTTTTGACTCTCCCAAACGTTGTTTTTTTTCCCCCCCCAGTTGGGGTTTTAAAACAAATTCTCATTCTTTTGCCTCCGGGCTTCCTTCCCCTTTTTGTTCTTTCCCCCCCCCCTATTCACATCGTCAACCCTCCCCCTTTGAGTTTCCCTCTTCCGGCCTTTTGGTTTCCCCCCAAACCGCTTGCTTTTCGAGTTGATTTTTGGGACATCCTAACCTGGGCTCACTTGATTGCCCCAGCCCCCCCCCTCCCCAACTCTGTTTTTTCTCAGGCGGCGTTTCCCCCCAAACCCCAACTTCCCCATTAAGGTACCCCATTTCTCATAACCCCCGTACATAAAGTTTTTCACATTTTTTTAAGTGCTATTTAATTGTCCTTCCTTGGTCCATTTTCGTTGGGGTGACTTTTTTCCGGCGACATTTTTTGCTTTTGGGTTTTTTTTGAGCCTATCGGGTAGG
>Ga0179593_1401721_pt1 | contig 11338 bp, 21 predicted proteins | sample CZODoug2_1_08_16_FD_185931 | JGI IMG/M metagenome (GOLD analysis project Ga0179593, IMG submission 185931) | Vadose zone soil fungal communities from Angelo Coast Range Reserve, California, USA - CZODoug2_1_08_16fungal (PacBio error correction) | ecosystem: Environmental > Terrestrial > Soil >... | reverse complement strand
CTTCCCAATGCAGTTCAGCCCATTTTCGCTTCCGCCTTTGCCTTCCCTTCAGGGTGTTCTGTCCCCCCCCCCCAACAATCTCCCCCTACCAATACATCGTCCCCGCTACCCACCCGCTGATGCCACCTTACCTCAAGTTGCCACCGTCAACCACGCTTTCTGCCTGAACCCTCCGCCCCCCTCTTACCCTCGTTGAGTGTGCCACAGCCCGTCCTGTTTTCTTTCTACACCCCGCCGTTTGAATTCCCCACGTAGCCCCCCCCTTGTCCATGTAACCCTCCTCTTTGCAATCCCAGTTTCCGGCCCGTCTAGCAACTTCCTTTTTGCTACGTGATGCCCAGTGATTCGTGTTTCCCACTCCGCGTTGTTGTGTAGCCCCTTGTCGCCCAACCCCTCTTTTCAAGGTCCCCAAACGTTCCCCTGCGCTTCAGCTCGGTTGACCAAGTTTTATTTATTTACACGTTCTTCTTTTTTTCTTTTTGGCATTTCTCGTCTCGCCTTTTTTTCTCTCTTTTTTTTGGTTGGCTGCCTTTTGTTTTTTTTTCGGAGGCTTTTTCCACTCCACAGTTCCCCTTGCCCCCAACCCCCTTTTGATTCCTTTGCTAAGGCCTTCCAAGCCCCCCCCCCCCAGTAACCCAGCAACCTCCCAATTTTCTTTTTGGCCCCTCCCACCATTCAACCCCCCATTCTAAGTGCCCCACCCTCTTGTATCCTTTTCCCCTCCCCCCAGCATTTTTCTTTCCTATTCGCCCACTGCTTGGAGTGCTTCCCCACTCGTTCTTCTTTCCGCCCGCCGTCCCCCTCTCCCCCTGCACTCTGTTTCCTCTTTTCTGTTCCTCCTCTATTCACGCATCTCGGCCTTTCTCCCTCTCCCATAATCCCTACCCTTCTTGACTCGCATTCCCCTCCTGACCTTTTTTTTGTTGTTTCGCCCGCGTTTTTAATGAGTCCCCCAATTCTGTTTTTGCTCCCTGATTTTCCCACCAACAAAACTGCCGCCTTACTGTTTTTTCTTGAATAATCCAATCTGTTGACCCCCCACCATCGCGATTTCTCGAACCCCCCCCCCCCCCAGATTCCCTTTCTGCCACACCCCCCCCCCCACCCCAGTCAGCGATTTTTGTAGGCCCTGCCATGACGACACCCCGACGTCCCTTCCCTCTTTTTTCCATCCCGCTCCGTTCACTTCCTTCATTCACCTCTTTTTCTTTTTTTTTCTTTTGTGTCGTTTTTTTCTTCTCTCTCGATGGTTCTATATGTATGGTTAGTCCCGGACCCCTGTTTTCCCCCCCCCCTTTGTCGTTCGTCACTCGTCACCCCCCCCCGTTTGTGTGCCTTGAGTCAACAACGTCCCCCCCTTTCCCTACCCCACGTCACCCCCCCCCCTTCCTGGTGATTTGACCTCTTTTCTCTTGGCCCATCCTTTGGTGTTGACTTTTCCCCTTTTTTCCCCACCCCCTATTCCTCGTAGCGGTTTTGCCTGAGTTCGTTCCTTTTCTCCGCATATAACAGCCTCTCGGTCTTCCCCAATTCTGACGACCCTTTTTTTTTTTATTTTCATTTCGACTCCCTTTCTTCTTGCACTGTTTTTTTCCTGCATCTATCCGATCCCCGAGCCCTTTCCCTCTATTTCCCTCACGACTGAAGGACAGTCACTTGTCATCCCTTCTCCTTCAGTTTTCCAAGCTCTAGTTTTCCGTCCCCACAACATTTCCCTTTTTTTCTTGATTTTACCCGTATTAGGCGTGTCCTCCCTGACTGCCCCGACATCAGTTTCACTCTTTTTTCCGTTGATTACACCTCCACTTCCCAGGACGCCCTTTGATCACGTTGCCACCTAATGAAAAGGATCTTTTCTTTCACCAAAAGTATGTATGTGAGAAGTCCATGAATTGGTTTTTGCTTTGAAGGTAAATTTTTGCTTTGAGCTAGGTTACTGTGAAGTTTTTTTTTGTTATTCATTTTGCTCTCTCCCCTCCCCCCCATTTCCCTCACTTTCCTTCCTTCAAAGGGAATTTGGTCCGTTGTTTGGTTTCAGTTTTCCAAAGACGATGTTTGTCCCTCTTAAATTCTTGGTTCGTCGTTTCGCCCCCTGGGTTTCCCATTCTTCCCCTTAGACTGACAACCCCAAAAATGCCGCTAACTTTCTCATTTTCATCAAACATTCCAAAGTTTTTAAGCCTTTCCCAACGTCGTAACGCCCCCACCTTTTTAGTTTCCCAGGAACCCAAAACCCCCCTTTCCCCCTCTCCCAACTCGCATAGCAGGATGGCGTCCCCGACCTCAATCTCATACCCGTATGTGAAGCTGCCCCACTCTATCCACCACTGGCTTTGTTCTCAGGGACAAGTTTCCCTTCCCTGTTTTCTTTAATGCCCTGCCACGTTTCCCCCCCCCCCCTACCCCCCTACCTTCTTTCCTTCTTTCTGTGTCGACGCTTCCCCCATGCCGCTGTAGGCTGTTTTCTTCATCTGTTGCGCACGAGGTCTTTCCCTATCCCCCCCCAACCCCCCCTTTTTTTGCGCCACCTGATCAAGTCCCGGAACCGGAATCCGGTCAAACGACTCTTTCCCTTTTGTGTGTGCTCGTATTTCTGTCTGGTATTTCCTACTGACCTTGTTCCCCCTTACTGGTGTGTTCACCAACTAAGATTCTTCTCCCCTTATAGAACCTCCCCCTGGATCCTTATGATCCCCCCCTGGACTCCTTTTCTTCCCCCCCTTATTTTAAAACGTACCTTTGTTCCAATCATCTTCGGGAAAATTCCCCCCACAGTTCTCCCCTCGTTCCCTTCTTTTAACTGAGTGAAATTCCGTCCCTCATTCCGGCCCCCCAAGTAATCTTGAATTTGTCCGCTTTTTCTTCCGTCCTTGTTTTTTTTCCCTTGGCGATCCTGATTGCGCCCCCCGCCGCATCACCTTTTTTCCCCGAGTCCAACCCCACTCATCGATTTCTTATCCCCCTTTTTTTCTCCCCGGGTTATGAAATAGTGGTTTTCATCACCCTCTGAGCAAGCACTTTTTTTTTAACCCTTTTCCACTCCCCTTTGTATGTTTGTAGTAAGTCATTTATCTGGATGTACGGGGACTAGCCATCTTTGATTTTCCCTTTTGGTTGGTCTTTTCTGCTCAGAATATGTCCTTTCCACGTCTATGAACTTTTTTATTTTTTCTTCCTTTTTTTGAACCCTATCGCCTATCATGTATCCTCTCCGTCGCCCGTTCTTTGTCTTTGTCCCACAACTTTTTTCGTTTTTTAGCTATCCCCCTATTTTTTGTTCAGACGGACCTGTGCGGTCCCCGCCCCCCCGGATGGCTTGTATGTTTCTGGACCAGTTTTCTCCGCACCCGTGTACCCTTTCCCCCGAACATTGACCCCCCCCCTTTGGGACTCCAAACCTTTCCTTTTTTTTTTTTTAGGTGGACAGATCTTTTTGTAAGTAACTCCTTCACTGATCCCCCCTTCCCAGTGTGTAGTCGGTTACGGTACCGCCCCCTTTTCCCACGTACCCCTTTTTCCTCCCTGGGGATACTATTCTTTGTTTTTCCGCGACCCCTGCTGGCTTTGTCTCCTATCTTTTGAACCGTCTTTTTTTGAATGGCCCCAGATTCCACCCGCTTTACGAGGGCTGATCGCCCCCCTGTTTTGACCCTCTTTTTTAAACTCGGTTGTTATGAAGCCACCCTATTGGTCCTCCCCCCTTTCACCCGCCTGTTACTGAGTTTTTCATTTTCTGCCGTTGATACCCGGAACACCCAACCCTTGAAGACTTTCCCGGAATGTTGAAAAGACTTCCCTTTGCTTTTTACCCCCCAAAAAACGAATTCCCCAGCAAGCTTGCGAAAGATGCCCCCGTAGTGGTTACCCCGGTTGAACCCGTGCTCCTGGTCACCTGCGCCCCTCCCCCCGTCGCTTTCTCCTCAAACGTCAGTCATCGGTCTCGTCCTATTTCCTTAATATAACTTAACGCAACCCCCTTTCCCTGTTGTTTCCCTTTCCAGTAATTAATGGTCTCGATAGAGAATTCACCCCAGTACCATCTTCTTTTCCTAATCCTATTTGGGTTTTTGAGAGTCGTCTGGCCCCCGATTTGCCTTTTTATGATCTCGGCCCCCCCCCAGTCTTCAAGGGTTTTCCAGCGGTCACCCTCGTTTTGCCGTCGTTGCCCCTCCTCCCTTGACTCGGGACGAATTAATCGCGACGTGCTTTCTTTTCTTTTTTCTTTCGTCCCCCCGACCCCGGGAGGAGATCAAGTTTTGCTTTCTGATGCTTAGTTCCTGTTTAGTTTCCTCCAGGACTTGTTTCTCTTCTTTTTCCTTTTTTTGTTCCTCCTTTTTTTTTGGGGAGTTTTTTAGCCCCGCCCCTCCCTTTTTCCATTCCTGAATGAGTTTTTCCCCCAGCCTTCCGTTATCCCGGAAGAACTTGCATAAACCATCCCCCGCTTTTGACTTCTTGAAGAGGGTTTTTGCTTAAGCACCCTCCCTTTCCCCCTTTTTTTTTCCCCAAAACGGTTCCCGCTAGACTGGATCCCCTGATTCAAAGGTGGAATTTTTGTCCTTTTCCACGTTGATTTTTTTTCCTCTCGCCTTTTTTTTCCACTTTCAATTTTTTTTCCATTTCCTTTCGACACCCATCAGGGGGTCCTGCGGAAAAAGTCCTTTTTCCCTTTCCACACTTGTTTTAAGGCTTTTTTTCGTTGACCTCGTTACCGGTCCTCCCTCGTCCCCCCTTTCTCGTGCCCGTGTTTAAGTACTTACCGCCTTTCTTGCACCTTTCCCCCCCCTTGCCCAAGATTGGTCCCGTTGGTGCGCAACTCCTTGTTTCGTTCCCTCCCCCCCAAAAGTTTTTCGGATGGTTTTCCTTGCCCGGTTGTCCTTTTGGTTCCCCAAGTTGATGGGAGAACGACGCACTCACCTACGCCAACGTTCGCCGACCCTCCGTCCTCCCTTAGGTTCCTTAACCCATATTTCTTCGTCTTTCCCCAGAGCGATAAGTAATCCTTCTTGCTTTGGGGCCATTCGGATCAAAATCTCCCCACCCTATAACCTTTCCCTCTCCCTTCTCCCTTTCAGTCGTGGAAATAGCGTCTCCCCCCCATACCTTGTATTTTGTTTCCCCTTTTTCCCACACAGATGAGTCGTTTCTGTGAGTTACCCCCTATGTTTCTTCTTCTTCTCCCAAACTAGGCGGATGAACCATCGTTGGTTTTTTTTCTTTGGGCGGAGGTTCTGGGCTTCGCTTGGGTGCGATTTCTCCCTTTGATTCCTCCCCTGATCAACCCCCCGCTCCCCCCTTTTTTCCAGTCCTTTTTTTTTGATTATTTACGTTGAGCTTTAATTGGCTTTGAGCATCCCCCTTTCCCTTTTTTTACAGCTTATATGGCCTTTTGTTTGTCACCTTTTCCCTCTTCTTCTTGTGCAGCCGGACGTGACTGGGGTTTTTGGCTTCCTGGGACCAATGCTTTTAATTGGCGTTTCTTTATGGCTTTCGAGAGGTTTCCTTTCAGCCGCCGCCGTGTCCCCCCCCCGTGGTGACCCGGTGTCTCTTTTACCTTCCGTAATGCTAATCCACCCTTCCCTTTTTTTTTGAGTGCTTTTTTTGATTGATCAGGTTAAGGGTGAATTTGGATATTGTCTCCACTGGTTTTTTCCCTTGCTTCCGACACTTTGCATACACGGACGAGGCCGCTACAGTTTTTTTGACGTTGGAACTCCCCATGCTACCAAGTCCATGAAATATTGGGTTTTTTTTTTTTTTTTTAGTGGACCTTTTTTTTTTTTTTTTTTCACCACTCTGAAACGGCTCTCGCGTACATGACTGTCGCACCTTGCCTTTGTATTTCTATTTAAGGTTTGGGTTTCCCCTTCCCCCCCCCAGTGAGGAGATTTTTTACTTCCCCTTTTTTTCTTTTTCCAGGGAACTGCTTTCGGAGGCTCTTTTTCTTTTTGGGTTTGATAGGGTTGACCGCTTTCCCCCCCAACTAAATGGCTGATCTGGTTGTTGGTTAGTAATTTTTTTTTCCGGTCTGCCTGGGCCTGGATTTCTTTTTTTGAGAATCGGCCCAAGTTACCTTTCCCCTGTCTTTGTTGGTTCGCCCTTTGGACCCTCCATTCCCCGTGCGGAACTGAAACTCAACACGCCGGTTTTGAATTTCTCATTTCTTTTTTGTCTGGGTCCGAACCCCCCCTTCCACCCGCTGTTTTTTGGGATTTGTTCCTTATTTTTCCCGACTTGGTTGCTTACAGTTTTTTTTTCTTTTTTTTTTTTTTTTATACCACCACCCTTGTCCGCCCAAAAAATTTCTCTTTGCAGTGCCCAGATTCTAAGCGGACTGCCTGAACCAAAAAGCAACCCTTTTAATTTCCTTTCACGTCAATATTTTTTTCCCCCGACATATCTTCTACGGTTGGGGTTCCACGTATCCCCTGTTTTTTTTTTCTGCTGAGTTGAGGGGCAGAATTTTTAGCGACTTTTGTCCTCATTTTATTCTTTTTTTTCGTCCAGTTTTTGGTTGCCACCCTCTTCGTTTACTATCCGCTGGACATTGTTAGTTGAGCTCTCTTTTTTTTTTACATAACTGTTTTTCGGCGTTGGATTGGCCGTTTTTTTCTTTCCTTTCGATCTGGAGTCCCTATAGGGGGAAAGGTTTTTCTTCTCGATGACTGAGATTCGTCCCCTTCTCATTTCCTTCGTCTCTTTTTTCTCCAACTGGTTCGTCGAAATTGGTATCGCCCGGCCTTTTCTTTCTTTCGCCGGTTCATTCAACAAATGCCCCAACCCCCGCACCATATTCTTTCTTTGGTTTTCCCACGTGGAACTTTTTCAAAACCATTGGCAACGTTCTTTTCTTTATCCACCCTTTTTTTTTTGTTCCTGGAGGTTCTGTTGGTAAGGTTTTAACGGTCTGTAACCCCGGTTTTGTGCCTTCTTGTTTACCTGGTAACGAAGACCTTGTTTTCCAGGGTCTTTTCCCCCTTTCTTATCCACCCAGAGAGGACTCTCCGACCCCCCCCTACTCCAGATGTGATAATTTGTTTTTCCCGGCGAGTAATGAAACACAATAGGATTGCGTTTTTGCGTGGTGATGGCATCTCTGTTGTGTTAACTGGAAGGAACGTGGTGCTTTCTGGCTTTCTTCCCTTCCTCCCTTTCGGATTTGGCTTACTAAAGCTATTTTCTTCCTGTACAATTTCCTTCCGCCCAGTTAAAGTGGTTTCCCTCGTGAATACAAAACCCTTGTCAGACTGTCCTGCGATTACTTCGTTTTTCACCTCCTTTTATTTAGTATGTTTTTTCGCGATTTCTTCTCTTTGATTCTTTGGAGATAGACTTTGCACCCAGTAGAACCGCTTCCAGGTTATATTTTTTCTGTGTCTGGACTATGCGCCTGATTTTTCAATTGGCCACTTGAGGCATTTCCACAGCAGTCTGGTGCGTCTTTCCAGTCTTTTTTAGATGGGGGTGGAGTCTGGGGGGTGTGCCTCTCCCCCGGCCCTGTTTGAGTTCAACCCCCCACCCTTTCTTGCCATTCTTCTTGATCTTGTGGATGGATTTGCACTTCCCTCCTTGCATCAGTTCATTCTTTTGGCAGGAGTTCTGTCACCGCCTCCCTAGTATTTTTTGCCTCTGCGTTTTTCCCCAGGAGATCCCGCACCAGCCACCAAAAGCCCCCCCCCCTCCCTCCCCTTTGGCCCCTGTCTTTGACGTAGTCTTCCCCAGCTCCCCATTTACTTTTGTTAGGTGCGACTTTTTTTTTTTTCTGGCCCCTCATGGGCCCGCCACGCTTTCTTTCCACCAAGACTTTTAACTTGGTTTGCCTGTCCGGTATAAAACACGGTCTGTTTTCCAAGCGGCCTCCCTTGGTCTTTTTTGTTTTGTTTGTCAAACCTTTTCGATGTTTTCCTTTTGTTTCCTTTCTTTCCTTTTCCTTCCCGTTCTTTGAGGCAAGAGAATTCGTTTTTTTTTTTTATGTCACCTCCCAAGTTCGGTCAAGGTTTAGGGACATTGGTTTTCATTGATCGTCTCGTGATTTTTCAACTTTTTAGGACTTTTGTTACACCGTTTGGGTACGAGTTGCCGTATTCTTTCTTCCTTTGGGTACACCAGGAACCCTTCCGGTGAGCGTGCTTTTCTCCCCTGAAAATGATGTCTTATTTTTGGTGGTTGGATACTCTCCTTTCTCCGTTTTTGTTTGCGCTCTCCGACACACCCCTGCAGCATCATTTTCGATCGTCACCGCCTCCCTTCAGGTGTTTTCCTTGACCCTTTTTTCTTTCCACTTGACCACAAAATTATCCACATTTCACCCTTCCTCGGGCTCGTACAAACCACGTTGTGCAAAAATTACCTTCGTTTTGCACCCCCCCCTTTTTTCTCCTTTGCCTTGCCCCCTCCTTGTAGACCCCCTTTTTTACCGGCGTTCTTTATTTGGAACAGACGACAACGATTGCCTTCTTTTCTTACCCCCCCCCTCCTGCGCCCAAAACCCCCACCGGTCGCGGTCCACATTTTAACTCGATTTTTGCCCCTCCCCCCGTTTTTTAGGCCCGGCTTTCTTCAACCTCCCCTTGTTGATTTCCGTCCACTTCCACCCCCCCGTCGTACTTTTCCCTGTTGGCAATCTCTTGTAGTAGCCCCTTTGTTTCGCCCACCTCGGTCCCCTAACGACGAACCACACTCTCTCGAAACTCTTTCGATTTTACAAGCTCGGCCCCCACCCAGGGACTTTTCCCGCCCCCTTTTTTGCTTTTTTTTTTTGGAGGTCGTTCTTTTTTTTGCGTCTTTTTTTTGTGTCTGCACATATTTCTTTTTATTGGCGTGACCATTTCCCAAACTTTTTTTCCTGCCCACCCAAAAGTGTTTTTGATGTCTTTCTTGGCTAAGGTCCGGGCAAAGCCCGATTTTTTTTTTCCCCAGAACAACAAGCCCCCACGCGATTTTTTGTTTCCCCCAGCCCCCCATGGCTAACGAGGCAAGATAGTACACGCACCCAAGTTCCTGGCTTTTCTTCTCCCATAAGGGGCTGGAGTCAAACTGTCTTTCTTTTTCCTGCCCCGAACAGCGACGACTGACCCTGCCGCCTGTTTTCTTCCGTTTTTTTGTCGAGATCCAAGCTCAGGCAATTCTTCGCTGCCACCTCCCCCGTGCCCCCCTTTTATGTGACTCCTCAGCCTCCCGGCTGCACACCCTGTCTCTTTTTGACGTGTCTTGTTTTTTACTGAATCCCCAATTATTTTTCCCTGATTTTTTTGAACTTTTTCCGATTTCCCACCTGGCTCTTTTTTTCATTCCCCCTGCCCCTTCCTCAAATAATTTTTCTTTATTCGAACCCCTTTGCTTCCCTTCCCCTTGCCCACACAACCAGAGAAGGATCATGCACCGATCCCTGACCGACCCGAACCTCTCATCTTGGGTAATCGTTCCCCCTTTCCCCTTTTGATAGGTTTTTGTGTCGTCTTTTTATTCTCTCTTCTTTTTTCTTCTTTTTCTTTTTCCCTTTTTTTCTTTCGTGAACCTGGGTCCCCTTCCTTTTTTTTTAAGAGTACAACCCCCCCGGGTGACTAACGTTCAACCCCCCTTACCCCTGACCTAAACGTTTTTCCCCACCAAGTTAATGGCTCGGCGGTCCATTGTTTTTTTCCCCGTCACAACAATATGACTCTTGTCGCGGTGTTATTTTTTTTTGTTTTTTTTTGGTTTTTTTTTATCTTACACAAGCCGAATTTTTTTACCCCATTTCCCTGACGCCACCTTTTTTCTCTTTTTTCCCGTGCTTTTACCGAATGCTCTCTTTTTTGTCTTTTTTTTTTTTTCCTCTATTCGACTTTCCATCCTATGTGATCAGTTCATCTTTTTTTTTTCTTCCCCCTCCCCCTCGTTGTTTCCCCACCCCGTTCTTCTTTCCTTTGTACCATGCTCTCTCAAGCCCCCCCTTTTTTCTCCTTCCGATGGGATTTTCCTTTCCCCCCGACTGCCCCCTCCCCTTTTGAGTATAAGAATCCCTTTAAGTGTCCTTCCCACTTACTCTTCCCGTTTATCCCCTTGCATCACTTTAACCCTGAACCTTTCCCTCCTATTCTTTTTTTCTTTTTCCAACATGTGTTCTTTGAGGAATTTTTTTTTTTTTTGTTTGTCCTCCGGAGTGCCTTGGTTTTTCTGGCCTCTTTTTTTTTTTTTTTCTTTGTTTTGACTTTGCTCCTCCCTTAAGGTGCCACCAATTTTCTTCCAGCCCCAAAGGTTCCATAGGTTTTCCTTTTGTGTGAGTCGGACCTTTTTCAAACTTTTCTTATTTCTTCCCCTGTCTTTGGCGTTTTCCCGTCTTGCATTCTTCCCGAGAACCCCAACCGTCCTGATAGTTTTTTTTTCTCTGGATCCCACCACAGCATTACCCAGGCCCGCCCGTTCTTTTTTCCTTCCTTTTTCCCCCGGACCATCCTATCTGCCGTTTCCCTTTGCAAAAACCTCGGCAGCCTCCCCCCACCTTGACGCCCTCCTTCCTGGCGCCGAATAAAGCCTCCTTAATTTTCCCCCTTTTCCCCCCCACGTAAGAACATTAAAGATCACGTTCGCTCATCCCTGTTACGCCCTCCTGTTCTACTGTTTTTCCCCCTTCCTACGCCAAAAAAATTTAAACCCCTTCACCCTCCCTGAGGATTTGGGCGCGGATTTGCGTTCCCGTCCGGGTTAGTCCGCCTTATTTTCTTTCCCCTCGCCGGTTCGACCCGAGGTTTTTTGTTGTTTACTCCCCACTTCAAAAAACAAAGTTTCCCGTCCACCTGTCTCCCCCAGTCCCGACCTTACCCCCACCCCCCCTCAATGGGTTAGTATTTCGGGGCTGTTTTCTTTTATAGTCCTTTCTTCGCTGCATATTCCCCCAGGTGTTTCACCCGGTTTTTTACCCCCACGTCTCTTGACCTCACTTATGACGTACTCTTTTCTCACTTCCCTAATACCCTGCTAATTATGACTTTCAGGTATACCATTCCTCATTTTTGATTTGACTCTCCCTCATCTTCGGTAGTTGACCCCCCACGTTCCAGATTACTGCGGTTACCGGACATACTGGGGGTGGTCGTGCTTCCTCATGAGTACCGCCAGGCAAAATTATTCCTTTGTTCTATTTTCCCTTGTGGATGTTGATCGTGGCGATCGATTCTTTTCGATCCCTCGCATTCCCCACCTCCCGAACCGAGGAGAAAAAAACCACAACCTCGTTGTTTTTTTATCTTCTATCTTTTTTTCCTACGAGCGTCTGACCCCCTTTTCACTTCGCTTTTTCCCCCGCAGATTCTTTTTGACCCCCCCCATTTTGAACTCCAATTGTATTGTTTCAGAAACG
>Ga0179593_1299962_pt1 | contig 11338 bp, 19 predicted proteins | sample CZODoug2_1_08_16_FD_185931 | JGI IMG/M metagenome (GOLD analysis project Ga0179593, IMG submission 185931) | Vadose zone soil fungal communities from Angelo Coast Range Reserve, California, USA - CZODoug2_1_08_16fungal (PacBio error correction) | ecosystem: Environmental > Terrestrial > Soil >... | reverse complement strand
AGGGTCCTTTCAGGCCCCTGCAATGCTTTCCCCCTTTTTTTGTGTATCCGTGCTGTCTTTTCTCCCCCCCCTCGTGGTTATGTTGCCACTCCCTTGCTCAAGTGTCCTTTTTCAGCCCCTTTTTGCGTGCCGTATTTTTCCCCGCCTCATTATTGGAATTTACTCTTTTGTTTCTCTTGCTGAATACGTGTTGCCCCGCCCTCTGTGCATATGGCTTCCGTGGATGACGTTCCCTGAAAACTCTTTACGGTCATGGGGCGCCGGTATTCCCCTTTTTTTTCCGTCAGTAAATTCCCCTTAATTCGGACGTCGCAACCGACACCCTTTTTTTATCTGCCCTGATCACCAAGGAGTTGGTCCCATCTTGGTGTTTTTAATTTGCCATCTGGCGTTTTCCTGCTCACTTTTTTCTTTCTTCACCTGACTTGTAGTCTTTTTGTCAAAGCTGTTTTTTCGTTGCCTCTTTTTTTCCCCCTTTGGCGTTGTTCCCTCGTTTTGCTTTTCACGTTCGTCGGGCTTTTGTAATCAACCTGTAAACCCCTTTTTTCCCCTTGGTTACTTCCTTTTCCACCGGATTTTTCAATTCGCAACTCCCCCCTGAACCTTTAGTGTAGACCCCCTCTCTTCCTTCTTACTGAAGCTCTTCCCGGGACATCTTTTGCTTTTTAAACTCTGGTACGTCACTTTTTTTTCTTGAGGGGGTTCTTTCCCATCTAGCCTCCCCTCCCGTTTGTTCGTTTTCTTCGATGGCCCCACATAGTACCCCCCTTTATGTCGGGGTTGATTTCCTTGCTCATTCCCGAGAACATTAACCGCAGTTCACCATTTTTTACGTTCTACCCCCTGGTCCCCCGAACTTGCCGGCACATGACCCCCCTTCTCGCACGGTCTTCCCAGGGGCCCTGAATCCCCTTTCCTGTTCGGTCGCTCTCCCCACCGCCCTTTGCCTTCTAGTTACCCTCTTTCTTAACCTTATGGAACCCCATTTACGTCGAACTCAATAGGATCCTGGTTCGCGGCCGTCGTGATGGCTTTCCCCCTTTGAAAAAACCTACCCCCCAGAACCTTCTCCGTACTATTGGTCCTGCACGTCTTCTTTTTTAATCTGACCGCGACCTGTGTGTGTTGGTATATAGCCTTCCGGACCTTTTTTTTATACCTTCTCTTACCCTGTCTCCTGCTTCCCTACGTTTTTAATTACGTCCCCACAAACTTCCCCCCCCGAGGTTTGCTGTGGATACCCCCCCCTCATTTTGTTCACGTCCGTCTGTCAGAGATTTCCCTTGTCCTTTCGCCCGAATGTCTTTTTTTTTTTTTTTGTCTTCCCCCCCCAACCTTTTGCTCTCACAAGGTCAGACCCCCGGACCTCCCACGCTGTAACCTCCTCCTTCTACCTCTGACTTGAGTATTCTGTGGTGCCCCTCCTAGTCACCCAATTCAACCTTAGACTTCTGTTTGGCAGACTCCCCTAAATTTTCATCACTTCTGGTTCCTCCTTTCGAGTCCTGTTCCCCCTCCCCACGCCCAGCCTCACATCATGCGGGGATTACGTGTCTTGGCCTTCCTGAGGCCCCCTTTTTTGCCACGGTGAACAGTCTGTCCTGTGGGCGTTGTATCCCCCCCCTACCTTGTGTTTCGGTGTGTGCTGCCCCCTGCCCTTAAGCTGTGTTTTTTTTTCACCACTCTATTATTGTGTTTGCACCACCTCCCCCTTGTCTGCCACCCCTTCGCCAGATCCCCCCCCCTTCTCCCTGTTTTTTCGCATTTTTGCTCACCGCCCCTCCGACTTTTCCTTCTCTGGCGCGTGACCCCTTTCTGCTTTCGTCAAATGTTTCCTTCCCCTTTTTTCAATGCCCAGTCGCAGAACATTCTTCTGTGGCGTCCTTCTTTTCGCTCTCTTCCCACTTCCCCCCATTGTGCTTCCCCGCTCTTCCTCCCTGGACCCCCCCAAGAATGAGCGAGGCCCTCACCAATCCCCCCTAGCTCTGAATTCTCTTTCTATTCTTTCCCAACGTTGGGTTTGTTCTCTCTGTTTTCTTTTTCCCCCTTTTGGATACTTTCGCACCAGGTTCAACCCCCTTGTTTTCCTTCCATTGGTTCTGCCGTCACTTGATTTGAGTTCTTCCGACTTTTTTTTCTTATGCCTTTTTTTCCTCAGTTCCACCTGTCCTAGGTGTTTCTGTCTACTTTTGACCGTTGACTTGCTTTCCTGCTTTTTCTTACTTCTTTTTTTTTCCCTCACTGCGATCTTTCCCACACACTTCTACAACTGTTCTTTTCTTTTTTCTAACCCTTTCTGCGTCCTCTGCTTTACACGTGCATTACTCTCTACTTATACTTGAAAACCCCCCCTCTTTTCCTCAAGGCCACTTTTATCTCCCAGAGATCTCCCCTCACTCGTCCTCACAGCCACCCCCAAACATGCCCCCTCTTCCCCGCCCTGAGAAAAGATCAATACTCTTCGTTTTCCCCAATCGCCGCTACCTTTTTATGTCTTTGTCTTTTCCAGCCCCACTGGGCTTTTATCCCCTGTACTTTCTCCCTTCTTGAAGGGGATCCTTTTTTTTTTTTGCTTTCCTTTCCGATATATCTCTTTTCTCTCTTCATGTCTTTTTTTGTTTTTTTGTGTAGGAGATCCTTTTTTTTTCTCTCGCCTCTAGAAATCGTCCCTCCCCCTTCAATACTATCTTCTTTGCGAAGCTTCCTCTGGGCATTGGGTCTATCATTCCATTTCATCTTTTCCCTTTCCCCCTTTTTCCTTTTTCCCCCCTTCCCCCTTCCTTTTCTTTTTTTTTTTTTCTTTAGTGTCTTCCTTTGTACTCCAATACTTTTCCCCTTCTCTTTCTCGATGACTTACCCTTACGTCTCTTGTCTGTTACGCTACACTTATATTCTATTTCCTTTTCTGTTTTTTTTCCCCTTTTTTCGCCCCTTGCCTTTGTTGTTTCCCCACTCTTCTTTCCCATTTCCTCGTGCGCTTTCTTTATTTCTTTGCCCCTTTTTTTGAACACGACGCCTTCCCCCCCCTTATTTTAGAGTAGCAGACTTCTTATTCCTTCCCCCCCTTCATTTTCTCACTCTTCATAAGCTTACCCCTGTTTTTACAAGACTTTTTTCTTTTTGTCTATCGTTCTTTTCTTTCCTCCTTTTTAACGCCAAGTATGATGACTTCCCAGCTGCCCCCTTCATGGGTTTTCCTCGAGTAACCCCCGAACCCCCCTTTTCTCTCTGGAACCCACCTCCCCTAAATTTCAGCTCCCCACGGTGACATTATCGAGATTTCCTCCCCTATCATCTTTTTCTTACCCCTTTTAAAATTCTGTGACGGTCCTCACACTGTCCCTTGGGCTGACCCCGTTTTCCCACGTGTCAGTTTCCCCTAGTTTCTCCCGCCATTTTCTGGTGACCCAGCACGCTTTTTTTTTTTATTTTTCCGCCTATTTGAGTGTGATTTTACCTAGCCTCCCTTTGTTTTTTTTCACGCCCGGGATGTCGCGCAATCCCCCCGCGTCCCCCTTTTTTTTTTCCCGTTGCTTGATTCGCGCTCGGTTTCCTATTTCCCCAAGTTCGCCGTTTCTTCCCTTTTTTCGTTTCACTTGTACAATCGCCCAGTTACTGCCTCCCTTCCCTTTCCCGCCAGGGTTCCCCCCCCTACAGCCCGAAACCAACGGTTTTTCTTCCTTTTTTTCCCCGTATGCCGGAGTGTCTTGATGGACATGGCTCTCAAAATAGTTAGTCTTTTGCATTTCGTCTCTTTCCTTCTTTGCCCCGTGTCACGTAATTGATGTTTTTTCTTCTCGAGGTTCCTGATCCTTTCTTTGAGGTAACTGGGTGTTAGGACGATTCTTTGGTGTCCTTCTGTCCCTTTCTTGCCTCTTTTTTCTTACGTCCGAACTTAATTTTTCTTGGGAACCCCCCCCTGATTCCTCAAATTTTAATCTAGGCCTGGTCATTAAAAGAATGAGTCTTCCCTTTTCTACGTCATTTGTCCTTTTTTCCCCCATAACTTGTGACCCTTTTCCCTTGGACGGATCTGTCCCCCGGTCCCTCTTTAGTATGGCCCCCGCCTTTCCTTCTTCCTTTTTTTTTTCTTGTTCGGACACTTTCTTGGCTCCGTTTTATGACTCGTTTTTACCCATATATCGATTCCATGATTTGTCCAGCTTCTTCGGGCCTTTTCTCCTGTGGTGTGTGACTGTTATTCTCTCAACTGGGTTTTATCTTCTATCCCCTTTGGGGCGTGGTCCCCTTCCTTTTCTTCCTCTTTTCAGACAGTTGGACCCCTTAGCGGGACTCTCCGATTTTTCCCTGGCCCTTGATTCGAGAATGTTTTCACCCATCTCCCCCCCCTGTTTTCCCTTGCGTTCTTTAGATGTTCTTTCACCGCCCGTTTGTTGTTTTTCTGATTTGACAGTTCACCTCTTGATCCCCCCCCCCCCTCGTGTTCATTGGTACTCTCAAATTATCCGTTGTCTGTCTCTATGTACCCTTCCCTTTTCCTCCGTCGTCCTTTTTTCCTTTTTTTAACCACCCGGTTCCCCCCCCTTTCGTCACATGCTCCTTTTTTTTTCCCCTCTACCCCTTTGGACCTTGTTGTCTTTGCTTTTCTTCCCCACCATGTCCACACGGGCCCTTTTCCCGCCCCCTACACGTACAATGATCTTTTTTTTTTTTTTCGTGAACATTTCGTTTTCCCCACTCTGCTTTTTTCCTTTTTCTTGGCTTTTTTTTGAGTGTTTTCTGTTTCTTGTTACGAACGCATCCAAGACACCTGTGACTTTTTTTTTGGTCTTTTGACTGTCATTTGGATTGAAATAGAGACCAATGTTGGGAAGCAAGGTCATACGGGTCCCCACCGGCTTTTCCCCCCTCCCCCTTCCCTGTCTCCTTATGAGGTGCGTTTGCCCCGGTCAGAATAAGGTTCTTGGTTCTCTTAGTTGAGACATAAGGATCAGCTCCTTTTTGCTCCTTTCCCTTTTTTTCCCTCTGTCTACTTGTAATAAGTTTCTCCCTTCCTCTAAGTGGGTGTCGCCTCCCCGTCACTCTTTCCCCGGGGTTGGCCCCTTTCCGTTTAAGTTTACCCTCCCAGCGATTCCCCCCTCCTCCCCTGCGCGATATTTCCCACCGCCCACCGTACGACTCTTTTCTACGGGGTCCGTCTTTTCCCCGGGTAGCGTTTCCTCCTTCCCTACTTTTTTTCGGTTTTTGCCCTACTCCTTTTGATTTTTTTTGGGAGTGTTGTGATATTTTCTTGTCCCTTGATCTGACCCCTACCGCGTCTCCCCTTTATAAAGGCCCCCTTTCTTTTCTTCCTCGGGATGGACGTCTTTCCCTTACTTTTTGACTCCATCCCCCCTTCCGTAATCCAACCTGGCCGCAAATATGGTCTTCATTGACTTCCCTCACTTTTAAGCCTTGGACCGACAGTTGCCCTCTGATTTTTCTTTTGCTGTTTCTTTTTCGTTTACGGCTTCCTTGTTTTTCCAAATCTGTGCTTGTCCCCCGTATTCCCCAAGTGTGTGGGTCGTTTGTAAATTCCCGTGGCATGATCACCCGGTAGTACCCCGAGAGTGCAACTCCTGTTTTCGTGACCCTCCCTCTCCTTGTTTGTTCTTTTGCTACCCATGGAGATATCTTTGGGACCCCCCTGTGTTTCCGTGGCGTGATAATTTCTTCCTTCATCGCCCCTCCATCATTCCCCTCCAAAGGCCTTCCCCGTTCTGTCCCCCGGGACCTTCGCGGGAAGAGTTCCCCCTGCACACTAGGATCAGACGGTTGAGCCTTTTCCGCGTTGCGTCTGTCGTTTCATGATGTATCCCCCGACCGTTTCGCCGTGATTTCGCCACCTGTTTTTGAGACTCACATCGCCTTCCTTTCTCTGGCTTCCGTCACCTCTCTCTATTTACTTTCTCTCCTTCTTAAAGTTCTTTGTTGTTGTTTGATTGTGTCTTCTTTCCTGCAAGTTGGCCACAGCTCACATCTTCCTGTCTCGTCTTTCACTTTGCTCCGTTCGGACTTCACTTCACTCCTCCTTTCACAAGTTCGGTAGTGTCTCTTTTCCCTACACTGTCCATGTGCGCCGATGTTCATTCGGTGAAATCACTTTACTCCTTCCTCCTTCCTTCTTTTGCTGTTCTTTGGTGTGTTCAGTCTCCCTGTTTGACCGGGCCCCTTCCTCTCCCCCCGGTATCACCCCCCGTTTTTTCTATTGATTTTCCCTATTCCCCCTCGGTTCCTGTTCGCACTAAAAGCTTTCTCAATCTCGGCGTTCCCCCTTGCCTCCCCCCCTCAAAGATTGGCCGTGCTCCCCACCCTGTGAACTTTGGTCTGACTCGTTGTTGTTGACTCACTTCCACCTTTTTTCTTTCTTCCCAGACTCCAATTCCCTTTTCTTAATTGCTTCTCATTTTTTTTCTTCCCTTTTTTTTTTTTCGATATTCATTTTCCTTTCTTAGATTCCTGCCCCTACTTTCCATTCCACCCTTCACCACTTCTTTTTCTCTCTCCCTTATTGTCTTCAACCAGAAATGAATTTCCTGTGCCCTACCCTTCCCTAAACTGAACCTTTCCCCCTTTTCCCCTTCCAAAATTTGACCGTCCTCACTCGACACTCCCGAGCGTTGTATTTAGTCCTTCCTTCTTGTAATCGCTGGCACGATTCGCTCATCCCCTAGCTCTGTATGCAGTTGTTTCTTCTCACTCACGCTGTTGCCCTCGCTTTTCTCCCTTACTTACCCATCCGATTATTTTTTTCATTCCCCTTCACTCCTGGTTGCCTTGTAAACGTACTAACATTGTTTTCCCCCCCTTTATTTTCCTTTTTTTCCCTTTTTTCCTCCTTCTTCTCTCCTCCCGGCCTCCTTCAATTCGACCCTGTCCCCCTACCTTCTCGTCCTTTTTATTAGGGTTCCCTTTTTTAACAGTCTATCGTCCCCCTGTGTATTGGGCTGGGGTTCCCTGTTTTTCCCCCCCTCCTGTTTTCCTCCTCTGTTTTTAGCGGCCTCGATGGCCACCTTCCTTCAGGTTGCCATTCTCCTTTTCTGCTTTATTCGAATGACCTCTGAAAAACTTGCCAACCTTTTTTTGTTGTGGAAATGTTTAATTACGTTCGTCCGCACTCCCCACGATTGCCGGCTTTTTAACTCTTCGGCCTGCCCGATGTTATTTCCCCTCGTCTTCTTCCCCTGGTGCTCCTCCAGCTTTTTCCCCGGCACCAAGCTCCTCCCCAACAGCCTCTTCACACGCCCCATTCTTTCCCCCCCCAGTTCCCCTCGATCTACGAACACTCGTTTTCTTGCTTTGCAAGGTTTTATGTGTGACTTTTTCTTGTCCAGTGACACCCCTCCCCTCTTCGCGCCATTGCTTCACGTTTTTCCGTCTGGTTCCGTTTTGTGTTCACCCAATCCCCTCCTTTTCCCCAGTTTATAGGTCCTGGCCTACGTCTTTCATTCTTGTTATCCTCTATTCCCCTTCCCCTTAAATGATAACTCCCCGACCGTTGTAGACCCACTTTATTACCTACTAATCGGTGGAGTTCAACCATCATTTCTCCTTCCCCAGGCGCACTCTCGTCCGTCCCTGTGGATTTTTCCTGGTTTTTTTCCCCCCCGAACATGTTGTTGTCTCTACCTACATTTCCCCTCCCTCATCGCCCTCCGAACTCCGTCCGTTCCTCGGTCACTTCGGACTCTCCCACTTTTTCGGGCGTCCCATCCACTACAGTGTCGATCTTTTTCCTTGCCACCCGCTTTACCGAGTTCCCTCGTCAGGGAAAATCACTTAAGAAACATCTGCTGGTTTGCCGCTCAACGCGGCCCCCGGGCGGTTTCTCCGTCGGACCGTTGTTTTGTTCACTTTCGATTTGTGAAATTTGCCCCCCCTGTAACTGCTTTTTCATATTCCATATTTTAGTCTACTCTGCTAGCGACCCTCCCCTTGTTTAACTCTTCTTCATAAATCGTTGCATGTCCGCTCTTCCGATTTCCCTCCTCGAATCTCCCTTCCCCCCCACATCGTCGACCCGTGTCTCCCTTTTTCCCTCATTGACTTTCTCTTTCTTTCCTTGACCCAGGAGTGAAAACCGTTCGGCAGTCACACTTGGCCCCTAGGTCTCCCATCGTCTGTCCGGACCCCCCCCTCCCGATCTTGGCCTTTTTCTTTCCCCCCGCGGCTCCCAGCCAGAACTGTTCCTTCCGGATTCCTTCCTGGATACCCCCAAGGTTATGCTCTCTGGTCCGCACACCCTTCTGAGGCGTCTGACATTCAGCGACTCGCCATCAATTTCGGTCCTTCCTCGTTGGCCCTCCTTTGCACCAGGTGACATTTTTACCGTCTCGTGTAGTCTTTTTTAACCATTTTTCTAGACTTTCCCCTATTCCGCTTCTGGCCCGATTGCTTTGGGGTTTGCCGTTTCAATTTTGCCGTTTTATTTCACAAGTTGATGGGCCGAGATTTGCTATCTTTTCCCTCTCTGATTCTCTTTCTTCAAAAGTACCCACTTTGTGGCGAACGGGTCCTTGTTCCCTGATGGTCAAGTTATTTAAATGGTCCGGGTGTGTAATATCCGACTACTTTCCCGACACACCCGCATTTCCTCCTGCCCATTAATTCCTTTTTTCCAGCTTCTATTCATCGCCCGCAAACCCCTTCCCGCTGGGAGCCTGTTCCGTCTCAATAATTTACGAATAAGCCCCCGTACGGGTTGAGCATCGTCACACCTCCCTCTTTTTCTTCTCTCTCTTCTTCCAGTTGAGAAATCCCCCTGTGTTGGCCCCGCAAGTTCCTTTCTCCCGTCCCTATTTTCTTTCTCCCTTCTTCACTCATTGTCGTTCTCTTTTTGATGTACTTCGCGTCCTACTACTCAACTGGTGCCCTTTCGGAAACAACTTCCTTGATTAGCTTCGGCGGTTTTTCATTGATAGAGATCTCGGTTGCCTTGCCCCTCATCCTCTGATGATAACCACCAGTCCTTCGGGCAGTTCCACTTCAGCTTCCCCCCTTACTCCTGATGGTCTTTTCCGTTGTTTGATCTAGTACGATGGCTTTCCCCTCCTCGGCGGGTTCTTTGCTTTCGTGATTCTTTTTGTTTAGTTCTTTACACGCCCCCCCTTTTTCCCCCCCCTCCTTCGTGTAGTCTTTAGAGATCCGGTTTTTTTTTTCGCTTTCCTGTCATGACCTCAGTCCGGTCTGTCCCAGGGTCTCCCTTTTCTTCAGCCTTTCCCTCCCTTTTCTTTGACTTTCGTAAGTCTGGGCCCCATGTATCTCAGTAGGTGCAGAGGTGTGCTCGTTGAGTATCCTCCTTTTTCTCCTTCTGTTCCCCCCGGTGCCCTTTCTTTTTTCTGCGAACGTTCTACCCTGGAGTTTTCCCAGGGCACCCCACCCCTTCTCCCCCCAACGTCCCTGCCTCTAGCGCTTTTTCCAGGTTCTATCTCTCTCCTCTGCCTCCTACTAGGGATACCCAATGCGCCCCCACCTTTCCCTTGGGGCAATTTTTCCCGTTTTGAAGCGCCTTCCTGTTTCTCCGACTTTTCTGCTCTTCTATTTTCGCGCTTTTCTGTTATCCCTTTGTCTTTTGTCTCTCTAGATCACTGTTTGTTTTTTTCCTCCGTTAGATCTAATTTCCTCCTTTTCTTATGGCCCCATTCATTTCGCCTCCACCGCGCTCTTTTTTGTCTCTCTCCATACCCTTTTTGGGTTTGCATTTCATATTCCTCCAGTTCGATGTCATCAACCCCTTTTCTCCCGCCTTCAAATGGATTGAAGTTTCTCAAGTATTGCTGTGGTAGGATCCATGTTACGAATCCCCTGGGTATGAGATGGGTCTGACTGTCTCTCTGCGCTGTCTTCCCCCATTCCGACTCGGCTTTCGAGAGTATTACACCCTGCTGATAAGTCGTTTTCTTTTCCTTTCCTTGTGAGTGTTTCAGCAAGTATGGCTCTTTCTTTATGTCTAATCGGCAAGGACGTCCTCTTCACGGGTTCGTTTTGGACGATTTTCTAACTTTAGCGGTCTCTTTTTATTTTCACCACCCGGGGAATGAGTGCCCGCTTTCCGTTTTCCCCTTTAACCTTCTGTGCTTTTCCGTGGAATTTAAAAGTGATTTCGTCTTTCTTCTCCCCCTTCGTTTTTCGCTCTGTCTACCCTTTTCTCCCTATCTCTTATGTGGGACGACCCGTCCCTCCCTCCTTTTTTCCTTTTCTCTTTTGGCTTCCTGTACACACTTTCAAAGTCTTTCCTTTTTCTTTCGCCTTCTTTACCACCCCCCTCATGGATCTTTTCCTTCTTCTTTGACATCTCCCCCTTTTGCATTTCTTTCCCTGAGGGTCTTCTGGTTGTTTGCCGCCTTTTGCCCAGTTTCCCTGTTTCCACGTCTGTTTTTCGTCGTGGAAACGCGCTTGTTCCCTCTCCTTCCCTTCCCCGACGTTATTTACCGTGATTTCTTAGCCTGTTACCACCCCCCTCCTTGAGGCTAGATGTTCTCTCCGCCCTTTGTTCATTTTTTCTGTATCCGTCTTGATCCGGTTCAGTGTTTCCCCCTTTTATTTGACAAATAAGATTGGTTTCCCCTTTCTTTTACTGTGAAGCCGTCCTCTCGTAGGGACTCCCCAGCCGTTTTTTTTCCCCTTTTTTCCCGTTTTTTGCGTTTTTGTTGATTTCTACTTGCAAGTTAACTCTCGACCTTTTCAACCTGTTCCCAACTTCGCTGTACCCTGATGCGTCTTTCTGGTCTTCGCGGGTGCAACTTTTTTTTCCTTTCAACTGTCTCTTGGTCCCTTTCCCGGCGTGGACCCTCGAAACTGGACTGGTTGGCAACCCCTTCGGTTCACTAGACCGTTCTCGCATAATTCCTCTCTTCATCATATTTTTTCCGGCACCGAGTCCTTCGCCTTTCTTCCCTCCTTTTTCCTTGAATGGGCCGGGCCTTCCGCGGCAACAGTTCGTTGTTCTGTGGAAACTTAAACGTTTCGAGCTTTTCTCTTTCTTTCAAAGGACCTTAACGTGAAGGTACCTGTTTCTTCGCCGTTTATTTCCTCCCTTGTCTGAGACCCTCTTCCCGGCGGACATATTTCCTTGTAACCCCCCCCCTCCTTCAACCCGACCCCTCCTTTAACGTTGTTACCGAGCTCCTTCTGCCTCCCTCCACCCATTGCCGTTCTAGTTCGGCCCGTATTGGGCTTGGGATCTCCCTTGTTTTTCGTTGGTGGTTTATTTTTTGGTTTTTTTTTGTCTTGCCATTAACGTTTTTTTGGCTTTTCCTTTTCCTCCCTGCCGTTTATTGACAGTTCTTTTCCTCCTTTTAGATCCACTGTCCTGTACCTCTCCTTCTCAGGCTTTTAC
>Ga0179593_1748898_pt1 | contig 11339 bp, 17 predicted proteins | sample CZODoug2_1_08_16_FD_185931 | JGI IMG/M metagenome (GOLD analysis project Ga0179593, IMG submission 185931) | Vadose zone soil fungal communities from Angelo Coast Range Reserve, California, USA - CZODoug2_1_08_16fungal (PacBio error correction) | ecosystem: Environmental > Terrestrial > Soil >... | reverse complement strand
TTCAACGAGCGGCAGGCAGGACCCGCGCCGATCTGCATTGTTGATGCAGGGTCCTGCGACACGGTGTTGCGCAACGCCAGCAGTCGCCGCGTGGGCGGACTTTCGCGGCGCTTGGCCATTTCCCATGCGGCGAGTTGTGGGATGATGTTGCAGCCCGAGGTTCAATCCGGCGCCCCCGCCGGCCGTGAAATCTTGAGTCTCCTGCAAGCACCCCGGCTTCCCGCGCGGGCCTATGATTTCCTGTTGTTGCCGCGCGCAAAGTGGGAGTCGACGCTCCGGAAAACTGCCAAGTGGTGTGACCGAATTCAAGTGCTGCGCCCGCAGGAGGGAGCGGGGTGGCGCGGCGTTTAACAGGCAGTCCCGCGAGGGCCCGCGGTTGGAAGGACTGCCTGCACCCGGCCGTCGGACGCCGCCGCCGGCGACGCGGCGGAAGCGGCGCGTGTTAATATGGCCACTCTGGCGCACTTGCGTATGGTGGGGATCGGCAGCAATTCTTCAATCTCCGCGTGACGGGTCCTCGAAGCCATTCGAACGGATGAGCACCACTGGAGCGACGACCGCGCGTTCGTGCTTGGCGTTCGCAGCTGTATTCTGCGCGGCAATGGGTCCCAAGATCAGCCTGTTTCTCTGATTTCGTTCAAACGCCGCCGGTAGTCTGCTCCACCAATGGGGCAGCTCCGGGAATTGCATCACCCGAGTTGCTCGGCATAAGCGGCGCAGAGCCTTTTTTTTGGGGCGCGATCGGGGCAGGAGCGGATGGGGGGGGGGGGGGGGGGGGGGGGGGGGGGGGGGACTTCCGCGTTGATCGATTTCTGATTTGGCTGTGGATGGATTGATTCAGCCATCGCTGAGCCCCGGTTAACAGTTGACGCAAACCGGAGTGTCAGATGCGCAAACTTCGTCCTGTAAAATCCTCTGGCGGGACAATTGCCCCAGCAACGACAAAGATCCAATGGTGGGCCTCCTCGTGCTCGATCTCAAACGGGCACGGCGGGGCGGGCGACGGAATTTCGGTTCTTAGATGTAAAGAGTTTCAAATGCCCAGCGTGGCAGCAGCGCATCGATTCATCGTCGTGGAGGGGACCGATTGCGTCGGAAACCCCGCTTGGAGCGCCGGCTTGAGTCAAATCTTGGCGGGGCCCGTTGTGCTGGAGCAAGCCGAACAGGATCCCTTCCTCGAAAGCCGCTTCTCAAAATCGCGCGCGGCTGCGTTTCCGACGGCAATTTGTTCTTCCTGTTTCCGGCCGGGCGCGTTCAGTTGGAGGGACGTTCGCCAGCAGATTTGTTCGGGCGCAGTGCGCGTGGCCGATTATTGTTGGGGAAGGATCGGTGTTTGCGAGGTTCACTGGACGATCGGCAGAATTAATGCGCGTATATGGAACGCGTCTACGAGCGCGTGGTCGTGGACGCGCCCAAGCCGGACTGGGCGTTTAACCTGGCAAGCACCGGTGGATGTATGGTGGATCGCATCCAACAAAAGGCGCGGATCCCGCTAGAAACGCACATCGGAACGCGCTTATTGGGGAAAAAGGGCTCACCCAGGCCTTTTGCACACGCTTCTTTCATAAGCTCCGATTGCGGTCGCCATGCTGATTCGTGAATTCGGGGCCCATCGATCCGGTCAATAGCGAAGGACTTACGCGGGCAAGCTGTTGCGAAGATTACCAAAAAGGCTCGAACGGGGCCGGGCATTTCTTCAATCCCGGGAGCAGCTTGATGGCCGGGCGAAGCTTAAGCCAGGTTAAAAGGGGCCGATGGGTTTTCTGCGCCGATGGGGTCCGGCACCGATCGCCGATGCCGCGAGCGGTGGCTGCTCCAGCGCCATTGCACATGAGCTCCCGAACGGACGGCTCGATGGGTGCTGGCTGGGAGGTCGAGCGCGGCGAGCACCGCCTCGGATCGTGGGGGGCGCGTTCCCCACGCGCAAGGCGATATTTGCGCAAAGCCACCCGGCGCTCGTGCCCGAATCCGCCGAATGGCGCTGGCCTGCGTTTTGTCCAAGAAATCTTGTTCGCTCCAGGCAAAAAGCTCGACCCAGTGTGCATGGGTCCATCCGTTGCCGGACGGCGACGGTCCTTCTCCACCGTGGGCGTGCGATTTGTTCCAAAGGACAGACAGCTGACAATCATCGCAACCGTAATTGCGATTGAGCGATGGCTGCCGGAAATTCCACCGGACTGTTGCGGCCAGCTCAATCGTGAGGTTAGGGAAAATGCAGCGCCGTGGCATCGGAGACGATAGGGGGCGCGACAATGGGCGCGGTGGGAACAGGCGGGCATGCAGGCGCTGCACGAGCCGCAGTGGCGCCGGGTGGCGGGTGTCGGCGGTCAGTTGGCAATCGAGATAAATTCTCGCCCAAGAAAAAATACGACCCCGGCGTTGAGATCAATCAAAATTCGTATTGCTTGGATCCAACCGAGTCCCCCGGCATTGCGCGGGCGCGCCTTCTCCAACACGGGCGCTGTCGGTAAAGACGCCGATGGACGAAAGACCACTGACGTCGTGTATCGGTTCGCAGAGCTTTTGGGGGGCAGTGCCGGCGGCGCGCAGCACCTTTGTGATAGTCGGCGGCCCAGTGGCATAGCGGGAGACGTGAGGCGAGATTTGCCATTGCCAAGACGGCCTAAGGCGTCGGGCCGATTCTCGGGGCCCGTTAATCAGGCGCACGTGATGCAAACTACCGTTGGGGAAATTCTGCTCCTGGGGCCGGCTGCGCTTTACGCCATGGCGCGAAACATGTAGCCATTTCGCGTTGAATCCTGTGCGCAGCCAGTCCAGAAAAAAAAAGGCTTCGTCGGCGGGCAGATCCAGGGTGCGACGCCGATCGGTCAAACCCTACGCTGTGGGCCCAACTTCTTATAGAAGCGAAGAGCAGCGGGGGTGAAAGGCGCGCGGTGGGTGGGTCGAGGGAGTGCGGCCGGGGTTCAAGGTTTGTGCGCCCGGGAGTCAAGGGGTGCGGCGGGTGGTGCGGGCTGCGAAGTCATGGCCGCACGTATAAAATCCTTGCCAGGACTCTCCTGATTTTGATTGCCCGCAAGTTGCGTCAATGAGAAGCTCGGGGCGGAGATGGCAACTGCCTTCCCGGGCAGGCCGAGAAATGGGTGGCGGCGAGGGGCGCGGTTTTACCTGCCGGCGAATTGGGGAGCGGCCAGGACCACCTGTGCTGCGCAGCCTGTCACGCTGGGTGTGACCGCAATCGTGCGCAGTGGCCCGGACCTACACCCTGGTGGATACATACATGGTCGGGAACTTAAATATTACGTGGCATGTGGACCATGTATCGGCTGCGCTTCCTACGGCCGAGGTGGAGGAGTGGAGTTAGGCGGACTGCGGGGAATCTGGGCGCAGGTGGTGCTGACGGTCACCGGCAAAAGTACGGCAGGAAAACGGTGATCGCGCTGCACCGTCGGCCGCCAGCCGCTCTTCTCGGACTACCTTGCGGTTCCGGAACAGGCACGCCGCGGACGGCCACGGCCGGCCCTGCTTCATCGGGCCAGGCGGGCCGCCGCCTAGCCGCAGCGTGGGCCAAACCGGCCTTCGGTCATGGCCGCCCGGATGCGGCCTGGAAACCCCGGCCTGGCTGCCGGTCCCCGCGGCTTGACACACTTCGCCATGCTTCGCGTCAGCACCCAAATGAGGCGGGAGGTTGCATTCAGCTGCATCAATTCGAGTCGTTTGCGTGAACGTCCGGAGCCGCTGGGCCTTCCGAGGGTCAGCGGGGTGCGGGCGGGAGGGTGGAAAGGGGGCCTGGGCCGCACGCGGCCTGAGGGCTGGCGTTGAGTGTATGCTGGTTGCGGGCTGGTGTCTTAATTGAGATCTGATCCGGTTGCGTTGAATGCGGTTTCGTTGAATCTGAATGTGGTGCGTGGAGGTGCCAGTTGTCGCAGCTGTGCGCAGGGTGGAGGGGTCGGCGCGCTGGTGCTGGTGGATGGCGTTGACGCCGATAACGGCCGGAGTCGGCGTTTGTGTTCGAGTCATGCTGGGAGGGGGGGGGGCTGGGGGGCGCAGCAGCGGGAGCCGCAAGGCTGGCGGGCAGCTGGTGGTGAGGAGCAGGGAGCGGCGGTCCCGCGGTTCCAGGGGCGTTTTTCACGATGGCGTGGCCGTGGGGTTGGCACGCCGGAGCAGGTGGAGGCTTGTGGAGGCGGCCTCGGGCCGGGTGGGCGCATCGACGATCCGGTCGTCTCAGGCGCGCTGGCGGTGTCCTGGAATTATGTGTTGGCGATGGCCCGTAGGGTTGGGCTGGCGGGAGTGCGAGCCAGGCGGGTGGGTGCAGTCCGGTAGCAGGTCTGCCATGAGTGGGAACAACCGCGGCGCATGTTGCTGACTATGAGGGCCGGGCGGAGCGGCGCGGCTTGACCCCGGGGGGAGTTGCAGGCGTTCCTGGACGCAGCGGATGAACTGGGTGGAGAGCGGCGGCTGTTCGGGACGGAAGGGGCTTGGCTGGCGCGTCCGGGATGCGACTTGTTACCAAAAGCGGTCTACGGGTGGGGGGATGCGGCGGCGGGAAGCGGTCATTGGATGTCTGCGATTTAAACGGTGAATCAGGCTGCTCAGGAGGGCCTGGGGAGGGTAGGGGCCTGCCAGGTGCCGGTTCGCAAAGGCGGATGCGGGGGCAGGGGGCCGACCATGCGGGCGGGTGTGGGTGGCGACCGGTGATGCCGTGGGCGGGCGCAGGCCCTGGAGGAGTAAACCTGGCTGCGGTGCGGGCCGCGGTATGGCTGCGATTGCCCATCCGGCGGTATGGCTGACCGAGGCGGGCTCGCGCGGGATCTGGCCCCGGCAGGTCCGATGACCGGTTGGCGCAAGGTTCAGGGCGGCTGGACGGGCTTGCCGCCTGAGCTGTCGGTGCCACTGCCTGCGGGGCATTTCGTATGTGCGCAACATGATCGAGGACGGGGTCGATCCGTGTTTCGTGCAGCCCGCGTGGTGGGCATTCCTGGGCATTCGAACCCCACCGCGGGCCTAACGACGGTGGGTGCTGACGGCCCGCAACCGGATGCTGCGCTCGGCGCTGTCACGAGGCCCTTACGAGGCGGGGGACAAGTGCGCGGAGGGAGACGGCGGGGCGATGAACAGGCAAGAACCCGGATTACGGGTGGATCTGCGAGGTAAATGGCCGAGGCACGGCATGTTCGCCACACGGGGACCTGGGCCCGCTGCTGCGATTTTGGCGCGGGGTTGGCTTGTCGCCGGCGAGCAGGTCTACCGCGGCTCTTCCCAGGACCCTGAAACGGCCAGCCCTGGCCACCATGGCCAGCGTTGTGGCGGACATCCTGGGCGCGTAGCTGGGCGATTCTGGTCGAGCCCGTGGCACACGGGCGGCCGGGTCGCCTCGCCCTGGTTCGTGACCTGGGTGCGCGGGGCCGCGGGGGGGCCCGGTCCGGCGCGGCGGGCCCGGATGCTGCCCGGGTCCTTGGCAAGAAACCGCGATGACGTGGAGCGGGCCAGGGCCCTGCCCGGCCGGGGCAACGGGGGGAAGGTCTGCGCAAGTTTCCCGCAGGCGCGTGTTCCCGTGCCGGCCGACTGCGCAGACCGGGCCCTTTCGTGCCCGGCCGGGACGGGCCCTGGGCCCGCTCAACCGTTTCACGCGTCTTGACAGGCCGGGCAGGATCCGGGCCGCCGCGGCCGGACCGGGCCCCGCGGGGCCGCGCACCCGGTTTTCCCGACAGGGCAGCGACCCCAGGCCGCCGGGGTGCCACGGGCTCGACCCAGATCGCCCGGCTCGCAGCCCAGTGCTGTCGCCAAAACGCGGCCAGGGTGGGGCCACGGCTGGAGCCGTTTTCAGGGGGGTCCTGGTGGGATGACGAGCCGGTTAGGGGACCTGCTTCGCGCGAAAAGCAGACCCCGCGCAGCGCCCCAGCAGCGGGGCCCCAGGTCCGTGGTGCGAAACATGCCGGTCTTAGCCCCATGAGCCCTGCGCAGGGATGCCACCACCGCTTCTTTATTTCGGTTCCTTTGGCATGTCCAATACGGCCCGCGGCCGTCTCCTCCTCCGCCACTGGTCCGCCCCTAGTAGGCTCGTGACAAGCGGCCCGAGCAGCATCCGGTTTTGCGGGGCGTCAGGCACCCACCGTCGTATTAGGCCGCGGTTGGTCGATGCCCAGGAATGACCCCGAATCCTGCTGCCTGCACGGAAAACCAGCGGGCATCGACCCCGTCCGGCGATTAAAGGGTGCGACAATATACGGAATTTGGCCGCAAGCAGTGCACCCGACAAGCTCAGGCGGCAAGGGCCCGCCCAGCGGCCTGAACTGCGCAAACCGGTCTCGACCTGCGCGCCGAGATCCGCGGCGGCCCGGTCGGGTCAGCTCCATTACGGGATGGGCATCATTCGCAGCCTTACCGGGCGGCCCGCACCTCAGGCCAGGTTAATCCTCCTAACAGGGCCTGCGACGCCCAACGGGCATCACCGGTCGCACCACCCGCCCGGCCTGGGGGCGGGTGCCCGCATCGCCTGCCCGAACCGCACTGGGGGGGCAGGACCCCGAACCCGCCAGGGCTCCGGACCAGACGGAAATTCACCGTGAAATCGCCAGGACATTTCCGCCATGACCGCTTCCCCCGCCGCCGCAGCCCCCCACCCGTAGGCGTCTGTCTTGAACAAGGGGGTCGCATCCTGGAACGCCCGCAAGCCAGGCCCTTCCGTCCACCGACAGCGGCGCAAGGCGCTCTCCTCACCCAGTCATCCGCTGCGTCCAGGAAAAAACGGCCTGCAAAATCCCCGGGGGGTCAGCGGCCGCCGCTTCCAGCCGTCCTCATGGTCAGGCCAAAACATGCGGCGCGGGGTTCACTCATGGGCAGGACTGCACCGGACGGCACCATCCGCTGCGCGCACTCCGCCAGCCCAGGCGTTACCGGGCCCCATCGCACCAATAAATCCAGGGAAACCACCGGCCAAGCGCGCCCCTGATACTGACCGGATCGTCGAATGCGCCCACCAGCCGAAGACCGCTACACAGATCCACTGCTCCGGGCGGTCCACGCCCACCGGCCACGCCATTCGTTGAAACCGCCTGGACCCCCGGGCGGACCCAGCCGCTCCCTGCTCTCACCAGCGGCCCCGCTCAGCCTGCGGCTCCCTGCTGGCGCCCAAGCCCTCCAGCATTCGACTCGAACCAACGCGACTTCCGGCCGTCCCCGTCCGGTCGACGGCGTCAGCCGCCATCCACCCGCACCAGGCCGCGGCCGACCCCGGCCAACCCGCGCACCTGCGGACAACGGGCACAACTCCACGGGCACCCACAATTCAGATGGCACCGAAAACCGGGCATTCAAACGCAAAACCGGATTAGATGCATCTTATGACCACCAGGCCGCAACAGCAGACACTCACCGCCCAGCTCAAGGGGCCGCGTGGGCCGGCCAGCTTGCAACCCTCCCCCGCCCGCACCCGCTGGACCTCGAGGCCAGCTCCGCGGAATCGTTCACGCAAAAAACTACCGAATGATTGCAGCTGTGATGCACTCCCGCTCAACTTGGGGTGCGCCGCTGAAAGGCATGGCGGAAGCGGAAGTCGTGCAGACCGCGGGGGGGACCGGCAGCCAGGCCGGGGTTTGGGTTTCAGGCCCGCATCCCGGCGGCCAGTGACCCCGGAAGGGCCGGCGTTGGCCACGCTGGCGGGCCCGAAGGGCGGCGCCGCCTGGCGCATGAGCAGGGTCGGCGGTGCGTTCGCGGACGTGCGGGTGCCCGGCAACCGCAGGTTAGGTCCCCGAGGGAGGAGAGCGGCGGGCGGCCGGACGGTTGAAGGGGGCGATTCAAGCCGTTCCTGCGTACTTGGCCCGGTGAACCGTTAAGACACCCCCTGCAGCCAGATCCCGCAGTCCCAAACTCCTTCCACCCTAGGCCGTGGAGCGCAGCCCGATACAGGTCCCAGCAAGTAATTTAAGTCCGGCCGCCCATTGTAGCGTATCCACCAGGGTGTAGGTCGGGGCTGCGGCCACGATTGCCTTGGGGGGTCATCACCACCAGTGAGTGCAGGAAGGCTGCGCGCACATGGTTTGGTTTGCCGCTCCCCATTCCCGCGGCGCCAGGGTTAAAAAGGACCGCGCCCCTTCGCGACCTCATTCCCCCGGGAAAGGGCACACGGGTACAGCGCCGCGCCGAGGCTCTCAGTGCGGAACTGTCGGGCAAGTCCAAAAATCCAGGAGGGAGTCTTGGGATCAAGGATTATTTTTATAACGGGCGGCCCATGACTGCTCACGCACTACCCGCCGCACACCTTGACCCACGGCGCAACTTGACACCGGCGGGCACCGCCTCGAAACCCCACCCCCGGCGCCTCGACCCGGGCTGCGGGCTTCGGCTTTCTATAAAGGGGAAGTTGGGCCACAGCGTTTTAGGTGTTGACCGGAAATCGGCGTCGCCACCCTGGATCTGGCCCCGCCGACGAAAAGCCTTTTTTCTGGACTGGCTGGCGCACAGGGATTCAAACGCGAAATGGGCTAATGTCGCGCAACCATTGGCGTATAAAGCGCAGCCGGCCCAAGGGAAGGCTGATTCCCGGAAGGTCCCCGTTGCATTCAAAGCGTGCGCAATGGAATTAACTGGCCCGGAAGAATCGGCCGACGGCCTTAGGCGTGCTTTGGCAAATGGCAAAATCCTCGCGCCAAGTCTCCGCTATGCTGGGCAGCGACTATCACAAAGGTGCGCGCTCGGCGGCTGCCAAAGCTCTTGCGACCGGATACACGAGCAGTGGGGTCCTTTCGGCCATCGCCGTCTTTACCGACCCCCAGGCCAGCGCTCCGGTGTTGGAGAAAAAGGCGGGCTGGCGCGCAAATAAGCGGACTCGGTTGGATTCGGCAAAGGCATACGCATTTGAATTGAATCGCAAGCCCGGGTTTGTCGTATTTTCTTGGGCGAGGATTTATCTCGATTTGCAAATGACCGCCGGACGAAAACCCAGCAACAACCGCCGCACTTGCGGCCTCTGCAGGCGCCTGCCATGCGCGTCCCACCGGCGGCCCATTTGTCGGGGCCCTATCGTCTGAGCACGGCGCTGCATTTCCTAACTCCCGATCTGAAGGCTGGCCGCAGCAATTCGGTGGAATTTCGGCATGGCCCATCGCATCGCATAATTTATTTACGGTTGCGATGGATGCTTGTCAGCTGTTGTCCTTGGAACAAAATTCGCACGCCCAAAACGGTGGGAGGAAGGATGCCGCCGTTCCGGCACGGGATTGGGACCTAGGCACAGCTGGTCTGGCTTTTTGCCTGGAGCGAAACAAGATTTCTGGTGTTCCCCCCAAAACCGCAGGCATGCGCATTAGGGCGGATCGGGCAAACGAGCGGTGGCTGCGCAATTTTATCGGCCATTTTCTTCTATTTTGCGATGGGGGGACAAGGGAAACGCGCCCACATCCGAGGCGGTGCTCGCCGCGCTCACCGACCCCAAGCCCAGCAAACCATCGAGGCCGTCGTGCGTTGCGATGTGCAAGGGGCGATGAGCAGCACACGCGCGGGCGCAACGGGCGATCGGGTGCGGGACACCCATCGGCTCAGGACCCATCGAGGCCCCCTTAACCGGCTGGCTAGCTCGCCGGCAGCAAGGCTGCTCCCGGGAGATTGAAGGGACAAATGCCGGCCCCCCCCCGTTCGAAGCTTTTTGGGTAATCTCGGCAAACAGCTGCCGCGTAGTTCCTTTTCTCGTTATTGACAGGATTCTGATGGCCGCCGATTCACGATCAGCATGGCGACGTCGTTAGCTAGGAAAGAACGGTGCAATAGGGCCCTCTGGGGTGAAGCTTTTCCAAAATAAGCGCGTTCGATGGCTGTTCATAGCGGGATGGCCGCGCTTGTGGATGCGATCCACCCAAAACATCCACCGGTGCTTGAAGGGGTGGTGGAAAACGACAGGTTTCCGGCTTGGGGAGCGTCCACGACCAGCGCTCCGTAGACGCGTTCATATTTAGCGATATCTTGCCGTTTTTTGTCCTCAAGGTGACCCGCGGCAACAAGCCGATCCTTTCCAACGATAATCTGCCAAACCCGCACTTGGCGCCGGAACAAATCTTTTTTTTGCTTGGGCGATACGTTTCCCAAAAACTGGACGCGCCCGCTTGACACGAAAAGGAACAACAATTGCGTCTGAACGCAGCGCGCGCGCGGATTTTCTTGTAGGAGAAGGCTCGAGGAAGGGACTTCTGTTAGGCTTTGCTCCAGACACCAACTTGGGCCGCCCAAGGATTGGACTCAAGGCGGGGCGCGCCAAGCTGGGGCAAGTGGTTTTGCCGACGGCCAATCGGTCCTCCCGGGACTCTAATCGATGCGCTGGCTGCAGCTGGCATTATTTTGGCAACCTTTACTCTAAGGAACAGGAAATTCCTGTCGCGCGGCCCGACGTCACGTTTTGAGATCGAGCACGGAGGGCCCACCCTGGGCTTCCTTGAATCCGTCGGGGGCAAATTCTCGCCACAAACAAGAGGGATACAGGACGAAGTTGCGCAAATCGAAACTCCGGGGTGGCGCGGCACTGTTAACCGGGCTCATCGATGGCTGAATCAATCATCCACAGCAAATCCAGATGATTTCCACGCGCGGTCCCCCAGCGCTCCTGCGGATTTCGCGCCCATGGCTGCGCTCTATTGCCGAGCAACTCGGTTGGGAGCCCCAATTCCCGCGCTGCCAATTGGGGTGAGCAGGAACCGGACCGCGGCAGGTTGGTTGACGAAATCAGGGGTGATCTTGAGGACCCATTGGGGGGCCGCGTCAAGATTACAGCTGCGAACGCCAGCCAACGACGCGCGTACGTCGCCCCAGCTGTGGCTCATTGCCGTCGATGCTTCGAGGACCGGTCACGGGCGGAGATTGAAGATTGCTTGGCCCGATCCCCACATAGCAGGGCGCCCAGAGTGTCATTATTAAACTACGCGCCGCTCCGCCGCCGGCCGGTCGCCCGGGCGGCGGCGGTCGAACGCCGGGGTTTGCAGGCCAGTCCCCTGTTTCAAACCGCGGGCCTCCGCGGGGACGTGGCCTTTGTTACCAGCGCCACCCGGGTCATCCTGCGGCAGCACTTGAATGTCGTGTGCACCATGGCAAGTTCGGATTCGGGAATCCACACTTTGCTGCGCGGCCGCAAACAACCCGGAAATCATAGGCCGCGCGGGAAGGGGAAGCGCGGGGTGCTTTGCAGGAGGATCCAAAGGATAATTTTTCCACCGCTGGCCGATTGAAACCTCGGCTGGCAACATCCAGGCCAACTCGGCGCCCATTGGGAATGGCAAGGCGCCGCGGAACTCGCCACTCGGCCGCCGACTGCTTGCAGGCGAAACACGTGTCGCAGGCCTGCTATCAACAATGCAAAGCGAATCGGGGGGCATGGGCGGTCCTGCCTGCCGTCGTGA
>Ga0179593_1547504_pt1 | contig 11339 bp, 16 predicted proteins | sample CZODoug2_1_08_16_FD_185931 | JGI IMG/M metagenome (GOLD analysis project Ga0179593, IMG submission 185931) | Vadose zone soil fungal communities from Angelo Coast Range Reserve, California, USA - CZODoug2_1_08_16fungal (PacBio error correction) | ecosystem: Environmental > Terrestrial > Soil >... | reverse complement strand
GATCTCCCCCATTCCCCGTCATCTTTGGCGCTAGTCCACGTCTGACTTGCACGTTTCTTTCAGCTTTCTATTCCCTAGGCGATCTTAATTGGTGATTCTCCCTGGGACACCCTCCCCCCCCTGGACGGTTTTCTTTTTTTTGAACCGTTTCCTCTCTCAGGGGGTGCGGAACTGGGACTTTCGTTTTTTGCTTCTGGACCACCCTGCTTGGACACCACGTGGTCTTTCCTTTGGGTCAGAGGGAATCCTTTTGAGTTTTCCCCAGTGTTTTTCCTCACCCACTCCTTCCTCTTCCAGGCTCGGGTTTGGTCCTGATTTTTTAGAATTTCTGGCTTCCCTTCCGTCGATTTTTTTTCCCCCCCACCGAATCGGTGGCCTGGTTTTTTTGAATTACCCCCTTCCTTTCCCCCTACGCGGGCGGCTTTTCGGACCCCGGCCCCGGTAATTTTTTCTTTCTTTCCACGTTTCCTATACTTCTTTTTCCCCGGAGATCTTCAACCGACTTAGGCTTACGGGTCTTTCCTCGATAGTTTTTTGCCGGACCCCTCATCTTTCTTTTTTTCACTGCTTAGATCTTTTTCTTTTGGTGAGAGCGCTCTTGCAGGATCGGCGGTGCCCCGTTTCGAAAGCGGACTTCTCCTTGCCAGTCCTCACTTTCCCCCCCCCGGATTTTATGAGTTTTCCTTGTCCGGCTTCTGCCTTCTGAACACAGGAGTCCGTTGGGGGGCGACGACTCTTTTTCTTTGCAGAGTTAGGCTTTTTCCCTGGACGGCAATGGGTCTTTCGTTTTTTTTTTTTCGGTAGCCGGTCTCCTTTTTTCCCCCTGTAGAGTCACCCATGATGGTCGCCGGGGTCTTTTCCCCCCCCACCGTTCCCGGATTCCTGAGGTTTTTCTTTCAAAGGATTTTGTTTTCCGGACCCCTTTTTTGTGCGGGGGAGTTTTTCTTGCGCGAAGTTTCCTTTTCCCTCTTGTAGCCTTTCGTGAGATTCGAGTAACGCCCGCCTTCCTTTTCTTCGGGGGGTTCCCCCTGTTACGTCACTTTTTTGGGGGAGACCTCCGCGTTCGACTCCCTCGCCCCTGCAATGAAGGGGTGTCCTACGTAGCATCGTCCAATTATGTATTAGTCGTACTCGAAGTCCCTTAGAGACCCTGGTTTTTTTTTGGTTTTGTCTTCGTGTAGGGTAGGACCTTGGCAGCTGAGTTGTGTTTTGGTCGTCCCTTATGTTTCTCAGGGTTCCCTGCATTCCTTTTTTTTTCTCGTTCTTGTCTTTTACCTTCACCTTCCCCCCCCTCCTGGTCCCATTGTCACTTTTTCTCTTGTGCAGTGTGTAAATTTCCGACCCCTGCTGTTGGTGGTGCGGGCGAGTTGCTCCTCCGCGTTGCATTGAGTCAGTTTTTATTAGTCTCCTTTCCTCCCCCCTTCCCCTTCCCCTTTTTCTTGGTCGTTGACGTAGTTCGCTTTTTCTTTAGTCTCCTCGATTTTTTTTTCTTCCCGTTATTTCGAGATTCTCGCCCTCCCCCTTGTGTCGTTGACCGAGTAGCCCCTTGGGGCAACTTCCCCCCCCCCCCGATGGATTCGTCTTTTTTTCTTTGCGGCCCCCCATCCTCCTGTGGTCCTGTCCTAAGTTGCTGCCAGGTCATCTGTTGCGGAGGTTTCTTTTTGTGTGCATCTGTTCTTTTTTCTACGCCTCTCTTCTTGAACCCCTTGACTCCCCGGCTCTTTATTTTCCCCTCGATCCCCCTATTTCCGTTTGGCCTTTTCTTTACTTTTTGAACCCCGATCCCCCTTGTCCGGTTTCCTGCCTGGGAAATTCCCCCCTGTGTGCGTTTTTGAGGCGTTCCGGCGTAGCTTTTTTCACTGTTTTTTTCTGGGACTTTTTCCCTTGAAGCCACTCTCTACGCAACACTTTTTCCGTTCATTTTTTCGACCATCGCCCCTTCTCATGTTTTTACCTCCCTTTTTTCCCGACTCTTCTCGAGTGAGTCTTTCCCTGGCGGATCGGCTTTCCCCCCTCTCACCGTTTTCCCCCCGGCCGACCCTCCTCAGTCTTCCCTTGTGCTTTGTGCCTTTCTTTCCTCACGCGCTTTCCTGTTGACTACATGGATGTTCTCTGTTTTGGTTTGCTCGGGTCTGGGACCTTGGTTCCGCCTTCCGGCCGGAGGTTTACGGTACACCAACCCCTTCCCCTGCGTCTTCCTGATTTTTTCTAAGCTCCGGGGTCAGCCTGGCGCCGTGCTTCATTATTTCGTTTTGGCTTTTTCGCTTTTTTCTTTTTTCATACTTTTTTCTGTCCTCGCGTCGACAGGGGGTTCTTCCTTGCGGCCTTGTGCTGTTTGACAACCATTTTTCTCCAATTTTTTACCCCACTGCCCGTTGGGGCGGTTCACAGCCCATCGCGCTGTTTCCCTTTTCGGTTTTTTTTTTTTCCCTTAGCCGGTTTTTCTTATTCCCTTTCCCGTTCGGTCCCCCCGGGTAGCGGTCGGGTCCCTCGGAGTTTGTCCCACTACTGGGCTTCCCTTTTCTAAAGTTTTTCCCCACTTTTTTTTTTTCCTTTTCACTGGGTGAGGACAATGTGTTCTGTTACTTTTCTTTTTTTTTTCCCCCCAGCTAAGGCATCCCATGTCCCTGGTTTTCCCTGGTTGATTGACACCGCTCCCAAGGCTGTTTGTGTTTTCATAACCCCCTTTTTTTCCCCCAGGATGTCTCTCTTTTTTTTTGCCGTCCCTTTTTTTTTTCTGTTACAGCCGTCTTGAAGGGGCTCAGTTGATTTTCCTCCGGCCCGGGTCCGCAATCCTTGCACGGTCTGAGAGGCCCCCTGTAGGTGCCCTGTAAGCCCAGGCGGGCTGTGGGTTTTCCCGAGTTCCCGGTCAGTTTTCCTGCGGTTTGTAACCTCGCCCCCCTGTCCACAACAACCTCCCCCCGTCCCCCCATTTGTTCTTTTGCGACGATTTTGACATTTTTTCCTTACGTGACGCTTCCCCTCTTTTTTTTTTCCCTACTCTGGGCCTTCTAATTTTCCTGCACTCCCTTTTTTGTTGATTTCCTTTCGAAATTCCCCCCTTTTTTGTGTTCCCCAGGCTTTTCAACCTCCCGTTCCTGAACGAGACTTCACAGAGGCCTGTTCACCCTTTTTTTATTTTGTTTTTTTTCCCTCACGGTGGAAGTCCTTGATTGGGTTTGTTTTCGGTCGGTGACGAAACACAGCTTCCCCCTCCCGTCAACCCGGCGGTCCCCCCCCCACATTTTTTTTTTTTTTTTTTTATCTTTGGGCGTAGGGACCTCAATTTTGGGGTTTCCTGCTGGTCGTCCCCGTGCTAGGTTTCCTGGCTCCCTTTTGTCCCCCTTCTATTTTCGAGACGAGAAAGTTCCCCCCCGGATGTTCCCCCAACTCGCCACAGTGCGGGGCCTTCCTGCTTCTTCTTTCAGATGCGTTTCCCACAAAGACGGGGCACGCTTTTGGTTCCCCCTTTTTTTTGGATCGTTCCTCACTTTCCCTTTTTGGCTCCCCCCCTCTTGGTGTGACCAAGCTTTTTTAGGCTGGCTACCTCCTGTACCCACCACTCACCCCATGAGAATTTTTGAATTTTTTCCCCCACCAGGTACCCCGGGTCCACCCCCTTTCGTCTTTGCTAGCACGCCCCCTGTTATCATTTGTCCCTTTGGGTCGATTTTTTCAGCCCCCCCCAGCCTTTTTTTCCTTTTTTGCAGTCCCCCCCTCTGGCCTCAAAACGCGGCGCCTTTTCACGTTCCGCCCTTCGGTGATGTCCGGCCCAGCGCGCTTTTTCCCTTGTGTTTTTTCTGACCCTTATTGTTTGCCCAAGCAACCTCGGTTTGTTCCTTTTCCGAACGTTTCCCCTTTTGCCCCTTTTTTTTCCGCTCGTTTTTTTACGCTTTTAGTCGAGACGAGTCCCTCTCCTACTGCCATGTTTTTTCGCTACTTTTCTTTTTCCGCCCCCGTTTTTTTTTTACGGTTTCCCCCTCTTTCTTTCCTGATGTCGTCCGGGTACGGTCATTTTGATCCCTTCTCCGTGCGGAACACCTTTTTTCTTCCCCCCGTTTTTTAAAAGTCCTTCCGTCGGCCCCTCCTCCGCGGCCTGGAGACTGATGAACACTTTGTTTCGTCTGTTTTTTCACTCTCAGTTTAGTTCTTTTTTTTTCCGCCGGTGGTGCATTTCCCCTTTTTTCATCTCCAAAGCGTCCATTTTTTTTTTTCTTTGTCCTTTTGTGTTCCTTCTTGGTCGCCCCCCTGGTCGATTTTTCCTTCAAAGAAGTTCCCCTCAAATCCGCCGGTGTTGTTCCTGGTTTCCCCTCCTTTCTGCGGCAATAAGGGGTTTTTCCCTGTTCCCTCTGTCCCCGGATTTTCCCCCCCCTGATTGCTTTTTCACCTTTCCCGTATTTGGAGGTGGTGGTCCATCGTACTTCAATTAATTTTTCTTAAGTGTCTTTTTTTTCATCCCAGTCGTCTTCTTTCACCCGCTTCGTTTTTCACGGGGGTCCGATTCTTTTTCTCTGGGGTCCCCTCAAACTGGATTTTCGGTGGTCCAAGCTTTCCTGACCTTTGGAAGCCAGTCTTCTTTTTCTAACCTGTTATCGTCTGTGTAAGGGATTCTCTTTCTGGTTTGAATCCCCGTCCCCCCCCCCCCTTCTTCCCCCCCTTTTTGGCTTCCTCGGGCCTTCCTCCGCTACCCGTTTCCTTGTTAACGGATGGGTCCCTTCGGGGTCCCTTTTGTGTCGATCAAGAACCCATGGTTGTTATGTCGCCTTTTATTCCCTTTTGACTCTCCTGGCACCCTTTCCCCGGGAATTTTGGTTGGTCCTTTTTTTTGCGGCTTTCCGGGGTTCCTTCCCGACTTTGTGACCCCCCCTTCCGGTTTTGATCCTGACCCGCCTTACCCATGACCCGCGCCGCTCGTTTTTTCCTGTTCTTCTTTTTTGCCCCCCTTGAGAATTTTCTTCCCTTCCAGATCGAGTCAGGTTCACCCATGGGAAATTCCCCCCCCGGGGAGGTTCCTTCCCAACCCCTTGCTTTTGAGGGGAGGAAATTTTGACAGACAACCCCACGGCTCTTGTTCTGCCGCCCACACCCTTTTGAAACCCCCGCCGGAGTGACCCCAAGGCAAAAATTCCTCCTTTTCGAGACTGTTTTCTGGAAGCAAGACGCTGTTTTTATCTTTTTTTCCCCTTTCCGGATCTTCAACGTTCACTTTTGAAGTTTTTTCTCGCCACTTCTAGTAGGGCTTTTTTCTTCTTATTACTCCTTTTCTCAGGTGATTTCCCCCAGCGGACTCCACCCGTTCCCCCCCTCCGTCGGCCGTTCTTCATTCCCTTCTTGTCTGACGGTCCTTTTTCACCCTTCACCTGTGGACTTCTTGGCAGGGGCCTTTGCTTTCGACAAAAACCGTTGGTGGGCCTACTATCTGTGGCGAGTCCCCTTCGTGTGCTTAGGTCCCCCCCGTTTGCATTCCCACGCATCCCCCGTTCCGCCGGCTACTCTGGGGTGTACTTTTCTTCTGTGATATCCCTTTTCCCTCATGCCTGGCCGACACTCTTTGTGAGGTACCTTGCCCTTTCCTGGCCCGTTTCCGTACTCGGCGTCCGGGGTCCCTGGCGGCTTACCCTTTTTTTTCCTTTCTAGGACTCCTTGCGAACCCCCTCTCCTTTCCGGACGGAGGTTAAACCGCTTTCGTCCTTGGGAGGGATCCTCCTTCGGCGAAGTGCCGGGGCGTTGCCCCCTTTGGAGCACTTTTCTTTGCCCATAATTTTCTCTTTCTTTTTCCTGAAGTTTTTGATTTGCACCCCCTTGTGCCAGTTCGGTTCTTTTGGTAGGCGTTAGCCAGCTTACGTCGGCCGAAATTATACCTGCACCGGCCTCCTCCTTGCCCTATAATCTTTTTTGGGATTTTTTCTGAACGCCCCTAATGGACCTGCCGGCCGCTCCGACGCCGCCTCTCCCCGCGAAGGGACACACTTCCCCTTCAGCTTGCACCCTCTTTCCCCCCTGACGTCGTTTCTTTCGAGCTTTTTCAAAGTGTTTTTTTCCTTTCCCGTCACCCCGTGAGAAGGTTTTGGGCGTATGAAGGAACCGCACTTTTTCTCCGGAGCCCCCCTCCCTCTGAGGGCATTGGATATCTTCCACACTCTTTTTGTTTTTTAGGCATTGCTCCCCTCTGAAGTCACCCCTGTTTCTGTTTACGCGATGAGTTGTGCCTTCTCCAGTCCTCCCTCCTTTTTGGCTTTTTCTTTTCATTTTTTCCAACGTTTCTCCCGATCTGCCTGCGTTTTTCGTGCAGGCGCCTGGTTTGTACTTGGACGAAGACGGGGGTACCCCCCTTACCCCCCCTTTCCCGGTTTTGGCCCCCCTCCCGCTGGTTTCTCCCTTGATTTTTTTTTAACCGCTGTAGCGCGTCTTGTTCCCATGTTTTTTCCACGTTGGTCCTCCTTCTTTTTTTGTGCGTTGTTCGCACCGCGTCTCGAGACGGGGTGGTTGTCGTATCCCCCCTTCTTCGTTTTTTTCAGGTTGCTTAGGAGCCTTGGTCCCCCCCCCCCCTCTTTTTAACATTTTGGCGTCACTTCAGCCTTGCGGTGCAGGCAGTGTTTCTTTCACTGTTCCCCCGTGCCTCTTTCGGGACGCGGTTGTTTAGGTCCTTTTCTTTCCCCCCGCACTTACGCCGGGGTTCCTTTGAGGAAGCAGGCCTCCCTTCGGCCAAGAGCATAGCCGGCGCCTTGTCCCCGGGGGTTCTGACGATCCCCCCCCTCTTCTTCCACCTCCCCCCCTCTGGGTTCTGCTTTTTTTCTAAAACCTTGCCCTTTCCGCGCTCGTTGTCAAACTTCGCCCCTGTTTTGAGTGTCTCCCCCCCTTTCAAGAAACCTTGTTCCACTCCCCCTCCCCCGGAACTTCTTTTTTTGGCGGATCACGGATTCTAAGCGGCGTTTTCTTTCAGGGCAAAAGATAGGCTGGCTTATTCCTTTCCCTTTTCGCCTTCTCCAACCTTTTTGGATTTTTTTTCCTTTTTCGGAGCGCTGGTACCCCGGGGGGTGCGTCCTCCCCCGATTATGGAGGATCTACCTTTTTTTGACCCCATGTCTTCCCTTTGGCACTTAGTCCTCTTCCCTTTCCAATCCACCTCTCCAGGTTACTGCACTCCAAGTTTTTCCCAGGAAATCCCGTGCGAGGGTCCGGTTTTCTCCCCGGTCGGAGTGCTCCCCTTTCCCCGGACTTCATCTTCCTCCCTTCCTTCAAGGCCGGGCCGTACGGGCCTTCACCATTTTTTTCACCCCGTTTTCCCTTTTTCTTCATCCCCTTTGTGGATCTTTATTTTTTTTGCTTGTAGCGGGCCCGGCTTCCTCGGCCTTACTTTAAACTCCGTCCGTTTGTCGAACTTATGTTCTCCCCCTTTTTTGGGTAATCTTTTTTTTGACAGAGTCCCCCCAACAGGTCTCCTTTCCCGCGTTCTTTTTTAGATTGTGTCTTCCCCCGGTTTTTTTTCTGCAAGGACAGGCTTACAGGGAACGGGATTTTTTTTGCCCCCCTTTAAACCAAGACCAATGGCCTTTCTTTTTTTCCCCTTCAGACGACCACTTTAAGACCCTTTTTGGCGCCGAGGTTCTTTTGCCTTTGCTTTTGTGTCTCGGCATTCTCATGCGCTTTTAGAGTATTTTTCTTGCGAAGGGTCTTTTCCGGTTTTGGAATTTTTTTGATGTTCTACGGTTCCCCGCGAAAACAAACCACTGCCCCTTGCTGGGCGGCGATGGCTATTCGCTTTTTTCCCAGTTTCGTTTTTGTTCTCGACAGCCCGTTTTGGTGATTTCTTGCTTCGACGGTCACTTGGACACGGGGTAGGCGGCTTTTCCGTTCGTTTTCGTACTCTTGAGGACGATCCCGTTTTCTGGTTTTCACCCCTTTTTCTTCCCCTGTGGTCATTATCAAGCACTCATTTTTGTAAAAATTCAACTTTTTTTCTGCCCCTGGATCTTTTCTTGCAAACCTTTACCCTCGGTTTCTCGACCCCGCAGAATTCCAAAAGATGTTTCCTCTTCATTCACCTTTTTTATGTACATCCCTTTAGGCCCTTTTCTTGTGAGGGGACACCCCCACCCAATGTTGCCTTTCGGAACTCTTTCCCGGGCCCCCGTTACCCACCTGGAAGTTGGGTCCGTCCCTTTCCCCCCTCCGCGGTGGCTTGTTCCATGTCGGCACCTTTCTTCGGACTCAAGGGCCTGATGTGGGTGACCACCTGTTTTCCCAAGTCTGGACATTTTAGGTCGTCCCTGTTCCCGTCCCAAAAACACTCCCTTTTCAAAGGAGTGGCTTTGACCGCTTTTTGTGAAATTGTTCACCTCTTTCTTGTTCGTCGGATCGAATTCTATTTTAATCCTCCATGTTGTGGTTTCTTTTGAGATGCGAGCCCCAGGTAAGGGTTATGCTTTTACGACTGGAGTACGTTCCCCCCTTTCCCCCCCCCTACCGAGCTTCGTTCCGGCCATCGGTCCCCTTTTCCCGTTTTTTCCTGCGCTTGACGGAACCCGACCCCCCACCCGTTCGTAAACGGCGCGTGGTCACCCCCCCACGCCCCGGCACCTGGTTCTTATTTTCTTGTTGGTCCAATGGTTGTTTCCTCCGCGTTCAAACGTTTGGGTGCTTGAAGGACTTTCGGCCCGACCCCCTTTTTGTTTTTTTCTCTCGCTCCTGATCACCCGCAGGTTTTTTTTTTACGCAGCCACAATCCGTCTGCCATCCTTCAGTTGCCCTTTTTTTTTGCTTCTGAGAAACAGCCCTTTTGGCACGGTTTTGGCTGAGATTAGTCTTTCCCCCCAGTCTTGCTGTTTCCTTTCGAGCCTCCGGATAACACCATGGTGGATTTTCCGGATGGGGTTTTCCCAATGGAATTAGCGTTAGCTGACACCCTTTCCTTTTCCCGGTAAAACCCCCTCAACGGTAAGATTCCGCCTCACCGGCACCATTTATTTATGTCTTTCTCCTTATCTCGAGCATTTTTTCGTTTCTGTCCTCTGTAAAGGCAGTGTTCCCAGAGGAAGAGACTTTCATCCCCAGTTGAAGGAGCCTTCCCCGTCGTTCCTTTGACAGGTGTATTGTTAGGCTTCCCGCACCCCGTTGCTTCCCCACCGTTTCCCGGCACAGCCCTCTTTGAAGTCGATCCCAGTTTCCCCCCCCTCCGCAGGGACACACGCTTCAGGTTAGTAAGGTCGTCGTAGAGTTCTAGAAGACACCCCTCCCCCCCCCCCCCTCCCATGGGGCCGCCTCGCCAGGGTTGTCCCTTGAAATCCTGTCTTCTAGTTTTTTTCGCCTAGATTTTTTCCTTTCAGTGTGCGGCAAAGTCTTTTCCCTGGGATCCGGCTCCCCGTCGGGCCCCCTGGGTTTGTTTTGCAGCCCCCCCTCTCCTTTTTTAGGATCTTACTCTTTTTTTTCTCCTGTAGTCGCCTTCCCAAGGAAAGATGTTTGGAGATGTCTCACCGGGTGGTCCACCCGGAGTTCTTTCACGAGTATTCCAAGGCTTTAAGGGGGTGGACAGCGGCAGGGCCGCTGAGGGCCAGGTGCGGACAGATTAATACCCCCCAGCGTCCCTATCACGGTTTTTTTTTGTGAGGGCCCCTTTTTCAAAGTCTTTCCCGGGATCGTGGTCTAGGTACGAGGGTTTCAGATCCCCCTGTTCCCGTGATTTTCAATCCTTGGGCGCCCGTGAGCGGGCCCCTACGGGTGTCCCACCAGGCGCTTCTCTTTTGCAGACGCCTTCTTACCCTCAACCCTGATTTTTTTTTCCACACGCGGGCAGGAAACCGGTCCACTTGGATAGTGGCTGTGGGGAAACAGGGCACTCGTAGCTTCCCATCCCTTCCAACTACGTGATCGTTTTTTTTTCATGAGTAAGACTCCTCCAGATCGTGTTTTTTTTCCGGAGCCATGGTTGTCCTTTACTTGCCTCAGCGTAGGAGACCGAACGTGTGAGTTTCTTTGTGGAGTCCCTGGCCGTTCGGGCCCCATGGCAGGCCCTTATCTTGCCCTGCTCCCCCCAGAAGCGTCACTGGCTCCGTGATTCCGTCCCTGATCCCCTTCCTGGAGGTCGTCTTGTTTTAGTGTCCCGTCTCCACCATGGTTCTCTTTTTCCTTCTGCACCCGGTTTCTTTTTGCGGTCCGACAGTTCCGAATCCGCGAAAGGGGCCTTTTTTTGGCGATCGATTTCAGAAAACCCCTGGTAGCCTTCTGATTTTTTTCTTCTGGGAGAGACTGTCTTGCGTTTGGGGCTCGTTTCCCCTCTTTCCCGGGTGTCCCTTTTGTTCCGGGAGATGCCGTCCGGCGTTGCTTCTTGGCGGGACACCCTGCTTTCTGCTCCTGTTGGCCACCGTCCGTCTCCTTCTTCTCCCTCGCCCGCTTACCCAGCGCCGTTTCGGTGCTTTTCGTTTTCACAGTTTTCGACCCTCCCCTTTCCGCTGGCCCGTCTTTTGGAAAGGTGTCCAGAGGAACCGATCGACGTTTGACAAAGGTCCTAACGTCGGAGGGCTTGTGCACCCAGGCCTCCCTTCAACTTCCCCCAAACCCTGATGAGAAGAAGGTTTTATCGACAACCCCCCCTGATCTCCTCCTGGGGCTGTAACCTCCTCCCCCGTACACCACCCTGTCCTCTGCGGGACTGCAACCACGCCCCCGACTGGGTGGCCTTTCTAGTACGGATTTTCTGTTCGCGATCGCGGGCCCTGTTTTTTTTCCACATTCCCCTTCCTCGGGGTCCGAGAGGTCTCCTTCCTTCGGCCACCCTTCCCCTTTCCCCAGGCTCCCCTGGCAGGAGATCGGTTCTGGGGCCCTCTGGGAACCAGCCTCCCGGCCCAGGGCACGGATGCGTACGTGGATTTCTGGGAGCGACTTTTTTCTGGGCGACCGGCTTTTACTGGGACACTTTCTCCCCTGTTTGGCTCCTCCTGTTCTTCCCGGGGCCCCTACGAGACTTTTTCGGAGTCCGGGGCCCCGCTTCCTGGTCGATTTTCTCCCTCCCCCGGTCAAAATTTTTTCCTCACCGCGTTGAGCCAGCGTGTCCCTCTCGGGGGTTGACTTCGGACCGTCAAGCCCACTCCTTTCCTCCTCGTTTTCCCTTCCCAAGGCCCTTTTTTGTAGTGAGGAACCGGTCCGGTTTTCTTTCCTTCACAAGTGACCTGCAGTCTACTTTTTGGCGCGTTAGACCACGTGCTTTCGCCGGCACGGGTTTACCTCTCCTCCTTTTCTTGTTAGGTGATTTTCTTACGGGTTTTCCCCATTGACGTTGGAGTCGTTGTCCCTCCCCTCTTCGGGGCGAGTTGTCCCCTGACTCTGCAGACGTTTCTTTTCGT
>Ga0179593_1530151_pt1 | contig 11339 bp, 12 predicted proteins | sample CZODoug2_1_08_16_FD_185931 | JGI IMG/M metagenome (GOLD analysis project Ga0179593, IMG submission 185931) | Vadose zone soil fungal communities from Angelo Coast Range Reserve, California, USA - CZODoug2_1_08_16fungal (PacBio error correction) | ecosystem: Environmental > Terrestrial > Soil >... | reverse complement strand
TCCTAACTATCGGCCTTTTAAATTTCACCCCCCCGGCCTTCTTGATGAGATCCTCTCCTCCTCATTTCTTAGAACCGGGGATGGAGTAAGATACCCCTCCCTGCGCCGGCAAATGGCACAACGGTAGTTCCCACCTTCTTTTCCCAGATTTCATGGTAACGTGCCAGCCTCGAGTTGAGAATACTCAGTTTTGGTGGCCTCTCCCCAAGCACGGAAGTCGCCAGGTCATTCCGAGATAATAACTAACAAATCTCGACTCTCCTTCTTTTTTCCTTTTCGGTCCTTCCTTTAACCCCTTAGTCAGTATGTACAGCGGACCGATATTTCCAAAGACGATTCGTTGGCGCCGGTACTCTCTTATAGTGTCCCCTGATCTATGAGGGGAGTAATCAACGGCTTCCTTCCTCTTTCCCTCAATCCTCTTCCCACCCCCGACAGTTCCCTATCAGACTTGGGTTTCAGTATCCCTCGACTCCTGACCTGTTTCTTTCTTTTGTGATAAACCCGACTTTAAGCCCTCCGGAGCCTTCTTTCCCTACGTTCCCCCCTCCCCGAGTGATTATCTACTTGAGCAGTTTGTCGACTTTTTCATTTGTCCTTTCTTAGAAAGGATAGTCTATGTCCCCAGTTTCCCAAAGAAGTCCGAATTTTGTAATAGCTTATTAACATCTCATTGCAGAATCTTTCCTTTTCTTAGAGTTTTTATCTCAAACTGGACGGAGAGGACCCAGAGGGTGGCTCTCTCGAGCCGCGATTGTCTACTTACAGATTTCCAGGATGAGGGAGTACCTTTTCTTTTCGAGCTTTACGGTGTTCGCACCTTTGTTAGTTTTTCTCCTCTCTGGAACTTCAGTTCTCCTAATAGTATGCTTGCATGATCGGAGCAAGCTCTTTTCTTCCCCCCCCCCCCCCAGGTTTCTTCCGCAAGTAGAAAAGGTCCCTCCCTTTCTCCCACCCAAATTATACATTTGGTGATTTCTGTCTTCTGATCGGAGCCTACCATCGTGGAACACTTTTTCTACGCAGACTCGCTGTCGATCTTCCCCGGGCCCCGGGAACACCATTTCTATCGGCCTTCTCCTTCCTTTTGATGCGCAACCCTACAAACATTTTTCTCTGCTCCCTTGAGGAACATAGTCGTTGACCAATTTTTCTTTCCTCCCTTGTAACATCCTGAAAGAGTTCCCTCTCGGGTATTTTTTCTTGCACCATACTCGATCGTCCCTTTTTCTTTCAAGTGTCAGGGCTCTATCCTCTCCCCTTCCCACCCCCAAACCCACTTTTCATCTCTTCAAGGGGGATCCTCCCCGCGTTCGACTCCTCCTTTTTCCTTTTTCCCACGAGGTCCAGAAAAAAATAAGACGTCTTTCTGAAGATTGGGAAGACGTCCCAATCTTTTCCTTACGGTGCCCCCCCAAAGTTACTGTCTTCTGCTCGAGAAAAGTCTCCTCTATTCCTCCTTTTTTTCAGAATGGTCAATCGGTACCCTTCCACCGATACCTTTACAGCGGCACTGACTGTCTCCCCTTCCTTTCCTCTTGATTACTGACATTCCTTTCGTGCTTCAGCTGCCCGTCCCCATCCCTTTTCTTCCCCTCCACCGTTGTGAGAGAGACTAACGTCACACATCCTCGTAAAGCTAAGTTTTAACGATTTTTTTTTTTCCCCCTTTCCTTCCCACGATGCCCTTCCTTCCGAAGGCAGCATATTTTCTCCTCTCTACGTACTGTGTACCTATGTAAGAGGAAAACGAAACCACTCCGCCGTTTTCCCTTCTTTCCTCCCTCCCTTTTGTAACACGGCTACGATCTATTGTCGAGGTCGGATCAGAACGCTCCTTTTCATCACGTTTTTAAAGATAAGTGTTGGCAAAGACTTCGGTCAGTCTTGAAAGTTGGCGATTTTTTTTCCCTCTTTTCTTTCAGGCTTCTTTCTTTTCGGACCCTCTCCTCCATTAAGACTGGAGAGACCAGAGTTGATTTTTCAAGTCAAAACCGCTCGTGTGCTCTTTCGCATTTTTAATATGTTCACGGACATACGCACTTTCCTCTTTAGATTCCTTTTTGTTTGGAATTCGTATCATCCCTAAGTGAGGTCCGATTTTTCCTTCAATAGTTGATTCTGGTGCGCAATGTCACTGTTTCCTCCTCGTATTTTTTTTGTTATTTTCATCGATTTGTGAATGCTAACCTCGCGCTGCCCTTAGAGAACTAGGAAATCTCCTTTCTCTTGCTCGTACTCCATTTCCCCCGCAAAAAGGAAGAGACTTCGGGGAGGACCCTCAGGCCCCCTCTGCTAAAGATACGATTTCTTGTCATCTTCAGTTACCAGGACATAATTTGACCCAGGCCTTTCTCAAAACAGCCTTTTTTCTCTCATCTTTTTTCCCCCCACACCTACAGATTTCCGTGCCCGATTTCTAGGAATTCTCTGACCTGCGATCTCCCTCCAGACTTTCACCTTCCCTGTTTGAGGAAGGACCCTCTTTCCAGACTCCAATTTTTCTCCGGCTCCCACTTTTCCTTTTTAACCCTCCTCCCCTTTCTCGGACGTGGTATGCGGCAGGAAATTCGATCCTCCCGTTTTCCTCCCTTCCCCCGAAAAACCCCCTTCGATGCGAAAAATCTCGCGATACCCCAATCCTAGAGGTGGAGGCGAGCTTTCGGGTATCCAGCGGATCGATCCAGGTGCTAACGATCGAGTCGGCCAACGAACTTTCCCCCAAGTCCATCTTTCCCCCCCCTTTCGACAGTGGCGAAAGGAAAGGCTCGTTCGGGTTTTTTCCCCGCGTCTCGTCCTCTTCTGAATTTTCATAAGCGTGAATTGCCTTTGATTGATTAAACTCAGAGAAGCTCCTCTACTGTGTATGGACAAGAGCGGGAAAGGAGACTGTCCCCGGCGCCTCAACGTGTAAGCGTGAAGATTTGAGGAAGCAAGCTTTGTTCAAATATTTCGGCCTGAAATTCTACCTTCGCCCGCTCCCCAAAGTGCAGATTGTTTCGCGGCAGGCTTTTCTTCTGCGACCGTTTCAGCCCGCTTTGAAGTGTCCTGATTCTGCCCGCCTACCCCCCCTTGAGCACAGAGGTAGAGATTGGTTCCACGTTCCACAGAAGACTACCGGTTCCACTTCTTCCTTTTTCAGTGCGCGAGCTCTTCCACGCAAATAAAATGTTCTCGGTCTCTTTTCTTCCTAGCGATCGCTTTCTCAGGAAGGTCAGTGAGGTTATCTTTTTTACCTTTCGCCTTGTTTTTTGTTTGATTTATGACTTTCTGAGTTGATTGGAGACCATTCAGAGCGAGCTTTTGGTTGGATGCCTTTTTCCTGAGGAAACGACAATCCGTATTGGAACTTTTTCTGTCCTCTTTCCCCTTTCGCCCGTTTCTCCATGTCAAGCCGCGTTATCGACCAAAAGCAAGACCTTCTGCTTACTTTCTCCTCCAGCACGGTTTTATTCCACGCTACCTCCCCCCCCCTCGCCCCTTTGCCCTCAATTTAGAATGAAACACACGCCGCCCCCCAGAGGAATTTCCTCCCAGCCACCCCCCCCCCAGCCGAATAGTGCGGAAATAGTATGTGCCAATCGTTTTACTTCCACCCCCCCCCCTTCAACCCCCCATGCGGGCAGTTTTATTTGGAGAACTGGCCGCTTGCTTTTCTCCTTCATCAGATTTGTAACCTCTACAAACCCTCTCCGGGAGCCATGCGATCTTTTCTGATTTGCTTTTTTTTTGAATTCGTCGCTTGACGACCTTTTTTTTCTGCCAGGCACTTGAGCCGACTATCCTACGTCGACTCACACTTCGGCGTCTTTATTTTCCTTGAACGTTTTGAGACGAGGGCGTCCCGTGCCTACCATGTTTTTTTTTCTCTGCTGGTCCTCGCCCCCCCCACCTCTTAAAGCTTTGTCTACCAAGATTTTTGTTTTTTAAATTCGCCCCAATGGCAGACTTTTGAAATATAGACATGGAATCTCCCAAAGCTTGCTTTTATGCCTTTTCCTCCTAGACAAGGCCGTTCTGTAAAAATTGTTTTCCTAGGTTCAGTACTCATTCCAGAACTCGAACACCCTCTGGACGCTTCAGTCTTCCCCCTTTTGAGGCCGTCAGCGATGAGAGCTCTAGCTTCTCTACTCTTGTTGTTGATGAAGGTTTTCGTCGTGCTATGCGCCTCTTTTTTTCCTCTTACTCCCTCTTTATGTTTCTGATTTCGCCTTTCTTTTTTTTTGACAACCCTCGCGCCCTTGTAGTTCCTCTTCAACCAGGCTCCGTTAACTATATGGCCTCCAGGTTCTTGGATGTTTTGGTTTTGCTAGTTTTCCCCCCCCCCCCAACAACACTCCCCGCGAATCCCAATGAATCTATTTCGTTGGTTTTGATTGTTCTTCGTTCCCTTCCTCCCCCCCTTTTTGGATGTCGTGAGATCAAGTTTTCTCGCATTTCCTAAATCGAACGACATTCCCCTCCCACTCCCTCCTCGAGTTAGCGCCCTTTCAGTTCTGTGATCTGGGGTGACCCTTTGACTGGTAACTGTAAGATTTTTTAAGTCCTATTTTTTTTTTTTTTTTTTTGGCGCCCCAAGTTCCCCCTTCCCTTTTAAAGGCCTCTGTTCCCCTTTTCAACTGAGTAGTTAGCCCCGCTCCACGTTTTTTATCCCTTCTGCATTAGTTTTTAGTTTCTTTTTTCTTTCGACGGTCTGCCCCCCAAAGGCGCAAAGGAAACAGGTTTTTTTTTTTTTTATGTAGAGAAGCCCAGTCCTTTTGGCTTTTTTTTTTCTGAAAGCGTCATTCGCTCGCCCCCTTTTTCCTCTAGAGGGTCTTTGTTCCAGCCTTGAGGAGCGGATGGGCCTTTTCTTTTCTGTCCTCCCCAAACCCCCCTTGCTTTTCTACTGGTATTCCAACAGTTTCGTTTTCGCGTGGTTTTTCCCCCGTCAGACATGGGACCTTCTTAGTCTCTGGTTATCGCGGTTTCTACAACGTGCCAATATCCCCACAAAACCCGTCTCTCGATCCGCCAACTAACTCTCCCCCCCCCTCCCCCCAGCAAAGGGTCTTAATTTCCCTTCCGGCTTTCGCTAGCTACGTCCTATCCCTTACCACAGGGTTTAGTAATTTTTCGCTTTATGTCTTCCACGGACTTTTCCTACGTCAGAAGATAACCGTGACCCACGACCTCCTTTTTCGCAATCTTCAGAGTTGTTGGATGAGACAATCCCCCCCGTGGATATTGTAGAGGCCTCGACATTGATATGTCATCTAGCGCAGCCCTTTCGGTAACGTTAGTTTCCCCGATTTCAAGAGGCAGTCCCACGAGGCCAACACCGCGCTTGTTCGGTTCACTCTTCCGTTCTCCGAGACGAGGTGTTTCCCCCTTGTCAGCGCAATTCCCGCTGTAAGTGTTTCCGTTAGTCTCTCCTTTTTTGACTCTGCTGAAGTTCATTCCCTTAGCTCACCGGTTCCCTCTTTTCTTCTTGGGCAGATTTCTATCTTAGGCCAGTCGATCTTTTGCAGATACGTACTCTCCTCCAAACGCTTTGAGACGCGCTTCGCGCATTGTCTACTTTCTTTTCGGTCTGCAGGCCCGTGTTTCTCTTTTTTGGGAGTTCGGTTCGCCCGAACAACGAACAGATGTTGCGTTGTTTTTCGAGAGGACCCATCTCCTGCCTTCTTTCGTTGCGCGCGTTGTACCCCCCACGTTCCGCGTCCTGAGAGTTGGTTCCTTCTTTTTTTCTCGCTCCCTCTGGATGAACAGTCACCTTCTAAATCTTTTTTCGATCTTTGAAGGGGTAGTAGGAATCTTTTTTCCTTTTTTTTGTCGTACCGTTTTACCCCCCCCCATAGTCTGCGGTCTTCTCTGTTACGAAGCTTTTCGTTTCCTTTTTTTATTTCTACTACCGTCACCGTGACTTTCTCAATATTTGATGACCCCCCCGATTTTGTTTCCTTATAGTAGATAAGGCTCCGTTTTCAGACCCAGTCCCCCCCCTAAAGCCCCCTCGATATCCAAGACTTCCCTCTTACTGCCAGCTAGGGGGCCGCACGCCATAACTTTTTCCCCCGTAATTTTCTCTTATTTTTATGATTTCATTTTAACCATCCGGATTCCCAACACCAGTGACTGTTTCTCCCCACCCCCCCCTTGTCGTCTTCGTTCTTCATAGTCGCTTCCCTTTAACTGTAGTTTCCCCCATCTTGTCACCAAGAAAACTTCTCTCTCCCGCGTGCGGACTCTTCCCTAGTACTAACCTTCTTACTCTGAGTGGACCGGCAAAAAACAGCTACCGGACTGGTCTTTATTGAGCGTTTTCCCCCCTCTTTTTCCTCCTGAAAAAGTATGGCGACTTTTTTCACAACCCCCTCTTCGCCAGCGTCATCCAGGTTTCCCCTGCGTCCACCCAGAACCGCACCAAATAGGCTTGTTTACTGTTTTGCCCCGGTCTGGCCGCCCATTTTAGGATGTCCCTTATTCTTTCCCTTTCCAGAGGTTCCTTTCACCCCCCTCATCCTTCTTTTGTCCTTTTAGTTATTTTAAACGGCCTCAGTTTGAACGCTCCCGTCCGGTGTCGATAACCCTTCCCCCCCCCCCTCACTCCTTTGAAGAATTAGGGCCAGTCCTCTCTTTGGAGCTAGTGAACGGTAAGGGCCTTAGGGCCACCAGGTTTTAAAATCGCAGAGTCCTCTTACTCCTCCTCACAGTACATTGCCCCCCCTTATTCCCTTAGAGAGACCCTCCCCCCCCCAATATTAGACCGATAAGGGGACCCTTACGTCTGATATTTTTCTGGGATAGGATTTCCACGCGTATTTTTTCCTCCCCGCTTGTCAGCTCTTGTTGGATGTTGACCTGTTTCCCCTCCTGAGTAAGCTCTGGACCGTCATGTCCTTACCGACGAACGACAAAATCTTTTTGTTCTGGTCCGCCCATACCCGGTGTGCCTCTCCGTACTTTCCAGACCTTTAAAAACCCAACCCGTGGAACATATTTCCTTGGAAGAGACCAGGGTGGTCAAGTTTATCCCCGAATCACCCTCCCTCGCGTTTCCCCTTCCTTTTCAGTCGCTTCGGGTTTCTCTGTGCTTTTCGCTTTTTGAACTCCTTCTTTTAGATGGGATACCCCAGAGGTAGATCGTCCTTCTCCGTATCTCAGGAAAGGGTTCGTCCCATGGAGACCTCCCCCCTCCCCTTACGGCCTGACCCCCTTTAAATCACTCTTCCTTGAAGGAAGACGAGATTAGAGGCTCACCGTGATACTGTCCTTCTAAGGAACTCCCAGATACTAAGCGCCCAAGTCCTTTTCCTCCCCACGGCAACAGCCTTCCTATCAGAATTCGGCCTCGCCTGCGGTGCTTAAGCCCCCTCCGCTCTTAACGCGTCGGTTGATCTCCCAACTCCGCGCCTCCCATTACCGGCCTCCTTTTTCCTCATCCCCCCTTTTGATCATGTTGTTCCTTTTTTATGCGACGGAAGAACGATCTCTGAATCCATGAACAGACCGAAAACGGTCGTCCCCCTCTGCCCCTTACCCGGATCCCAATAGATTGCCCCCATATTTGATTGGTAATCAATGTTCTGAAAGGTAGCCCTCCCCTCATCTCCACCCCCCCTGAATCCACCATTCCCTGAGATGGAATGTCCAATTATGTTCGCACTACACCGATAGACCCCGTGCGGAAATCGTCCTTTCATCCTGGCGGATTTTGAACGCTGTCTTACCATCCTGATACGCCTATGTTCTTGACCGAGAATCACCCTTTCTCATAAATCGTTGGAAGCTGTCGGAACCTACCTTTTTCCCTTAAATTCTCTCCCCCTATTGGCGAAAGAGGACCCCTCCCCCCCGTTCTCTCGTGCGTGGATCCCCTTTATTTCTAGAGACTCCCTCCCCCTAGAATAACCAAGTATTGTTTCGACTGAAAACAAACCCTATCTTGCCTGTGGGCCCGCGTCGAGGTTTTTGTTCCCTTTTTAAGAAAGATCTTAGTATTTTGATTTCGCAGCATTTCACGCGAGCGCGATCGTGACTCAAACGGGATCCCAGCCCCCCCCTTTCGAGCTCGAACCTTCCGAACTTTTCCCTTCTCTCTTGCACTAAGCCGCTGTTCCTCAGTTTTCTTTAAGTCGTGATGAACCTCATCGAGCGTCGTTTTTTGTGAGTCGCTTGTTTCATGACCCCGACCCCCTCGCGTCTCGTGGGCCCAGTCCTTTCGTTTTTTCGTTTTTTTGCTTAGTGGTCTTTGACCAATTGATTTCTAAGCGAAATCCCGGACGCAATGGATTTGACCCAGGCCGACGATGGGGATCCCCCAAAAAATTCCTCCCAATTTTCTCCCTTGCGCTCTCCCCCCCTCTTGAAGAGAATTTTTTTCTCTAACGAAAGACGCAGAAGACTTCTTCATTGCCCGCTCAAGGACCGATTCAACCTCCCCTCAGCAGTTGAGACTGTCCCGCGCTTGCTATCTCGAAATAGAAGCGGGTCTCAATCGATCGTCAGACTATGGTACAGAGAGGACTCCTCTTTCCTGGACGTCGCAGGAATATCACGAATACGTCGCGATGTTGCCTTTTGTGTCTGGGGAGGTAGTTAGGTATGCACCGGTGTCTTCTTTTGGAGTAAAATGCACCTAACAGACGTCGAAGTGGACTTTCCCTGGAACGAGAAATCCCAACCGAACCTTCCTTTCTTCGACCCATACGGGGGTGGGCTTTCGGTCCGCCCCGGCCTTTGACGAGCCATGGCTCCAAGTCTGTCCCTTGCTTGTTATCCGTGACCGAGACCGATCCCTGTTAAACCATTGGTCGCGCTTGTTTTTCCAGTTCCTTTCTTACAAAACCACACTTGGGAGGCAAGTAGTTCTCGCGGAATTATCAGGGGACGGTAAGCGCTGGTTTTGATTCTCTCTTCTCCCAAGTTTTCGATCGCCTTTTTTCCAGGTCGCTTATCCGTCAGTTCAATATGAATGGATAAGTCCGAGAGACTCCTTACCGGTGTTCTGTTTCGTCCTTCGTCCTTGGTTTAAAAAACACCCTTTTTCCGGCTTTTTTCGTCTCCCTGACAAGGCGAGTTCCCCCTCATTTTCCTCCGTTTTCGGCGGTCCCCTGGGCGCCTTCCCACAACAACTGCGTGGTTCATATTTCCTCTGATCTATCTTGTTTTAGTGTTAGGTTCCCCCCATGACCGGGAGTTCAGTTTTCACCCTTCTTGACGAGTTATCCCCCTTTTCTCCCTCGCCTACATCCAGATCCCCTAAGGCTCTTTTTTGACGTTGTCCTTCGGCGCAAGTTGCATTTTGCGCGACCAAGTTTTTCCGAATTTCTTCATTTGCGGCCGCTGGTCTCCCCCTCGCGTCTCTGAAGGAGAAGATAAAAGACTCGGCTGGTCCCCCGTCAATTGCTGCAAAGTACTTTTGGTTTTTTTCGTCTTGAATTTCCCCCTCGGCCCCCACCTGAGCCTCAGTAATTTCCTTTTCGGCGGGTGGTTCTTCTCTGAAAAGGTCTTGTTAGTTTTTTGACATCTATGGGCACCAAGTTTTCCTGATTTGTTCTTGAGGGAACCCAGCCCGCGGAGGGCTCCGGATGGCCGGACGATTTTCGTGATTTTACTATCACGCGCCCCCTCTTTTTTAGTCCCCTCCTCCACTTCCAGAAGGACCCGCTCGGACGCGGTTTTTGCCTTTGAGAATGTGGATCACTTCCAATTATCCCATAACCCCCCCACCGATCTCCTGTTTTGCAAGCACGAACGTTCCCTTAGTCCTAAAGTCGAAAAGTAATCTCCGACGCTGAACTTATCCCGCTTCTCGGCAATCGGCGATTAGAATACTCGACTCCCAGAGTCCTCTCCCTTCTCAGAGAAGGCGCAACTGGCCCGGGAATTTACAACAGTTAACCCTCTCTTCGGCAGTCCCCCCCCCTCTCCCCGGGGGGTCGCTCGATTTTTGTTGCCGACCACTCCGTACTTTTATGGCTCGGTGATACTCGATAGAAATACAGTCTTCCAGCACGTTCTTTTTTCTTTTCTCGGGCGTGGGGAAGTTCTCCATTTCGTCTCTCAATCTTTCCGCTTTACGCCCACTCGTACAAAAAAGCCTTTGTGAGAGGTGAACGCCCCGTGTCTACCAACTCTCTGTAGTCCCCACTCCGATTGTGGAAAAGACGAGCAATTACACAGTTATTCATGTTCCTCTTTCTTCTTCTTGTTAACCGCAAGTGAGACGTATTTTCAAGTCTAAACTTTTCAGTTCCGGTGTTCTTGTGGGGACGAATACAGAACCCAGCAACTTATCTATAGAGACCCCCGAATCTCCTAGCCCCCTAGGGTACTTCTCTTTAGCGATTTCTCCTTTTTTCCCCCCTGGTAATGTCGTCAGCCCGTTTGCGCTCGTCGTCTTTGTTTTACGGTCGCCACCGACAAATTTCCCCCCCCCCCCTGTCTCTTGTAACTTTATAGATGAGGAAAAACGATTGGTTACTTTTTCTCTCTCTTTGATCACAAAACGGAAAGCTTTCCGAGCGGTTGGCTTGATCCTCTTAGCCTCCCGATGTCAGGATGAATCGGGCCTACCTTCTTCGGTACCCCCTCCCCCGAGCTTGGCCGAGTCGAGCACGTCCGTTCTGGGCCCCCCCCTTCCTGGCATAACATAATCGTTCGGGTGAGAGCATCGGTTTTTGGCAACTTCCGCGTTCCCCCTTGATCCCCCCCCCCTTATCTTCCGATTGTTTATTCAATTCTTGTTCCCCCAGTAGTACTCTCACGCTCTCGCTCCGGACGCGGATCCTTCAATAGTACCCTCGAAAAGAAGCAGAGCTACCTCTCTTCAATGCGCCCCCTACCCTCCGCATACTTGAATAGTCCAAGTCAGACTGAAAGCCGGGAATACGGTCAACTTACTACAAACCGCTTCTCTCCCTTCTTTTCCAGTAAGTATAGTTTCATAGTTTTTATTTAAATGCATTAAACGCAGAGGCACGTCTCTTTCTTGATCCCCCGAATTGCCGTCGAAGGTCTTAATTTAGTAGCTTCCTCTCATTTTCTAGGCGCGGTCCCCCCCCCCTCCGTTTCCCCACCCGACCCTTCATCAGAATTAAGCGTTCTCGGAATCCTTGAAAGAACGACTCTTCCTCAAAACCAAACCTTCAGATTCCCTTCTCTCGTGCTTGATTTCCGTCCTCCCCCTTCGCTCGCGTGAACCCGTTTGTTTATGTCTTGGCAACCTTTCTCTGCGATTTCATCCGGTTGCCGAAGCTGCCTAGTCCCCATGTTTAATAGCAATCTGTGGATTCGCACTGCTCCCGTTCTTTCCTAGGGGAGTGTTGATCGGACCCCGTCTTGAGCGTTTCCCGCGG
>Ga0179593_1488041_pt1 | contig 11339 bp, 10 predicted proteins | sample CZODoug2_1_08_16_FD_185931 | JGI IMG/M metagenome (GOLD analysis project Ga0179593, IMG submission 185931) | Vadose zone soil fungal communities from Angelo Coast Range Reserve, California, USA - CZODoug2_1_08_16fungal (PacBio error correction) | ecosystem: Environmental > Terrestrial > Soil >... | reverse complement strand
AGCCAATTTCCACATTATTAGTTTTTCCTTCCCTTATGAATGGGCGATGCCCCCGCTGCATACCGACCGCGCGCTCTCCCCCTCTCTCTCCTACCTTCGTGGAAGAAATATCGGCGCTATTTTCAGTCTCATGCCTGCTTTTCTTTCCCTTTTCCCCCTCTTAAACTATTCAAGCGGGTGAGATCCCCCTGGAAGAAGATCCCTCTAACTCCACCCGCCTAACCTCGGAAGCGCGTGCGTCTCCTATCGATCGATTCCCCTCTTACGACGTGCGATTTCCCCCCCTCCTCCCCTCCCCCTATCTGAGACGGTTCGGATAGTTTCGTTTTCTTTCTTTTCCACTGCCTCCTTCGGCCTCGCGGCGATCGGTCTTAGTTTCATACCGTGTCAGGCCTGCTGAGTGGTGTTCTTTCCTTCCCTTTTCAACCGATTTTTTTTTTTTTGCTGTCCCTTTGCAAATTCTTCGCTCTCCTGGGGCAAATCAGCCTTAACCTCCGTTCTTTGGTCTTGCTCTCGTGATTTCACCCCAATTTCGTGCGATTTCCCAAAAGTTCCTTTTCAACTTCCCTTTCCTGGGGTAACCTCCTTCTTGTGTGGAGAAGTCTGCCTTTTGGCTCCCTTCTGATGTCCGTGATTGCCATTTCTGCAGCGCTCGCCTCTCCCCTTCAGGGGACGTTTTGCGACCAGCGGGATCTCTTTAGAGTTGTGCGGATTCAAGCGTGGACCACAGGCCACCTTTTCATGTGCTTTTTATGATCCGATTCATTTCCCTTCTCTTCGGGGGGAGTCGTTATGACCCCCTTCTTACACGCAATGTTAACCCTTTCGAAGTTTAAACATGCACCCTTCTCCCCCCCCCCTCGTGGCCTGTCTCCGACAAGTGCTTTATCTTTCGGACAGTGGTATACCTCTTCCGATGTGAAGTTCCCTCGGTTCGAAACCCTACTCTTGATTTCGATTTCTTGGAGTCGATCTTATGGACGCACAGGCAATCCCTTCCCCAGTGTTATCGCTATACTCAGCGGGGTGGGCCCTTCGGGCTGCTCTTAGCTCGTCGCGCAGTTTCGTACCACTGCGTTTCAGCATGTCTCCATCCATCATTGAAGTACCCTGGCCTTCTCAATTAGCCCGCTACGGCGATCGATCTGTTTTTTCCTCGCTATCAATCTCCGTAATTTTTCCGGGACCCCTCTTCGCCATCTTTGGTAGTCTCTCCGCGGTCTTGTTCCCGCGATCTTGTTCGTGACGGCTCCTTTTTTCCTTCGGACCTTTGTGGCATTTTTTTTTTCTTAAGACACCCTTATTTGTAGTTGTTCTTACCGGGGCATCTCCCGACTACCCAGAGTAGTTCTTCTGACCGACGTACCTTCCATCCCGCCTTTTCTTTCTTCGACAGTTCCCCACTGGCAATCTCTTCTTGAACGGCGTGCGATGGAATCGTGGCGGCTCTGTTTTTTTGAATAGATACTTTCCCAGATTTTCTTTACCTTGTGTTGGATAGCCCACTTGGCGTCTCTGTCACCAAATCTGTGAGGATGCCGTGATGTAGTTTGTTATTGTGTATTTCCCCCCGAGATCAACCCATTAGTGAGGATGACGGTTAGCTGCCGCCCTCCCCCTCTTTTAATTCCGGATCTTTTCCCCTTTTTTTCTTTTGGTCAAAGGTAACAAAGCGAGGACTTACGTGCATCCCTCCACAGCCGAGAACGCCAAATTTTTCCTTCCCTTTGTCCCGTTGGGGCAACACGCTGCCCCTAGACACACGTTTGTGTGTGGTCTTGTGTTGGTTAGCGCCAGCGCTCCACTCGCCGCACGACCCCCTGCCATACCACGCACGCACTTTTATATAGACTTTCCTCCTGGTGACCCCTTGTCTTTCGTATGAGTAAGTCTGCTTTCGACTGTTTTCACGGAGAAAAAGTCCCCAAGACCTGACGTGCGTCGTCCCCCTTTTTTCTCTAGTTTTACGAAATTTCAGTTTGGCTTAAAATCCCAGCACGCCCCTTATAATGATGTGAATCGCTTGCCTCCAGCTGTGGTCTGCTCCCTCCCTAAATGCCGGACTTCTTTACTCCCCACCCGTAACCTAGTCGTATTCAGGTTTCTCTTTCTTCCTCTTTTGGAGATTTCCTTTTTTTTCCAGTCGAACATTTAACATGGGTCCCAGTATTTGCGACACCTACCTTAGATTTTTTCCTGGTTCTTTTACGGGCGATGAGATATTCTAATAGGGTCGGCCAAAATTTTTCCCAGTGAGATTCCTGTCCTCCATCCCTTCCTTTGTCCTTTTTGATGCCCTTGGGGGATGCAGGAATAGCTTTGCTTCATGATAGCAGCAGCTGACTCCACAATGTGGCAGACCGTTTTAAAATTTCCCCTCCGAGATGTCCGTCTGGTGCTCTTTCCTTCAGATGAAGCCTCTTTTGACTTTTCTGGTGACAGAACTGTATCCCTCTTCTTCTGGCCTTTCTCTGTTTTCTCGTGAATGCTTTACGGTGTGTTTTCGTTTGACGTCACCCGCATACCAGCCCCGTGATGCTGGGTACCCCTTACTATTCGTCCTTTCTGAAGGCCGTCGGCGAAGATCCCGGCGGGCCCCTACGCTCGTGTCTCTTCCTTTCGTTAAAGGGTAGGTCATTACTTCCATGTCTACGAAACGAGTTTCCGAATCACCTCAAAAGTACGTTTGCACGCGTTGCTGCTAATCTTTCACTCAACATTTTCCCGAGTTCGTCCAAAATGGTAGCATAGTTCCTTTTAGCTGGGGTATTTTTTCTTCGTTGAGTCTGTAGATTTTTGCCGTTCTGAGTAAACCGTTCCAGTCCGACCTCCCTCAGCCTACGGATAGGAAACGTCACCCACCGACGAGCCCCCTTAATTTGTAGCCACCAGACCGTTCTCCGCCAGGTTTCTTTCCTTTGGCGCCTTCCACTTTTATTCTACGCCGAGCGGACGTGCGAGTACCGCACACTCGATGACCAAGTGTTGTCACTGGGCGTCCTCCCTTTCCCTTTCCTCCTTGTCTGCAGGCGGACCGCAAATGTCCGAAGAGATCGGAACTCTTGCGGCCTCCCTGTCTTCCAGACGATTCCGCCTGTGTTTATTCGGGGTCCCTTTTTTTTTTTTCTATTTTGAACTGTATACGCGTCAGTCATCACTGTAGTGATGCTTGCCTGTCCGGCCAGCTCGCGGCTTACTTTTGGGTTTGGCTCCGATTCCTCTCCCCCCCCTGTTTTCCCCCCCCCACAAAATCCAGATACAGAGTGATTAGAGTGTTGTGTTCTGATGTCATTCGTCCCGGATGTCAGTGATTAAACGGATGCGCTTTTGCGGCATCTCCCTGGTTGTTACCTCCGCGTCTGCGGGTGAAGTTTGTTTTCACAGAAAATTAGGTGGTCCACCTCCCCCGCGGACACGTGACCCCAGTAGCGTCATTTCATGCCCTGCATCCCCTCCCTTTTTCCATCAAGCAGTTAGCGCGCTTGTATGAGGGAGTTTCTCCCCCGCTCATTTTATTGGCCAGGATATGCCTCGTGATGTGGTCGTTTTAGTTTCCTTTTATCCAATAAGGCCCTTACCGAATGGAGCGAGCAGGGTCTGTCGTAGACTCCCTTCTCGATAGGTTTGGGGATCTCTACTCACACCTTTCATTTCGGAGCGCGCTCTCCCTTCCATGTGCCCTTTTTATTCCCTTCTCCATGTGCGTCGTATCCTGCGCAACCTCCTCCCTAACCCTCCGCTCGTTGCGAAAGTCATTCGCTCTGCGATTGTCTCTAGACTTCCTGAGCGCCAAGAATGCCTCTGCTCTTCGGCCTTGGTGGGTGTGTTGTTTCGTTTGAGGACGCGCCCTTTTTGGGCCGCTCCGCGGTGATTCTTGCATTTCTTCTGATCGTATCAATTGTTCTAGGAACGCACGCCCTGAGTCAGGCTTCGTTCGCCACCTGCTGATTTTGAACGTTCCGAAAGCAGAGCGAGCCTTGGCCTCCTTATTTACCCCGTGAAGATTCCGACGCGTTCTAGGGTTCTGAAGTGGCACGCCTGACTAGCGCATCTTGAAGACCCCAGTGATGTCGGCGGCCGTATTTAATCCTGATGCCTCCGGCCTCCTTCCACGGGTCACGACTGTGTTGCCCCTAGCTTATCTCCTTCTGAAAAAATCCCCCCTTGGAAACTTCGGACCTGAGTACCCGTGCCACGTCTGTCCCTTTCTCCGTACTCGGAGGCTTTCCCGCGCTCCTCGCTGGTGCGCAGGTACAACCTTCCGTGCGCACCGTCGTCGAGTCGCGAGGCGTTGATTAGAAGCAAACCTTGACTCCCCTGCCCTTCTTTTTCCTTCGCGTCAGTTCTTGCTCCAGATTCGACCTCTTTCCCGGGGTCTTCCCCACTGTGAGGTACCTATCACAACCACTTTGAGACGTCCAGTGCATTTTTTAGCCGACAATCAAGTGTCCTGGGCCGACGCTTGGAAGAGAATCCTCTTCTCTCCCCTGTTCTGTTGGAGATGGAAGATCATCGGTGTCTCCTCCTTAGAGACCTGTCCCCTTTGTACTTTTCTTTCACGATGCACTGGACCTTTTCTCCTCCTCTATTGGTGTGTATACTGGAAATCATTGGTCCGTAGACACCTCGTGAGCCTGAGTATCGATGAATGGCTCAGGGCCGTGATCCTCCTTCAAGTCTAAGCCGTGGTGACCAGCTTAGGCTTTTTCCTCACGGTACTCCTCGACCCCCGACGGTCTATAGGTCTCGGTCGAGTTTGCACTCTCCCCCTCCTCTGAGAGATAGACCCCACTTTCGCTCCAGCTCGCAATCCGGAACTTTATTGGTTTCCTTCGGCCCGTATAGTCGGCCAATGTGTACTGGTGTTTGCTCCAGTCTCCTTCCTTCTTACCCCAAGGAAAAGGCGGTGTTTCCCCGTACCACTCGGCGGTTCTCGAGGACTAGGAGAGGGTAGATGCTGCCTCCTCCCCTTATTTCTGCCCTGCTTTTTGCGACATGGCAGTCTGGCCAGGTCCCACCCCGCCGTCTTCATCGAACGGTGGTTTTCCTCCTTTTTTTCACGGACATTCCCGTCCCCGCCGGGGCGTTTTAGAGTTCTCTTCAGCCGGTTGGAGACACAGCGTACTCCTTGGCTGGTACTAGGAAACGAGGGAATCCCTCCGAGACTACCTGAAGACCGCTGTGATCCGGCCGTTGCTCTTCAATCCCCCCCCCAGTCGAAGATTCGCATGGAGTTCCGTGCGGGTCTTTCTGTCTCGCGTTGAAACACTTCCTCCATTCTTGATGTAGATACTTTGTCCTTTTTCTGCTCTCGCGTCGGCTGGGATCCTTGAAGAACTCAGGATTCGTTTTCCTCACCCCCTCTCTAGACAGAATGTTCCCGTTGCTAGACCGCGTGCGACACTCGAGTGCTCTCTCCCCTCCCGCACTCTTAGACCGGCTAGACGCCCCCTCCTCCATCGTTCCGTACCCTTCGGTTAATGAAAACCAACCGTCCCAAGAGCATCACGATACCGAGCATTGGCCCATTCCCCTAACAATTCTCTTTATATATCCGGGCGAACTCCCAGCGCGAGCGGTAGGTATCGGCGGTTGTGGGCAGCCCCTCTTTCTTTTATGTGCTTCCGTTGAGTTTAGTCGCCCAGCCCGTTTCCTTGGAGAACGAAATCCCCCTCGAGCGCGGAGGTCTCCCCCTTCGCTGATCCGCCATTTGAGACATGTAACACTCTTCACCTCTCAACCCTCTTTCCCCCTTCCTTCTCCTTTCTGCAGTGTTCCCGTTTTACGTCTAGAGCGGGCGTCCAAGCTGACACTTTTTAGACTGTGGCCCCCTCACCCTATTAATTCTCCCTTTTTTTTGCAGGACACCCGACATCTGCCCCAGGTTGAATTCACCCCGTTGACCCTCGTTATAAAACGCGTCAAGGTTTTCCTAAGTGACGCCTGATCGTTGAATTCCCCCGTCCCCAGGCGGAACTGAGCGCGTATTCTTTTAAAGTCTTGTCGCACCTTTTAGTATTTAATCAGACTGGTCTTTCTGGCACTCGCTCCTTTTTTCTAGAGCAGTCAAAATAAATGTCCTCCGACGCAGTCCCGCCGGTTTCCTTCTAAAACGATCCGGCTTCCGGCTATAAGTCTTACAACCTCCTCTGATCCCTGTCCGATTGACCCATTTCCGTCTGCCGTCGCTTCGCGTTGCGGCCCACCTGTGTTTTTAGTCCCAGTCATCTTCTCCCAAGCGAAGCACGACCCTCCATCCGAGACACTCACATGCCCCTCTTTCGACCGGTGCGGACGTCATTGGAACGGTTTCTGGGATGCGGACGCCACGTCACCGAGTTGAAAGGAACGGGGCTTGTTTGAATCCTTTTTTGTTTCGGATGTGAACTTCTCCCCGGCTGGTAATGACCTGGCCAGTTCCCTTTTTTCGACCGTGTTTACGCGAGGTACTTTCTGCACCGATCTGCCGGGTTCTCTCAGGGAAGTTTACATCCGGCGCCTCGGGGACAGACTGCTCTGCGACTTTTGTTTCTTCGATGAATAGTGACAAGAGGTTCTTTTTGAGGCACCCCGACCCAAGGCTCATCATTCCCCTGATCAATTCCCTAACCCCTCAACTTGGATTCTGGATAAGGGCTTTCAACCATTACCGCACGCCCTGGACTAGCTGGATTCTTAAACAAGTACCTTTTTTTCTTGTCCTGTTCCTCGTCTTTTTTAATGAAGTTCCCCTTCGTAGTTTTGCGTCGGCTAGAGAGTAAGCAAGTCCCCCGTCGGCAGCTACCCCCCCCATGTTCGTTCAAATGCCTCGTTTTAACGAGCTTTCTTCCTGTCGCGCAGAGACAGTGCGCGGTTCGCCCCCTATGATATCGCCCTCTGCCTTTTGCCCGGTACCAACTAATCTCTGTGATTGAGATTCCATCTTGGCCCTTTTCCATTCTCCCTTTTTTTCATTGTTCCTTTTTCATCCTCCACCTGCATATGACGCCACCCTCGAACTGAATCCTTTCGGTATTTAGTGTGAAATCCCCTTTTTTCAATTGCCCCGTCCATGTTATAGGTGACCTGACAATTATTATTACTTGATTGTTAGTATTCGTTTTCCCCCACTCCGACCTTCGTTTCTTCGGACCTCCCCCCCCTATTGACCCCTGATCATTTTTAGCCGGTTTTTTTTTTTGCTGTTGGTCTCGTTGAGTTACAATGCGGAATCAGATCCCTCCAATCCCCCCGAGGGGTTTTTACATCACCTATCCCCCCAAAAAGGGTCCTCTTAAATCGCACTCACACACTTCTTACGATGTCCCACCACACCCAAATTAAGCTGGGTGTATTTTTGCCTCGATTTTTGCCTATTTCCCCAGTGATTCACGTACCCTTGTACTGTACATTTACACGCCAGATTCCCTTCCCTTCATGTCGGGGACTTTTAAGCACTCCTCCTTGACTTTTATTCATTTCCCTTGGACATAAAGTAAACCCCCAACCCCCAAATTTGTGGTAGGTTTCCCCCCCCTGGACACATCCTAAGGCCCTGCCCGCTTTCCACCGCACATCCCTTGACCACGCAGAGAACCGCACGACCCGGATCGCCCTCGTCCTTTCTCCACGATTGTACTTTTTCTCTGTAGTCAGTTTTACCTTCTCTTTTTTATTCCTGTACGTGTTACCCTCCTCCTATCCCAAAGATGCGACCAAGTGAGTCTTTGCTTCCCACATCGTGCCCTACAGATGCCGTTTTTAGATCCCTGACCCTTTGTCCTCCCCCGCCCGGACACACAATTTTTCCCTATACGAAGCAGGATTCCCCGACGTTCACCCTCCCGATTCCTTTAGCCAATAGCAGACCCCTTTCGTGTGTCGCTGTCCCGGACCAAAAATTAATGACCCCTCCCGTTTCGCTCCCCCCGTTCTTCGATGCACCACCACTCCGAATTTTCTCCCCCGTAGCTGAGACCTGTCTTTCGTAACTGTAGCTCTATTTTTATTTGCGCCTCGATACGTCCAGTTTCCTCCCGCTGCCTAAGAAGGGATCCATCTTCGCCTCCCATTATGAATGCCTTGAGTATCACCCTTTCTTTTGTTTGCTTTGTTTTTCAGTATCGACTCCTCTCCCTCGGACCGGAACAGTGCGGTCTTTTTTTTTCCGGAATTTACTTTTTTGAAATCGCCACTATTTCACCCCCTTTTCCTTTCCTAGAATGATAGTGGTAGAGAGTGTAATCCTTTGCATGGTCCTGTTATTTCGATTTTTTTTAATGAATAATATTTTTTTTTCTTCCCCTAAGGTTCACTTCCAGCTCCTAATGCAATCTTTAATCCCGGAATTAGTCCTCTGTTTGGTTCTTTCACCCTTTCTTCATACGCCCCTAGCGATTACCCCTCGGTAGAGTCTGAGCAACGTCCTGCTTACTCTTTCCTGAAGCTATTTGATACCCCCTAGCTCGCATTACCCTTCCAGATTCGCCCCCCCCCCCCGTCCTCATCCTTTTTTTACCCCCTGAGGAAACAGGGTTGAACCGGGCATTGTGCCTCCCGCGTCACGAGTCTCCACCCCCCCATCCCCTCGCCCCTTTTCCCTTCTCATTTTCACACCCGTTCTCGCGAATACTTGCAGGACGACGGCGACCGTTTTCCCCTGCACTCCAGCCCTCAAATCTTCTTCTAGTCACCTTTTTTCCCCCCTCCTTCGTAGATGCCAGATCTCCGAGCAGTCTGGAGTTTCCGAGCGCCAGAACATTCTCTCGGGATCCTCGCTCTCTAGTTTTTTTTTTTTTTGTCGAAGAAACTCTGGAGCCTTCTTTTCCTCGATAGAGAAGGAACGCCTAGATCTTTCTTTCTTTTTTTGCCGCTGCGCGTCCTTCAAGTGCTCTCACCCTGATCGCTGGAAGCACTCCTTCCTCTCCCTCTACCTGGCTTTCTAGCAGACTTGCGCAGTTTGAATAGTTTTTTATTCTTCTCCCTCCGACGCTTCCCGCTTTTCTCTTCCTTTTTCCTTGCCGATGGCATGCCGCCGCCCCAGTACCTTTGGAAAAACTTGCTCTTTCTGTGCTTTTCGACTCGTTCCCAATCTAATAGCTTTTGATGCCCCCCTTTCATTCCCCTTGGGATGTTTCTGGTTCCTCTAATAAGTTTTTTTCTTCAATCGGTTAGCCGGGATACTTCTGTCCCTTTTTCCTTGAGGAAACCTTTGTTCTCTTTTTATATTTCAGCGATCATTTGAGGAGTTTGTCACGCTCATGAGTCTGCATCCCCCTCTCCTACTCTCTCTCGTGACCTCTCGCGATCATCGCTTAGTCTCCCCCTCGTTTCCCCTTAGCATTCGGCGAGGCCAGCGAAGGTCTATTTCTCGTACCGGATCAGCTCTTCCCCCCTTTTTTCGATACACTTTTCAGAATTTTTCTTAAACCGCCCACTCACCTCGGAAAGGTTCGTGTTCTTCTTCTATTCTCTTACTCAGGGACGACACGTGCCCTTTCTCCATCACTTGACACTAAACCTCTATCTGCCGCGGACCCGCGGATGTTTCGTGGCGCTCGCCCACTTCCCTCTTCTTCCTCCTCGGCGTTTAGTTTAGTTCCTATTGGCCCCTTTCCAGATCTAGATTGGCGTTTTTTTTTTCTGCACCAAGAGGGCGCGTTTTTCCCTGCAAATTCTTCCGGACCTGGTGCAATCGCATGGGGGACCGCTCTTCGTTAGTTGCTTCTTTTCTTTCCTTTTGAAGTTCTTTTCCCTCCTCCCTAGGGCCTCCTTTGCTTGTTGTGTGCGACCTTTACGTTCTTCCATCGGATAGCTTAGACGGATGATCCGTTGCAGCGCCTAAGGCCCTATTTCCAACGGGGAGCCCTTCACCTTCCCCAGCTTGGTTTTCTTTCCTTCTTCCCCTCCGCCTTAAACGGCAATCACCCTCCCCTCTTAGGATTCTTTATTACGAAGCACTTGAATTATGGAGGGAGTCGGATTCTGACCCTTCTTCTCACTCCCCTCTTTTTCTTTTTTTCATTCCAGACATAACCGCCCCGACCCGAAGTTTCTTTCCCGTTCGAGTACATTAGATTCGCTGAGTCTCCATTTGGTGATCATCGATGGATGTGACTTTCTCCTAAGCGGAATTATTACCTCCCCTCCCTCCCCCCGCTTCGGGTTTGGCGAGCTACCGTAAGACGCACATAATACCACTTTTCCTTCTTATCTCTTTTTTTTTGCACTTCTTCTTGTTGGGCTTCAATCGTTAATCCCTGATTCGAGGTCCATGCGACGGCATGACGGAAGATTGATCAAATCCTTCCCCTTTTTAGTGAACTGGTCGCACTTTTTTTCCTCATTGACGTTCTTTTTGTGCTTCGCAAAGACGATTTTGGGCCTGGATTCGAGGAAATATTAGCAGAGACATGGGTCTGGTTAGACTTTTGGCTCTTCCCTCTATTGCTTCGAGGGTCCTAGGCTTTCTTCCCTGGGTTATGTCCGTGGCTATTGTTCGTAGGTTCTCCACTCTCCTCTTCGTTTTTTCCCTGCGGATGTGGGGCCCCCTCTACTACATCATCTTGACTGCGAATATTGGTCGCGATAGCTACCCTACCTTCTTCTCCCCACTACATTTATGATAACAGTCCTTCATACCAATCCCTCCTCCTTCTCTCTCGTCTGGAAGAGGGGCGGTTCCCGGCTTTTCGTCTTCCTCTTGGCGGGCAGAAGCGTGCATACATTTACTGTGGCTTTCGATTTTTTCTCCCCCCCCCCCATTTTGGTCTTGCCCCCCCTCCCCTGTTGCCTTCTTTCTTCCCTCTTCCCTTTCTTCCAGGGTCCGCTTGCTCACCGCCCCCTCACTCCTCCTGATCCTTGCAGGGTACACAGGATCCCCCCTTTCACCTCTTTTCATGCCAGTTGTTTTACCTACACCCCCTCAAGTGGCGGGTTTTTTTCCCCTGGTTCCCAATTTTTGCTTTTACTTGGGCTTCTAAATGGTGGACTACAAGGCGTTGATCGACCCTAGGGTGGTTGATTCTTCTTCCTTCATTGGTTTCTGCATCAGTCTAAAACGCACCAAAACCCCTCCCCTCCCCCGAGTACACGTTTTCGCCCGGTATCCCATCTTATCTATTTACGCATATCAGTGGAGTTTGGACTACGTTTCCTCCCCTCACGACTTTTTCTCTTCCTCTCCCGCGGATCCCTTGAGCCTTTCAGTTCTACCAGAGACCTATTCCTCCTCCATCCCCTAGAGTCGTATCCTTTGGCTTCAGAGTATTTTTTTGCTTTTTTTCTTTTCCATGTAAAACCCCACACCCAACAACCACAACCCCCCCCCCCCCCACCTAACACCCAACAACCCACCAAAC
>Ga0179593_1483862_pt1 | contig 11339 bp, 13 predicted proteins | sample CZODoug2_1_08_16_FD_185931 | JGI IMG/M metagenome (GOLD analysis project Ga0179593, IMG submission 185931) | Vadose zone soil fungal communities from Angelo Coast Range Reserve, California, USA - CZODoug2_1_08_16fungal (PacBio error correction) | ecosystem: Environmental > Terrestrial > Soil >... | reverse complement strand
ACCACCCCAGCGACCCTGTTTTTTTATATTTTTTTCCTGTACATCGACCCCAATTTGATTTGAATCTCCTCCTCTCCAACTAAGGTTTTTCTTTGTCCTTTTCCTTCAGATGGATTCGATTTTTTTTGTCCTTCACGCCTTACCCCCCACTCCTTTTCTTCTTAGTTTTCTCAGTTCTTTTTTTAGCCCCCTTTGCGTCCTCCCTTTTGACCGTTTTTTCCCCCTTTATTCAGCCCAAGAAGCATACCCCGGTTTTTGAAAACCTGTGGTCCCCCTTTCCCCCCCCTGTGTCCCGTGGGCACCTTGATGGAATTACGGTCTCCATTGCAATTTTTTTTTTTTTTTTCCGGTTGTTGACTTTTCTTGTTTGCCCCCTTTTTTTGGTAAAGTATTTCCTTCCCCCTTGAGTGGGACCTGATTGGGTGGTCCCTTCGGGTCTGCCACCGGCGGTCCCACACGCTTTCGTTTTACTTTCCCCCTTGCTTTTTCTCTCCACACATGCCTGAAATACCCGCCATTGGCCCTTGTTCCCCCGATTCTGCCACAACATTCATCCCCCCAAGTTGCCTTTTCCCATGCGTTCTTCTACATTCCAAACCTTTGTGTTCGTTCACCCTGTGATTAGTTTTGCCCCAGACGTGAGCCTTGTTTTGCTGTGAATGTTCAGGGTGGGGTGATTTTTTTGCTTTCATTTTAAAACTGACACACCGACCCCACCCCAGGGCTTGACCCCCAATGAACACCATTTAAGGCATTTTTTTTGCCCACCAAAATCACTTTTTCTCGCTGTTCTGAACTAAATTCGGGAGTCCCCAGTGCTTACGTATTCCCCCCCCTTTCCGCGTACGTGAGTTTTTTCAAAATTTCCAAACCCGCCCCTTTTTTGGAATGCTTTGCCTGTTAACCACGTTCGATGTTTTTTGAATTTTGCTTTCCCCCCTTGCAGCTTTCCTTTTAGATGACCTCTTAATCAGTGCCCACGTTTTCCGTACCACTGTCCCACGTTGTGTTGCTTGCAACTACTTTGGGCAATGTTTTTCCAATTCCACAATCCCCAATTCCAACGCCCCATTGTTCCACGTGGATTTTTGGTGTCCCCGTGTACGGCTGCGGCACCCGACCGACGGATCAGAGGCTATTGTGTAGGCCTGTTTCCCCCTCGCTTTTTCCCCCAGCTGTTCTCTCCCCTTTAAAAACGACGCCAGACGTTGGACTTCCCTTTCCCCTTGTCCGGCTTGGTTGGCAAGTCCCTTTTTCCAATCGTTGTGCCGTTGCTCCCCGCATTCCCACAGCCCCCCGTGCTGCTTAAACTTTGGAAAACCATGTTGTTTGTGTCCCAGTGACCTATGGAGTTTTTTTCTTGTGAAAACGGAACATCTGTTTTTTGGCTGGCTTTTATTGCCCCAATTTTCGTTTGGACAGAGATCTTATTGCCACGCCTTGTAAACCTTGACCCAGTATTTCACCGGTCCCCCTATTAAGTTGCGTGCTTTGAGTTTTTGTGAATTTTTTATTGTCAGTAACTTATTTTCTTGCCCCGGGCCCCCCCCGAATTGAAACAAAAATTCCCCACCCCTCTTGATGTATTTTTCCTTCGGGGCTATGATTATATATATCGCTGCCGTCCTATACCGGCCCTGTTTTTTAATTAGGCGTGTTGAGCCTTTCAACGGGACTGGGCAGGCCCCCCCTATATCCCGTTTCCTGTCACGTTGAAAGCCGCTTGCCTTTTGCCCCATGTCGCTTCCTGAGCGCCGTTTTCATTGTTTTCCCGTTTCTTCAGTCCTTTGCACTTTTGGCTGCTTTTAAGGCACATGGGTGTGCGGTCCTGACTCACCAACCTTTTTTCCTGGCCGCCAATGTTTTCTTTACCTTTAAAGGGACCCGTTGTCGTTTCTCATTTTCCCCCGTACTTCGTCCCCTGATCCAGACGAGGGATTTCTAGTGATTTACCCTTTCGGGCGATTACTTTTCTCACGTTTTTCCCGTACGGCCATTACTTCCCCAGGTCTTTAGACAGGGGCCGTCGGCCCGTCCCCACTGGTGTCCTTTTGCCACTCCAGGACTCCCGATCCCACTTGAATTCGCTCGATCACATGGTCCCGGTTCTCATGAGTGGGTGCTGTCCCTTCCACCCCTCTGTTTTTTACGAGTCAATGCTTTTCCACCCCAGACAGTTCCGTGCCCCCGTCCCCCGGGCTGATTCCTAACTTTGCCCCCCTGCGTTTTTCTTTTAGTGTTCTGAGATGGACCTTTTTTCCCACCTGTTTTGGCTCCCGTTTTGAAGGAAATCTGCCTTGCTCCTGTTTTCTTTCCCCGCGCGGCTGCTTGTGCAGTTTCCACTGGGCCCCCACACGTGGGGGAACTTTTTCCCTTCGGTTTCCAACGGTTGTGTCCACCCCCACTTGTAGTAATTTTGTGAAGTTTCTGTCTTCTTCCCGCGGTTTTACTTCTGCCGGACGTCACCGAGCTTCCTCGTTTTCCCTCTGGTCTTTCCAGGCCCCCCCTAGTTCCAAGGGTCGCCGGTGTTTGGTAGCACAACTTTGCTCACCCTTTTCCTTATGGGCGAACGCTTCGAACGCGCTCGGCCGTGGAGATCTTTTTGCCACAACTGTTGCAGTTTCTCTGTGCGTGGCTCCTACCAATGGACTGAAACCGTCATTTTTTCGCCCTTGGTTGAGACCCTTTTGGCCCTCCTTGTCGCCCTCCCGGAGGTTTTCTTTCGGCTACTTTTTTGGTGGACCTGCCGCACGCAAGCCTACACTGTTTTTTTCCCTAGAATTTTCCGCCCCTGAAAAAGGTTACCACTTTATGTTCTTTTCCTCTTTTCACCCTTTTCCTCTGAAAGTGCCCCTCCTGTCGGCCTACCCCCTGTTGTTTTTTCTTTTTCCCCCTTTTGCGCACACTCGTCCCTTTTTGAGTCCACTTGCGTTCACTCCTATCCTTTCGACTGATTAATAACGTTGTCCTCTTCTCCCCCCTCCCTCCTCTTTTGCCCCATTTGTTTGGGGGCTTACCGATCTCTTCCCCCAGCAGGTGTTTCCCGGATCGACATAGTTTATTCCTTGTTTTGTCGTCGTTTTTTCGCTGGCAAAACTCGGTCTGATTCTCTGAAAAATCAGCCTCCTTTTTCCCAACCTGCGTCCTTTGGGTTGCCCCGCTCCTGTCGTTTTTGCCTTCTAAAGGAAATTGCTGAAATGTCGGGTTGCCTTTTGCCCCCATGAACCTCCCTTCATTTTAGACGTTTTTTGCTGTTCCTCCAAGTAGTCATCTTTCCATGTGCGTCTGCCCACACCCCTCTTAGGTACTGTCCGTACGTGTTTACCCCTTCGGCGTGGTACAACCATACAAGAGATCCCTTTCACTGCCCCGTTTACTCTGTCCCTGACCCTTCCGAGACATGGTCCCCCCCAAAACTAAACAATGCTTTTTCACCCCCTTTTATCTTTTTTACGGCCCCCGTGAACTTTTTCAGGATGAGTTTCCCCTTATCCCGGGTTTGTGGTTCTGTAGCGACGATATTTTAGAAAATGTTGGACAAAAAGTACCTCCCTTTTTGAACAAAAACTGGTCCCTTTGTTGTCCCTTGCTTTTTCTTTTTTTAGGCCCCTTCCCCCCCGGGCCCCCTTGGCGTGGTTTAATTTAAAACACTATATACGGGTTTAGTTTTCTTTGTTTCCCTCCCAAGTTATGGACGTCCCTTTCAGTACATCATCAGCGGGTTTCCCTCCGACAATTGTCGAGATGATGAGGGTTTGAGGACCCCCCCACTCGCCCGGCTACATGGCATTTTTGCGGTATTCTTTTCAAAGGTCCAACCCCCCCCCCTCGCTTCAGACCCTTCCCGTGATGGTTCGCTTGCGTTGAGGGCTTTCACCCCCCCCCTTTCCTTAACTTTTCGTGTGGGAAATTTCTCGTTGCTGACTGCTGTTCGAGGGAAATCGTCCCCCCTCGTTTTTTTCTTTTCCCCCCCCCCCTTTAAAAAACACACCTGCCACTAACTCTTCCCTCATCGTCTCCACCACACCCTTCTGAAGCGATTCGTAGGTCCCCCTTCAAACCCCTCTCGGATAGGTTTTTCTCCTTTTTCTTTAACATTTTTTAGCTTTCAGGCGTCCTAAGGCTAAGTCGTTCACGCAACTGTTGCTTCCTTCCCCCCCCCCTATGTTCTCTGCCGTTTTTTTCCCAACCCCTGTGTGTTTCACCCCCCCACTTTTTCTTCGACTCCAGGGGAGTTTTGCACTTTCTCATTGATTACACCCTTGTCTTTCCTCTTATTTGTAAACACCCCAACCCATCGTTGTTCCCTGTTTCCCGGCGTCGCTTTTCTTGGCTCGATATTGGGTCGACGAATTGTGCTTGAGTTGCTCCAGTCCAAACCTTTCTCTCCAAGCTTCCCCTGTTTCTTTGTTGACTTCCGCGGTTTAGGGGACAGGTTGATCAACTATATATTGGCGAGTGTTTTTTTTTTTTTTATTCCCTCGTTAAATGGGCTCTGACCCCGTGCCCCGCCTTTTTCCAGGGGTTGGGCCGCTCGTTCCCACTGCAAGATGTTTCTCGTAATGTCGTTCCGAGCGTCCACATCAGGTAAGGTGTTGAGCCGTTTCTCCCCCACAACGTCGGCCCCATTTTCCCCTCATGTGACATTTGCAACAGGGGACCAGCGGTGGTGGTCACTTTGACTTCCTTTGATTTTTCCCCGGCCCGTTTGCATGACAAGTTACAAAGAGATTCCTCTCATTCCGCCTCCATTGTTTTGTCACAAACTGGTGACAAACCGGTAGTCCTGCAAACGCTTAAACAAGACTTCGGACGAATGCCGCCTTGTCCCCACTCATTCACGGATCCTCGTTCGTGGGAACACTAGACATCAACTGGTGCAGTGCGAATTTCTTTAATTCCCCAGGGGACCCTTTCGTTTGACGTCCCACTACTGGTTTTTCCCCCAGTCTGTTCTGCGCAACCCCACGACCAACCTTGTGCACACACACCCTCATTTCCCTTTTCGGAAACCGACAAAAGGGTTTTCTCTGCTTTCGTGGACTCCGACCGGTGGGGGTCCGTTTCCTGAAGTTCCGAACGTGTCGGGGAACGTTTAGAGCCCCAACTTTTGTTTTTTTTACTTATTACCCCGCTCTCGAACCCAGTGTTTATCGATGCTCCCCAACTCATTTATGCGGATCCTACTTTTCATCCCTGGGTCACACTGCTCCTTGTGTTGACCTGTGTTTCCCCCTCTTTCTCCACACGCCTGGTAAGGTTCCCTTTCCTTCCCTTCCGGTTTTTGTTGGAAAAAACGTTTAGGTAGAGCCCAAGGTTTATCCCCGGGTTTCTTCCCTATTCTTCCATTTTCCTACTTTCCCAGTGATTCGCTCCCGCCGGTTTCTTTCCTCACCCCTTTTCCAACTTCCGTAAAATCCTTCGTTGCGGTGTAAAAGTGTTGTTTTTCGTCCTGACTCCCCTTTGCCTGCACCTTCGCCATTTGACTTTTCCCTTACCCCGGCACACAGGGTCCGGTCCAATGGCGATTGGGGTTCGTACCCACTCGTACTTTTCCTTATGCGTTTTCCTTTCCCGTTAATTCCACGTGTTCTTCAGCCGTGAAGAAATCCCCTCGTGTCTTTCTTTCACCCGTCCTTTGATTAACCACACCAGGCTTTCCCGGGAGTGACGTTCGACTATATACGCATACGTGTCTCGTTCTTCTCTCCCCCGACTCAGGTTGTGGGCCAGGGGTGTTTCCCTTTTCGTTTTTCCCCGTCCACGAAACAAAGCACTCAATGACTTTTTGCACGCCTCTTCGATTTCTGCCTGGGACCCAAACTCCCAGTGTTTTTCTTTCGTGATTTGTTGTTGACACGCGTGTGACGTCTCCGAGAGATGCCCCCTGCCTTGGCATCCGAGCAAAAAGTCGCTTTTCCCGGATTTACCATCCATCGCTCACTTCGGAGTGATTTTTTTTTTGCCAAACCCTGTGTTCCAATTTTAAGGGGGGGACATGTCCTTGTTGTTCTTTTTCAGTTTTTGGGCCGGCCACACGGACACAATCACGGAATTGCCCTCCCTGATCAGTTTTGTTAATGATTTTCCCCCTCTGGAGTTCTGTGTCTGTTTTAAGATATTTTTCATGTCCCGCGTCTAATCGTCTTGTCAGTTATCCACCGAGGACGAGATTCGTCTTATTGGGTTGATGGCCCGCCCCCCCCTGCGTCCCTTTCCACAATCCCTCTTGTTCCGATCTTGTGGGAATTGGCCTTTCTTTTTCCCCCCCCCCCCTGCCAAATGATTGCCAACCCCACCCCTTTTTCCCCCCGTTACTACCTTTTGGTCTCCTGCATAAGCGGGTCCGAAGTGTACTCTTTTTTTCACCGGGCAATCAGTCCGCGACCCGGTGCGTTACAATTTTTCCTTTGTGGCTTTCCCAACTCACTCTTCGTTTTTCCCCCTAGTTTTCTTTGCACTCCCGGGCACCTTTGGGGCCGCCGCATGACTCACTTCGTCCGTTTCCTTCGTGTGGGGTGGCTGAGCCCTTCGGGAAGGGGGGTAGAAGGCCCCCCGAAGCGGTTTGAAAGGTGGTGTGGAAGCTGGTGTCTCACTTTTGACCCCCGAAAATTTTTTGAGGGTCTGACCGTGCTTTTTGTTTCTCCTTTACCGCGTAAAGGTTTTTTGTTGGGCCACGTGGTCATGGGGGTTCTTTTTCTTTTTTGCTTGTGCTATCCCCACTTCCCATTTGGCTTGAACGCACCACCGCTCAGGCGGCGGTTTATACCAGGTTTTTTTTTCTGTTTGTTTCAAAACAGGGTTTTTGCCCCCTTATCCCGGGCCTGGCCCCCAAGTTTCCCCTTCCCTTCTTTTGCTTTATCGTTAACACTGTTTTTTGACCCCCCCCCAACTTTTGGTTTTATTCTTTTGTCCTTCAACCCAACCAGGACTCCTTTCCCCTTACACTTTTTTTCCCGTTTTTTTTGGACCCCGCGTGTTTTCGGGGCTTTCCGGGGGGGGGGTGGAACCCACCACCAAAATTCTTTAAAAACAGGTTGGGTCACCTTCTCTCTGGACCCCACAAGGTGTATTGGCGAACTTTTTTCCTTTCCCCTTTTTTGAGACATTTTTGAGTCCTTTTACATTTCAAGGTTCACGGAGGGTGGCTGGCCCCCCCTTTTCCGCCTTTTTTTCTTTCGTTCCCTTTTTTTTCCCCCAATCAATTTGACCCTTGAATGGTCTTGATGTTTTTTTCCTATTCCCCTCCTTTTTACAAACGCCTTCTTTTGTTTTAGTTAGTTGACATCGTTCCGCATATAGGCAGTTTCAACTGCCCCTGGAGTATTTTCTTCCTTTTTTCTTTTTTCCCATACTTCTATTTTTCTTCCACCAACCACACCTTCGTAGTGGTTTACTTCTTTTCACCCCTCGTTTTTTTTGTTTAGCTCTCCTTCACCAAATTGACTAGCCTCTTTTTGTGTTTCCTTCATAACTCCTTTCATAGATACTACCTTCCCTCTTTTTGGCTGGCCCTGCTCTTTACATGACAGACCTACCTTCGATTTTCCCTTTCTTGATCTTCCCCCTGCTCCTACCTCCCTTTCCCCCTTTGATTTTCAACGTAAGCATGTACCCACCCCTTCCCGTTGCACACCCTTGGCCTTACCCCGTGAACCCCTTTCTTTTTAACCTCTTTTCCCCTTTTTCTTTCAATTTCCCCTTTTAATCTTGGTCGACTTCTTGTATCATTATAGGGATAACTTATCCCTCTTTTTGTTTTTTCTCAAAGTTCAACTTTTAGTTTCAATGACATTCCGTATGTTTTTTTCTACACCCCTTTTAGCTTAACCTGCATGGGACCGTTGCCCTCTCAAGGTCCACCTCCAATTTGGCCTGCAAATTACTTTTTTTTTCCCTATATTTTACCAAACTCCTTTTTTTTCTCGAGAGGAACATTTGATCGGCCCTCCTCTTCTCTGTTTTTGTCGTTTTCCCCCATTTCCCTGGAAGTTGGGATAGCCCCCTCAACCCCTTCCAACATTGCCCTTTTTCACCTCCCCCCAAATTTTCCGGTGTCCCCTTCCTTTCTCACCCCCTTCCCAACTCGAACACTTCTGCGGGTTTCCACCCAGTGCAGTCTCTTCCCTTAAGTCGTAACTATGAGGTTTACACTTCCCCCCGCCCTTTTTCTTTTTGTAAACTGTGCTTTCGCCGTACTTTCTTTCCTTGACGATTCGTTTCCCTTTTGCAATCTGTTCCTTCGCAACAGTTTCTTCCACATCCTCCCCTTGGGTATTTTTCGCCCCTTGGCATTGGTCCCAATTGTCCCCTCCAATTCCCCCCTATTTGTGGAACGTATGGACTTTGTTTTCCAAGGACTTTTTGGTGCGGTACCTCCTACTTTTCTCTGTTTTTGCCTTTTTTTTATCAGGTAAGGCGTTCCCCCCTGATCTTCGTCCCACAGCACCAAGAAGGTTGTTCAATTCAATCACCCCTTTTTTTTTGTATTGGTTTTTTTTTTGTTTTGACCTAAAGTTTTTACCCCTTCTTTTGTCAGTAAGTAAACTCAAACTCTGAACGGCATGTTTGATTGTTGAACTTGGTCACCAGGGTCGGAACATTATATGGTTCTCTTGGTATTGTAAATTTAAAAACCGTTTTGCTTATGCGCCACGTTCGTGCCCTGCTATTTCCTTCCCCGATTAATTCAACGCCCCCACAGGTTCCCCCTTTCTTCGAACATGGCAAGTGCCTTTCCTTTTTTTGGCTCCCTTTACCTGCCATTATTGCCAGGCCCCCCGAAAAACCCCTTTTTGTTTCCCCCCTCTGCCTTCGGGTGGGATTGAGTTTTAGTGGTATCCTCATGGAAGACTTTATTCTTTATTAACAGTTTTTAATAGTTTTGGAACTGCTTCTCCTTCCCGGGTATTTCGGACTTTCCTCCCCCCTATTGCCAACTGCGTATTTTTACCCCCTAACAGGCCTTTGATTGTTTTCCTTTCTTAGTGAAGTCACTTTTTGCCTGAAACCTTTAGTATGGTTCTCTCCCAAAACCCCCCCGTAATTGCTTTTCTTCGTGTGAAACTTGGGCCCCCTGGGTTCGCACACCCTTAAAGTTTTCAGACCCTAAGGCTGATCGAGGCGGCGCTTCTCCCCCTCCCGTTTCTCACGGCCCCCCCTTCATTTTTACAGGTTCCCCTTCTCCTGTCCGTTTCGTGTAACGGATCCCCGAGGAACTGTTTCCAAGAAGTGTCTCCTTTTCCTGGACAGGTCCCCTTTGGCAGCCGCAAGGCTGTTCACCCTTACAGGTACTCGCAACCTCGTATCTTTTTTTCCATTTTACCCTTCGGACTGCGTGTCTATCGTTTTTCTCGGGGATCTTGTTCCCTTTCCCCCTTGTGTCGTCAGGGATGTTTTTTTCCTCATTCTTGTGCACTGGTTCGTTTTCAACTGATTGCTTATTGGTATTCCCCCCATTCTCCCAAACCCAGGTGAAGTGTTTCTGGCGCCTGTTCCGGTTTTTTTACAAAAACCCCACTTGTAGCTTCAGTAGATGTATGGTCCCTTTTTCGCGTCGTCCTTCATCTCACCCCTGGGCTTTGTCTTACAAGAACCGTTTCCCTTTGCGCGTGTGGGATCCACTCACCCCCTTTTACTTATTGTTTGAGACCGCCTTTTACGAGCATTTTTTCTATTCTGGCCCCACCGATCCTTTTTTTGTTGTGTGCCGCGCCAATGGTTGATTCCTTTTCGCCCTTTTTGACCTCCGCGCGTACAACCCCTAAACTTGGAGTTTAAGCTTTTTTTTTTCTAGTTGGTTTGTGCATTCCAGCACTGCTAGTTTTCCTCTTTCGGACAATCCTGGAAAAAAAATGGTCCCCCATTTTTGTTTCTTTTTTTCCCCCCTTTGTCTGTGCAAACCCCACTTGTGCGTTTCCTTGAAAATGTTGTGGCCCTTTCTCCACACTCCTTTGTGTGAACTTTTTCTTTCCCCCCACTACACTTTTTCCTTCATACAGTTTGGTATTTTCTTCGCCCCCCCCCTACGCCCCTTTTTGCCAGGGCTCGCCATTTTTTAATTGTTTTTGTTCCCCGTTTTTTATTCAACTGTTTGTAAGGTTTTTGGTGGACAACGCGTTGTTTCTCTTTCCCTTTCTCAAGCAGGCGCATTTTTTAACTGGGCCTTTCGTTTTGGGGGACAGAGATTTTCGCCACGCCGTGTGACATTTTTGCTGGTTTTCCCAATTAATCTACCGGTAAATGACACGCACCAGTACCATCGTAACTGCTTTGAACCAATTCTATGGTGCGTAATACCTTTACTGTTGAACTTTGGGGGGCCTTTCCCCCGACTTACGTTCCCAGGCTCTTTTTTTCAAGACCCCCCCTTCTAGTAAGCAGCCCACAATGCTTTTTTTCCCCCGATTTGGTCTGTTTCTTTTTTTTGACGCTTGATCTACCCTTTTTCTTTCCTTTTTGTTTTTTTTGGGGAGATCTGCCCCACCCCCCACAGACATCCCGGTGTACAAGAAAATTGTTTCCATTTTGAAGGCTTTTTAAGTGAAGACCTTGTTGTGGGTTGACAGATATTTTTCGTGTCACGCCTGCCTTTCACCCGTACCTCTGTAGTACGTACCTTTACCGCACTAGATTTTTTTTGCCCAGGGATAAAATTGCTGCTCCGCTTGTCGATTTTTCTTTTTTTTCCACAGATCCCCAGTCAAAGGTTCATTGGTTTGGTCGAGGTTCCACTTGGCCCACCCACTCGCTCCCATCCCCTCCCCCCGTGAGTGCGGCTGGGTCCCCCCCCCCCCCCCCAGTACCTCGGGGAATGCCCTTCTTCCTTGTCATAATTTGTGGAAATGTTCAAGACGTTCTTCCACACAACAACCAAAAACCACCCTGAAAAAAACTTGCACACTCTGTCACTCCCTCTTCTTCAGCAGCCCTCTGGATTCTTTGTGCAGTACACGGAATTCCTGAATTCTAGCGATGCAAATTTTTTTTTTTCCTTGCGCTAAGTTGGCACTTTGGGGAACCCTGCTCCAGGGAGGTCTTTTACTTCAAAAGTTTAAGAGTTTGTTAGAGTTTAACCTCGGTTCCCTTTTTTTCAGGAGGCTTCCGTTAGGTTCTCTTCCTTGTTGTCGGCCAGCACCCGTAGCCCGCAATTCTCCTTTCTTTGTGTACCTGGGCCCCGCGACTGGGATTTTTTTGTTTATCCACCACCCCGTACAGTTTCCCTGCGCTTCCCACCCTTTCCATTCGTTGGTTTTTTTTTTGACGTATCGACCCACGTCCAGCTCCCCCTTCCGCTCCCCATCCCCTTACATTTTCGCAAGTTCCTTTTCCCCCCCTTT
>Ga0179593_1456864_pt1 | contig 11339 bp, 7 predicted proteins | sample CZODoug2_1_08_16_FD_185931 | JGI IMG/M metagenome (GOLD analysis project Ga0179593, IMG submission 185931) | Vadose zone soil fungal communities from Angelo Coast Range Reserve, California, USA - CZODoug2_1_08_16fungal (PacBio error correction) | ecosystem: Environmental > Terrestrial > Soil >... | reverse complement strand
TGCTTGCTTGTCTCTTCCGTTATCTCCAACCCTTGAATCACACCCCCCATGCATGATGACCTTTTTTCCTTAGCTTGAGAAGATCGCATGACGGACAATTGCATCTCCGACCTGTACTCCCTAATGTAACTTTAAGTTCCACTCCCCCCCCTTATTCCGCGCCCGGATTTGTCTTCCCCCTTCTTTTTTTCAGCTCCATTGATCCCCGCTTTTGCCGGTGAGAAGCCTCGGCCCAGGCCTTCCCTCCTGTTGAATACTTAAGCTTTCACGCTCAGACGCCTACCCGATTTTTCCGAGTGAGTCCCACCCCCCCATTCCTGAGAACTGTAACGGCTCCTTCTTTTCTCCGGTGTTCACAAGGCTCTTTTCATTCCTGTTAAGGACGCTCCCCCCCGATCCGCCGCAAGTTCTATCCCAAAATCATGATATGACGTGACAAACCCCCCTGCACTTTTCTCCCACCAGCGTTCTTCATTTCTTTCCTTATTCCCTTTTCGCAGAGGGGATGAGTTTTTCCCCCCTTATTTTTGAATCCCAGATTCACCTCTAGGTTTTCTGGTTCTGCTCTCGCAGGAGATCGCTCAGTCTCCTTAGGACTCCCGACCATCATTATTCACTTTCCGTCCCCTTTCTTTTTTTTTTGATAGTTTTTTTTCCCCCGTTCCTCATTGCGGCTTTCAACCTTTCTGCCTTAGGAGAAATACCAGGCAATCTCGCACACCGTAAGAGAAGAGTTACCTCCCCCCCCTTTTTTTTCCCCCCCCAACCGGGCCTCCAGTTCCCCGGTGTGCTCGAAGACCCTGCCAAGTTTTTCTTGGTGGGCGTCATCCCGTATCCCCCCTCTTTTTGACAGTTCTTCCTCCCTCATTGCCCATTCTTGGAGCCCTCCCTCCCCTACCCCTTCCGTTCGAAAGTCACCCCAAATTCTCTGTAGATTCCTTTTCGGACCTTGGTTAGCCGTGCCCGCCTACCCCCCCATTTTGCGAGCTTCAGATCTGTGTAGGTCCCATCTCGTAGTATCACCACGATTTTTCTTTTTGTTTGAGCCTAGCCTCTTACATCGCGATGGTGAGTAAGATCAGTCTGCCTAAGCGAATACCTTTTTTCCACTCATTTCTTTTTATAAGGTTTCAGTCCCCGATTTCCCCTAAATCTTTAGCCTTTTCCATCTGTAAACTTCACGTCTTTCAATTAAACCCTCTTCCCCCTTATGACTTGTCACAAGCTTCCTCCCATTGGATATACAATCCAACTCTTTTTTTTTCCCGACCGCTTTAGGTCGATGGGACAATTGCCCCCCCTCCTTTCTTTCCCCTCTTTTTTGGAACATAAGGGATCCTGACAGTCGTTTTTTTATGAGTTTTCCGCCCTTTTTTCCCAAAAGGAGTGTCCGGCCTGTCTTCCTGCCGGCAGCCCTTGTCCCTACCCCCCCTTTCCCCGACGCAGCCTTAAGATTTCCTAATGCGTCCCCTCCCACGTCCAGGTATCCAAACCCCTCTGCATCGATGAGCCAGTGCCCCTCCCATTTTTCCTATCAGCATAATGAGTACTTTACCCACTCTTAATAGGATTTAGAGTCTTATTATTTTCTCGCAGTACTTCCCCTCTTTAAAACCCCATTATCCCCCTGGTTTTTTAGAAAAAAAATAGAACGGCTATCCCTCCCCTCCCCCCCTCAAATGTGGATTCACATGTGCCCTTTATACTTTAACCTGAGTGATAAACACAAACAATTTATTAAGGTTTCCCTTTCTTCAGTCCCCGATCCCACGAGTCAATCATTCTTTTGTCTTATTACGATACTTCTTGGAAATCTTTTTGTGATATTCCTTTCGACCACAGTGATCCATTATTGTGGATTTTCACGACCTTTCTTGCCTAGTTAGTTGTCCGCCCATTCTAGTTCGATACTCATGTCTTGCTGCTCCCGAATTTCCGCCTTTACTCTCCGTCTCCCCCGTCTAACGAAGCATTAATGGTTGGTTCCCGGCACCAGATTTTCCCCCTGATGCATCTCTTTTTCACTCGTTCGTGGAAGGACTTTTTTATCCGGAAACGAGGAATAAACCCCCCAGTAGAGTCTGCTTTCTTTAGTTTGTCCAAGTTAGACAAGTACGAAGATCTCCAACTCTCATCTCTCCTTTTAGGTTGGAGATGATGCTTAAACTCCCCCCCCCAAAGTGTAAGTTTACTCCCCTCTTGCGTATGTGAGCGTAGTGGTTGCACCGCCTCAGACCGCAAGATTCCTTTATTTAGCATCATAAGGAAAGCTAGTGCGGTTTTCCTCGAGGGTTTAGGCCCTTTAGGAGCTTCGCCGAAAGACGTTTTATCTTGCTGAAAGGTTTCCTCGTTTTTTTGAAATTGCCCCTTTTTTTACTATATCCCCTGGTCTTATGACATCGTGGTTTGATGTTCTTAGGTCTCTTGTGTGGCCTCCTCCTGCTCTTAAAAGACTAAACCTGCTCTCTTTTTTACCCGATCCCCTAAATTCAGCACCGAATTTTTAGGCTGTTATTCATAATAGCCCCTCCCCATAGGCCTCTTTTTCCTGAGAAAATGTGCTCGCATGTACCCTTTAGTGTAACGTAACCTGGATAGTTTCGGTCCGTACGTTGGTTGTTTTGTGCCCCCTTGAATCTCCTTAATCTCTGTTCCCTTTTTCTCATTGAATTTCACTTTTTCTTCCCCAAGTCTCCCCAATTTGCGTTCCTTGACCCCGGCCCTGGGGACTCCCTTAGGCGCCTGAGGATATATCTTGTTTCCCCCACGTCCTCATTCCGGAGTAATTAATACGGCTGACTTTCATTTTTTGACCCACCGACCTGAAAAAATCCATCCCCTGACAGGACGGCGTTGCTCTGCAACTTCCGGTCAACTTTGAAATCCCGACACCTCTGCCAGATAAACCGTTCCCCTTCAATCAGGCGGATGGATCAAATTTTCTGATCTCACGCTTTCTTTTTGAAGTTTTCCTCACAAACAGAACCCCTTTTTTTTTTCCAGCGTCCTGCGCCTCATTATTGCACCCACCGGTAGTAACGATTTAGATCCCTTGGCGGACGGACCGTGACCCCCATAATATATCATCCTTCTTTGAAACCCGGAGGACTGGTGAGAGTCTTACGGGACAAAAACTGCGGGGTAGGACCTTTTTTTCTTCGCGGGTCCTTCCTCGACCCCGCTTGGGAGTCCAGTTCCCACTTTGTTTTCGCTGTTTAAGGGATCTCCCCCTCCCCTTCCCCCTTTCTCTAAGAGACCCCTTTTTAAGCCCGGTAAAGGGATCCGCCATGGACTTTCCGCCACCGAGGCTACCACCTTTCTCTCGAAGCCCCCTTTGTTGCAAAGTCTTACAGGAGCGATCAGCCTAGATCTTTGGTGAACTTTTTCAGACCCCCCCCGGTCTGGATGGCAATCCCATAGGCGTGCTTTAGCACCATTTCCCCCTGGGGCCTTTCTCCACTTTTTTCGGAATACTTGCGACCCTTTCTTTCGGCCCGGCCTGATCCCCCTTCAATCCACGACAGTTCCTTCTTGTGGTCTTGAAAAAACTGCTTGGTGTTTCCCCCCCCTTTTCCCCCTCCGTTCACATCCCCACTAGGCCTTCCAGAACGTACGGTTTTAAAAGGACCAGAGGAAATCTGTTCCCCCCGGGGATTAGGGGTGCTCTCCCCGAACCCCCTCCCTGAGAATTAATTCTTCCCAAGGATAGTTGTCCCCCCTTTTTTTTTCCCCCAATGTGCTCTTCTTGATTGACCGGATGGTTTATAAGGTGATGTGCCTGCCCCCTATAGTCTCTTTTTTACCGGTCCTTTTCTTCGGTTTGCCTCCTCCGTTGAGTGATTCTTTTTACGCCTTTACATTGCACCCTCCTGAAATCAACCCGTTTCCCCCCTCCTAGGCATATTCACCGTTTTTCCCTTTTTGGCAGAAATGATTATTTTCTGGAGATCAGGTTAATTCCCTCCCCTTTCTGGTCTGTGTTTCGTGCACACAAAATATAATCCCCCCCTCTTAACGGTCCGTTTTTCCCACCTGGCTTAAAATCCTAGTATTTTTAAACGATTTTCACCCCCTCTGTATTCTTCAGGTCAGAATACTTAAGCTTTGAGTAAGGACCTTTTTTATCCCACTTTCATACACACAGTAGTACTCCCAAGTTTTCTAGCCCCCTTGCCATTTTTTTACCCCCCCTTTTTTTTTGTCTATGAGGGATATCCTCGATTTTGTACCCCCTAAGTCATCTTTATACTTATTCTTCCACTGCTCTCTGCGTCGGCCATTTAGTCGTGAAGATCTTTCCTTTCCTACCTTTCTTGGGCCTTCCTTCGTTCAGACAATTGGATGTTCCTCCCCTTACCCAGGCGGACCAGTTTCTTTTTTTTCCGATTCACGCTCCCCCGCGCAGATGAGGTCGGTCCTCGTGTTTTCACCTTCTGCATTTTCCCGTGTTTCTCTTCTTCCATCTATTACTTGATGTTCCCTTTCCCCCCCCCCTATATCCCCCAGATCTTTTTTCTCTCGTTTTGATTACTGAGGGCAATCAGCCTATTTGAAGCGCCCTAGGGGATTGGGTTTCGTACTTGCCCCTAGAGTCCCCTCCCCCCCCCGCTCCCATCGTCTGGATATTGAGTTGATTTTTTTTTTTCCTGGGCCCTACCTTGTTTCTGGCGGAAGTCCCTTTTACCGGTTAGTTGCGTTGTCACCCCTCGTTTCCCTCGTAAGGTGTCTTTTTGACCTTTAGGTGTTTTCCTTAGATTTCTCATTACTAGTCAAGACTTGGTTGTTTGCCTCTTAGCTCGCCGTCCAAATTACTGCCAGTGTTTCCTACTGGTTTGTCTTCCTGCCAACTTTTGGAGATTTTTTTTTTCCTTCCTTCTAATGCTTGAACCCCGCTAGAGTCTTGTCAACGTCCCACCCAACCACGATAAGGTACTGCGAACTCCCCATTCCAACACTTTTTCCTTTTTTGATTTAGTCTGTATATAGTCACCCCCCTGCTGCGATTCTGGTTGTGCGGATCCTTTCCCATAATAACGACTTTCCAAACTGCACCTCCTTGCCGCTACACCCTTTTTTTTTTAGTTGATGCATCATATTGTATCTCGCGCTTCTTTCCCCCTACTATGTAGAGCAACCCAATCATCCCCCTGGACTGGATCATTCATTTTTATCCCCCCGTGCTGGTCTCAGATCAAGGTCTTCCAATCTTACAAACTTTCGTTTTCTTTCGATTCCACCGTCCGGAACTTTTCAGAACGCCAATCCCGCCTTCCCCTGAACCTACCAAATTTTTGTTTTCTCAGTTTTCATCATGCACCCCCCAACCGCCTATGCACGTTGCAGACGCTCTTCGTCCGTCCTCTTCCACACAAAGAGAGAGGAAGGAGTTTTCCCGGTGTTGCTCGTTTTTGTAGCCCTGCCGTCACACCCCGCCGTTTACAGTCTACGGACTTCTCTTAGAGTGCATCCTCCACTTTGCCGAATCGGCATCGTTGCCCGATCCTCGGGCGGATGGTCTTCCTGATCTCTCCTCGAGAACAGTTCTCTTTTACTGTTCCCCCCCGGTCAAACCCTTCATTTATTTTCCCTTAATCCTCATCTTTTGATTGGATTAACCCCCTTCTGTAATGAAGAGCTTTCCACTAAGCCCTTTCCCCACCCAGTGCCTGCCCTTATCTGGCGCTTTCTTTTCTTAATTTCTAATCTATCCTCATTCCCCTAATGTTTATGACTCCCTTTTATCCAGGCCTCCGTTTTTGACAAGCTTCTAATAAGGCTGGTGTCGCAGCAGTGCCCTGGGTTTCTCGCACTTTGTTTCTTTGGTTGACTCCTTCCTTCTTCGCCCCATAATAGCATTTTCCCTATTTTTCTCTTGATTGGTATCATCGCGCCCCCCATCGGTTTTCCTTACCGATGCCGTTCGTCCGTCTCTCAAACATCTTTTCCGGGTTTGATTTTTGATCATTAATGATCGCCCTTTTTTTTTCTTGTTTTTTTCATTCCGTATCTCGCTTTCTCACCGCCGGCACCTGAGACGTCAATCTTTCACCTTTTCCATGATTCCGTATGTCACCCCCCCCTGTTTTAACAAAGTCTGTTCATACCCCATCATCGGTAGCTCTCCCTTGGTCCGCTAGATTATCCTCTCCCCTCGCTATTTCAAGCTGCTCCCCCTCTTTTGGGAACTATATGGATTGGGCAGTCAGGCCCTGATTGACCAATCGTTTTTGCTGAGTCTCTGGTAATGAAACTCAGGAAAAGTTGAAGGAGTCCGATTTTTTCCCTCGCGTTGCGACAGCTGCGATCTTTTAAACGACGATGAGCCCAGATCCTCGGTGGCAATCCTCCTTCCTCCAAATTCTTATTTTGGTACCGACTCTGTATTTTCGAACTTGCTTTACTCTTGAATCCCTCAGTTCCCGACCTAACCTTTTCTCCCCCCCTTGTTTTTCCGTCTTAACGTAGAGCTTTTCCTGGGGTTATGATCGTTGTTGAGAGCCATAACAATTTGCCTGTAGTCTTAGGTCCCGTCCCCCCCTTTTCGGACGTCTTTCCCCTCCGTCTGAAATAACAACCAATGGGTTTCCTAGATAAAATTTGTTCTTTGCTGTGACACCGCCTTTCAACAGTGTTTCCTCTGCCGTACTGGCCCTTTCCTACGTGTCTTTATTCTCTCGATTTTTAAATCTTTCCCCTTCACTCAAATGCATGTCTCAGCAAATGCTTAAGTGCCTTATGGTCTTCTTCGGCCGCGTCTGTAGATTTTTAGGCCAGAAACTAATCCCCCCCCCCGTCCGCTCCTTTCTTAACTGAAGGGTCCCCCCCTACGCTCCACTTCTTAATCAATTTAACCATTTTCCCCCTTTATCTCTTCAATTGTTTGTGAATTCACTTTTCTTTAGAGTTCTTCCCCTTTCTCGCCCCTTCGTGTTTTCATTGTCTCTATTACCGCGGAATTTCCTGTTCCCCCCCGCGTTGTCCCTTATTTTTCCACCCCGAGGAAAGAGGAGAAGTTACCCCTTTTCCGAGGCGGTTGTTCCAACTCTTACATTCGTCTGGCGTTCCGTTTAAGTCTTCCCGCTGTCCAAATGGCCTGTGGTTCTATTCTTTTTCATTCAGAAAGAGAGCTTTAGTTTTTCCACTTTTTTTTTTTTTCAACACTGAGACAAATCATTTATGATCGACCTACTCGGAACTTGATGTTGCTACCGCTGACCAATGAAATGATGTTTGCTTGTTATCTGCGTCCTTTTTTTACGTGGCCCAATGTTTCTCATCTCTAGTTGTGCTCCCTTTGGGGTTGGGAAAGTAACTCTTAAGGATTTGCTCCGCTAAGAATGGCTCACCCAAGTGTGTTTGAGTCTCCTTCGTTTTCCTTTTTTTCTCGCGTCGTATCCCACTCCTTTTGCTCCTGTTGCCTAAGTATACCCCAAACCCCCGCAAACCTCGTATTTTTTCACCTCTTAGAACTCAGGCTCCCTCTTACAGGCCGGCCCCCCCCTCCCATTGCCCCCTTTCGAGCGGCAACCCCTCCACGGCAAGTCCCTCCTCTCTGAGCTCCCCTTCCACGTTGATTTAGGTATATTTGGTCCCATTTGATCATAAGTCTATCTTTGGACTCACTCCTAGTGCATCCTCCTGCGTTGAGAAGGGCCTTTCCCCCGAACGTCCCCGTCCCTTTATATGGTAATCTTTAGTCCCCCCCATCCTCTTTCCATTTTACCGTCGTACCAGTTGACCCGAATCCCCAACAAAGAAGTGGAATTCCCTATGCGCGGCTTTACGAGCTACCCTCCTTTAACGGCTCGCCCGCACTGTCCTCCACAGAAGACTCTCCCCCCACTCTCCGATCAATCAGTTTTCGTCCCTTTTCCTAGACCTAGGCAGCCTTTTCTCTTAGTTGAACATTCCCTAGTTTGATACTCTCTCGGTTCCTATGTTGGGTTTAATTTTTTTTTTTATTTTTAATCCGTGAGCTCGATTCCCTTCTCGCTGCCGTCCCCCCTCCCCCATTTCCCCTAACTATCCCTTTCATACAAGGATAGTTAGGTTCCTGAGCCCCGTCCCCCTCTGTTCCATTCGTCCCTCAGAAGATGAGCAAGTAACAGGTAGTAGTCGCGCCTTACCCCGTTAAAACAAGTCCTTTTCCCCTCCCTCCGGTTTTTCCCTCAATTCGATGTCCCAGGTTCTTGAGATTTGCGCCGGGAGGGCGGCCAACTTCAGGCGCCGACACATTGCCGACTTTCTCTATACTCAGGAAAAGTCTCGCTTTCCCAAATCTACTCCACGTATAACTGCACTCGCCCCCCCCATCCCCACTGATACGCTTGTCTATCCTTTTAGAAAGGTTCTCTTCCCTTTTCCCTTATTGGACTATTCTCCCCCGGTCACGGATCTTGTCAGGCAGAGCGGTCGACACCTCGCTAGGGCTTTGAGTTTCCCTCTTTTCCCCCATCTCACCATTTCCTTTCGTTCCTCTAGGAGACTCCTATGTAACCTTTCCTCGGTATTTGTATTAACCAGTCTTCCTGACTGCCGCCCGAGGGGTCCTTTTCCGGGTGCGTTTTTTCTTTTCCACCAAATAGAGTAAAAATAGTGAGCTTTCCCACCGATACGCTCCTTATCACCCAAATCTAGCGGACGACACGGCGGATACGCTCTTTTTTTCCCCCCAATTTAAAAGTTATTAACATTCCCCTTTTTTAAAACGGGCCCTGCCCTAAGACTATGAGAGCGCAGATCCAAGTTTTGGCCTGAATTCCGTGCAGATACTTCCATAACCCCCCCCGTCAGACTTCCTTCACCCTGTCTATTTATGATTTCCAGCCGGCCGACAATTTCATTTCTTTTCCACCCCTACTTTTTATGTTTTTTATCCTTCATCAGTTCCTGAGGGTATCTATCCCTTCTTTTTGCTCAAAATATCGGAGAGTCAGTCGAAGTTCTTTTTCTGCTTCAGAAGGCCTTGGCCACACAGTTGAAAAAAAGGAGAAAATTCTCGTCCCCCCAGGCTACATCCTCACATTCAGAAGTTGGCTTAATGATACCGGGCACTTTCCCACGGGGCACGATTTTCTAACCGCGATTTCAACCCAAATTACTATAAGTTATTCTCCATTCTTAAGCCCCCTCCCTCCAGAGCCTCTATAACCCTTGAAGTGTCTCCCTTTTTTTGGAGCGGATAACCGCGCCCCGGTTTTTTCAAGCCAGCCGCCTTCCTTTCCCCAGCAGCAGTTGGAGTGAGAGGGACCCGATAGATTTCAGCAATTTTCATTTCGCCGCTTTTTTTTGTTTGTGCCCCTCCTATAAGACCCTTAAGCTCCTATTACGCAGACCACTATATTAGGGACTATTTGTTTGCTGTTCCGAGAACAGTCATACACGCCGTTGCTCGCAGAGCGCGTCCCCTTTTGCGTTTTGACGATGAAGTTCTTCCCCGACGCTTAGAAACCACAAGCTCCACTTTCTGCCCGGTTGGTTGAAGAGTCCGTTTAACTCGTTATACCTGCCGAATTTACACAGATTTCTCCCTAGGGTGTGGAGTCCAATGATCCCCTCCCCCCCACAGTTTGAAGTGTGCTTCACGTCTAGTAGTTCTTGTCGTTTGTGGTTGACAGTTCTCCGCATCGGCGTTAGTAGAAGGAATTGGTTTTCCCTTCCCCCCGGCCCGCATTTTTTCGATCCAACTGTTTCTCGTTTACCCCTCCGCGTCTCCACTGTGGATCCTGTCTTCTAGAAGTTTTTCCTCCTTTTCTTTGACGTGGAACTGGATTCTACCTGCGGGAAACTTCAATATGTATCAGCTAACGACGCTTACCTTCCCCTTTAAATCTTTTTGTTCCTTCGAGATCTTGCTTCCATCATTCTCACATCGGCATCCCCCCTCCCCCGTGGGGTATCCTCTAGCTCTTCCCGCCTGACCCCTGCGGGGAGTGGCCTTACCATGGGCTGCTTTTTCTTTTTCCTTTCTATTTGGTTTTTACCTTCCGATAAGCGACAGATCCCCTCTTCTCTGATAAGTCGTATGTCTTAAGATCACCACCACCCAACAGCCTCTGGAACCCCTTAATATGCCCCCGGGGGTGCTGCTCCTGTCCCTCCCCGGAGACTCATCAAGATGCCCCTACCCCCCCCTTATTTCCCGGTCCCTTTTCTGGCCCCTCCCTCCCCCATCCCTCTTCCCGGGGCACTCTTGTGGTGAGCAACCAATTTTTTTCTCCCGGTCACTTTTTCCTCAGACAACACGTAGTCCCCCCCTTTCCACCAGCCGCAATATTCGGCGCCTTTATCAAGTTGATCGCCTTACCGTCTTGTTCGGGGGGTACGTTTTCCTCCCCAAGCCCTCAGGTGGCTCCGTTAATCCTCTGCGACTCTTAGCGCCTCTTGAGGTTTTTATATGGTGGGTAGCCACTTGGAGCTTATTTCCCGGAAAACATTCTCCTCATCTGCATCTCGAAAACGGTTTTCCGTCGGAAGGAGGCCGAGGGAAGCATACCCCAACTTTTCTAAGGCCTGAGACATATTGTCAAAATTTTGAGATCCCTTGTACTTCGGGCCCCCTCCCCCAAGGAAAGATTTTTTTCCCTCGATACAGTTTTTTGGGTGCCTGGTCACCATCCTTTTTTTTTTTCTGACCCTTATGGATCACTGCCAAGGAGAGAGCGAGAGTCCCCCCCCCCCTTAGTGAGACCATTTCGTGACCGTTTTCCTGGTCTGTGTGTTTTGTGCTTGTACCCTTCATGTTCGCTTTGTCACTCTCCAACTCTTTTTCCGAAGTTGGGCAAAGGGGCCTTTCCACTGGCGTGCCCTGGCCGTTTCTGGCGTGGCTTGATATACCGTGCCATTCGGTTTACGACCCCCCGTATTCGATCTTCTGACGCATTTTCCAACACCCAGGCGGGTGGGGGGGGGTTTTCCATGACCATCTTTTAAAACATCTCACCCCACCTTTTTAGTACCCTCCTCCCCCCCCCTTTCAAAACCTGACCCTTTTGCCATCGCTTCGAGGGGGTGTGCCTACCGCCCCCCCTCCCTCTGTTCATCTGGATGATCCCCCCCCCGGATCGGACGGCAATTTCACTCTATCGCTTGAACTTTATTTCCCTTGTTCACCATCTGTTAAGGTCCCTTGAATTAAGTAGCTTTTTTTCGTCGTAGGACTAGAGTATACTTGACTTATGCAATTCGTAGGCGTAATCTCGCCCATTTCTCTTTTCCTGGGTGTTTTTTCTCTCCTCAGAACCAAGATCCACTACAACACACCCCCACCGTCCACACCACCAGCGACACCGCACAGCCCCCACTATCACTTTCCGCTCAGACCCCCCCGCACCCCCCCC
>Ga0179593_1440669_pt1 | contig 11339 bp, 13 predicted proteins | sample CZODoug2_1_08_16_FD_185931 | JGI IMG/M metagenome (GOLD analysis project Ga0179593, IMG submission 185931) | Vadose zone soil fungal communities from Angelo Coast Range Reserve, California, USA - CZODoug2_1_08_16fungal (PacBio error correction) | ecosystem: Environmental > Terrestrial > Soil >... | reverse complement strand
TTTCCACCCCACCCCTCCCCACCCACCCCCCCTCAACCCCAAAGCTTGGTTACCTTCTGCAAGGCCCCGCCATCCTTGTTTGAACCCACAAAACCCTTTTTTTCCCCGCCTCCTCTTTCGAATGTCCATCTCTGCTTCCCGGATCGCCAGTTTGCCCGTCCCCCCCCAAGAGCGGATGGTTTTTGACTTTTGACGCATTGGACCCTTCTTTTCAACTCCCCCTTCATCCAACTTTCTTTATTCCATCCTATTAACAAGGCTCCTTTTGCTGGTGACTTTTCCGTTTTACTCCCCCCAACCAGCCCCCTTCTTTTTTTTGGTTGAGCCTGTTCTCTCAGCGCAACCCCCATACCTGTCTGTTTCATTACTTGGCAACGCTTCGGCTACCCACACAAATCGTTGCAGACCCCAGTCTGAGAAGTCACCTCCTTCTTGGTAGTTAATCGATTTTCCTTTCTTCACCCAATCCTCCACTCCTTTTATAGGATATACCTACGCCAGCAAAGTGAATTACGGGCCGTTTCCGAGTTTTCTCGCTTGACCACGTGTTTTCCCAACATAGTACCTTGACTAAAAGGGACTCTTTCCTTTGCCTTTCCTAGTGGTGGGTGGTGGATTCCCCCGTGACTATAGTATTAAGTTTTTACCCCAGTTCTTCTGCCCAACGGCGGCGGAATGTTCTGCTTTTGGTAGATTTTACGTCCGGACAGTTAGTCATCACTTGGTTTTCCATCAGCCCTCGATTTTTATGGTAAAAGGGCTGGCTCAGAAATCCTTGGCCTTTGATCTCCTTCTACCCCCTGTCCCCGAGGAAATGCGGGTCTCTACCTGCTCTTTCCCCGGATGTTTCTTTCCAAGCGTCGTCCTTCAAACTTTCTCGCTCTTAACGCCCGTTCTGAGGACTTTTCAACCCCCCTGTTGACACTTTTCTGTGTTCTTTTTTAATGAGGCCCGCATTAGTTCTACCACACCCCCCCCCCCATTCATTTGTTTGAGATTTCGATTTTTAGGACATTGGAGGGGAAACAGAGGTCCCCTTTCTGTTGTTCGAGCGGAAGTTTTCCCACTCGTTCTTGCGTTGGTCTTTTTTTTTGTATTCCGTGAAGTAATGTGCGGATTCCACAAGTTGCGTTCCGTTCCCCATGGCAACGGACTCAGATCGATCGGACAAATTCTATCCAGTTCAGTCCGATGAATGTGTTAATTTTTTCAGAGTTGCGCAGAGGACGCCGTCCACCCGGCGATCGAAGAAATTAAATCGTTCACCTTCAACAGCGCAGTTGTCCATTCCCGCCCCCTCTGAACAATGAGCATCCCTTCAGCCCCCCTCATCTTTCTCCTGCCCCTTTTTGGCGTTATTCGTGTTCCCTTTTGATATACTTCATCCTCCTCTTGTTGTTCTATCCCCCCCTTTGACCCTCAGAACCTTTACTCAACGACAGACACAAGACAAGGTGCAGTCTTCACTCTTTTACTGGCCTTGGAGCGAACTTTTTTTCTATGGGCGAAGACTTTTGGAACACTGCCGCTTATGAATAGTCTTGTTATTTTTATCCCCCCTAGGGTGGCGGATTCCTCTTTTCCCGTACAACCTCTCACAGACTGGTCTTCAATCGCTCGGTCGAGCATTTTCCCTCCTTATATGAGATTCCTCGTGGACGCCATTTTATCCCCCCTTGATACTTCCTGGAAGGGACAACACCCCCTTCTTCCCCCTTGAACTCAACTCTACGCCCTCCCCCTAGATAAATGCTCGCTCCCTTCTTTGGCGGCTCCCTTTTGTTGCCCACCTTCAGTCCCCCCCTGCCATCGTTTCTCATAATTTGGGGTCCACCTAAGATGCGGTCCTCATTACCACCCCCCAAGGTCTCCAATCCCCTGTTGAATTTACCCCCTTTTGACATTCTTAAGCCATGTTGAATATCCTTTACTCTCTTCCCCGAGCCATTTCTTTAATGAAGTCTTCTTCACCTCTGGAACTAGCATCTCCCCCCCCGGACCCCCCCCGCCGACCACTTCCACGTTCGGTATGGCAATAAGATATGCGACACTATTCCCCCCCATGATGAATTTGGTAACCCCCCGTGTGACGACTCCCCCTCCCCCCTAATAGGAGCCGCCGTTGTCTACTACCGCCCACCGCTATCATCACTATCACTTTTAATCCACAACCCACACTAAGCCGCTTCATTACCCCCTTCACCTCACTTTTTCCCCACTTCAAATTTTTCCTCCCCCCCAAACGTTTTTAGCCTTCCCACTCATCCGCCTACATTCCCTTTCTCGGGTAGTCCCGGAGTCATGATTCTGGGTGCCTGTAGGTGTAGTGTCATCTCGAGTACTACCCTATACTTGGTCTTCCAGAGATAGTGGGACCCTCGTGCGTTGCCATCGCTAATACCTTTCTAGCCATCCTTTGAGTAGGTTGGCGTTCTTTGCTGAGCCCTTCGGCCCAACCCACCTTTGCTGTCCTTAATCTTTTTCAACCCCGCAACCGTCCGTCCCTTGTCCCTACTCTTCCTCACCCCCCCTAACCGTGGTAGACCTCTGGCTTTGGACATCTCTTCCGACCCTTTTCCGCCCATTTTTCTGATACCTGCGAGAAGCTCTTTTAGTGCAAGTCGGTCCTTCGGTGCGTCTTCTCCACGGGTTACCCCACTCCTGGTTGCCTCCCCCTGACTGAGTAACCAACGCTTGAATTTGTTCCTCTTCAATCAGAATAAGTTGTGCCGAGAGAGCGATTTTCCACCAGCCCCCCCCAACCCCCACCCCCCCTTTTTTTTTTCCTATAGAAAGGCCGCCAGATTTTCTCCCCCCGTTTTTTCCACCAAGCCTCAGAAGGGCCAGCCCTTTAAATTTCTTGCTTACCGAGGGGATCAGAATTTTTTTCTCCTCCGGGATTGCTTGGACTTGTGGTTACGCTTCTTCTCAACCCCGCCTCCATCCCATGTCGGTTTGGTACCCCTCGTCAACAGGGCACTCACCGTTTTTTGCTTGTTGAAGGTGAGTCGCTTCCTAGTTGGTTTGCCTTCCTTTTTCTACTCTCTAAACGCAAACCTTTTTATACCTTAACATTCCTTTCTGGACGTTATGTATTCCTCCTCCTTTTTTGTTCCCACGAAGCTCCCACGTTGGACCAAAGAGTTTCCTACACGATTCTCTGGTCTTTCCTAGATTTGGTCACTACACCTACTATCACCCAAGAATCATTACCTTTTCGTCTTCCAGAAATGTTTGACCGGATTTTAGTTTGCAGTTTCGACACCCCTTTTTGGCTTCAACCACCAATATTTAATATGGATTTGACACGGGAAAGGGTTCCGGGGGAATTCATACTCGTGGTGGTGGCACTGCCAATGCCATATCTGATTCCTCGGGCAGTTGTCACTGTAAGTTTATGAAACTGCTCTCTGATGTCTTATTTGTCGTTTTGACCGTCCGAAGACGTTTTTTTTCCTCCCTTCCACGTTTTCCCGGTAACCATTTCGACCCCGCCAGATTCCCAATAAACTTTGACACCCCAGTGGTAAGTGTGGGCTCTCTTCCGGATACTATCGGCAATTTTTTGCTGTCCCTACATGCCGTTCCCGGATGGTTCCAATAACGTTACTTTAAGAATTTCTCTTCCCGCCCCAATGAAGCCATTCCCACTTCTTTTCACCTGTCTGGGCTTCAACTTGTCCAATCACGTTCCCCCTAAACCCAGGCGGATGTGTATCTTGGAATGGTCCGCCTTTTTGCCCACCCAAACTTAGGAAGTTTTTGTTGAGATTAGATTTTAACTTTCTCCTCCCCCTCTCGACTCGAATTTAACGCTCTCGTTCGCTTCATTTTCTGCTTTTTTCTGTTAGATTTGTTTGGTTTTTTCCCCTTAAGGAATCCGGAGATTCCCCCGATAGTTTCTCGTCCCTCTTCTACCGAGCAGAACCCTGCTCGCGCTCCCTTCTCCTAAGCTCATCGTCATGTTGAGTTTGCCCTCTACTCCGCCACCGCGGCAATCGACTAAATAGGCAAGGATTCCTGATGTTTCAACAGCCCTGTTGATCGCCCCCTTTTTGCACCTGATGATGTGGATGTCCCTTCCTTGTCTGTTTGTTCTGGGAGTCACTTTTCATCATTCTCACCCCTTTGTTTTTGTCTCTTGATCACCACCCTTTTTACTCCCGCCCCCCCCGCCCCTTTCACACCAATCCCTATGTGAATGTCTAACTATTCGGTTATGGAGACCTGTTTTCATTTTCTCTCTACATTTTAACTGCGCTTTCTTTGACTCTGCATCTTGATTTACAGCGGTGGAGGATTAATATTGCCAAAATTCCCCCAGAAAGTAATTTCTATCCGTATTTACGAGGCGTTTTCCTGCGCTCTGTGTTTCGGTTCAACCTTTTTTTCTCCGACCCTGTGCTGAGTGACCGCCCTGGATTGTTACCACCCCCGGCGAACACCACGCAATCAACGCGCAGTTTCCCCTTCCGCTTGCCGTCTGCGAAGCGATTCCTCTAGTCTCTTTGTCTTCTTCCCCCCCTTTGTTTGCCCTAAACATCTAAGCCCACCCAAAGGATTCCTTTGGTTGGTTCCAGAATAACCGGATGATTTTCATCCCCACATTTCCTTACGTTGGTTCGTTTTGTGCTTTCCCTTTTTTAACATCCATAAGCACTATTTCTCCTTGACCTTTCTTCTTTCCCCGAATGCGTGTCGTATTGCCCCCATCCTTTTTTACGAATTTCTTTCCCTTAGTCGTTTACTCCCTAAAACAACTTTTCCCTTATGCCAAAGAAGCTTAGCCCTTTTTGGTACTGATCTCTTGTCCTTTGTGTTCCCACGTTTTGCGAATGATGTATTTCCTTTCACACGCAATCCTCGTTTAGAGTTGCCTCCCGTTTTGAAAACCCTGTCAGCTAATCAACATTTCTTGGGCCTCCAACCACCCACACTAATAATGCCCCCTCTGATCATCCCCGTCTTTCCACACCTTCCACCAATCTTGACCTCCAACTTGGCAGTGTCCATCAAGGTTCGCCTTTTTAAAGTTGAGGGATTAGGGTTACTTAGCCGGATTTAGACTTTGTCCCCCCCCCCCCCAAACCCCCCCCCCCCCCCCCCCCCCCCCCCCTCTTCTGTAGTTTTGTTTAGCTCCAGTCAACCCCCCCCCTAAGCGTTTTTCTCGCTTGTAACCGAGTTACTTTTATCTTCGTTGTATCTCGGCTCACTGAGTCCAGCGTTTCATTTTTCCCTGTTTGCGTTTTCTCCGTTTTTTTTTGACCACTTCAACACCAACGTAGGGGGGATGGTTTTCTTACTCCGTCCACACAGCAAACAACCCTGCATTCATAGTTTCCCCCCCGAAACTTTTTTTGTAACTGGTTTCCCGCCCAGCGCTTTTTTTCACCCGTGGCCGACATCCTCTTTTAGGAATACATTTATTTACTCCCTACTTTACTAGATTGACATTCGGGCCCTTCTGTGTCAGCACCCGGTGTTCACCCCTGGATGCTCTTGAGACATACCCATTTTTTTCCAATCTTCTTTTTTCTCATCCTTTTCCGGTGGTGTGGCTTCATTTTCCCCCGGCCTCCACGCCACCCACTCGCCCCTCCATTGTTCAACCCCTTTGGCCCCCGCTTCCCGAATTAAATCCACGATGATACGTCTTTCATCCTTTTCGCTATCAGCCTGCGGCTGGCACTTTTTTGGAGCATCCCGCCCTCTTAATTCAATCTTTGTTCGGTAGCCTATGCTTGCACCCGCCCCCACGTTTTTGCTTTATTGGGCAGGGATTTCCCCCCCCCCTCTTTCTTTTTTTCGGTATTTCTTTACCCATGCCCCAAAAAGTACACCCAGAAAGTCTTTGAACAGGTATTCCGCACTTTTTCCCCCAACTAACCCTTATTTTTCACTCGTTTTTACCACAGTCGTATCCCCTTCTTTGGTTTAGTAGCGTCCACTACACCCTCCCTCGCAAGCCCGACTCCTTTCCTCCTTGCTACTCACTATCGCCGCCAATTTCCTGGACCTGAGTTTCAGCGACCCCAGTTTTGGATTAACCCTGCCCATTGCCTTTTTTCCATTTTGACTTCCTTGGGCATTCATAGGGGCATTAGTTTTTTTTGTTTTGCAGTCAAATTGATTCTTTATGGCCTTTTGTTTCCTGGTTTCCTTTTATGTCCCAACTGCCGGTTCCGCCTTCTTTTTTTGGTTTTGTTTTTTTGGCCTTCCTGCTCTTAGGTCAAACTTTTTTTCAGCAGTTCCTCATTCAACCTTGCTCGTTTTCCTTGCCCTAACTTTGTACACCAGTTTTTCCGTTTCTTTCTACCTCGATAGGTACGATCGGAAAATAGGGGGCATGAACTCCCCTTTCTATTGATATGGTTCCCCCCATACCTCCCTCCAAGAATTCACCTGAGACTTCCCAGGCAATGGGCGAGGCTTCACTTTTTCATCACGTCCCCTGGGGTCCACCACCCCTTCAGTCTTTGACTGTGGGAATGAATCAGAATGTTATTGCCCACAACACTTATGAGGACATGGCAGTTTTGTTTTTGATCATTTCCCTTGGTGATCGAAAACGTAGTCTTCAGATCCTTTTTCCCTTTGGTGCGCCTGTGTCATTTTTTTTCATCGTTTCCTTTGCCGTCTCCCGTTTTTTTGGTGTTTACCTTTCAATTGCCTATAGTTCCCTGTTCTCCCCCTTTCGTGCTTCTCAAACGGATTCTCACCTCGCCCCCATGCTCTGCGTCCGTACATGCCTGATCGCCCTTTGTCTCCATCGGAAGCAGCCCCCCACGCTGTTCATAGACCCAAATCCCCTGGCAAGGCCCCTATTAACCAAAATTCTCGCCCACTCTTTCAAAATTCGCCAGGAAGCCCGATGTCTCTTATTCTCCCATTTGTTTTTGGTGCGTGTATTCGGCGTGTAATTGGATCTCTCTCTGTTAATCCCCTCTTTTTTTTTTTTGATACCCCAATTGACCAGCCTCTCCAGCCCCCTCCCGAATTGCGTTCTCCCCCCTTCCCTCTGGGTTTTCCTGTTGAGCATGTTCGATAGAATTCCCTTTATTCTTGACAATCATTTCTAGTAGACGATTCCCGCGGAGGCTGTCTTCCCTTCCCCCTAACCCTCCCGAGTTATAGATCCCGCACGCGTCGTTCCGATGGTTTCTCCCCCCCGATATTTCCGCCCGTCTCTTTACGAGACAAGGCCCTGTGTAATCCCATCTTACCCTGGAGCCCCCCCCCCCTTAAAAAAGACGACCCTTCATACTTCCGCTCCCTCTCCGACGCTCGGATTTCGACTGTGTTCCCCAAGTTGAGCCCCTACCATCGTCCAACCCCCCCTTCCCTTTTTTGGTTGGGCCGCCCTCTAAGGCGGCCTGCACCCACATGTCTACACAGCCGTCGGTTGCCCAAATTTTGATTCTGAACACTTTGACACGCCCCCCCTCCCCGCAGCGCCTTTATTCTCGCCCATTTTGGAAGAACTTGTTCCTTTCTGTGAACCCCATCCTGGGCACTTAATTCTCTGACTTCATTCCTCCCGTACCTTTCCTGCGGACGTCTCTTCCCCTTGGTGTCACCGTTATTGTAAAGACTATCTTTTTTCGAGATGGCCAGTGCTTCTCTTTCCTTGCTTTGAACAACCCGTGTTCCCCCCCTTCTTTGACTGACAAACTCCAACATCCTTCATCGGCGCCCCCCCGGTTCCCCCCCACCGTTCCACCACCGAAAGCCTCATTGATCCCATTTTTCCATTGGATGAACCACCCCCACAACTATCCCTGACCACCCTGACCCGCTTCCCTTTCCCCAAATAATTCAAATCTTTCCCTCCCCCCCCACCCTTTTCTCCGGTCACCTACGTGAAGTTTTCAGTAATCACCTGAGGTAATAGGGTACGTATTCATTGGCTTTCGGCTTTGCGCGTCTTGTAGTTACCCGAGCCCCCCCCTAGACTTTTTCTAGTCTGTGCATTGTTATAGTTGTCAAGTCCAAGAGGAATCCTTTTAGAATTTGGCTAGTTTACTTTGTTTGATCCGTGCTGATGCCCCCCCTGTCTGCACACCAAACTCTGGTGTTTATGCTTGATCCCCTCCCCTCAAAGCAAAACTTTGTCTTGCACTTGTGAATAATCAATACCCCCGCCCCCTTTATCCATCTTAGTGAAGGACCCTTTTCCATGCGTCCCCCGTGTTCATTTTTTTTTGATAGATTTCCAATTTGTCTCCCTCTGGGTCTAGATTTGATTAATTCAGCTTCCCGGTATTGCTGGTAGAGACTGTCCCCCCAAGGACTGGCGAGCGCTTCCCAACCGTTCATTATTCCTCTCCTTTTGTTTTCCCCCCTTCCTCCTCCTTTGTTTTTGCGATCTCCTCTTTTTCCACCAAACCCCCACCACATTTCTCCAAAAACCCCCCCAACCACATCATCCACCCAACCCACCCACAGCCTTTTTTTTAACTCTGACAGGCCCCCAGACCTTCTGGATGGAACCCAAGAGCCATCCTCCTGACTGGCGACCTGGAAAATCTGTGGTTTCCCTCCTTTTCGTATCAAGCCAACTATGGTTTTTTCTGTCACCTTTTATCCCTGTCCACTCTCGCCAAGATTTATCACTATGTTACGAGGGATCCTTCTTCAAAGGGCCACGCACCGTTTTTGCTTTTTGGCCGTTTACGACCAACCATTTTGACCACCTATTTGGTTTGTCATTTTAGCCCGGCCCCGCCTACCTCCCCAGTCATCGGGGTTCGTTTTGACCCCCCCCTCTATTGGTCACGGCTTCCTATCCCTCTTTTTCCCTTGACCAAAGAGAACGCGTATATTGTCTTTCCCCACCCCCCCCCTCCTGCATCCAAGAATCATGAATCGGATACTACCCCTCTTTCCCTAATGTAATTACGGACTCCTGCGTTGCGCCCTCCTGACCCCTGTTTTTTTGGCTAAAAAGTTGTCACTTTTTTTGACAATTTCCTAGACTTGGGAATGCAGCGGGACTTTACTAGTTTTGGTTGTTGGCAGGCCCCAACCATGTATCCTTTCCTCGTTCCTTTCACGTAAGTTATTCCACCGGCTAGATGATTCTGTTTGGGCGCTTGTTGCTTCGGGGAGTCGGCAGCAGGTTTTCCCCCTTCCCAGTTTCTTATCATGACCCAGTTGCTGCAAAGATATTCTTGTCCCCCTCGGGACCCCAGTTTTTCCTTGTTTGTCCTGATCACTTATCGGAAATGCGGGTCCCTACCTCGGCCCAGGTATGTTCAATACCGACCTCTTCGTTTCCACTGAATTTCTCTGGACAGTCGACCCCTTTTTCCCCAATCCTGTTCTGAGGCTCCAACTTTTCATACCACCCTTTTCCCACCCGCTGTTTGTCTCCCTGTTGCCGAATGCCTATCAGTATGTCGCCCCAAACAAATATGAAGATGCCCCCCTTTTTTTTCCCTTAATCTTTTTAGTGCGCAAAATGGTTTCTTTAATTTTCTCTTCGAAATTAAGCGCGTGCCGCCGTTCCCGAGTCCTTTTCTTCCCCTCTTTTTGCTTTCTCCCCCGGTTGGAAAGTAGTCTTTGGGAGGCTACCAGGTAGTTGTTCGTCACTCCACGTATATGATCGCGCGTGACCATGCTTTCCCGCTTTCCTCCCTTTTATCGTTCTGGAGAGTTTGCGAAGCGTCACCCAGACAAGCTTGGCCTCTGCATGCACCTTTACATTTCCAGGACTGCTCCCCGCAAAGCCCGATCGCCCATCTGAAACCCTTTCTTCCAGGAAGCACCATAGTTTCCTTGTCTTCGCCCCTTCCCACATTTCTGGTTCTGTTGGTTTCGTCTTTTTCCCCTTTGCTCTCCCTTTTCCCCCTCAGTTGTATGTTTGGGCCGAGCGCCTGAACACATCCGCCTCCCCACTGACCGCCCATTGACCTGCCTTTTAACGATTTTCCTCGGGGGGGTCTTTTTTGAGATGTTTAGATTTTCCTCTCCCTTTTTGAATGCTCTGTTCGATGTTTGAGCTTCAGCTTTGTGGCGGCTCATCTTGGGACCCCCCCCAATCACATCAGTTTAAGACCCTGCTCATCGCCTCCGTCTCTTTCTACCCCTGTAAAGATCGAATTCCGTTTCCTCGTGTCAAGCCACTCAGTTCTCAGCCACGATGCTCAGTTTAATTGAAAAAACCCCCCACCCCGGACCAAAACTCCCCGACTCTGTACTGAACTCCTATCGAGATAAGCCCCCTATCGTAGATGTTTTCTCTCCCCCCCCCCTTGGCGCTCACCTCGCAGTGACCCCACCACACAGTCTCATAATTTTTTGTGGGCGCACCCCGTAGCTGCTAGCATCACCCCCCCCGTTACACAGATTCCGTGGTCCCATGCAGTGATTGAACACGTTCCCTGATCAGACGGAATGTAGCCTTTACCTTTGAGTTCACAGTTTGCATTTTGCCACTACTCTTCTTTATTGTTTTGAACCACCGGGAAGATTATTAGGCCCGTCGTGATCGTACGAGCCCCTTTCCCTCCCCCATAAATTCCCCCCCCTGGTGTCCCCGTTCTCTGGCAAGAGATCTGTAGTTTCCCATTTTCCGTGAACGAGGGGACCACCACCCCCCCCCCCTAAACCCCTGTCTGCCACCTTTTTAGGCACACGACACATTTCCCCTTCCTCGGGGTTGGCGCATTGCTAACGACGTCCCACCCTGCACTCTAATCCCCCAATAGCACTGGCAACTCTTTCCCCCCACCCCCACCACAATTCTCCCCCTTCCTCTATCCCCCACCACCTGACCCGTCTTTACCAAGGCAAGTCAAATATGTTTTGCGCCCCACCCCACACGTGGTCGCGATAGCCCTCCCCTTTCCGCACTTAATTTCAAATTGATGGTGATATTGAGCTCAGTCTAATGATTGGGTTTCTGCTCCGTGGTTCCTAATCTCACTCAGAGTCATTTTTACTTTTTGCCCAGAGTTAAGTTTCCAAGCTTCTTGCACTTGCCGTATAAATGCGTTCCCCATTTAGATTTATGGTATCTCTGGTTTGTTGATCAGGGAGGCGCAGCCCCGGCAACCCACACCCCCGACTGTTGGTCTGTTTTAATTAATCAGGCCCCTCCCCAGCACCACCTTTGCCTTGTTGCCTAACTTAGTTCCCACCTCCCTAGTGTTGTAAATATGGCGGCCCCCAGAAGCGTTCACTTCTTCCCCACAAAGTGGCCGCTCTTTTTTTTCGGCCCACAACCTTCTGATCTACTTCACTCCAGGCGGATTCATGGGCTTCTTTTTTCTGGCTGAGCCCTGGGTTTCACCCTCCAGGTTAATGGCGGGTCGAGAGATACACCGCTTTGGAACTTT
>Ga0179593_1435598_pt1 | contig 11339 bp, 8 predicted proteins | sample CZODoug2_1_08_16_FD_185931 | JGI IMG/M metagenome (GOLD analysis project Ga0179593, IMG submission 185931) | Vadose zone soil fungal communities from Angelo Coast Range Reserve, California, USA - CZODoug2_1_08_16fungal (PacBio error correction) | ecosystem: Environmental > Terrestrial > Soil >... | reverse complement strand
TCAACCCGTCTTCGGTGCTTTCGTTTTTGACTTACCTATTTCCATGCAGTGGAAATACTTCCAGTCCCATTCCCACCCCACTCCGTAACGGGGCATTCCGATTCCAAGATGCATCCCCCCTGCTTGTCCCCTCCCCCGACCTCTTGCTTTGTCCGCCGCTAGCAGTTCCTTAAGCTTCTGGCGAAGCAAAGGCGATCCCCTCGAGGCTTTCCGAAAATGATCACCCGTACTGGGTATCTTACGTCACAACTTTGTTAGAGGTCAAAGGGCGCTATTGCTTTCAGTATTCGGACGATTGTTCTGACGGCTGTTCCGCGCCCCTCTTGTAGATTGAACCAAAAATGAGTTGATTGACTTTTTAAGGATTTTTTAATTGGCGAGGTTTGCGAGTTTGCCTCTCGAATTTTTTTGTCGTCCCTCTTATCCTTTCTTTGTTTGCCTTGGAAGAGCAGTTCGTCTTTCGAATAGGAGAGTGAGCCCGACGTACTATTGGAAGGTATTCTTTCCTCCCTTCTTTTTCTCTTTGTTTGTTCTTTTTTTCCCCGGAATATAAATTTTTTAGTTTCCGGGTGAAATAGTTATTGCAGTTTACCCGGATCATGTTTGAGTTTTCCCGTCGTTGGCTTTGTGGGTCTACTATTTTTTCCCTGGCTTCTGAACCTATGGGATACGCTAGGCGCGGTCCTTTTTTCCCCCGTTGGGGTACTCTTCTCCATGAATTCCCTAAGTTCTCTTTTAGGCTCGGGTTGTCAACTAAAAGGTCCGCCATCCATTTTTTCTCCCGCTTTGGTCTTGGCTATCGCTCGGTTTCTCCGTGCAGTCTCTTCGTGAATAGGGCCTCCTCCCGAGTTTTGTCCCGAGCAAAGCACGACGCCTCCGTTACGGCTGGTGCTTCTCCTCACTCTTTCTCTATTGATGGGATCAGCTACTGTTCGTACGCGTCTTTTTGCGTTCCTCGCGGGAACTTTGTGCCATCGTAAGAGCCTTTCGTCAAGCCTTTTCTACTGTGAGGGGGTTTTCTCCCTATTCTACTCTTTTCGCGGTGGCTCTGATAGGCTTACCTCTTTTTCTGATCTGTCCATGGCTCCATGCTGCCTGGAACTGAAAGTGACTCAAAGTCCGTCCAGGTACTTTACCTCCCGTAGGCCTGCGGAAGAGCTTGCGGTTGTAAAAGTCCGGATCATGTGTCGGTAGCGCCACGACCCCTCGTTAATAAACTTTTTCCTGTCCATATGTTTTTATTTGTTTCTGGCCGTCTGTAGCTCCACTTTTTTTTTCTTTCCGACCCCGCCGATTGTAGTCGGGCCTTTCCTCGATGCGGCCCTTCCTCTGATCGAGACCCTGCCCCTTTGCTCCAAGTTTTTTATCTCTATCTTTTCCCCTCCCGTGTTGGGGGTTCGTCCGATATTCTTCCTCCCTTTCCCTTAAGATCGTCTTGCCATCTCCCCCGTTATTTTCTCCCGGAAGTACTATGAGTTGACGGCCTCAGCGGATGGGTGAGCTCCTCCTTTACCACCGTCTTTTTTTTTTCTGGTTCCCCGCTACCCCCTTTTAACACCAGTCTTTCGTGTTCCCGTGTTGCCCCCGATAAGGTCTTTTTCCCCAACCCTTTGCCCCGCCTCCGGCCCTGCCCGATTCCGGTGTCCGTTACCCCAACCTCGACGACAATTTCTGATCACAATGCCGGAGTGCGCCCCCCTTTTCCTCCTCCGTAGTTTTTGATGCTGCGGCTCGACCCTCCCCTTCTGCTTTTCTCGAGTTTAGAAACTCCCCATGTCATTAGCCTAACCTGGCATCACGGTCGCTTTTTCTTTCGTTCCGGCCCCTCAGCAGAATGTTTTCTTGGAGTACTTCCAGAGCAGCTTTACTCGTTCCGGCAGTTCATACGTCTCTGGAACAGTCCTGATTGCAGGCGCGGCATTTACCATGCTTTTCCTTATTCATTTTATTTGAGGTCGATTTTAAACCGACTCGATCGTTACCCCTTTTTCAATCCCCCCCCCGACTTTTCTTGATACAAGCCTTGATCTTTACCTGTTTAACAGCCCCCGAGATAGAGGTAGTGGCTGTTGGGCCCGCTCTTTTTCTTTTCCCATGCCCTTTGCTCCAGCCGGCCGTCGTTTGCCGCTTCAGTTTAGGTCGACTGTAGTTGCCCCGATAGAGCCCTTGCTCCTTAGAGTTTCCATCTTCAGTGTTTCACATAAGTTTCGGCTTCCAGTTCCACTCTCCCTTCACCGAGCCCCCTATCGGGTTAAAATTCCGAACTCTTGGTTCCCAGACAGGACTGCCTTTCTTCCCCTTTCTTCCCCCCCCTTCTCCATCCCTAGTTTGACCTCGTGCTGTCAAATTGGCCGCATTGCATGACAATCCTCCTGAGCTTTACGGCTAAATCGCCCCTTTTGATAGCTACATTTCGAATTTTTTCCCTTCACCTTCGATCGACGTTCCCCTACGCCACCCCTTTTCCTCCCAGCGCCCCTCTCCTGTGACCCGGTTACCTCCATCCCTGACCTTGGGTGCACCGCGTACTCGTGCGGTCCTAGAAACAGACCTTGCAAACTCGTACTGAGGCATTGCATAGCTTGAGCCATTTGGCCCCCACCTTGTTCCCTTGGAGTTAATTCATTCCACTTTCTCTTGTTGATTTGAAGACAAAGCTCATTTTTGGTCTCGCTGTTTTTTCTTCGGAATTATCGACTCCTTCTAGTTTCTTTTTTTCACTCTCTTTCTTTCGTGCCCAGAAAAGGTTGTTTTTCAAGATTGTGAGGGCATTCCCGTTCTCGGTGGTCCGTGTTCTTCCCTGATGGCCCAGGTCAATTACTAAAACGCCCTTTTTTACTCTTTTTCACCGTTGGCCCCCCCAGCCGCGTCGCCAATTCGGAACCCCTTCCGACAGCTCCCCAGTGGGATTTGGCGCTTTTTCAGGCCCTTCTAGGTCATCTTCCCGCTCTTCTTTCAACATTTCCACGATCCCCTGCTGATGTAAGGAAAGTCGACCTTCTCCAGGCCGATTCTAGACTTTAAGCACCTTAATTTCCAACTGAGGCCCTCGTTAAATTTTCTTTCTTTCTCCTCCCCGTATCTCTTTTTCTCTTCCCCACTTATTATCCTCGACCCCCCCTACCGGGTGCGCTCAGACAGCATCTTCACGCACCCGGTAAAAGGAGTTGTTTTGCCTGTTTCCATTCTGACAAGACGATTTGTCCTCTTCCCTTTATCAACTCGTCTCGTTCTTACCGCAGCGTACCCGCTGAGTAAGTTCTTTCTTACCAGAGTTTTTGCCAGTGCGGTTATAGTGACCACCGTGCTTTTCCCCCCTTTTTACTCCCCTGCTCTTTCTTCTGCATCTGCGGGTCGCGTTTTGACTGACTCCCCGTCACCCACCCTTTCTTGCTTTGCACTCTATATATTTTAATTTCCCCATACGTTGTTTTCTCTGCCTTCAACTGTCCGTTTGACTTGGTTTGTTACTGCTTTTCTCGTAAACGAGACCCCCAAAGTGCAGTTGCCGCCCCCCTGCACTCATGCGGCGTACCGGTGTACCCTTCCGTGTGTTTTTTTAGACCCCCCAGACCTTGGGCTGCTTGACCAAGAGGAACGTTCGCGGTCCGTAGTCGTTTGTCAGGAGACCCTACCGTTCCCTGAACTCGACCCCCTCTGATGTTCCTTTGGTTTCTTTCTCTGAGCCCCGCTCCCGGCTCGTGTTTTCTGGTCCCTATGAGGTACTTGCGCATGACTGGGTCTCTCTTTGATCCTTTGATTGGCGAACCTCTCCTGGTAGAATTTTTTATCCGCTTATTTGGGTTTGAAATTACTTTTTTGTGCTTCAGGCGAGAGTCTATCGCCTTTGTCTCCTTCTTTTTGTTCATGTCTCTTGTCCCCCATTCCACGGCTAGAGGACCGGTCGGACTTTGCTCCCAAGTTCCCCTTGGCTTGTACGGCCGTCCTCCTCCTCCCTTTAGGGCACGGTTGGCAGGGCTTTTTTGCGTCCCGTCGGCCGCCCTGCGGGCCTCCTGGACTCTTTGAACCCCCCTTTAGAATGGGGCATTCTCTTTAACCCTCTGCGCACCCCAACTTTTGTGCACCGTCTTTTGCCGAGCTGAAGCTTACCTAAGCCTTGAGCACGTCGGTTCTATCCAAGAGAGTGTTCGGCCACCTTTTATCCCTTTCTTTGTTTTACACCCCGGTCTCGGGCCGAGGCGCGTTATTCATGCCTCGAGGCTGTGACCTCTTTTGGCCGGCTTCTTTCTTCGGCGTTCTATCGAAAAAAATGTTCCGATGCCTTTCTCTTACCGGCGGCTGTTCGCTTTTCGGTGACTTATCGAAGTTTTTAAGGTTCGTCGCTTTTGACCCTGGCCGTACCTCTTTCGCCCTCTTCGATCAGCGCGGGTCTTGATTCTCTTCTAACTACCTTGTCGATGGATTCTGCGTGGTTCCCTCTCTCTTTCTTTCGGGCTGGCTGTGGTGGTCGCACGATCCAGCTCGTCCTTCCTGCGGACCTTTTCTGCCGTTCTTTTTTGCGTGTTTCCGAAGGTAGAAGTCCGAGGTTTTGATGGCGTTTTATGTCCCGTGGCTTTCTTTTCTCTTTTTCTCGTTCCGCTAGTATTGGACTTTGACAAAACGCTTTCCCTTTTGACCAACTTATCGCGCGGCCGGTCCCGCGGCAGTTTTTTGCCATAAAGAAAAGACCTCTCGGTTTTGAGCTTTGCTTTTTACTCTCCCTTTTCTCGCGACCTACCTTGACGTCGAGATTTCTCTTTTTGCAGCGTCTCTGAAGTTTCACGAAGATTTGATTCCGCAGCCCAGCTTCAGACGTTTTTTTTTTCTTCTCCGAGAGCAGGGCCTTTATGTGTTTCGTCCACTTAAGCTTCGCGTCCTTTCAAGTTTGAATGAGAAATCTGACCCAATGCTTTTTCCATGTCGGAGCCCTTTTTCCGGTCTGTTTCGTTACTCTCCTTCCGTAGGTGAGCCTAATGAAGCTCACGCTCTTAGCTTAACTCTTACTTAGAAACCTTCTTGTTTATGACCAGTGCTATTCTTTTTACCCTTTTTTCCCCCGGGGGAATAGGCCGCTATTGGGTTTGTAACCGTTACCGGATACTGGTCCCGGTAGCAAAAGGCCCACGACCGCTTTCCTACCAATTGGGAAGTTTCCTGACTCGTCTTTGGGGACCTTCTCCTTTCCCGTCCTCTTATTCTCCACTTAGGACCTTTTTCTTTTTCCGGATTGTAGCGACGGCGTTTGAATGTCAACCTCCTATAATCCGGTCCCCGAACTCTCTCCTTTCCTCCTCCTGTGTGTGTTTGATCTACCCTTTTTTCCGCGTTTTGCGTTCCTCCGCTTTTTTTTCTTAGTATGGGGCAAAATGACCGGAACATTGCTTGGAGGACTCCGCTTTTTTTCGCTCTCCCGGGCCCTACACCTTTTTTCCTTTTCGCCCCATAAACCGCTGGTCGACAGCCCTGTTCTGACAAGCGGGGTCGTGGGTGTCCGTGTGTTCAGAACATTGGACAGTGCCTTTTTTGACCCCCAACGTCCTATTGACCGCATATCCCTTTATCAGCGTCCCCCACTTTTTTTGACTTCCTTAGTCGCACCCTTTGAAGGCATTTCTTAAATCTGACCGAGATGATTCTGTGCGTTCGACTAGACTTTCTTTATCGCCCTCCCCCAGAAAATCCGTTAAGTTCGACCCTCCTTGTCCCGCAAGTCTCTTCTTCCTTCCTGGGAATTAATTTATCTCTTCTAAGTTAGACGACGACGTCTCTTTACCTTTTTTAACCGGCCGCCCCCTTTTTGATAAACCCCTTCGCTGCTGAGGACCCTCTGGCGACACAGAGTAATTCGTTTTTTTTTGGCTTGTTACCAGATTGTTTCGGCCCCCCTTCCTTAGGCGTTTTCCTCAAAAGAGTTAGTTTAATGCCCGCTGCCCCCCCCCCTCGACGCTCTATGTAGTTTTTTGTTTTTGTGATTTGTGTTCCCTTCTCCTCAATTCATTTGCCGCCTCAGTTTCCGATTGACCTGGTCTTTCTTCCCTTTCACTATGTTTAAGAGAATTCCGCGTTTCCCTGCCCCTTGCCCCATCCTCTTCGACGACCCGTCTTCACTACCAGTCCAGTAGGTGATTCCCCTGTGCCTCCCCTGGTCTCTTCCGGACTTTTCCTTTCTTTTGCCTCCGACAGACCGGCGACCTATTTCTTGTCCCCTTCTCTGAAGTTCCCCTCGCATGAGTTCTTCCGACTCCATTGGATGTCGAGACTACGAAGGTGCGAACTGACTTAAGTCAATTCTCCGCTGCTTCCCGCCACCCCCTTAGAGACGTTTAGCGCCCCACCGCCCGGCTAACTCACTTTTCTTCAGGAACCCCCTAGGTACTTTCAGCTACCAGAGGCCGTTCTGGACCCCAGATGCACCTCGTCCGTTTTATCTCGTCCGTCTTTGAGCCTCGTGGACTCGCCCCAAACGTTGGGCCCCCATTGTCGGACCTTTCAGGTAAGGGATCTGGGACTCACCAGTTGTTGATAGACGGTCTTTTGCGGCCCATCGTTCCCTCCCTCCCTTTCGTCACTCGTGTAGTGACTCAAGGCCCCCCAGGTTGTTGAGCCTTGTTTCTCTGGAATGTCCAACTTCGAGTTGTGGCCCCGTCATTCTGAAAGAAGGGATATCCCAACGTCCGACCGTCCTATTTTTTTCCCTTTCCTTCCTTCGTTCCACGCCTTCTTTTTCCCCAGTGGTTTAATTGGATGTCGGCGTCGTGTCACTTCAGCTCGGTCAATCCCTGGACCACGATCCGCAGCATGCGACCTCGGAGCCGAGCTGAGAGACCCTCTCTCCGTTCCTCCTCTGTACCTTACCCACTGGAATGCACTCGACCCCAAAGTTTTTTTTCCCCGTCTAAGATGGTTCTTTCCCCAAAGGATCATCTCACTCTCCAAGTACCCTGGGTCCCCCCTCCCCCCTCCCGTACCTCTTCCCGCGCGGTAAGCGTTTCCTGGCATCCGTCCTCCCCATCGGCATCTTTCACATTTTTTCTCCCCCGTCTGTCGTCCCTCAGAAGCCCGCGTCGTCCGTCTCTTTCTCCAGTTCTTGTAGCTGCCACCACTTTTCCAAGCGCCCAGGAGGTTTCCTTTTTGCCAACTGTTTAGCTGAGTTCGCGTTTTTGACTTGCGTTTCCACCCCTTCCCTCCCTTCCCTTTAACCTCTTATTTCTCATCCTCCTTTGTTTTGATCTGAGCTTCACCCTGGATTGCTGCGGGTGGAATTGCGCCCCCGTTAACATCCTTAATTGCAGTATGACATCTTGGTCACGGTGTCCCCGAGGGTGGCCCCCCTCTCCAAACCGCACTTTTTTCGTCCATACGCGTCCCCCCGGGCGGACTTCTTTGAATCGACAGTTGGTACAAAACGGAAACGATTTTTCCCCAGTCTTTCCTCCCTTCAATGGACTTTTCTTGCCCTCAGGCTCTCTGTGCTGGGAGAAGTCTTCGTCTCTCCCCCCTGTACGGGTGTTACGTGTTTCTTGATTCCGTTTTGCTTTTTTCGCCCCCATCCTTCCTATTTTTGGAGTAGCATCTACCTTGTTGTTTATGGGCTTCCCTTTTTTTCATTGGTCTGGCGGACCCCTTTCGTCTCTTTTTTCCTGCGAGATTATTGTTACCTTGCCCTCTTCGCATTGATCTTCCGTGGCCATGTTTGCCAGTTCTGAAGATTAAGTTCTTTTTACGCGGTTCCCCTTTACCGTCCATGTGTGTTTTTCCCCCTGCGTTTCCCCGCGCGGCCCCGTCCTTAGTCTTTTTTTGTGTGATTCCCCTCTTCCGCCCCGCGGGCCATCCGTTACGGACCCCCTTTCCACAAATTTATTAAGAGAAACTCTCCCGAAACCCTGGGGTTTACGTAACTAAAGAAGAGTGCCGTTTTCCTCCGAGTCTCTTTCGCCGCCCGTTAGAGAAAATTTCTTTTTTTCCGTGCAGTCCAAGTAATGATTTGGAAGAAATGGTCCACAACTTTGAGAGTTTAAACTTTGAGTCGACATTCTTATCCCTCAGTTGAACCTTCTTTGGCTTTTTTTTCACTTGAAGTCGTTTTGGGGTTTTGTGGGCGGGGTCTTTTCCTTCTTCTGTTTTGGGGAGGGGGAGTGTGTCCGGTGGGGGTTGGTTTTTTTTTTTTTTTTTTTTTTTCTTTTTTGTGTGGATTGGGGGCTGTTTGGTGGTGCGGGGGGGTTTTTTGTTGTTGCTCTGTGGGGTTGGGCGTTTTTTTTGGGTCAGTGTGGGTGTTGGGGTTGGGTCTTTTCTTTTTTTTTCGTGGGACGTGTTTGGTGTGTTTTGTCGGTCGGGTTGGGTTTTTGGGGTGGGGTGTTTTGTTGGTTCCACCCAGGTCGGAGGAGGGTCCTTCTACTTCGGCGCCGGGCGCAGGAGGAGAACCTTTCTCGAATTTTTCTTTTCGAGGTCGTTCTTTCCCGTCTTTTTCCCGCATCGAAATTACGTTTTAGCCCGTTCGTTGCTTCGCGTCCCCCTCCTTTTAGTTCCCGTTGAAAGGAAAGCTCTGATCTGCGGGCTTTGTTTATTTGGCCTCTCTGACCGACTGAGTCCCTGTGTTTCTTTGACACTCTTCGCAAGGTTTGCTGCCCTGAGAGTTTGTCGGCTTAGAAGTCTATGGGAGGAGTCGGTGTCCTTCTCGTCGGATGCACCCTTTTTGTAAATCTCCCTCTCGAGGTAACCTTTAGTTGGTACGTGAAACGACTTTTCTTCCTTATTCTCCCCTCTTTTTTGCGCCAGGCAGCACCCTCCCTTTTGCCACCCCGACACGACAAATATTGACTCGACTTTTGACTGGGAGCCCCCGTAATGCGCTCCCTGTTGCGCCTTGCGATCTCTTCACTGCTATCACGAGAAGAGGTGGTTCCCCGCAGAACTCGCAAGTCCCATTCCTAAAGCTGGTTTTTTTTTCCTTCCTCAGTTGGCTTCCTATAGACTTTGTCTGCTTGTACTCAGGTCCTGACCGGGTTTTGTTAGCCGTACTCCTAGCCGACCACTTGTCTCGAATTTCCTTTTCTTTCAGCCTCGTGAGGGACCGGGATTGACGACGTTTCTTTTATTGTCTTAATCGCTGATCCATCCGTTGCAGAAGCCCTCCTACTCAGCTTCTGGTCATGGCGTAACCCCCTCTCCACTTCCACTGTGTCTTCGTTGCGCTTGGTACGGACCACCTGGTCATGGGCCTCTGCATAGCTTGAGGTGTTTCCCCCCTGTTCTGGATCGCTTTGTCGTGCACCCGAACACCGAACCGATTTTTCTTCAAACTTTGTCGACCAAGCGGTTTTTGCGCTCTGGTTATTGCCTGAGATGATTCCTTAATCAGTTCTGTTCCCCTCGGTTAGTTCCTGACGGAGGAATGAACGATCTACTTCCCGAGTATCACGTATATCCTTTTTCATCCTCCTCTTTGTCCTAGGCAGTCTCCCCTTGCTGCGCTGTTCGACTTCGGGGCATTTTTTTAGTATTTCCAACTCCTACCACCCTGCGTTTAGGAATCAGGAGCTACCGAGTTTAAGACGGCTACCCGACTGATTAAGAAACATTTTATTTTCTCCCATGTTTTTTTCCCAAAGAGGGTTTTGGTTTTTGTGCGACCCTGACCTGATTTCTCCGTGACACCGCAATCTAGTCATCGGCCCCCTCGCCCCGTTGTACCGTTACACCCCCCCCTTCCGCACGCGTTACGCCACCATGCCTGGGCCCCTTGACCTCTCTTCTTTCTTATTCTTATGTGTGAGAAAACTCTAACGGATTCTCGCTGGAGTCCATTGCCCAGCCCCTCGCCTTAGCTCACTTTGGAAAGCAAAGGCTCCTGAGTAGAGCATGGTGCCCCTCCTAAGAAATTTCGAGTCGTACGGCTACCTCCGCCCTCGTCGAAAACTTTCTTGAAGAGTCGCTTCCCCTTAGTCGTTCTTCGCTTTCCCACCATATTCCTTTTTCCTTTCTTCTCATTGTTCCGGCTTTCCCCTCCAGTAACTTCTCTTACGGTCCCGATCCTTGCAGATAGCTTATCCCCGCGCTCTTCCTGCCCCTCGAACACAGTTCTTCGCTCTCGATGTTCCTGTTCTTTTTTCCGTTTCTGGTTTTTTTTCCCTGGAAGTTCAGCCGCCCTGTTCCCCCCAGATCACTTCGAAGCGTCGTGTTTCCTTAATAAATTTCCGCGCCTTATTTGCGCTTTCCATCCTTCCCGTGAACATAATCGCCGGAATCCTTCTAATTTCTACCGCGACACGCTTCTCTCCACCAGTCATCCCGACGGAAGCCCCCGTTTTGATCGGTTTTTTAGCCCCCGTCAAGACAGCCGGATCCATCGTGCTGTTAAATCCGTATGCCTTCCACCGAATTGATTCCTTTGACCTCCCTCTTGCTTATGCTAGAAGAAGTCTTTTTAATGGTTTTTCCCGTTCCCGTTTTTCAGACGCCTGCGACGTCCACATAGACCGTTTCGCGCCGGACCTTTTCGACTGTAGTGCTGCCTTAAAACCTAAGAAAGCCCACTGTTTCCCCGCTCTGCCGTTTCCCTACTGAAACCCCTCTTTCATCTTCGAGCAGGCACCTTGCTCCTTTTTCCTCAGAAAATTTGTTTCCCATGGCTTCCCATGCCTCCCACGTCCCGGATGAAGAACGCTCGGGTCTTGGTTTTTAGCAGCGTTTCCTCCCCCTCTGTCAGATGCTCTCCTCCTTCTTCAGTTGATGTGAAAGACAAGTGTGTGTCCCTCTTGTGCCAGTGAACGCCTAGCGGTTTTTGTGTCGTGTCCTAGGCTGAACGCAGTGCTGCCTCGTCACTCACCGCCCGACCCGCGACCTTTTTTACGATCGTCCTGGGGTCCCCTTAAGGAAATCTCCCACCTTGGGTTCACTTTTCTTGTCGTGTCTTACGGTATTCTCCTCTATTCCCTTTCCGACCGACTGAGAACGGCGGACCGACTTCTCCTGTCTAGGTCCCCCGCTTCGCCGTACGCCTCCTATTCGCTAAGAGTCCAAGGTTATCGGTGCTACACCCTCCCGTTGAGCCACATCAAGGTTTTTCACTCACGCTTCCCCCCTTCCAGGGTTCGTGACCGTCCCCCCTCGATGTAGTGTTAAATCTTTTTGCTTCTCGGTTTCCCTTCCCCGGGTCAGCGCTTTTTGTAAGTTATACAACAGGTCGTTTAAGAAGCGCCAGCCTCTTTCCCGGCCTTCATAGTCTGCGCTCCCCTTGTGTTCTCGGCCCCCCACTTTTGTACCCACTTTATCCATGTATGCTCTCTTAATGCCATAAGTCTCTTTTAGCTTTGATCCCGCCGTCCCCCCCTCCGTCACGT
>Ga0179593_1322119_pt1 | contig 11339 bp, 18 predicted proteins | sample CZODoug2_1_08_16_FD_185931 | JGI IMG/M metagenome (GOLD analysis project Ga0179593, IMG submission 185931) | Vadose zone soil fungal communities from Angelo Coast Range Reserve, California, USA - CZODoug2_1_08_16fungal (PacBio error correction) | ecosystem: Environmental > Terrestrial > Soil >... | reverse complement strand
TTGCAGGTTTTTATTGTTCTGCGTTTTGAGCCCTACCTCGTTCTTTCTCTGTGAGCCTCTCCTCGTAGCGACGGGCCCCGGTGATCCTGCCCACACAGATGGACGTTCCACCCCTTTAAGCCGACTTTTTACAATACTGTTGTTGTTAAGCTCTCGGTTGGTCGGCCATTCCCTGAATACCTTTCCTTCCATAAATTTTTTGAAATTTTTTTTTTTTTTTTGTTTGGTTCTTGCCGATCGAAGTTTGCGCGGGAGTTTTTTTTCCCGTAACGATCGCGACCCTTCTTGCCATAGGCCTGAACGTGACGTCCGAGGCCCTTCTCTGTTTGGCGGGCCTACAATTTCCCCCTACACATAGCTTTTTTTAAATTTCAGCGTTGTTGTTGCTACCTGCCTCGGCAGCGAGACCCCAAACTTTCCAAACTGCACTTTTTACCCGGTTCGATTTGTTTTGGGGCGTGTGCGTAACACCCCAACCTACCTTTAACTTTTTTTTTTTTTTTTTGGTGTTCCCCCTTTTTTTTGCCTCGCACCTTGGTACCCGATGATTAAGTTTAGTCTCGTTATCCCACTGAACATGTGCTATTGTTTTTGCAATAACCGTTGGGACCCTCCCCCTTTCTTTTCGCACCTGCTTGCCGGCGTTTATTTTTTTCCAATTGCAAACCAAAGGTCCAGCAAGGTTTTTTCCGTCATTTCATTAAGCCCCTGATGCCGGGGCAATCCACCCACCCCAAGGGGTTTTGCACGTTAATCGGGGGGGCGGTGATTATTTTTGTTTTTTGCTTGTTTGGCTGTTGTTTTGGTAGGTTTTTAACGTCGTGAGCTTTCGTCTATTTGCCCCCGTTTCACACCTGATCCTGGCCTGTTCCTTCCCCTCCCGGTCATCACCGCGATCCAGCTTTAGCCCCCCACCCGTCACGATTAGATTTTTCGGGTAATAATAGTCCTAATTTTTCATGAGGGTAGACAAGCCGAAGCCCCCAGTGAAAAGGAGTTTGTGCCGTAATTTAGTCGTCCCAAGCCAGTTTTCAATGATTCTGTTTTTTCGCTCTTCAGAGGGGCCCTCAGAGTTTTAAGGCTCCATCGATTTTTTGTCTCTTTTTTACATCCTGCAAAAGCCGGACCCGTGGTCCCCAGCCATTGGGTCTGCCGCACGTTTTGCGCATTTGCGCGCCAGGTGAGAGTACGGTTTTGCTTCTTGCGAATCATTTTTCATTTTTCTACAGGACAGTTGGTGCGCCCTATATATCCGCAGTTTTGAATTGGTCAATTCTTGTTCTCGAGGGCTGCCCCCCTCCTGTTTTTTCCCTTTCGGAGGTGTGAGTCAAACCGGGCTCGGCGCACTCCGGTCGCATTAGGCCCTGTCCCTTCCGCCCCTTTCTCCATTTCTCTTATAGTTTTTTGAAACACCCGAGCTTTATGCCACAGTCACCCGCGTTCTTTGGTCTTGCCCGCGTGTTGATGTCGCTCCTACAACTTCTTCCTGTTTTGAAATTTTCCCTGATTTGGCCCCCCGGAACTCTTGCAGGTTGTTGTGTTGTTTTTTTTTCCTTTTTTTTTGGTGGGGGTTGGTGGGGCGCGCCCCCGCCTTTTTTATCCCAAACTTCCCCCAGGGGAACTATGATCTTTTTCTGTTACAAGAGTGTATCTCGCGTTGCGGTTTGCCAAAAACAGACCACCACAGTCCCCCAGCCCCCCTTAACCCCCCAGTTCCCCGTCGCCTCGTTTGGTCGCCCGTGGTTCGGGTGCAACCCTGTTTTTGTTTTTGGCCCACCCCAATGGGTTGGGCGGCTGGCTGCTTTCTCCCCTCCGCCCCAACCCCCCCGCCCCCCTCCTCCCCCCACAACATTCCTTGCCTGCAATGGACCGTAACTGTTTTTTTCTTGAAAACCGCGGATCATTTCCCACTGCGTTACACGCCATTGCTGCAGTTTGTTCCCTGTTTTTTTTCCTTATTCCATCCCTGACGCTGGTTGGGACGCGAACTCCCTTTCGTTCTTTTCCCCTCCCCCCCCTTGCCCTTGGAGAGTCAATTTCGTCGTTGACGGTTTTCGTCCCCGTGGTGATCCAACCTCCCTCCTTTTTCCCTGTTTTTGCTGCCGGCGTGTTTCCCATCTGTTTAACCACCCGTTTTTCCTGCAAAACTTGGAACGGATCTTTGGCCGGCGTGCGCATTGTTTACCTGCAACCCCCTCCGTGTGACAGGGGAGACCGCAACGTGAGATCTTTTTCATTTCTCCTCCTCCCCCATAAGTTTCTGGTTGTGATTTTTATCGTGATTTATTTTATAGTCCACGTTGGGTTTTTTCTTTTCTCCCTTTCACCAACTCTTTTGGTGCCCTCTCACCAAATAAATGCCTTTTTTTTTTTCTCCCTTGACCCATCCCCCCCCGTCCCCTTTTTTTTTTGCACGGGCAGCCTTTTTTTTTTTTTTTTAAAACCCCATTTCAAATTTTTTCCACAACTTCCTGGGGTACCACTCCGTGGCAGACAACCCCAATTCCCCGTCTTTTTACGGATTCTGTCAAAACCTCTTTTCCGTCCTTCCCCCTTTTTACTTTTGACCCCATTGTTGGCCTCTTTTCCAATTTTATTATCGGTTCCCTGCGTTTAAACGTTTTGCGCGCTTTTTTTTTTTTTTTTGTCCCCCTGGGTTTCTTTGTCCTCGTAGGAACCAGATTTTTTGGAAACCCCCCCCCACCCAGTTCTTTGACAAGTGAATCACATCCATGTCAAAAACCACACAAAACACCTCCTTGGTTAGACTCACATTCCCCCGACGTGTATTTATCACGCAGTTCATGTTTTTTTGTTCAGTTCATTGGACACCTCTTTTTTGTAGGCAATCTCTAAGTTTGACAGGTTGTTCCCCCTTTTTTTGGGCTTATTTCGTGACTGGCTTTGTTGTGTTTGCGGACCTCCCTCCCCTTCGATTGCTGGTGGTTTTTTTTTTTTGTCCTCTTCTCCCCACGGCCTGGAGGCCGTGCTCTTTAGAGTCTTGTGTGCCTTGGTTCCTCGTGGTTTTGGACTCCTTCCCCTTGTGGTGGGGGGGTGTGTTTTGTGGGTTTTTGTTCATTCTGGGAGCATTCCTGTTTTTTTTTTCCCTTGCCAACCCAATTCTTTTACAAAACCCCACCTTTTTTTACCTACCCTCACCAGGTGTAAATTTGCCGCCCAGGATGACATGGTTTTTTAGTTTTTTTGTTTTTATTGGCTGTTCTTTCGCTGACCCCTTTTTGTTTTACCAGAACTGTGTGCCAGCCCGTACCTGTTATTTGTAACCGAAGCCATCTTCCAACTTGTTTGTAATGTCGGATCTTCAGGAGTTGGGCGATTCCCCTTTTTGAGTCTTTCGTTTTTTTGCTTTGGTTCGCTCCCCCCGAGGTTTTTTTTAAAGATGTTTTTCCCGCCGGATTGGAAAGTTTCCCCGTCCCCCTTCGACTGTTCGCGGTGTTTTGGAATCCTGTCAAGCCATCCCCCATGTGGTTTTTGTTTTCCCACGACTATACCGTTTACTTGCTTCTCCTCGTATGACCAGGGAATCTTCCGATGGGTCGCTTTTTTTTTGAGTCCTGCGGTCCCAGGTTTCCCTGTTTCACCACCCCTAACCCGGGTACAAATTTTTGACCCGAGGTGTAGACCGCCGTTGCTTGCTTTTCGCCCCCCTTTTTGGGCTCGTCGCGGCCACCCACCACAACTTGCCACTGGTGTTTGTGCTTTTTCTTCCCTTGTCCTGATTTCAATGCCCATGATTTTACGATCCCTTTTCTTCAAAGCAGACTTTCCTGGCAAGCACTTCCGTTTTTTGATTTGGTTTTTTGAACTTACCTGCCTTGCGATTCGCGCTTTTTTGACCCTTGGCGTGACCCCGGGCGTTTGCTGCGATTCCAGCCCTCCCTTTGATGTTTTTTCCTCTATATAAGGCTTAGCCTTTGTCCTCCTTACCAGAGACGAAATGGGGTCTCCTTTTTTGAGATTCCCCCCCCTGAAAGTTGCATCTAAGGAATTCGTTTTCTCGTTTTCTTTTTTTGGAGGACCACCCAATTGATTTTTACCTTGGTTTGAGTTTCGGTCCCCCCGCGGGTTTGCTCTTTGCACTCGGATCGGTGGGGGCCCGTGTTTTTTCTAACGATTGGCTTTTGGTTTCGCTTTTTTCTTCAAATGTTTTTTTTGCCCCGTGCAGGGCTTGGTTGGTCCTGGCCCGGTTTTTGACTCTCTTTTTCTCTTTTCCCCCCCCGCCCAACCCAGCCAAAACTTTCCCGCCCGTCGCGGCTTTCCCCTTGCGTTCTTGTTTTTCTTTGTCCCTTCAGCGGTTTCTTGTTGCAAAACTCATGTTCCCACTGTGCTTGTGAGTGGACATTCTGGGTGGTTTTCTTTTGCTAACACTATTAAAACGATCCATTCTTTCGAAGTCTTTCCGTAGGCGGTTCCTTTTTGGCTGCAGCAAGTGGCGGGTTAGAAGGGCCTTTTCCAGTCTTTTTCTCTTCTGTGCCCCTTTTTTCGAGGCATTGTTTTTTTTTTCCCCCCCCCCTCTTTTTTTCCGTTCTTTTTGTTCGCTCACTTTTCCCCTCTAATTACCCGCGTAGTTTTACCCCGTTTCCTGTACAAGGTTTTTTGGTGAAGTGGCGAGCTTTTAGATTTTACGTCCCCTCCCGTCGGTTGGCTGCCAATGTCTCGGCCAAATGTTTACTCCCTTTTGATACCAATCAGAGGTACATGTACCCGACTTTTCTTCAAGTTTTTTTTCGGGCTATTTCCGGTTGTTTTTTTCCAATGGTTCTTCCGCTCGGTGCCCCTTTTTTGCGTTTGCGTTGTCCTGAGTGGTTGATCTTTGGATTTTCGCAAGACTTGGACCACAGTTTGCCTTCCCGTTTTCACTTCCTTTGCACTTGAAGTCGGCGATTCCTTTTCGCTCGAGAGCTACCCCCACGATGACCCCCCCACACAACGTCCCTTCGTGGTCCCTGGGCTTACTTCTTTTGGGTGTGTACAGGATCCAACCTGGTCTAGGCAGCGAGGTGTAGATCCATGACATTCCCATTCCAAGCGGGTGTTTTCGGTCTTCCGAAACAAGTAACTCCTTCCCTCGTGCACAGGTCTTAAGACCCCTTTTGCTTTCACATTGAATCTCTTGACGTCGTTTTATTCCCTGACCACACCCACCCCCCGGTGCCCTGAATTGAGAGGTCCCCCAGTTTTTCTGTTTTGCCAATGATTTTTCGGCCATCATGCTTTTTTGTCTGACCCCTTTGGGGTCTTTTGCTCTGGCCCCTCCTTTGTTTTTTTTTTAGTTCCCACCAACCCCCACGGCTTCTCTTGCTACCCCAACCTCAGTCTTTTTCCCTGGCTAAGGACCCGGGGACCCCTTCGCTCGTGTCCTGGTGTTGTGACCTGCAATGGCTTGCCTCGTTACTTTCTAGGCCTCCACTTCCTTGCCAACCTTTTTCCCTTCACCCGGTTCTGACCCCGAGAATTCTTTTTTGTTGCCTCCCTGGTCCCGTACACTTTTCCGAACTCGCACTTGTTTCAAACGCCTTTTGTACGCCGGCCCCCTCTTGTGCCGCCCACCTGGGCGGAGTTGCAGCCGCCTTTTCCTTTTTCCAGCTTGATGTACATGCCCCCCGATATTTACGCTTTTGGGTTGATTTGACTTCATTTCTTTTTTTGTGACTTTTCCCTTTACGACCCCCCTTTTTATTTTCGCTTTCTCCATTCCCTCCTGTGACCCTGTGTAAGGTTTGACCCGCGCGTTTACCGCCTTCTTGGATTTTTGCTTATTGATTTACCCTCAAACCCTCCAATTGCTGTGGGTGGCCCGTGCCCCCTTGATCTGGCGGGCACCCCCGCTCCCCCACACAGATCGTAATCGGTCTTTGTCTCGGCCTGTGTGATTCTTTCGGATATTTTTCTTTTAACCTTGGAATTCCCCCCCTTCAGCCTGGATCACTTTTTTTGAAAACCATTCCCAATTTATTCTAAGTTATTTTCCGAATGTTTATTGCTCCAGTCATCGACAATACGTGGTTTCTTTTTTATTTACCTTTCACGGTTAGTGGTGCCCTGCCCTTGTCAGTTTCTTCTGTTCGTTTTTCCCCCTGGTTTTTGCCCCTCATCCAAAACAACAGAACCAAAAACACGCCCACCCGTTTTCCTGGTGGGACCAGCAGCCCCATTTTTCGTATATCCTAGTCTCTTTTTGTACCCGACGTCATGGTCTATTTGTTTCCCCCGTATATCCCCCCCCCCTCCTTTACCCGTCACTGGACCCATTCCAGCTTTTTTCCACAATCTGTGTTCTTCATGGCGGAGTTGTTGTTTTTTTTTTCCCCTGTTCCTCTTACACTACCCTTGTAATTTGTCCTCCTGATTTCATATTTCTTTTTGTGTCCTGAGTAAGTTGCGAGCGTATTTTCCCCGTCCCTCCTTTATCCGATAATCCATTGTCTACGTGCCTCCATTCATTTAGTTTTTTTCCCTCTTGACCGACGTTTGACCTCAAACCCCCCAACCCTAGATATCAGAACAGTTTTATTTGAACGATTTCTGAAGTTGGTCGTGGAAGTGTCCCGCCGCCTCTCGACGTTTACCCGATCTGTAAAAAGTGGCTGCGTGAAACCCCCCCCCACCCCAAAAAAAAGGGGGGGGGCTTTCCCTGCCCCTCCCCCCCTTTTACCCGATGCGTTGTCCCCCCCCACCTGAAGCTACCCCGCCAGAGGTTTGCGCTGATCTCCCTTGTGGTCACTACCGTCGGAACCCCCACTCTTTGTTGAAAACTTCCGGCCTCAGGTCTCCGCCGCCCATTGTTGCATCCTTTAACCACCCCTTTTTCCTTTTTTCCCAGGTGTTCGATTACCGAGATGGTGGTCGTTATCGTTTTCCCATGTTGCGACCCTGGTTCCGTTTCTTTTTTTTTTTTTCACCTTTTTTTTTTTTTCATTCAGACGTCTGTTCGTCTTGACAGTGGATCCTCTTTTCCACTCCCCGTTTTATTTTTGTTTTTTCTTCTTTTCGCCAATGTCTAAGTCCCGCTTCTCAAAAAGGTATACCGAACCCTTTTTTTTTCCCCGTCGACCCCTTTTTCCCCCCCCCTCATGCTTGCATTCGATGCCCGGATTGTCACCCTCTTTTGGGCTTGGGAGAAGGATCCTCATTGTGTATTCTTTACTGGTGCCGTTCTTGCCCTTGATCTCCTCCTGTCCACCGTTTTTTTTTTGCCGCTTTTTCCCCCCCCGCCACATAGTACCCAGTTTTCGGATCAATGTTTTAAACGGCCCCCTTTTTCCCTCGCTTTTTCCCCGCTTTTCTGGCTTTTTTCGTCATTTATTTTGTCCGTTTGTATTGAATTGTTTTTTCCAGCTTGCCTCTTTAGTTCCTCACACTGTTCATAGGCTTTTTTTTTGTTTTATTCCCCCCCTTTTGGTCCCCTTTTCATCGTCCCCCGAATCTAAAGTCGTTCTCTTGACCCTTGAGATCTCTGCGGGAAGGTCTTGATTCGGCTCACTGTCCTCAGTTTCTTCAAATAGTCCTCCAATCCGGGCCGTTTCACCACCTCCCATGATCACCCCTTTGGACCAGTTTTTCCCCCGACATTTTTTGCCCGGGGGTTATTCCCCATCGGTTTAGAACCCCGTCACCGTTCCGGTACCCATTCTTCTTATGACCTCTCTCCGTTCGAGATTGTTTTTGTTTATGCTCGTCCCCCCCTTTTCCCCACCCCCACTCCTTTTCGCCTTTTGCCACCATCTGACTCCGATTCTTCTTTCCTATGATTTTTTTTTCCCTCCCTTTTTTTTGGTCAAGTCCCCTTCTCGAAAGCTGTGCCCCCCCCCCCCGTTTCCGCAGTTCTTACCTTGTCCAGGCCTCCAAGTGACCCTTTTTTACCCGATCCCCCCAGGCCCCTCTCCCCAACAGTTTGTCATTTTTTTTATTCCCCTTTTTCCTTTTTGCCGAGTTGTGGCCCGCCTATAAAGGGGGGGGGAAGGGTCTGCCACACGAATTTCTTTTTTGCTAGTCCCTCTCCTTTTTCACACCCCGTGCCGATGATTCCCCCCCCGATTTTGCCGGCACCTTCATTGCGTTATTTCGCTTTGACTGATACCCACTTCTTTAACCTTCCTTCCCCCAACCTTGTATACCTTTCCCCAAACAGGCGTTGGAATCTTCTTGCCTCCATTTTTGTAATATGTGACTTCCCCCTTCCTTCCGGCCTCTTTTTTGGCTTCTTTGGAAGATTTCCGCGTTAGTTGGTTTGTTCAATTAATTGGTTTTTTCGAGTGGACCATTTTTTTTTTTGCTCCAACCCTCATTTCGCCACCTTGCTGGACTTTTTTCCCCTTTCAACTGTTTTTGGGAACTGATACATTAATTTTTTTGACACCTTCCTGATTCACTTCTTTCATTTCGGGCTCTTCCCCCCCATTTTATTTTTTCGCGTGAGTCTGTAGGATAATTCTTCCCCCCCTTCACCAAAATGGCCGGGTATTGGTTTGGTTTCATAGGTGCCCCCTTTTGTTACTCTTCTGTTTCCATTAGCGACCCCCCTTGCACATCTCTTTGACCATCCACAAGCTGGCGCTTTTCTTCTGGCCGTAGTTTGCTCTTTCTGTTAACCTTGACCCCATTCGCGCAGGTCTTGACCTACCCTGATCCGTTTTTTTCTTGGTTTCTTTGCCTTCCCCCCGTACAGTTCAACGCCCCTCATAGAGGTGTTTTTCCCAGTCTGACCCAACTACACTTGTGGCAGTGGTGCCGATTGCTCTTCCGGCAATGTCGTAGGCTTAGGGAGATGTTTTTTCTTTCCAAACTGTCTTTTTCCGAGTTGCCTTTTTTCTCCCCCCTGCCCCCACCCCCCCCCGATTTCCGCCACTTGTGTGCCCCTCAGACCCCCTGTTTTTTCAGTTTCATTTTTGTTAAGCTCTCGGATGAGCCGACACTCAGGCGTGGCGACCTCCCATGTGCCACCTGCCCCTCAGGGGGAACGTTTTTTTGATTTTTGTTGCTTTATCTCCCTTCTCGCACGCGACTGCCTCCAGGGGCGCGATTGTTTTGCTCGTCATCGGCTTCGCTCCTTCCCGCAACTAATTTTTCCTGGACCTGGTTCCCCACACCCCCGTCGTCCGAGGCAATTCTCCGATTTCGCAACCAAACTCCCTTTGGTCAGAGGGAACTTTTCAGTCCTTTGCAAAGCATGTGTTTTGGTGTGTTTGGCTACCCCCTTCCCTTCACCAGTCGCGAACAAAACTGTGTTAAAATCCCTCTTTCCCCCCCCTTTTTCCGTCGCTTTCTTTGTCGTCGGGTTGCTGCCCTTTTTCCTTTTTTTCACCTCTCTGGGTTCACATTGCTCCGAACAACTGTGGGGGACCCCGCATTGATAAAGTAGTCACTCTGGGTTTTCGTCCCCCACTGTTTTGCTCTTGAGCCGGAACCTTTTTTTGGGCCGGAAAGCCTTGACATGTCGTTCCCCTTCCCTTTTATTCTGTTTTTTATCAAAGTTCACCCCCAAGGTTCAGACGTTCCCATTCTTTTTCCGGTCTCCCCGCTGAATGGGTCCAAAAAATCACCAACCTCCCACTGGCCTTGGCAATCCTTCCCTGCGTCGGTCTCTGTTGTGAGCTTTTTGCGGATTTTTTTTGGTTTCTTTCTTTTTTTTTTCTGCTATGGTGTTGAGCTTCTTGGGCACCGTGTAACCCCCCCTATCCCTGCCGGGCCCGCCCTTTTCCGTTCCATTAAACCTTGATTACCCTCTCGTAATACTGACCAAGTCCCCCAAGTTTTTCTTTTTTGAATTAACATTTCGAGGTTTTCCCCCCCCCAGAGAAGTCCTACATGGGGTACCCTTCCCCATCACGACGCGTTCTTTTTAGAAAAAGAACCCTTTTTCTTCCCTTTATGCGTCTTTGTCTCGTCCCACGGCGGCGTGCCTTGCTTGGGCGTCATTCGAGTCCCTTTATCATGTTTTTCACTACCTATTCAGCCCTCTGTGGCTTCAACTTTCCCCTGGAAGCCCGGGCGTGGGTCTCCCCAGGTGTCGTGCTGCGTTTTTTCCTGACCTTACTCTCCCCTTGGATCGCCTGTTGACTTCTTTTTTGATTCTTGCGTAAAATTCATTTTTTCGCTGCGTCATTTACTTTTTCCTTCCGATTGTGCGCTTCCTGATCCGGCAGTTTTTGCTGAAATTCCCTCACTTCGGTTTCTGTTATTGGCCCACCCGTTCTGGTCTGGGTTTTTTTGAGTCCCCTTCAAACCCTTCCTTTTTTCCGTTGGGCAATCCGCAGCACTCCTTTTTAAACAGTGTTTGCCATGTGTTCGCTTTCTCATTTAGATTTCTAGTCTTTCCCCCCCGAAACCCACTCCTTTTTTTGGTCCATCGGGCCCACGTTCCGAACCGGCCGAGCGGCCGCTGGATTTTAGTGCGCGGGATTCGCTTTTGGTGCCTGGTGGATTCCGTACTCAAACTTCTTCCCTTTTTACAACCTTCCTTTGTTTGAACACCCCCCCCCTTGAACCTTTTTCCTGAAGTTTTCTGATTGCGCCCCGTTTGCGTCTCACCCCCTTTTCAAAGTCTTTTTTTTTGAAACTGGGGGCTGGTTCTGTGGCTCCACTTCTTTAATTTTCTCCCTTTGGCCCGTGTTTTTTAAACCATGAACACCAACCCTTCCAAGACACCGCCCATTTTTTGCCAATTGGTTTCCTTCCTTCTGGGATGGGTAGCCAGGTTTTGTGTACGGGCATACCAGAGATTAAAATTGGTTGGTGTGCCCCCCCTTTTGGGATTTTTTGGCAGGATTCTTTTTTTCAACCCTACTCCCAAACACACACCTTTTTTTCACACCCGTTTACCCGCCAACCACCACAATCCGGAGGCCCTTTACCACACGTGTAACTTTTTCACCAAATTTGCGGTGCCCGCTCCCCTTTGAAAACGAGGCATCTTTACACCTTCTCAGGTCTTTGCTCGCATGCTGGTTTGAAAGGTTGCGACTGTATTTTTTTTTTTTTTCTAGGACTGACCCATACACGTTTAGTTGGGCAACCGAGACCAGGCGACGACGTTTAAGATGTGCACCTATTAACTCTTGCTTGTAGTGTCGAATTTTCTGTTTAGTTTGGTCCTGGTACGTCATAGTTTTTTTTTGGGTGCCGACCCATACCCGCTTCGTGGGAATGTTTTTTGTTGTGACCCCAATCGTTTTTTACCATGCTTGACAGTGCCCAGAACCTGCATTATGATGGGGAAGCTAGGGAAGTGGCAGGCGAGAGTTGGAACCAGGGATCTTAACCCTGCCACGCGTGGTTTTTTTTTTTGACGAAAGCAACCCCTTGTGCCCTTCGTTCGC
>Ga0179593_1267447_pt1 | contig 11339 bp, 13 predicted proteins | sample CZODoug2_1_08_16_FD_185931 | JGI IMG/M metagenome (GOLD analysis project Ga0179593, IMG submission 185931) | Vadose zone soil fungal communities from Angelo Coast Range Reserve, California, USA - CZODoug2_1_08_16fungal (PacBio error correction) | ecosystem: Environmental > Terrestrial > Soil >... | reverse complement strand
AAACTTCTACGTCTTGCCCGTCTTGTCGTTCCCCTGACGGTTTTGACTTACCCCCCTTTTTTTCAGCAGGGCTTTTTTGTTCCAGAAACTTCTCGACGAAGATGGACAACTTCGTCTCCTGCCAAGAATGTAAAAAACTTCCCTCTCTTCATGGCTCTTTCTTCTCCTTTCCGCGGTCCTCTTCCCGCCCCCATTTGAGTCCAATTTTTCCTTTTTACTTGGGTTTTCTCCCATTTGAAACCTGATGTCACTTTTCTAATCCAGTGTCCCCCCCTGCCTCTTTTCCAATCCAATTTTTCTTTCCTTCTTTGAACGTTTGGTTGCGTGGTCGTCCCTCTGATTCTTTTTTTGGGCCAGTTTGCGGCCACGACCCTTTCAATTCCCAATATTTGATGTGCCACTTTCTTTACCATTTTCCCCGCCGCCCCCCTGGAGTTTTCTCTGCCGCTTTTTTCTTGCCCAATTCTCTTGCGAACCCTTCTCAGGTGGTTAAGATCCTCCGTCCAAGGTGCCCTCAAGTAATCCCCCCCTTTTATGATTTACCCCTTCGACTCAGCTTCATCCCCCGACCTTTGTGCTTTCTTTGACAGAAAGTCTTGGTTTTCAATCGCGTCGGCTCCTTCTTATTTTTTTTTTTGTCCCCCTGAACACCCTGCCAATTTATGCCCTTTCCCAAATGGTGTCGCGACCCCCCGTCTCTTGCAGCTGATTTGTACCCCCCGCGTTTTTATCTCAGGCCTAGACCACCGTTATACCTCTTCTTTTTTTTTAAGGCACTGTCTCAGAAACCCCCCCCCTACTCTGATTAAATTTAATGGTCCGTAGCAAAACGGCCCTATTAGATTTTTTTGGGTTCTTTTTTCGTCGCTCTCTTTCTAGGTCGGATTTTCGCCAATTTCTTGCGATCTTCTCCCGAGTTCGGTTTCCGTTGCTACCATTTAATTTGAATTCCTCCCTGTGCAACTTATCCTCTTTCCCAATGTCCGACCACCGTCAATTCCCGCGTTAGGAACCCCCCCTGGATTGCGTCCCTATAAACGGCTTGTCCAGTTTTCTCATGGTCCTAACTCCTTAGTTTTTGGTTTTTCCAAAGTATCACCGCTTTCCAGCATTCTATCTTTACAGAGGCCTGGATCCAGCATTCTTTTCGCTGACACGTACCCTCTTGTTTTCTTTTGAGCTTGGGATTTCCCTATGTCTCTTTATTTCCCACAGGAGGTACAGTACTCTTTCAATTATCACATACTTCTGTATCTTAGCATTGCCCCCCCCCCCACAGTCTCTCTTTCTTGGGGCGAAATTCCGGCTTTCTTTGGTCTCAACCGCGTCCCCCCCTTTTTTTCCCCTGTAGGTTTGGGGTACAGCGTGTTTTCTTGAGTTTTCACGGTCCCTTCTCCATTTCTCCCCCCCCTGTACCGGCGTCCCATCTTTCTTTTTGACCTGTACAACTTTTGTAGTGAGGAATGTCGCGCTTTCCTGCTGCAAATTCTTCCCCTTCCGCATACAATTTTTGCCACCCCCATCGGTCATCGCTTTCTTAACGTCTCACCTACGCATGCAATTAAGATTCGACCGGTTTTTGGGTCCCCCCTCTCTTTGCGAGTGCCGGCCTTCTAGTCCGTTTCGGTTCCCCTCCTAATTTTGAGTTCTTTATTTTTAGTATCAGCCCTCCCCCAAATTTCAAAGTGACGTTGAGATTTAGACCTTTCTCTTTTCTCCTTTCTCTTGGGCCGGTCTCTTATGGTCTACTCCCTGAATCCCCGCCGACTCACCGGGTCACCTCCCTTTTTACCCTCCTGATTCTTAGACCCCCCAGTATTCGCAATCGGCCAATTTTCAGCCTCGAAAATGAACCTCTCCTCGCCGTTGCGTTCACCGTTCCCGCCCTTCTACATTCATTTGCCCTCCGCCCCCCATTGGACGCGCTTTTAAGCGTTTCTTTCTTTCCCAGTCCTTCTGTTAGCTCGGCGCCGAGATCGGGCATTTCGCCCTTCCCACGGAAGAAACACCCTCTACCCAGGATTAGAGCTATGTCATTGCCTGCATGTGAATGTCCATTTGGCTCTTCCGCCCCCCTTCTTCCCTTTCGCCTTTTCTTGGTTCTTCCTGGTTGGTCCACTCAACCCACTGGAAATTATCAAATCACTTTCTCGTTAGTGGTACATTTGTTGTCTCTTTGCCGTGAAAATATGCTCTTCCCACGGCATTTCGTGTTTTTCCCCCCTTGTCCAATCACAGTCTTCTTTCTACCTTCTACTTTGGCAACCTGCCTCTTGACTTTCACTTTGTACAGCATCGTAACAAAAGTCCAATCAAAATGTCTGATCCCTTCCGGATGCGTGCTCCACTCTTAGACCGAATTTAATTCGTCCTTTTTTATAGGATTTTTCCTCAGTTTCTTTTTTTCGCGGGGCTACTGCCTATCGCTGTTTTCTACTCATTCTGCGGGTAGGTTGGGTCCGGTTTACTCGCTCTCCCTCTTAGGCACTCCTCTTTCGAAATTAAAGCAACGTCCCTCTGGGCATTTCGCAAGTTGTTTGTTTTCCATCTCTCCAAATCTCCGAAGTGAGAACCAGTTTCTCCCCATGTTTTCTCTTTTCATCCCCCCGGTACATCCCCCCTTTTGATTCGCGAGATTTTCCTTTCCCCGTTTTTTCGCCGGGGTCTTTCCAAGCCTCTCTTTTCCTTCTGTCTTGGCACCTTACACCCAACCGTATGACTTTAGTTCCGTACAGATGAGCCACGTTTCACCCCGGCTGACTTTCCCTCTTATTTTGATTCGATGATAGCGGAAATTCATTCTTCAAGTCCCCTTCCTGGACGGGCCTCCGGGTATTATCCTTTTCCCTTTTCGCTCAGAAGATAACAGTTGATTTTCCATGAAACTGGTCCTTTTTTTGACTCTCTTTTTTTCGCATCCCCCCCCCCCTCATCATCCCCCTCCTTTTCAATCGGCGTCCACCCCTTTTTTTGGCGATGTCTGGGGAAAGAGATCTCCCTTCCGGCTTATGTAAGAGGGAATTTCTTAATTTCCTTTTTTTCTTCTCTTTCCACCTTCCGCCCCTGCTAAACTTCCTTCTCACCACGCTTTCTATCGGGGACAGGATCATTCCTTGGTTCCTTAAAACATATGCTGTTTATTCGAACGGGTTATTAAGTCTTTGATACTCTCTACCCCCAAACCCCCCTGCACCCTATGTCCCCCTGCCCCCCTCCTTGCGCCATTTTCCCTTCTTCCCTTCCTAGCGGAGTCCTCGAAACCAGCCCCCCGCTTTCTTCAGCCATCTTTTAGTCTCCCAGTCCTGCTTCCCTCGCAGCGCCGCGCAACACGTTTCCCGTTTCTCCGATACGCCGTAAGTGCTCAGGTTTCACCTTTCTTCTTTCAATCCTCGTTGCTCACATCCCTCCGCCGTCTTTTTCTCATTTCTTTCTTTCTTTTTTTTGACGATTTTTTCAACGTGGTTACCGATAAGTCGCTTTTTTTTTTCTTTGGCCCTTTTTCGCCACTCGCGTGCTTTGTCACCCTCCATCCAGCCACGTTTTTTCCCGTGATAAGTCTTTTGATTTACCCCTCCCCCCCCTTCTTGTACCCACCCGTCCACTCTCCCCTGTCACTCTTTTTCCCCTTATTGGGCGTTTGAGGCTGTTCCTCCCTCTTTTTTTTACCCAGTCCCCCAAAGTCCCCTTTTGCAAGTGGCCTCGCCCCTTTCCATTCAGTTTAGTTTTCACTTATTAGACTTCGCCCCGGTGGGATCTCCGGCTTGTCAGCCCTTCGGCCCCGAGGCTCCCTAGTTTTGCACACCTTTGCTTAAGTCGGTCCCCTGCGCCGAAACCGACTTCGGCCCCTCCCCTTCTTCCTTGTGTGAATTCTTTCCCTGTTAATGGCGTTTTGGCTTTTTTGGTTCCTCCCGGGCCAAGAAACTGCTCGATCCTTTTCCCCTGCCATGATTTCGGCTTCATTTGTCATTCGTAATTGGGGTTTCGTCTTCTGTCTGCGTGACCTCAGGGGTGGCTGGGTCTTCTTCCGGCTTCGTCTCCCATATCCATAAAGTACTCTCAGAACCCCCCACGCCCCCAGCCGTCCCTGCCTGCAAATCGTTTTTTGCGAACTGACGCGTTTTTAATTTGAGGGTTTGGCTTCTTCCGATGTTAAGCGACAACACGGGACGGCAGGAGTGCCCAGCCCCCCTACCTAATCGCTCCCTCCTTCCGGCCCCACCGCCATCTTTGTTTCGGACTCGGTCCCTCACTTTGGTTGAATTCTTTCCGATTGTTCGACGGGTCCTGAAAACCGCGTCTTCCGATTGTGGTCCCCCCCGACTGCGCGTTTGCCAGTTGCCCGAGACCCCTTGTAACCAGACTTGGCATTCCCATCTTTCATCCTTTTATCCTGGGCGTCTGTTTCTGCCACACATTTTGCGGCGATTCCTCCCCCCCCCAATCCCCTTTTTCCTTGCTGCCTTTGATTGTCCAATTCCCGCCTTGTATTTTTTCCCCCCCCTCACCTTTCTGCCTTTTGCACCTTCTCCAGGAGCGTCAGTGCTTTAGCTTCAAGCTCTTTTTCACTCATACGGAAGAGACAAACTACCACACCGCATCATACGATCCTTGTCCTGCTCCCTTTCCCCTTGGGATTCTTCTCTTTAAGACCAATCTTTTGCCCTCTTTCCTATAATCCGTCTCTGGTTTTTAGCACCTTGGGGCGGCGGCGTTTGCCGTACTTGTTTTCCGTCTTTTCCTTCCCCTTCCTGGCTTTTTTATGTCCAACAAAACGCGGCCATTCACCCCTGTGCGGACTTGCCCCCCCTGGACCTTTCCAATTTTTGACCGGATTTGTTGTTTCCCAACATTTTTTTTTATTCCAACGGACCTGAACTCGTTCCCGATGCGTTTCGGGCCTCTCCCCCCCTGTTCGACCAACTTCTATTTTTTGCATCCCACAGCCCAAAAGCGACTCTTCTCTTTGACCTCATGAGACTTGCCGCCGAGTGCTTGGTTTTTGTTTTGACAGACATTCCGACCCTTCATTGGGTTCTGGAAGGTGGTTAGGACTTGCCCCTCTTGGTCCCAATGCATTTTTTCCGCAGTTCGGGCGCGACCCCTGTGTGCGTGCAGCAATTTCGTGAGTTTTCCAGTAAGACTCCGCCTTTTTAGCCCTTTTTTCTCCCCCCCTTTTTTGTCATGCACCTTTTTCCTAAAACCTGTTTCTTTGCGGCGCTTACCTGGTCCCCTTTCCTTCTCATAAAGGATTCTTTACCCTTATTCCTCTCTCCTCGCAGTATAGGCTGTTAGTTTTTCGAAGTTGGTCCCCCCTTGCTTCCCTTCCGACGACACCCCCCCTTGATTGATTAGGGGCTTTAGGTCCAGCACCCTAGGGGGAACTGCTCTTCGAGTGTTCCAGGCAAACGCCCCCCCCCAGCGATCAGGGCTTTGCGCAGACATATCCATTCACCACAGACCCTTCCCCTCGCGGCGCCGCCTGCCGCTATCGCATGGATTCGTGAAAAATAACACCCGTTCCCCTGGTCACTCCCCCCCATTCCCCCATCCGTCTCTGGACTCGTTTTAAGGATTCCCGGGGTGACCAACCCCGGGGACTTTAACTTTAGCATGCATATCGTCAGTTCGCAGTCGTTCCGAGGACGCCTTTTGTTCAACTTCTGCTAGGACCGTTTTTTTGCCCCCTTTGTGTTTTTACGGATCTACTTGTGTCATTCGAACCGTTTTCCTCCCCCCGGACTCGATTCTTTCCCTTGATTGTATGTGAATCTATTTTTTTCCTTCCCCTCCTTTTTTTTGGGCTCTATCAAATAACAATCGTTTTCCCCCTTAAGCCGAGTGCGCCCTGGTTTCGTACTCCGGGTTCGACGACCCTTTTTCCGATCAGTTTTTTTCTGTTTAAACCGCCGTTCTCGCTGTGGAACACAAATGCTCCTTTTCCCTCCTGCCGACTGGCGTTGGTCTCTCATTCGCGTAACTTGTCCCCTCCCACTAAGCCCCTTCATGGTTTATCATGGTGTTTCCATTTTCCGATGTTAATGTCCTCATCCCGTGCCAGACCCCCTGCAGTCTCCTCGGAATTCTGGGTGAAGTTTGGGAGATGTATTTTCTTGACTCAGCCCTGATTCGCTTTGGGCCCTTTTTTGTGGCTTTCCCCCGAGCATGCCACTATTTTTATGTGGCCGCCTCGTAACGGTTCCTTTTTTTTTTAAAGCGTGTTTTTATTGTTTGACGCCTTCCCCAAGAGCCATTGATTTGTTTCCAATATGTCGACCGGCGCAGAGATCGTAAGTCAGTGCCTCCCTTGATACCGGCGTTCCCCCGTTTCCGGCCCAGACTCCAGACCCTTGTGCTTATGACTTGTCATGCCCCGCCCCCCTTTTGAATAGCGTTGCGTCGTGGGCTTATATTCACTAACTGCACTTTATTGCACTTTCCCCCTTTTTTTCCCCTCGCCGATGCTGCGTCTGCCTCTGCATTTACCACTGGGTATAAATTCCGACCAAATTCCCCCCAGACCGGCCTTTTTTGGTCGGCAGATCTTCCGCCACAAACCATCTGGGCTTCAATTTCTTATGACTTTTTTTGATTAACCTTAAGATTCTTTTTTTTGGGTCCTTTCTGGATAAGCATCGTATCAGGGTCTCTTTTTTTTCGCCAAAGCCTTTGCCCCGCTTTTTTCATCCCTGAACCGAGTTCAGGTCGTTGATCCCCGCCCACCTTTTTTTGATCGCTGGTAGGATTTACCAGTACGCCCAAAATGGAAACGGTTTTTGGTCCTCCCCTCCCTTAAGAGAGATTCTGGATCCCGGTCCCCTTTCCTCCCTGCGCCCATGTGCTACACTACGTCTTTGTTATTCGTTCAACGTACCCTGATTCCAGCAGTTTACAGGAAGCCGTATTTTTGCGGATGGCGTCCGTAACATTTATTCCCGTTTGCGTGGTGTTATGTCTTCGTATTTCATTGTCAGCTCCGTTTTTCTTCGGCTAACAGATTCTTTATCCTTTTTATTTTGGGCTTTCTTTTTTTCCAAAGGTCCTGCTTTTCTTTTCTTCCCATCAACCCGCGCCATGCAACAGTACATTGTCTGGTTTGGCGTTTGCGTGATTTGTTACAGGTCGAGGTCGCGAGAATTCTTCAGATTTCAGATTTCTGACATTCGGTCGGAAGCCTGTCTGAGTAGTACCGTGGCCCCTTTAAAGCCGATACCAAGTCTCGTGAAAACATACCCCCTTAAGCAGCCGGTTAAAGTCTCATATTCACTAATTTGATGGCTTCACCGTATTGGTCCGGGACACACGCGATGGCCTTCGGACTTTCTCTTAGACGATGTATGGCCCCCTACTTCCCCAATTGTAGCTTCGCCTCCTCACGTATGCATCACCTCTGACCCCCAATTTTCGCTAGCCTTTCCTCTGGCCTCGGGCCGATTGGCGTTTTTGCTGCTTAAGCCTTATGGCTATGGTATCTTTTTCCTTTTTTCCTATCCCCCACAACCCCCCCTGGATTTTCCCCCCTATTCTTCTGAAACAGCTCTTTGTCTCCCCAGATGCTATCCGGTTGACCAAAAAGCTTTTCATTTTTAGCACCTTCAGCTCAGTTTTTTTTCTCGGGGCCCCAGCCCTTCAGACATTCATTTGTCCTTGAACTTACGGTTTTGTTCCGTTTTCTTGGTTTTGGGCAGATTTCCAAGTAATCATTTTGTTGAGAGCCTTGTTTTTGAGCTCGGGCATCTGTCCCTTGCCGTCTCCTTCCGAAAACCCTCCCCCCGGCTTTGTCTTTCCTTCACTTTTTCACTTTTTCAAAGGGGTTCCTAAACCTCTCCCAATGGAAACTTTGTCTGGTGGTCCTTCCCTGTGTCGTTTCCATTCCACACTGCCCCCTACGGTCCCCCTAGTTTGAGTTTCCTGTTTTCCATACGGTCGGTTCAACTCCCAAACATGCTTCCTAACCGGCTTCCCTAGTGTGTGGATGGTCAATTTGCACGCTCTCCTCAAGGTCCTTGTTTAATTAGTAGGGATTTACCCTGTTTGAACCCCTTTTGAAAGCATCTTCACCCCCCCTAATCCCCCTCAAATTAGGATCCTGCGTTCTTCTGATTTTCTCTTTCTAGAAATTAAGCGGATGGATCGTCTTCGACCGGTCGGCCCCTTTTTTGCGGCTCTTTGCTTCCTGCTGTTTTTGTTCACGTTACTATTGCTGACCGTTTTTCCGCGGTGGTCTGGTTCCTCCTGCTCTGCTCTTCAGATTTCTGAGTGAGAAAAACTCCTGCCCCCGAGTTCTGACGCAAGAGTTGGCCCGTGTTTGGTCAGAGCTCCCCCCCAAATTCTCGGAGAATTTTTCGCTCACGCATCGTTTCGCATTATTAATTTTTGAATTAACATCCCTTATCTTTCTTCGCTAGCTTTGCTCCTGCCGTTTCGCCGGTCTGTACTTTTTTCCTCGCGACCGACAGTTCCTGTTGTCAGACCTTCCTCCCTAATGATAATGATCTCCCATTTTCTCCCTTAATTTTGTAGGCGATTTTTTCCCTGCTTATTCTTATCGATCTCCGGCAAATACCCGTCAAATGCCCCCCCCCCCCTCCCTCTCCTTTCCTCTTCTATCTCTCATTTTACTCCCTTTGTAGAGAGCACGGATGTTGCCAGGCGTACGTTCTGTGGTTGTATTTTCTTCCTACTTGCGCCCCGCTACATCAGCCTGGTCAAATAGGCCGACCCACATTGTTCGTATTCTATTGTCGCCCAAATATCTTTTCGTATCGGTCCGTACGTTGGCCACAGGACCTCTCGGTCACTCTGCTGCCCATACGCCTGGCTCACCCTTTGCCTTCTTTTTAAACGATCGTCCTTGTCCCCTTTTCGTCCTTATCAGGTTGAGCCTTGCCCACATCTGTCGTGAGCGCCCATTTCTCCTCTGAATTTTTGGCTAAGCTCTGACCCACACCACCCTGTCCAACTTGCGAAACTTGTGCCTTTTATAACCTTCGAAACCTTGATATCTTCCGCGCCTGCTACGGCATCCTAACAGTGCCACCCCGCTTTTCCCCGCAGAGTTTCCCAGCCCCTTCTCGAGCCTGAGAACCACCTTCACCGATCTGCCTCGAACGGATTCCTCGACTTGACCGAAAGTAGAAGTTTCCTTCTGTCCCTTGTGGGTTTTCCCTAGCATACGCCGTTTATAATTGGAGGATTCGCAGATGCTACTTTCCCCAATTTTCTCTCCACCCATTTCCAGCGCATTTTTTTTTTTCCCCCGGGTTTTTTGAACTTTATAAGCCGTGTGCCAGCCAAGAGAGTGGCCTGTTTTATTTATAGGCGTCCTTCTTTTTTTCTTCCCTTAACTGCTTTGACCACCCCCCGTACAACCGCTGCCATGATCTTTCCGTATTGGCGTGTGCTGTGATCCCCCTTCTCCCACATTGTCAAACGTTAAGGACTTTTCTGGTATCCCGCCACTACTTCTCCTGGTTTCCTTCCCGTCATAGACGCGAATCCTTTTTCGTCTTTTTTTCGCTTACTAATGTCTATGAACGTCGTTTGTTTGATTCGGCATCTCAACCACTGTTCCTCTCTGTTCCCCTGCGCCGACCCGACTTCCAGGGTCTTTTTCCCCTTTTTGTGCGGGTGCAACTGGGCACTGTGGTTCGTTCTTTCTTTAACGTTTTACCTCCCGATTTCTTTCTTCCTTGTTTACTTGTTCGCCCACTTTTTTGGGTCACAGAGGCCTTTTCCCTCGGTTTTGAGGCGGCGGTCGTCGGATCCCCTTGCAATTTAAGCTTATAGCATTTTAAACCCTCCCCGCACTAACAACTTATTCATTTTACATACGTGTTTTATGCTCTCTCTGATCAGTCTCTCGCAACCGTTATTAGTTCTGCCCCCCTCCCCCCTGTTAGGATTTCGGCCACAACTCCCTCTCTTTTTTCCCCTTCCCCCCCCAAAGCCGGTGTCACCTAGCCTTTTTATTTTTTTGAGTCGTTCCTCCCCGAGGCTTCCGTATTTGTGGTCCCATACTTTATTCCTCCCGGGTCATACATGTTCAGCGGACTTTTCCTCCCTCCTGGATCCACGTTAATGGACTCCATTAACATAATCTCTTTTTTTTCTTTCTGACCTTTGAAAACCCTAACGTGATCTCAGCAACCCGACCTCCTGCTTTCCTCTTGATGTGACTTCTAAAAGCCGTTACCTTTTTTTTCACACGACCCTCGAGATTTTGGCCAGATTTTCTTTTGATTATTTGATGAACAGTCTTCGGCGCTGTTAAATAAATCCTTCCCCCTGCGCCCCATCCCCGCAACACGCAAATCCTTTTTTTCCTGCATGGTTAAATTTTCTCACTATGACAGGACTTTGGCCTCCTAATCCCGATTAGTTCTCAGGGCGCCCCGGCCCTTCCTCGGTTTCTTTTCCTTCGCGCTGTATTTCAACCGAGGCCATTTCCCCCCTTTTAGTTACCAGAGGATCTGTTAAAGGAGCCGTATCACCGTTTTTCTTTTCCTCCCACGGACCTGAACATTTTCCCTCGCCCTGTTGAATCGAACCATAGATCATGTCCTCTTACTAAACCTCCCCACCCCTCTCCCTCTTGCGTTTGGCTTTCGATTGAAGAGCAATTGAGCTGGATGATGTTTTGTTTCTGCCTCCATTCTTTACCATTCCATTTTCGGCTTTCCTTTTGGTATCTTTGACTTCAGACCCTTTTTTCCTGCCTCAGCCTTTGCTTTCGCGAACCGTTGCATTTGTCCTCACTTGCCTTTTTTGTTTCTTCAAGAATAATAAGCCTTTGTATCCTCACTCTCTTATACCTTTTTGGGTCCCTGTAAGGTCATCCCCAACACTGTTGTCTGAACGTTCTTTACTATAATAAAGGATCCTATCCTTGATTCGCTTCTCTTCAGCCGTTCTATGTCTCCCCTCTTGAGTAGTTGTCGATGATCCTCCCCAATCCTGGGGCTTTCCGTACGAGGTCTTTCCATTCCAAAATATGGTGGCATCTTGTCCTTGCCCTCCCCAACTGTCCCATTACATGTTATGCTCAGAACCTTCCTCCCACAACCACAAGCGTCTGGTAAATCCATGACCCTGGTTGCACTTTCTTTCACCTCCCTCTTCCCCGGATCCCATACCCCCCCTTTCCCTATTTCCTCAGCCCTGGCTTCTGCTTTTTCTCGTGTGCCGGCGACTTCCCTTCCCTTATCTCCTTCATTGCAGTCTCAATTGGTTTTTTTTCAAAATTCTTCTCCCTTTTTGGTGAAAGTCAATGATCTCTCTTCAGTCTAACCTGTTTTTCCTCCCCCGGGCGCCCTCTTCAGGTCCCATTCTATTTTTATTGC
>Ga0179593_1716632_pt1 | contig 11340 bp, 14 predicted proteins | sample CZODoug2_1_08_16_FD_185931 | JGI IMG/M metagenome (GOLD analysis project Ga0179593, IMG submission 185931) | Vadose zone soil fungal communities from Angelo Coast Range Reserve, California, USA - CZODoug2_1_08_16fungal (PacBio error correction) | ecosystem: Environmental > Terrestrial > Soil >... | reverse complement strand
CACGGTCCCTTCCCCTCCATGTGAGGCCGACCGGAGGACTCTTTTTCCCCCTTCAGTGCCTCGGTGGCTGTCCTTCTTTTCTCGGCGTAAGGGGAAAAGCCGTTAGGCTTTTTCCGAGTGCGGGGTATCTTTGATTTTATTTTTTTCGAAGGAGATGTGCAGGAGAGTTTTTCTCCCACAGAACCAATGTTCTTTGGTTGGGATGGTTGTTTGCTTTTCCCGGTGTGGAGGAAGAGATCACTTCTCCTAGGAGGCACGCGACTTTCCACTATGGGTCTCCCGTCTTGCCTTTAGAATTTGTTCCCAAGAGGGGAATGAATGACGCTACTGTTTTTCCCCCGTTCTCAGGAGCCTATGCAATCTTTTTTCTCCTATTGACAGCGCCGCTGTTGGCCTTTTCCTTTTGAATCCGAAGAACATCTCGCCTCCCTTAACCTTTTTCGGCTGTACAGAACGTTTCCAGTTTTTTTGGAGAAACGAGATAGCCTTTTCCCCTGGGTGCCACACTGCTTCGCCTTCCCCCCGCAAGAGTAAAGGTCAATCTCCCCCATGGTGTGGGTAAACCTATTTTTTCCTTTTTTTTGTGGTTATGGAATCTGCGCGCCCCTTCCCTTTTCGGTCTCCTCCGATGGTTGCAATGCCGGCCTGTGTTGCCTCTCCCGCGACAGGTAGCCTCTCCCTTTTTTCCCTGGCTTCTCCCCGGACGTGACCCCCCCCTGTTAGATGAAGACGTGCTCCCCTCCACATGAAATCACAAACTTTCCTCTTTGGCAAACGGTGGTCCTCCTTTTTCTTCCCCCTTTCACATAATGACCCATTTCTCTTTTCTTTTTTCTATATCGGCCATGGTCTTTCCTTCTATTACGTTGAGCCGGCGCCCCTTTTTCCCCCTGCGAGAGAAAGTGATCCTTTTTCCGTTCACAGAGGCTTCCCTTTTCCGCGGCCCGCTGGTCTCTGAAGTAGTCCTGACAGTCGATCGGTCTTTTGAGGATGCGACCTTTTTCTTCTTTGCAACTGATCTCTTTTCATCAAGACTTCCGTATCCACTCTCCTGGACCTTATGTAGTGGGCGTTTTTGTTTTGCAGCGGTTCCCTGGCAAGATCTTCTTTTTTTCATTGCGAGCGGGACATCGCGTTCCCGGCAAACGTAAGGGCGGCCCACCGAAAGGGTTTTTTTCTACGGGAGGATTCTTTCCCTGGAGAAGGGTGTTATAGACCCGCAATCTCCTAACTTTCCCACCGCAGCTCTCCCCCCCGCATACCAGTCTTCCCCCACGCACAACCGAACGGCTCTTTCTTACCCCACGCAGTGGAGAGCGCTTCGCCTGCACCAAATGCTTTCCCTTTCCCGATGACGGACTCCCCCCCCGAGGACCGGCCATCTGCCCCCTTTGTAATAAAGAGGTACAACTCCCTCCCGATGATCCCTTGTACGACGCCCCTTCCTTTTTCCGCCTTCCAAGGCGTCTTCCCCCTGGTATTTTCGTGAAATGACTCATTGATATATCTCTCTTTTTTTTCAGAGATAGCCTTTTTTCCTGAGCGGTATTCTCAAGAGGGGAGTTCCGGAAGCCTTGGTCGCTGCACAGTTCTCTCCTCCCCCCTCGGTAGTAGATCATCGGTTGGTCTCTTCCGGGTTTTCCCCCGATGGGAGAAAAGAAGAAGAAGATGTTTTTTTTTTTTTTTTCTTGCTCCTCAATAGGGAAGACTCCCCTCCTCAGTTGGGAGGCGATTCCCTAGCCCACAACTGCTGGTGGACTATTTTTTTTTTGTAGACCTGTTTCTTTCTGGGCGCTCGCGGCGGTTCCCCTTCCGAGCCGTTCGGTATCTTTTTTAGGCACACAAATTTTTCGAAGCCCCTTTCTAGGAGTGGTCAAACTCCCACCTTTCCGTGACGGGCTGGAGGCTTGAACCTGGGTCAAGGATAGCTTTTCCTATCTTGAACTGTCTTTTTTTTTTTCCCCCCCCGAGGCACCTCGGACCCCCCCTGCAACCTTCCATAGGAAAGGGAGGTTTCCGGATTCCCCTTTTTTTTTTTTCCTGTTGCAAAGAAGGGAAGTGCCATTTTTCTCTTCCAGCGATCGCGGGCGTTCTCGGAAGCGCGCCCTTCCAGAAAGTAACCCTTTTTCCCCTCTGTGAACGGCCACCGTCCTCTTTTTCTCAAGGTATCCTCTCGTCCCTGTAGTACTTGCGACTTTTCCCCCAACTTAAGCATTGCCTACCCCCACATGTCGCCATGGGTCAGGTCTTTTTTTTTCTTCTTCTTAGCACCGGTTGCCAAAGCGGACTTTTCCTGGTCCCTGCCGTTGACGTCGTGGATCCCTTCCCCCGATGATCACGTCAGGTTCTTTTTTTCCTTTAGGGCCAGCGTCTCTCTTGTCTTGAAACAGTTCGGCAACACCCCGGCCTCACCATTCGGCGATGTATTCCCCTTTTTTCCGTCAAACGGCCGTAGGGCTTTTTTTGCCCCACACACAGTCGTCCCCCCTGCTTTCTGTGACACACACGGGTTGGAAAGATCGCCTTTGCCGATACTCCCTTCTTCAGATAGAGCCCCACCCCGGAGGTGGACCAACTCCCCTCATGCAATGGAACTTTTCCCTCCCCGGAACGACGCCACTTCGGAAGAGCTTCGGTCTTCCCCCTTAGAAGGAAAAATTCCCCCTTCGAGTCCTCGTCTTTCGAAAGTATGATGGCCTCTCTCTCCACCGGAAGGGTGCAACCTGGAAGTACCAGGATGGTCCACTCCCCCCCCCTAGATGAGGTTTTGAGACACAGGTGCCTTTGACCTCCTCGTCGGGCAAGTCTTTCCCCCCACCGGCAAGCACGACCCGCCCTCCCCAAATCCACCACGCCCCTTCCCAACGGAACGTCTCCCAAGAGTGTAAACGCTTTTTCTCCAACCAATGGACCGGCTTTTTTCTCCAGATACCCCACTTTCCTTCTTTTTTATTTTTTGACCCAGTCAAGAACGGATTGGCCCTTCCCAGCATGAAGCCACCGCTTCTTGCCGAGACAAGAGTGCCGCCTTTTTTCCTTCTTAGTGAGGCTCGAACTGCCTGGCCTTTTCCCCCCCGCTCGGACATATCTTAATAATATAAGTTGTTGTTTTGTAGTTCTTTCCTCCCACACGAGTCCAGGCCAGGTTCCCCTTTCCTACGCCAATGTGCTGCCGACCGGTTCCAGCCCTTCTGTGGCCAGGGGCGCGTGATGAGGCGGAATCCCTTTGACGTGGCGGTCGAGTCCCCCGATCTGATTCGCCCTTCTTTTTTTTCCTTTCGAGCGTGCAGGAGGCGTGTCCACTTTTTTCCAAACGCACCATCGTTCCGGTTGCCTTTGGTGGCGTTTTCGGAGGCGGTAGGTTTTTTTTCTTCTAAAAAGTGGACGTTTCTTTTCCCCGCGACAGTGGCTGGCCCTTCTCTGACTTTCTTGGTTGGATATTGACCATCCGGGGACTCCTTTGCACAAGGCCATTTTTTAGACAGTTTTCCCCTTCAAGATACGTTTCTTCGCCGCCTTTCTTCTCCCCTCTGTGAGGGGGCCTCCGGTGGACCTCACCGCTCCGATGCGCGTTCGGCTGTCCTTGCAGCGAGTGCACGGCCGTCCTTTCAGGTGCCAAACTCGTTGTGCCAACAATGCTCGCCGTTGTGTACGCCACGGCCCGGGAACAGCGCCCCTTTCGCTTCACCCTTTTACCGAGAGAGACTTCTTGTGTGGTTGGGTATTTCTCTTTCAGTACAAGCGGTTTTCTTTTCTCTGTGCTTACTGCCGGCCGTGGTGGTGGCCGACTCGCAGTGTTGTTCACCTCGCCTCTTTCGGATTCTCCCCGGCCTTTTTCCCCCACGGTCGATGAAGCCTTGCCTCGAGACCCCTTGACCTCCAACGAGCCACAACGGTGGCATACGCGTCTTTCCCTTTCCCCGACCCATGGCGAAATGTGGCGCTTTTCTTGCTGAAGTTTGAGCGCTTATCGCAAAGACTAACGAAGTTGTAGGAGACGTGATCTTTTTTTTCCCCTGTGACGCCTTTGAGCTGGTACGCTTTTTCTCCTGGGACGCTCTGAAGCGAAGCCTTTTTTTTGTCAAAGAGGATTTTCTCCTTGCAAGGATTGGAAACTGTCCTTTTCGAGGGACCTCTCCAAGTACCTGTAGTGGGCGTTTTTTTTTTCGGTGAAGAGGTTTGCCTTCCAATCCCAATCCATCGTCAAGGAGTTGAAGTTTTCCCTAGAGGACAACCCCCTTCCCTGAAAGTAAGAGAGAGGTGTTTTCTTCCCTTCCTCGGAAGAACGGCTACGGGGAGTCGCTTTCCTTCCGCAGGTGTGGTGATAGTTTCCCTCGAAAAGGATAGTCTATCCTCTCAGCGACTTCCGACAAGCAGGTCTCCCCCCAAAAAGAGGAGCTGTTTACAGCAGTGGGAGGAGCGAATAGCCTGCACCCCTTTTCGTGAAGGAGTTCGTTTCCCTTTCTGACAACAAACCACGAGGAAAGCCATCTTTTTTTTTCATACAGCGGTCCATTCTTTCCCAAACCTTCTCTCCTAACGGTCGACGCCCTCTTTTTCCAGACTCAGGGTAGTACATACATGTCCCGAGCAGACAGATTCTTCCGTTGTTGGTGTTGAGAGAGATTCTCTCGGTTCAGGGCAGCCTTTTTTTCCCAGAAGGTGTTTCTTGGTAAGAAAGACTTTTGGACCCCTTCTAGCAGGTCCTTCCCCCCTTTGAGTAGATGCAGGCTTTGTTTCCCCTCTGGATGGCAGAAGCCGGGGCAGTGTTTTTCCCTCCATAGGGACAGCCCTTTTTTTGCAGGAGATATCGCCCCCCTTTTCTCCCATGCTGGTGAGATAGCGTCTCTTTTTTCGTAGTGTTGGATTGTAGACCGCGTTAGAGCGCTCTCCGGTGTTTTTCTACGAGCCGTCGGATCTTTTTAGTCTTTACAAACATTCGTTGCGAAGATAATAAAGTTAGCCTTTTTTTTTCCACGAAAAAAAAGATAGATCTTTTCTTAACAGCGATTTTCCCGGCCCCGCCTTTTAACCCGCACTGGCGATCTTCCCCCGATGAAAATCTCGTTTTCCCCTTCCCCCGAAATAGGACAGGAGAGTTTAAGTGGATACGGAAGTTCCTCCTGTTTGACAGTTGAAAAGAAGGGCCTTTTTTATAATATTTTATTTGACCTCTCTGGGAAGGGAGTTAGATCTTTTTTTCTCTCCCAAGCGGGCCTTTCTCCGTACCAGTTCCCCGCCGTCCCCCTGGAACGGCACCGGCGATCAAGGTCTCCTTCCGGAAACACTTTTCCGGCTCCGCCCTAAATAGACGCTCAACTTCAGCCATTGCCTCTGCAAAATGTCGCCATTGGTCCTCCGAAGACGCGTGGCCCCCCTCCCCTTGACTTTTCATTGGCTTCGTTGGAGGTTTCCCTTGTGCAGTCTAGTGGGCCCGTCTTTTCTGATAAGTCAGGGGAGCTTTCGGGCCAGCGTACGAGCCCTTTTCTTCTCTGAACAGTTACGTCACCCTCTTCCCTAGAACCTCGTTATGTCTTAGAACCATCAACCCCCTTAGGAGAGCAGAAGATCCCTCCCCCTTTCCCCTTTCGGTTACCCAACACCAGGTTTTTTTTTCCCTGCTGTCCCGGTTAATCGTGTGCGTCCCCCCTTAACGATTAGAGAAGTGTGGGCCCCTGCATTAGTAGTTCTCTCCCCCCGGTATGGACGCCCCCTTCTTCTGGTTCAGGGCGGCGATCTTTTTCGGTCACTTCGAAACGGAAAAATTCCCCTTCCTCGGAGGCGAGAAAGTATTTGCTTTCTTTTCCTTTCAACCGGCCGGGGTGCACGGTAGTCTTTTTTCTTCCGGATGAGTCAAAATGCCACCCCCTTTCGACAGCGTGACGTTCACTTTCTTCGGAAAGGAAACGTTGTTCTCCTGCCCGACACCGCATCCTTTCCAAACATCCACACCGCCCCCCCCTGCCCCCCCAGGAAAAGATTGAGTTAGGTTATGGCCCCTTACTCTTAAAAGATCGGCAACCTTCCTTGGCGCCTCTTCCGTCCCATCGTACCAGCACACGTCAATCCCCCCTCATACGCGAAAAGCCGCCTCTTTCCCAGGCTGGACCAGAGCAAGACTTAACTCATTTTTTTTTGCTTCCTAACCTGAGGACCCCAGGAGGGATTACTAGGCTCTTTCCTCCGTTTGGTGGTGTTGAGAGCTCTTTCCTCCGACAAGGTTCCAGGCCAGGTTTCGATGCCTTTTTTTCCTACCGGCGGGACTAGTGGGCTCGTTTTTCTCCCCTGGGAAGTTTTCAGTGGATGTAAGGCTGGGCGCCCCTACATGGGCAAGAAGTTCTGGCCTTTCTTCTTGGGGTATTGATCGCCCATTCCCTTCCTAGCTGTGCAGAGGGCGTGTCCTTTTTGGCCCCCCCCCACCGAACCACTCTGGGCGTTGTGGATGGTTGGTGGCATTGTCTTTTTCTGGCAGCGATCTACACCCCACCTCCCCCTCACTTCCCCCCCCAGTTCGTCTGTTTGGTGCCTCCTGAACACCCGGGCGCACCAAGAAGGCCTCTTCGACCCCCTCCCTACTCTTCCCCCTTCTCATACTGGTCCTATCCGCTCTCAACGCCCACTCATCTATCTTCCCCACCCTCTCCTTCTATCTTATTCAACTTCGCTCTCTTTCTGACGCCCCGCTTCCGAACCTCTCCCGTCCCCAGTAAACACCTGTTTTGTCGAATTAGTCTCGTCGACAGCCCCCCTTCCCCCCCGATGCCCTCGATTGGGCTTCTCACAGGTAGTCTCCACTGAAACACGCACCTTCCTGGTGCTCCTGAGCCTCTTCTCCCCCTGGGCCTTACGTCCCCCGCACGTCTGTGGTCCCCTTCGACCCAAAAGTTTTTCATATCCACCATCAATTTCAACACCCGAGTCGCTCTTATATACGCCCCCCCCTTATCCCACCAGTTTCTTCCCACTCCCCCTTCCCGTCCTCCCCCCCCGTATGTCTACTGCGTCCACCCTCGTCTCTCCTCTATTATCCTCGTTCCCTTCAACCCCTATAGCTATCTACCCCTCCGCCTTCCGTCGACTCATCCTCCACCAATCCTCCTTCCGCTTTCTCCCGTTCTCCTTCGTGATTTCTCATCCCCCCCTCGCTATCTCTCGTCCTCTTTGGTTATCGTACCGATCGTCCTTAACGTTCTTCCTTAAAACGGAACTATTTCTTCTCCCGGCTGACCCTCCCCAAGCTTTCAGCGAGTTGACCAGAGTTTTCGCACCTCGTGAAGACTTCTCGGTCACTTCGGGTTCCTTACCGAAGGGTCCCTTGTGTCATTCTAGTTCTTCCAGCTCCTCCGCCGATCCAGAACTTGCCCTTGCACGCCATCATATGCGCTTAACTGTTTCAGGCGTTTTTTTATACTGCCCCACCTCCTTTTCTACCCCTGCCAGGGGAACCGGAGACCCTCTAGTGGGGCCGAAAGAAAACGCAAGATTCTTTTGTTCTCAGATGTCCACCCAAAGAACCCCCTTTTTCTCCGTTTACCACTTGCCCTGCTTTCTTTCTCTTGATGACCTGGCTAGGCTTCACTTATATACGATTGATAAGCCCATGCGCACCCCCAAGAGTTTCCGGAGAGTTAGTCAGCCAACCTTTCCCCCTCCCCTTTTTTCTCCGCTACAGTTACCGCTTTTTTCCTTCTTCTAAACCAAATCTTTACTCCTGCTGCCTCCCTTATCCGTGTCACCTCAACAACTTCGCATTTCTTCCGGTGCTCTCCCCTTCTACGTAAAGCTTAAATCCCTCTCTTACTTTTCCCTCTCCCTCTAGTCTGCCACCCTCTCTTACTTCCTATTCCTTCGACACCTCATTTCCCCTCATCAGAGACCTACCGTCAATCACTTTTTTCCCTCACCCTCCTGCACCTGGTATTGGCTCCTTAAACCATTCAGGTTGCTGCCTCCGACTCAAACTGCACCGACCCTGAGGTGTGCTTTTTCTCACCCACCCAGCCCCCGCCCTCCTCCTCCCCCCCGCCTCACCCTGTTGCCCCCTGTACTCCCGATTTTTCCCTTCTCTCCCTCCCCTTCTCCTTCATGGCCGTTTTTTCTACCCCGCCCTACTACTTCAGGTTCCGCCCCTCCGTACTCCTCTCTCTCCCCCTGGTCCCCCACCTCCCCATACAGGTTCAGTCTATCCACCCCCTCCCTCCCGTACCCCCCGCTGAGGTCGACAAAAAGTCATCTGGGGAAGAAAGCCCCCTCCCCCCAGCCTCACCTTCTCAGGACCCCTTCTCTCCTGTTTACCCCCTACGCAGAGCGCCTGTACCGACAAGATTCTCCCCCGCATCTTTCACAGCGCACACGTGCCCGTCACTCCAAACCTAATCTTCCATCTGGCGTTCCTCTCCGCTGGGAATTCACAGGCCCGCTCTAATCGCAGTCCAAGGTACTGCCCACACCTTCGACTCTTGCGGGGGTCCGAGGGTTGCTTCTTTACTACATTGACTCCTCACTTCCGACTCGCGTAGCTCTTTTGAAGGATTATTGATGACCCCCCTGGTACCCCGATTGTGCCTGCCGCCTACGTCCGCCCTCACCACCGAACGCCCCTCCTCCTATGACTGACGTCCTCCCGTCTGTGTGGCTGTCTCTAGTTGTGGTCCCTATCCGAGACTCTTGCGAACCCCTCCTTTCTCGCTACCCGCGTGACTGCTCCCTCACCCGGCACTCACCAACACTTCAATCATTCTCTCACCCCCACCCTTTCCTGTTTTTTCGTTCGTTGGTGCCTATTTATAAGAGCTCCCATGTACCATTTTTTCACTCATCTTCCTCTGTTTTTTTTCAAGCAGACCTCCGAATCCCCCAAAACCTTCCCTTCCTCCCGGCTACAACCGCAGAAGCCCTCACCATACGCACATCAAGTCTTCAATTACAAAGTTTCCCCCCCCGTTAGAGAATCCCACGGCCACCTCTCTGAGATGCGAGGGTAGCTATAAGTCCTCCCCCGAAAACAGGGAAAGACAAAAGAAAGGAAGCCGCTTTTGCCCCCGTGGAATACCCGAGAGGGTGCCCCCCCCGCTTTCCATGATAAAAGCGCCTGGAGAAATGGGCTGGAAAGGACATCTATATAAGTTTCTATCTGGGTTGCCTTCTTCCTCCCCGTAGCGCCCCATGTTCTGCCCAGACCCACTGCGAAGTGACTCCCTTCCTTCTACTTGGTTCTTCGCCACCCTCTCGCAAAGAGAGGCTAAGTCCGGACTCTTCTCTCATGAACATACCACCTTCCTCCTCCCCCTCACTTCCTACTTCCTCTATGTTTCCCTCTCCCCGGCTCCCTCTCCTATCTCTCTGCCCCACACTCTCCTTCTCTTTCTTTTTCCTCAATCTCGCGTCCTCCATCTGCCATCTTTTCGCGCCAGCTCTTGCTTTACTTCTTTCCCTTGCGCACTAGAAAGATTCAGGGGGTTCGAATCTCCTGTCTCCCATAAGGCACCCTTCCAAAGGCGTTTTCATTAGCCCAACTTTCACTCTTCTCGAGCCTTGACACTTCCACTCTTGTTTGGGAACAGGGAAATCTACACACTCCAAGGTCATCTTCGATTCATCATTCAAGGGAAACTTGGCTCTCACGGAGACCCCTTAACCTTTTATGATTCCATACCGTCGTCTTCTCCTCTCAGTCCTCCTCTACCTGTGCTCGCCTCCTCTAAGTGTTCCGAGGCCTTGCCCTATAATGACCCCAGGTATTCTTATCTCGCAGTAATCGGGTAAAGCTTGGTCGTATAGCATTTTCCCCCACCTCTCCCCCCGCCTTGTACTCTTTTTCCCCCCCCCCGCATCCTTTACCTTACCCCCTCATCTCCTTTTCTATTCCGCTTTCGCACCCCTCCCCTCTTTCTTCATCATCTTCTTGTTCCTCCTTCCCCCTTCCCCCTCCCCCCCCCCCTGATCATGACCGTGTCCCCCTCATTCCCCTTGCATCCCTACCTAGGGTTTATACTCTTAGTAGAGGGAACTTCTGCTCCCCACTCACACCCCTACATTTTTAACATCTCATAAATTCATTTTCTCGAACTTGCTATGCCCCTATTGGCTTCTACAGGATCTCAGAACGTGACTTCGGCAGAAAAATCGAGAAAGATGCTTCATGCTGGGTCTTATCCGTTGGATTGTCCGATCTTTTTCTTCTCTCCCCCCTAACGTTTTAGGGTTCCCCTGACCGTTGTGAGAAACTCCCACAGGTGACGCCCTCAAATTTACTTGTCACCTATCGCGTACGATGGGAGGGGGGACCCCTCCTGAGGGCGCTCTTTTCGTCGTCCTTCCTAGGAGGCTCCATGTCTTAGCGGCTACCCGCACTCACATTGTCCCCGGCACTTTTTTCGGGAACGCTTGTTTCGCCTCAGCACATCCCCCTCTTACCTATTCCCCCCCTTCCATCCTCCTTTTGATTTTTCGCCCAGACGTGACCCAAATTCCTTTCGCCCTATATTTTTTCCAACCGGCGCGTGTTCACACCTTTAGGGGGAACCTCGGAGATTAACTCCACGGAGAATTTTCGTACCTTTCGTATCAACTGACTCGATTTTTCTTTTTCCCGGCCCTTTCCTCGGGGGAGGGTTTTATTTGAAGAACTCCTTCGGTCACTACTTTACTTCCTTGGAGACGTTCTCCTTTCGAACCTCTCGGAGGGGTCTGCCCGGCGCCCCTCCCTACACCTCTCGAATTGGAGCCCCTCCCCACTCTCCCCCTTTCCCAATAAGTCTCACCAGAGATCTATGGCCCTACCCGCCTTCTATCGGTTCCCCCCCCATCTTACCGCTCTCCATACGTCCCTTCCCTTTCGCCTTCCCCAAGCACAGTTCCCCTCCTTCCCCCCCTCTTCTCCCTTTTCTAACTGACTACCCGTGTCCGCTTTTCAGCTCGTTCTTCCTCCCTCCCTCGCCGATCCGCTCCTAGCCCTGGAGAACCCTCTCACAACACTTTCGGGCATTTCCCGTAACGTGCTCGGGCTTTCGATGCGGGAATCCCTTAAAGACAGCCCTCGCCAGTCTAAGTTTTCGAGGATCCATGGAGGGTCTGGACTCCCTATTCCCTCCCCCCGAGAGAGCCACCGCACTGGCATTCAATCAGGGTCACGGGCGCTGGAGCCTCTTAGTCCCCATTTGGGCGGAGCTCCTCATGAAAAATCCGGAGTACGACTTTCCCCTTACCAACCGAGGCCGGCCATCTTTCTTTGGTAACCCCCCCGAGGTACAAGCCGCAGCGCCCACTACCGAGATAGAAGCCCTATTCTTGCGTCTACATAAAAGCGGGTCGTCGCCCGCGCAGGACCCGGAATTGCCC
>Ga0179593_1655229_pt1 | contig 11340 bp, 9 predicted proteins | sample CZODoug2_1_08_16_FD_185931 | JGI IMG/M metagenome (GOLD analysis project Ga0179593, IMG submission 185931) | Vadose zone soil fungal communities from Angelo Coast Range Reserve, California, USA - CZODoug2_1_08_16fungal (PacBio error correction) | ecosystem: Environmental > Terrestrial > Soil >... | reverse complement strand
CCCCCCTCCCCCGCATTGTTGGGCAGTGGCCGAACACGAGTCCAGCAACAGCGTAGGCCCCCAACACACGGGACATTATAAATTCTAAAGGGACTGAGGTAATACAGGAGTTTGTGTTGGAAAGGGAGAGGAGACGATGGTGGGTTTTAGAGGAAAGGGGCAAAGCCCAGACGCTCCCTTTGGGTTGTTTTTGATGGAGGTTTTGCCCACTCTTTTCCGGCACACTGGCAGGGCCCTCACGCCCCTAACATGATGTTCCAACCGATTTGTCGCCCCCCTACTCTTTCCCTCGTGAAGAGAGAAAGGATGGTTACGGTCCCTGTCCTGGCAGAGACCTGTAGTTTAATAAGGTTTCAAGGGGCGCATTTTTTTTTTAGTCCCCCAACGGTCCCCCCGTGTCCGAAAGAGAGTTCCTGTTTTTGTCCCGCCGCTTTTATGCGTTACGCCATGCGATAATGCACTCTAGCGGAGCGTAAAAGGAAGTCTAGAGAGTGTAAAGGGGACCTAAAAGGAACCGCACAGGGGAGGTCAACGGTTTTGGAACAGCCAGGACGCACCACCCCACCCCCCCGCCCCCCCACCCCCCCACCCCACCCCCCCTCATGTTTACACCACAGGACGAACTGCGAGACCATTCGACCACCCTAACGACCGATCATCCATTATTTTGTTGTTTCCTTCGACCCCCGGACTTTTCCCCCCCCCATACTTCCCCTCTTTCTTCTGTGATTGACATTTGCCGTTGTTTGCCCCTGAGTATTCCCCTATTTTTCGAGTCCCTTGACTCCATGGTGCGCTATATCAAAAATTATTTTTGAGCGGTTTTCCCCCTCAATTTTGGGAGTCGGCGTCCCCATACCTCCACTTTCCTTTGTGGGTTTACTATCTTCGGTTTCCCCATGGTATGTCTGCGGCCTGGGTGCGGCTGCCGGGTTGAATGGAGAGCGATCTTGAAAAAGCTCTTTCTTTGCCCTTTCGGTGTACTCCTGCATATTTGACGAGTCGCCTACAACCCACTTTTTCCCCGCACTTTCCCCTCCTTTTTCCCGCGGATTCGTCCGGAAGCGGATCCCCCCCCTTCCCCGTCTGCTTTGTGTTGACCTCTTGAGCCTTTTTTTTTTTCAAACGTGATGAGTTCTTTTTCAGGTTTTTTCTTTTTTTCCTTCCCTGATTGGGTTTTTTTGAGTCATGGTTCAATAACTTTTTTTAACTGCACCCCCAAGCGGTCGGACTGTAAGGGTTCAGGTCCTCCCTCCCCCTCTTTTTTTTGAGTACCCGCTTCAACCCCAAGGTTTCCCAGTCTTTTTCCCCCTCACATCGGCTTTTTCTGCCTCTTGGGTGTCTTTTTTTTTTTTTGTGTTTTGGTTTGTGGCCGTATTTATTTGGCGTGCCCTCCAATTTTTTAGTATCTCCTTTCTTTTTTGCTTGAAGCCACCCTTTGTATTGGCATTTTCTCTTGAGCTTAGGCGCGTGCCAAACCTCGTCCAACCCCCCCTCCCTAGTTGTTTTCCCCCTTAGGGTGGAGTTCCTGCGCACCCTGTACCCATTATTTTTTCCCCGACCGCGTACCCCTTTTGTTCAAAACCCCGTTGTTTACGCCTTTGAACGCTGTTTTATCCGGAAAACGTCGAGCGGCCCCTCGATTTCATCCTGTTTTTTTTTCCTTTTTGAATGTTCTCTAACTGGACCTTTTCCAGTTTTTCGCTGTTGTCACCATTTTGTGGATTCGGGGCTCCCCCCTTTGGCCCATCCCACGGGTTCCTCCTTCCATTCTCTCTTCGACCTATAATGTAATTGGAGACGTCATTGACGTGCTTTCCTTGCGTAAGCCCCCCCCCCCCTTTTTTTGCTACCCCCTTTCCCCCACCCCCCACTTTTGGTTGGGTGGCACTGCCCTTCTTTGCCCGGGATTTTTTTCTTCCTGCGTAATGTTTTCACTTTGCTTTTTTTGTTTTTAAGACTGACGCAAAGGGTTTGAGTAATCCGGCGTCCCACCCCCGCCGTTTAATTCAACGCACCATCCTTTGGTTCAGAAAGAGGGGTGCAAATGGGTATTCCCTTGGGTCTTTGTGGACGAGCCTTTCCCCAACTTCATGAACCACCCCGAAAGGAGTTTTTGTGGGGCTGGGTCATGAAAACTTTTTTCGCCTAGTTCTGGGCACCCCCTGCTAAATGGTGTTTTGCACCCGCACCCGTGTTCCCCCACCCTTTCCCCCAATTTTACCAGAATCTGTCTTGTACAATTTTTGATATGAGAATCTTTTTCGGCAGCACAGGCCGGACTCCCCGCCCCATCCCCTTCCTTTTGACATGCCTGCCCCTCGATTCCCCTCCGCGTTTTTTTGTCATTTTCGTCGGTTTTTCGTGAGTGTTCAGCCCTGTTGCCACGGGCTGGAAATCCTTTATTCCCACCTGGCTCCTTTGCTCGTTTTTTCCCCCCCCCTTTTCCCACGCATTTTCCCCCCCTTTTTTTGACGTGGGCCGGCCCCCAGTTTCGTCACCTCCCTTTTCTTCATCTCTACCTTCGCCCCTTATTTTATTTTTTCACTATGCGCTAACTTTCTTCCTTCTTGAAGGGTTGGTGAAAGTTAACTATGACGTTGGTGCTTTTCTAGTCGTTTCCAGCCCACTAAGGTGGGTGTTTAGTGATCTGTCTGGATCCCGGCGAAGCGGGTTCGGGTTTCCGAGGGAAGCTTTTGAATGGAGGAGATGGTGGCCTCGAGGTACCCCCTTTTCTGGCCTCAGAAGATGGAGTTTTTTTTTCTCCAATTTTCCCCCGTTCGTGTACCCCCGAATTTGCATTTCCCTTTTTGTGCCGCGTTCCCCGGCGCAAAACCCCGAGGTTCCGGCAATTTTTAGTTTTCTTTTCGTAGTTGGCCCGGTTTTATATGATTCACTTTGAGTACATGACCAACACCCCCGGGACAGGGAGATCATGGGTCCCCCCGGTTTTGAAGCTATAACGCCCGTGGTACGGGATTTATCATAAGCCTCGGACCCGGGTTCTGCTCTCAGGAAGTGAGTAGCTTTCCAAGCGTATTACCAATTCGTTTTGTTGACATGAAGAGTTGGACCGTGCGTCCTAGTTTATCGATGGACGGGCAGGTACCCCCGTCTTCTTTTTACCTGGGCCGGCGGCCTTGGTTAGGAGTTTTTTGACCCCCCGTCAAGGAAATGACGCGGAAACACCCGTTTTGTTTGGTGTGCTCCTTCTTTTCCTTATTGGGAAGGCAACAATAAATTTCCTCGGTTTTCCTATATTTAGACCCATTTTCCCTGTCCTACAACACACTCTATCGAAGCTTCATTTCTTACATTTCCTGGTCCGCCCCCTTTCTTTTCATTCCCCCCCCTCCATGGCTTTACCCGCACTTTCTCCCCGTTCTTTTTTTTTCGGTTTATGCCCCCCTTTTGAGGTTGGTAATTTCACACCTCGCTCAAATTTTTTTTTTTGATGCGGTTTCGGAAGGAGTCTGTCCGTTTTTCCTGCCACGTGCCCCAACCCCACGGGAAAAGGGTGTGATTCACTTAACTCTCTTCCTAGGACTGAATGTACCGTTTTTTTAGCCATTTCTACTCCCCAGTTTTTGAGATGGCGTCTTTTTTTTTCGAAAATCACCTAACGCAGAGACGCGCTCGTTTGTTTTGTTCCCACCTCAAAAGCCACCATTTACCAGGCTAATTCTGATTGTCTGAAGCCAAGGGTGGAAAAAATCAGAACCGTTTCATTTTTTTTTTCTTCCCCACCTTTCCCAAATCTTTCCGTGGCCTTCTTTCCCATACCCATCTTCCCATTAAGCCCCTCTAGTTATGTAAAGGGGATCCCAGAACGAACTCCCTTTAGGTTTGATTTTTTTTTTGGGGTTCCCCCCCCGCTCTGTATATCGTCTCTCCAAGCGCCACCCACGCCAGCCGAACCCAGGACCATGAAATGTCAAACAAGCATTTTTCAGTTCTTTTTTTTCAGTTTTTTGAGAGGAAGGTTTTGACCGAATTCCCCTCGTGCTTTTTCAGGTTTTATTAGTTGATGGACCCTTTTGTGGGAACATGTTTTTGGCCCTTTTCGGGTCCCTTTCCTTCCGACGGTCCCCCTTTTTTTTTTTTCTCACCCTCTGTTTTCCTTCGTGTACTCCTTGGGATTGTGAGGACCAGTTCCCAAGTCTTCATTTTTCCTAATGAGGCCCCCCATTGAGTGTCAAGTGCCAGCCGTTAATTCGTCGCGAGGTGAACCCCCGATGGTTCGGGCCTGTTTGGGTCGGATTGGTCCCCATTTCCCCCCCCCCCCGATCTTTTTGGTGCACCGACGCTCTCTCTTCTTACCCCATAATTTGCCCTGCGTGCCTCTTTTTTTCTCCTTTCCCTGTTCTTATGTTTCTTTGTTCAACTTCCCATTTGCGGTCCTGAGTTGGGATTTTGGTGGAATTCCCTGACCCTTTTGTGGGTTTCCTTTGTTGCTTCACAGTGACCCCTCAAATCTCTTCCTTAGTTTTTGTCCACAAATGCTGCTGCCCCAAGGACCTTTATCCCGTGTTTTCCCTTTTTAATTAATAGTTTTTTCCCCCTGGTGGTTTTTTTCGAGAGATCCCCCGGTCCCAAGCCGACTTCTTCTTGCCCTGTTTCCTCCCTGGGGCCGTGAACAGCTCTATTGAAGTTTGGTGCTCGCTAATACCTATCTAACCTTTTTCTGCCTTTCTCTCTTTCACTTTTTGGTTCGATGGTGTTTTTGTACTGCAGGGGGTTTCACTGTCACCACTTTCAATTTTCCCACCCCCCACCCACCACGACGCCAGTGCCCCCCCCTTATTTTCCTTCCAAACCGTCCCCCCTAAGTTCTCCTTCCAATGTTTTTTCAACTTGAGAACAGATCGAACCTTTCTACCGTCATAACATTTTTTTGAAATTTCCCCCCTTTCCCCGTGAGCGGGCCGACCCCGTATTCCAATTATCGACCTTTTTCTGCGACCCCTTTATCCCCTTCTACACTCCCTTTGGGTTTGGACCCCCTCATGTCGTTTTTGAGCCGTTTCCTTTGCAATTAACGCTTACCCTTTTCCGTTTCTTTTTTTTCTTGCTCCGCTTCTTTTTAGGCCCAACTTTTCCCTTTTCTCTCATTGCCCCACTTTTTTTCCGTCTTTGGATTTCATCTTGATGTTTGAAAACCTCCTTTCCGGGGACTACACGGTGCCCGAGAACCGCAACACTTTTTCCGGTCCCGGTTTTCCTTCCTCCTTTCCGAACCCCATTTGTCGTCCCCCCCCTTTCCTACCTTGAAATCCGTTTTTCGCAAGTATTTATTCTGACGGTGGTGATCTGTGTGTCACCGGGACTCAAGAGATGAGACGCTACAGTGGGGTCACGAGAGTGGAACCGAGTATGACCAAACCCTTAACCCTTTGTACCTTTTTCGCCTTTACCAGGTCCTCCCCTTCGGGACCATGTACATCGTTCTTAGAATTACACTTTGGGCTCTCTAGACCATCTTTTGGTTTAACTTGTTCACAAGGATTACCCTTGTCTCGTTGTTCCTTTTCTCGGGTTTCCCCCTTTTTTTTCTTCCCGGTTCGTTGGGTCCTCCTTCTCTAATGAGATGGGACCTTTACCTGGTGTGTTTTGGATTCCCCTCCCCTCCAACCTGACTTTTCTTTCGACCCGAAGTGTGCGCTTATCCGTATTCCCCTCTCCTCCCCCCAAACTGTACGGTCGAACAACCTTGGTGCTGTGGGGTGGTTTGGTCCTGAGCAAATTTTAACTTTAGGCTCAGATCAAACCTGGGTCCCAGCAGGCTTTCCTTGTATTCCAACCTCCCTTTTTTGAAATCACCCCGAACTTTCCTCGTCCCCCTTCCTTATTCTCTGGATTTCATCGTATTTTTTCTATTTTTTCGACCGGAGGGCAGTTATTTTTTTTAGGCAACTCGCGTCCTCATCTAGAAAGCCGCTCTCTGGTCCCCCTCTCAGTCATTTTTTATACTTTCATTCCCAGGTCGTTCCTTTTTTCCAGACAGGAAGTTCGTGCGAGCTTGTCACGTCTCTTTGGGTTGAGTTAAACGAAGTAGCCTCGTCAGGACTGCCCCAGTTTCCGAGGAATTTTTCCGTTGGCCCGCAGAGCTATCATATTAGTTGTTAGTGCCCCCCGATTTGCCTTTCGCGGCAACCTGGATTCTAACCGTTTGTTTGTTTTGGTCCGTAAATAAACCTGACCCATTTCCTTCCAGTGTAACTCTTGCCTTTTTACTGCACCGTGCGTTTTGATGAACCTTTCAGCCTTTGTGTTTTTTTCACCCCCCCTCTAAATCCATGTGTTAGGAGGTGGTCCTTTACGAGTTATCAGCGCTTCCCCCCCCTTGGCCGTCCGTTTTTAGGTATCTTGACCCCACCCCTTCTTTTTTTCCTTCCGTATTATAATTTCTCATAGGCCCCTTTCCAGACGTTGATGAACCCCACCCCCGGTGACCCCCCCCCCCCCTACTATCGCCCCCTCCTTCCTTTTCCTCTGGATGTTGAACTGTCCAACTGGTTTTTCCCTCTCTGTTGCCCCGAAACATTTTCTGGTTGGCCCATGGAGACGGAGAGGATAGAAGAAGGACAGAAGCGCTGAAGGAGACGAGGCCCTTGAGTTTCCTGCACGCGAGAGGTTTGGAGAGTTATTCCGTGCAAATGACCATGGGAAGACCGCGACTCTTTCTGTTTCGATGAGAAATTGTGAGAATAAGAACAGGTTTGAAGAGAACGCCCACCCACCCTATTTCGAGTCCTATACTGGTCTTGGATGTTGAGTTCGTGCAGTCCCCTTGAAGCATACCCCCACCATCGGTGCTTTCGCCGACAGCGACAAACGGCGGTACCTGTCGGTAAAAGGAACCCTTATCACGGCCAGACCGGAAGCTACGAAGGTTCTTTTCCTGGTCGTTTTGGCCCAGGGTGTATGTGGGGGGTCGTGGGGGTGGGGTTGGGGTGGGGGGGCTGTGTTGGTGGAGTAGGTGTGGGGTTTTGGGATGATAGGACCCCCGAGAGGGCTGTTTTCCCCGACCCCGGTTTATTCCCCCCACCCCCGCTTTTTCCCCCGTTTTGGCTATTTATTTCCACTTTTCCCCTCTTTGTCTGCCGATTATAGTTCCCCCTTCTTCCAATTTTTCCTTTTCTTTTTTTTTTCCCCAGGTGGTTTGGCTTCCTCCGAAATTCCCGTTTGGACACCTTTTTTGGGAGTCCTTGTGGCTTCTTTGTACTTCACGGGGTCAAACGACGGCACTTGTTCCCCCAGTTTCTGAGGTCCGTCCTCCTACTTTCTTTGCTGGATTAGTCCCCTTGTATCCTCACCCCATTGAAGGGAGTGTGTTTATTTTTAACATTTTCCTTACCCCTGTGAATGTCTCCCTCTTCTAATCCCTTCCCCCCCCTTTTTCTGACTCTCTTTTTTTCTTTTGGTCTTACTCCCCGTTCCCACGACATAACCTCCCGACGGCGCTCCTTTTCCCGGAATGTCTGAAATCACGCAAATGAAACCGTTGCTGTAACGGGTCTTTTCCGGCTCCCCCTCTACACCTTTTTCCCTGCATCCCGTTTGCGTGCGTTCTTTCCAAACGTGGAGGCTTTTCACCCCGAGGTCCATTTCCCATACTTTTTTCCCACAGGTTCAACTTTGTTGTTCCTTCCTTCATCGGCCGGCACTCCGTCTGTTCCATGGATTCGACCAGTTTTTTTTTTTGAACACCCCCATCAACGTGCAGCCAAACCAACCCAATACTTTTTTTAGCCAACCGTAGGCTTTTTCTTTGACAGGAAGTTGGGGAGGTAGAACGTTCCGGTTCACACCCAATGCCAAAGGTGGTATACGCTTGACCCCATTCCTTAGGGAGGGAAACTCAGGTCACAACCCCAGCCATTGACGGGTACGGTCAAGGGACGTTAGTGAGGAATTCCTGAGTTCCGGTAGCACAAAGTCCCCTTCGAGTATTCACTACCTGTTCCTATTGGGGGCGGCTTACCTACCTTGGAGTGCAGCTAAGTTCTTTTGTTCCTTTTTAAAAAAAGGTAGGCCGATCTTTCCTTTTCGCCCCCCCCCTCGGGCCGCATCTTTCCTAGACTTTTTTTCCCTTTTCTCTATTCGTTTAACCCTTTTGCCACTACGCTCCCCCTTAGCCGCGCGATTTTATTCTATTTTTTCCCCCCCCCCCCTTTTTTTTACTCCGTTCCTTGCTGCCTCCGCTGATTTTTTCGGGTGTACACTACATCCCGCAATTTTGGTTCACCCTTTTTCCTCTCGCCCCCTACACACTGGGCCCACACCCCCCCCCGCAGGAGTGGATGAAGATCTGCCTTGTGTCCGTCCCAATTTTTGCCTCCCCTGCCCCATTTTTACCTTTGTTCCCTGCCTGTTTTTTTTACCAGACAGGAAACACGGTTGTTTTTTTTCGTTGTATCTCTGGTGATTTTCCAGAGTTTGCCACTTTCTTTTAGTTATGATTACCTCTCTCCCATCCTTTTCATTTTTTGTCCTTTAGTTTTTCCCCCTTTAGGGATCGGTCCATTCTTCCGTCGAACTTTTCCTCACCAGGGTTTGTTTCTTTGTTAAATTTTTTTTTTCAGGTACACCGCGCTCCTATTATCTTGTTTACCTGTGGTGAGCGACCAGGAAGAGAGGAAGAATGGGTAGGGGCGACAAGTGGGGCAAAGGGGTGAGGAGCGGATTAAGTTTTTCTAGTATTGTGATCCCTCCTAAACACATTTGGTTCAGCCGGCCCCCCGTGACACGCCCCCTGCACTTGTGCAGCTTCCTGCCCAGGTTTTTTATTTCCGTCTGGTCTTTGATGACCCCCTTGTCGTTACTTCCCCCAATCCTTTCCTTTCTTTTTGGTTTCTCATTTTTTCCTATGCCCCCCTGCCCTTTCACACCCTTTGAACTTCTTTGGCTAGGTCTCCTGTTTTTTATCGGGTTGATGGAGGTGTGCGTCGGGACAACTTTAGTATTCCCCCCCTTCTTTTTAAATTTTTTTGGGTTTCCCTAATTAAGGGTTGGTTTTTCGCTGTCCCGACACTTCTGGCCCGGTCCCCTAGACACCTTTTTTCCCCCTTTGTGTGCGGCCTTTACCCCCCAACCCTTTTCCCAATCTTTAGATGATCTTTTTCGCCTTCCCTCCCCTGACCTCTGAAGCGGAACCCCTCTTTGGGCCGCCGATCTGCAACTCTTTTTCAGGGAGGCGGAGTGGGTCCCTGCCCGGCTTGGCTTCAAACGCAGCACCATGTCCCTTTTTTCAGGTCCTATTTATTCTCCACAATTTGCGTAGTGTAAGTGAGTTATTTTTTCGATGCTTGATTAGAATCCCTTGCATTCTGGTCTTTGGCACTTTTTTTCCGTTGGTCCTTTGTCTCGTCACTTATTGTTCTCCCCGCCGTGTGTCTTCAAGGGTTTTCTTTCTCCCTTGTTTCGGCTTTAGGAGGACCAGTTTTTGGCAACTGAGCCTTTCTTTCGATCCCCCCTTGGTTACCATTTTTTTTAGGCAGGACTGTTTGTTTCCTTTTCCCATCTCGTTGTGTCATCCCCCCCCGACCAGGGAGTGGGGCACCACCAGTTTTTCTTCTTACACCAAAAGAGTCAAGGGGTCGGGGTTGGTTGTCAGTTTCCACCCTTGATTCTTATTCCCCCTTTCAAGGGTATTTTTGTTTTTTTGAAGGTATTCGGGAGTCCTTATAATTGCCGGCCTTTGTCTTCTTTCTCTTAGTGCTCTCATTTGATCAGTTTATGCCCTAAGGACCTGGTTTTTTGGATGTGTCCTAGTTTGGTTCCTTTATTATCTTGCCTTTTCCGTCTTTTGTGCTCCAAATTAACCGTGACCGCCCGCTCCTTCTCTTCGGTCACCTTTTTCCCTCTGATGCCGCATTCCTCATTTTCCTCTTTTACAAGCATCATTTTTTTCTTTTTTTCTCACCTCCCTTTGGTGTTGAGTTGACCTTTTTCCTCCTCTTTTTATAGGACTTCTTTTTTCGCTCTCCCCCGGCATTTCCCCTTCATTTTTTCCTGTGTAAGTTCCTCTTTCACTAACTCCATTTTGGTCACGTTTTTTTCCATTTTTGATTTCCCACCCACTTCCCTGTTTTTTTTGCACCCCGATCCGCCCCCAAACGTGACCTTTTTTCGACCCCCCATTCGGCTCTTCCCCGGCCCCAACCGTATCCATTCCCGAGTGGCCTCCCTTCCCCTCGAACACACGGGCCGCCTTCCGGGAAGTTACCATTTTTCTGCCGAGGGGTGGTTGGCTATCAGGCCCCCCTGTTATTTCTGAGATCGTCGTGTTGAGAGGAGTTGGAGCCCCCCTGTAACCCCCGACCCGACGCAAACAGGTGATTTTTCCTTTTAGATACAATGTAAGACTAAAGAGGGAGGGGGGCACCTACGCGTACAAACTTTTTTTGAGCGCAAGAAAAATAGATGGCTACGGCGTTCCACACACCGTTTCCTGGCCCTGCATAGGGGAATGGGCCCCATTTGAGGTTTTTTGGCACAAACATTTGTGTCTCATTCTTGCCCCACAGTCCATTTATCTTTTCCCAGACATCCTACATGATTGCCCTTCTTTAGACCGATGAAGTGGATTTTTTTCTTCGGTAAGACCCCCCAATCCGTGTGCGTTGTCGATAACCGAAAAACCCCACCATGTTTTCTTGTCCACACCCACATGACTTTTAGGTCGCCCCGATTCTACTCCTTTTTTTTTTCCACCAACGACGCCACCTACAGCCTTTGTCCGGGCAAAGCGTTGTCTAGACAGGTGTGCTGGGTGATTTTTGACTTTTAGTTTCTTAGAAAGACGAGGGAGGAGTGTTGCGTTTTTAATTTGACCCTGAGTTCTTTTACTCCTGTCATGGGTTCGCCGAGAGAGGTGGAAGGCTATGACAGTTTTTAAAATGGTCACACGAAGTGTGGTGGTCGTCGCTGTTTTGACAATGTATTCATCCCATGATTTGCTATTCTGTCAATGGGGGCACGCCCCCCCAAGGGTGTTTTTTCTTCAAAGTTTTATCGCGTAGCTTAATTCGTTCAAATTAAACTTGCCGGTGCGGCTCGGTCCAGCGAACCCCTTGCTTTCCACTTTTTGCTCCCTTTGCAAAAGCTTCAAGGTTTTTTTTTCGGACGCTCGACCTTTCCGCGACTATCCCAGACGATCAACTACTTTACACTGCCCTTAGCGGTTGGTGTGCGGTGCCCCCTCCTTTTTGCACGGCGCCTCCACCCGTGTTTTAGTCGTCTGGTGGAATTCGGGCAAACCCCTCGTGTAGTTCCCGTACCGCATCCTTTTACACCTTTTTTCGCAACACCCTTGACCTGGCCACGGGGCGGTGTCTT
>Ga0179593_1650702_pt1 | contig 11340 bp, 13 predicted proteins | sample CZODoug2_1_08_16_FD_185931 | JGI IMG/M metagenome (GOLD analysis project Ga0179593, IMG submission 185931) | Vadose zone soil fungal communities from Angelo Coast Range Reserve, California, USA - CZODoug2_1_08_16fungal (PacBio error correction) | ecosystem: Environmental > Terrestrial > Soil >... | reverse complement strand
CCCCCGACCCCATCCTTTTACGAGGATATATCTCAGGTCTAGAAGTGACCCTTATCCTCCCCCGCAACCAGGGCTTAAGAGTTCCCCTTTCTGACGTACGGGCTTCGTCGTCCAAGCCTGAACTAAGACATGCAGTTTTAACCGTTAAGCTAGCCCCCCCCCCCAATCTGATTCCCTTCTTCATAGCTATTTTTTTTCTCTACGTTGCCCGCCTTCGGAGGTTTTTTTTTTCAACCCTGTTGGGCTGTGCGAGGTCGCAACGTCACGTGACCCCCCCCTTCAGCTTTGCCAACCCCTGTCAGCTCCCAGGAGATGCCGCTCAAGGCACCCCCTCCTTTTGCACCCATGTCTGTAATCTTACCTCCCCTTCTTGTTTCAAACCCAGGCCAACAAGTTTTCGTTTCCGCATGCCACTCCCCCCCCTAGAAGAGTTTCTCTCTAGATACTCCTTTACGAAAACCCTTTCTTCGTTGCACGCTTCCCGTCCTCGAGGGAGGATTCCCCGGACCCCCCTTGTTGTCCTTTATCGGTCCTTTCCACATAGGCGATCGGACTTTCTTGCGTGTTGTCTGTGCTTTCGGGGATTGAGACTGTTCGTGATTTGCTCTGGTGGATGCACCTTCCGATCCGGTTTTCTTCCGCGTACGACTAATTACCGCGGCCGAGATTCTTCCGACGTTTAGTATTCGGATGACTTTTTGACTTTCCGGTACCGCGGTTCCCCCCCCCCTTCGCGGAGTCCGCTTCTCGCTTTTAGGATCCTCTTCGATTCCGCGCCTTGTAAAGACCATTAAAATTCTTCCCTTGACATTTTAAGGGATTTCGACTTCTGTGACTACGAGGCTTGGGCCAAGGCGTGCGTACTCTTTTGCTGCTGAGTTTTTTTCAAATTACTTTTGCAGAAGGTGGGCCTCGCTGTGTTCCTATCTCCCCCTTTTCTTTGGCTGCTGGACCATACTTCCCTTGCCCCCCGGCGGATACACCCTTCGGGGTGCCGAGCAAGGGGGAGCTCCATTCCGCGCTGCTTAGGGGGCAGCACTGCGTAGTCTCCAGCTGCGTCACCGGAAGGAACGGTTGAACTTAGGAGTGGGGCCCGTTACTTTTGTTTTATCGTCCTTTTCCGAACTCCCTTGCTTCCCCGAAGCGGTTGGCCACGCTCCCCCGGTCCTTTTTTTCTTTCGTAGTCAGGAAATGGATGCATTCAAGGTCAAGCGCGGCTAGGAGTGGGGATTGCCTCGACGGTGCCCTTTTTGCCTGGTTGGAACCTTTCGCGGTCGATCGGCCCCCGACGCATGATTTTACATGCAGAATGTTGCTTCGGTTCCTTTTGCTTCCGGGGCTGCAGTTCCAGATCCCACGAAGAGAGCCTCTTTTTTTAGTGGTCCCATTACCTTTAACACGACGCAGGGATACCTTCCCCCGAAAGCTCCAGCGGGAACAGGGAAGGACCCTCAGCTTTGCCCGGCCCCCCCGTGGAAAGGTTACAATCCCCTTTTCCCCCGCCCCAAGCCTAATGTAACCGTACCCCCTTTTCACTGGCAGTCCAAGCGACCTGCACGAAATGGTTCCCCTTTTTCACCCTTGCAAAAAAGGAAAAGCCGCCCAATTCTCCACCTTCGTCCGTTTTTTCCCGCCGGCCTTCCCAAGCCTTAGCGAATGTTTGCCCCCCTCCCCATCAACCGAGTCTCGTTCCCGACCCGCTGTACTTTCCACTACTGAGCCGTCTTTCTTCTTGCGTCCGTCAATTCGCGTCATGGCCCACCCCCGAACCGCCATCACCCCTTTGAAAACCTCCTATCCCCCGGGTTCTTTCGGGCTAGTTTCGAGATGTGTCGCCCGTTGGGAAGGGGGCGCTTTTCTTCTTTTTAAAGTGTTGACGATCCATCGAAGTTCCCCTTTCCTTCTAAGGACTGCCAAGGCGGGGGTCTCCCCCCGTACCTCTTTCTTGTTTGTGTGATTAGGCCTTCACTGGAGTCTTAGAACCTTCTGAACGGGGTCACTCGGATCTTCTTTCTTCCTTTTTTGGCTTTTTTTAGGGTTTGCCCTTATCCCACGTGCCCCAGTCGTTTGAAGGTTCTTCGCTTGCGTCCTCCCTTCCGCTTGCCTTGAAAGTCAAGGTTTTTTCCGACCCCTTTCTTCCGCTTCACGGGGGGCGGCTGGTCCGTCAGGCGTCCCTGATGTGTCTTTTTCCTTGATAAGTTTCCGGGAATTTTGTCCCCCGAACCCTTTTCCCCGGCTTTTTTCATTTGGATATCCCTTAAGTAGCACCTGTTCATACCGCCCGGACGCCCTTTTCCTGTTCCCAGCCTCGCGCCTGGGCCTTTACCCCCGCCATAGGTCATCCAATCCCCCGGAAAGGTCTTTGTCACCGCCCGGAGTCCCCGCCCTTCCGCCTGAGTCATTGAAGCCCGGACTGACCCCAGGCAAGTGGACGCAAGGAAAAAGGCGTTCTCCAGGGTCTCCTCCATTGAGTCCACTGCTCCGGGTTTGTGACTTCGTCTCAAGGAACCTTTACACCAGGTCACCAGAGGACCCCCCCCTCCTGATTAATTCCTGGAGAACTGGACCTCATTCTTCGAGCTCTTATCACCTTCCCCTGGCAGGCAAGGTGCTTCCTATCGATCCCTTGCTTTAGTCCCCGTTCCCCTGCGGCTCTCCCTTCCCTTTCCCCGTGGCGGAGATATATAAATGGCCTCTACCTCTTAGGTGACTGTCCCATTCTTTGAACAAAAACCTTTTGCGTAAGCGAGACTCCTTTCTATCATCCTCGACCGGAAGAATTGGACCAAAGTCCGCCTCCCTCGCTCTTTTCTCCTTTCTCGCCTTGGTGGGATGCGATTCCATTCTGGTTCTCTTTCCAAAACCGGCAGTTTGACTCGCTCCCCCTCTCCCTTCCGCCGCCCATTTCACACCCAGCTTGCCCGCATAACAGACTCATCCTTTCCTCTTAACCCCCCGCCGGTTCCGGCCGACCCCTGGTGTTAATTCCTTGCTCCGGCAGAAAACGTCCCAGCATGCCTTCCACCTCCTCCTCCGAACCGCTCCGCCGCCGTAAGCGGATCCCAACCGCAGACGGTCCTCGCATATTGAGAAACATTTTTGGGTACGCTATCCTTTCCCCCACTGTCTCGGTCACTCCCCTTTTCGAGCCCCTAAGCAGTAACCCCTTGGCACCCGCCTGGGTTTTTTTCCAGCGCCTTATCGAGAAAAGGTACGCGTTACCAGGGAGCGGGGGGGTCGAATCGCTTCGAGTTGCCGGTGGTTTGTTTGAACAGAAGGTAAAGGCTCCCCCCCTAAACTTTCTTTTGTCATATGGTTGAGTGAAATTCTTATCTTCTCAGTCGTTTTTTCCTCGTTGAAGGGTTTGTCTTTCTTCCCCGTTTCGCAGTTTGTGTTTGACCCTGGAAAGCCATTGCCAAGGCTTCCGGTATAATGGCCTTCGTCCCTGGTTGATGAACTTGCAAGTAGTGTGCTGATGGATTACCTCCCCGGACATACGGCATGTGATCCCGTTTCACCTCCCTCCCCAGTTTAAGTACTATCCCCAAGGTTTTTGGTTATAGCCTGTGCCTTTTTCCCCCAGTGTTTTTTTTTTTTTTTGTTTGCCCCCCCGAGGACAATCTCGCGCCTCTTCCCGTTTTTACTTTTGGTCGCGGCGGCAACCTCCCCCCCCCCCCCGTTGTTTGTTTACCCTCCGAAAAGAAGTCAGAGATTCCAGTTTTCGTCTTTCTTGGGAATCAGCATTTCTCCAAAGAAAAAAGTGCTCTCAGCCGTGTATTCACCCTTTTCTGTCTAAAGCTTCTCCCCCCCCAAGGCCACTTCCCTTGTAAAAGTAAGTGTCCCTATCAGACCTACCTCCTTTTCCAGGACTCCCCCCCCCAGTCAGATATCCTTTCGGAAAGGGAGTCTCTCGGTCAGGAGAAAGTGGTGCCTCCCGACTTTTCCCCCCGGCGGCTTCCTAGGAATCCTACGACAGAAGGTAACCCCCCCCCTTTTTGAGGCAAATTGTCGTAGTAATACTCAAACGATGGACCAAACCAGACCACCCCCCATCGACTCTATTTTCCGCCCCCCCCCGACTTTTAAGAAGACTGGAACCAGTTCTACCCCCTACATGAACCCTCGTCGGAGGGGTCCCCTCTGTAGTTAGGGCACGTGACAATAACCCTTGGGGGAACGAGGTAAAACCCCTTTTTTCAAACCACCATCTGCGGAGGCGTGATCCTTACGCTTTTTGAGTAAGTAGGAATGCGGGATGAAAGGCATGCTCGGTTAGCCAGTATCTCCTTAATTTCTCGTAGGCACCTGTCTTTCAAGGCTTTACTTGTCGTATTCTGAGTGCTTGACGTTCCTGCCTGTTTTTGAGACCCTGTTCGAGGAGTGTCTTCACGCCCCGTCTGGTTTCCGCGTTCTATAGACCTGTGAAAGACCTTTACAACCCACCTCGTCCCAAGCGTTGCGGGGTTGCTTTCTTTTTTTTGGCCAATGGATCTTTTTTCGGTATAAGATTTCCCCTACTTGGTGTTTTTTTCTGAATGTGTACCCCGACCGTACTCTTTGGTGTCCCCTGATATCGAAGCCTCGCAATGGTCGGCTTTTCTAGGAAGAGGGTTATCGCAGAGGACCCCCTTTTTTTTTTGAGTATCTCGATAGGAAGGAAGTGGAGTTTCTCAGCCTTTGCACCGATGAAGAATCTTGTCCACGGGGCCCGTTCCTGTACGGGTGGCCCTTCTGTGGCCGCCTTGGCTGGGCCTTGGCAGGAAAGCCGCACGTTTTTTTCCTGCGCGTTGAAATCGGGACCCGTCCTTCCCTTTTTAGTCGGAGGTCTTCCATGGCAGAGGGAGTTTTTTCCGGGCTGCGTTTTCGGGGTTTGCGTCTCTTTTGTAACGCTGGACCTGGGCCGTTTTTGCTGGACGAAGAGGGGGGTAGCAGGCAAGAGGATTGACTTCATGAGCACGTTCCTCCCCTGGTTTCAGCCATGACGGGGCTCACTGGATTCCCAGTCCTTCTCCTCTTTTCGAGTTCGGGACCCCTTCCCCCCTGTCCCCCCGTACCCTTTTACGATTGATCATCGCCTTTACCCTCAACAGGGCCCCCAATCCCTTCACGGCGGCCAGCTCGCCTTCCTTTTTTTTCCGGCCTCCCTGGTGAAAAAGCCCGGACTGTCCCATCCGACCTTGCCTAATGCTCCGTATGAAGACGACTAAATTGTTTAAGAAAATTTGTGCATCCCTGCGATCCACAAAAGGAACAACAGCCCTCCCGGGCCGCGACGTTCAACCTTACGAAGGTTCCTCAAGGAGCCAGGACCGGCCGCACCTTTTTTTTCTTTTTTTCCAACTCACAATAGGATACGGATGGACATCCCCCCTCATTGTTTCCCCGAAGGATTTTTTCCCGACCTGGAACGGCCTTTGCTCACAACATGGAAAGCCATTTTTCCTACCCGGAAACAGCCCCTGCAATAAAGCTCTTTTGAAAATCCGCGCTCCGATGTCCCCCCCCCCCCCAGAATGTTTTTAGCTTATATCCCCTGTCCTGGATGTGTTTGTTTTTTCAAGGAGATTGTGACCCAGGTTACTCAAGGTCCACCTGTCCGAAGGTCCTCCAGTTTCCATGCTGGTGATTTTTTTTTAAAATCGTATAGGTTTTGATAAGGTCCTTTCACCCCTGCACTTTTTTTTTCACCTTCGTTTAATTCGTTGGTCCGAAGTCGTCTTTTTTTTTTGAGTTTTTTCTTTTGAAGGTGCCCAACGTTGCCGGCACAAAGGTAGTAGTTTTTTTCTTCGGACAGGAGAGAATCTTGACTGTCCCCATGTGTGGCCCTTTCCCAGGCTCCTGATTTTTTTACAATTTTCCCGGCCGATCTTGCTGGGTAGAAGGAGATTGTCCCTCTTTAGGTTTCCCGGAGTAGGTGATCCCCCCCTTACGGTCTTTGCCTTGTTTACCCCCGACTCCACGGCTTCTTTTTGCGTTTTTACTTCTTTTCCTTTCCTAACCCGTTTCCCCCCCCCCCACTTCCCCCCCCTGCCCCAAGTTGATGAACCCGAGGGACGCCCCTCGGTAAGGTTCCTACCGCCGATTTCCCCTTCCCGACCCTTTCCGGGCATTCCAGAAACCCGGCCAGGGTTTTCCAGTCTACAGTCCGTCGACCTCTCAGGTTTTTCCCTTTTGAGAGTTAGAAAGTTTGTACTCCTCCGAGGCAGTGCCGGCCCCGAAGCTGAGCCCACCGCAAGGGGCCGCCCCAGAGGTCTCCTTTTGCCAGCCTCGAGTTAGTAAATTCACTTTCCGCCCCCGGCTAATTGCAAAACAAGCATCCCCATGAAGATCAGGGAAGGACTCCGGAAAGCCGACTCTTTGAGACCCCTCCAGATCTACTCTTGCCCCCCCTGATTAAGCTACACTTTTACCTAGTAAACCCTTGACAGTTTCGCGACCCATGAGTCAGTTAACTCCCCCTTCAAAGCCGTCTTGGAGGAGAGACATTTCTAAAGAGACACTGTCGAGGACTCTTAACATCGGCTCAAAAAGGCTGTGTCACACTCTGACATTGAATTGAAGCTGAAACTTTGAAGGACATTTGAACAGCCCACCGTCATCGTTAAGTTCCCCCCACCCTCAGAGATCCCCCTAAACGATGGATCCTTCCTCCTTGGTGGGGATCGGAAATACCAGGTAGGAGGCAACCAACACGCACACAGAGGAGATCGGCCGCTCAATTTAGAATTCCTTTTTTCCGACAAAAATACCCAAAACGTCCTACCAGTCAACACTGAACCAGGACCCGAAACATGACGACGTAACAAAAGAGAAAAGTAACCAGCTCCAGCCTCACAGGACTCCTCAAGGCAACGGGTCCCCACACATACCCTCTGCAGAGACATGATCAGAAGAAAAAGAGAAGCACTCCAAGGGAAGAACACAGAGAAAGCTTTCCCAAGTCAGCAGCCCCATCCCCCCACCTACAGGTTCCAACTCCTCAAAGGAAGATTCCCTAATATGTGCCCACATTTTTCATAATCCCTTTTCCCCACGGGGTAGGTTTTCAATTACAGTCCAGTACCTCCGCTGGCCAATTGACGTTTTTCATTGTAGTCATTCGCTATCTAGACCTTTAAGTTATCGCAAAGGGAGGTTGGGTTTCAGTGCAAAGAGGGCCGTCCTCGGGGACTGGGACCATCACAAGTGGACTCCTTGAAGAACCTGGTAAAGCTAGGGTGGTTTGACCGGAGCCTGTGATAATGAGATGTTGGAATTCCCTTGTTTTTCGCTTGGGACCTTTTTTCACCGCATGCGGCTGACGTCGAGGAGGTAAGGTCTTCCTGCACTATCCTCTGTCTTCCCGCCCCCCTGTGCTTCTTCTTATAAAGCACCCTTTCAGGTGGAATGCGGAATTGAGTAGGGTTTTTTCCTTTCACCTTTTAGATCATGTGTGAAGCCTCCTCTCCTCTTGGTGGTTAAAATTGGGTAATCTCTTTAAATGACCCCTGTCCATAGCTAATGCGGGGCGCGGAGACCTCTTCATACTTTTTGTTGTCGATAGTACCCCCCCCCTCCTCCCCCCCAGCCTCCTTTTCCCGAGGACCTGATCGGCTTATTTTTCCCCAGCCCTGACTCCACCCAGGGATCCTGCCAACAGGTTTTTTGTCGCCAATTTTTTTGATACTACGAACTGAACTCATTCCCCTCCTTTAATCTTTTTTATGGTAGACATTCAGCCCCCTTCCCCGATTTCTCGCGTCTTTTTTAACGACCTCCCAGGGGCCGGGAGATTCCCTGTCGGCCTTCCTAACGGTTCCTAACTTTCAAACTGTACATTGCTCCAAACTTCGACCCCCCCTCGCAGACTCCTTCAAAGAAAAAGGGTGGACCCTGGTCTTTCGTATTTCCCGTAAAGAATTTTTTGGAAAAAACCACCCCTCCCCCGCCACCAGGAGGGTGCCTTCTAAAGAACAGACCACTTTCGAAGTCCCGGAACAAGGGGAGTCATTTTCTTCGCCTGTGGGTCTCCTTCCCCCCAACCCCATCGCTGGTTGAAAGTTTGGTAAGATCGTGATTTTCCCCTTCGCCCACAGGCTGGTAAGGGATGAGTTTTCCAATAGACCGATCCCCCCATGAGGGTTATTTTACCCCTTCCTGTTCTTTCTCCTTCTTACATCTTTTCCCCCGCACTGTGGATGATCGTTTCCCCGAGAGTTACCTCGCCCTATCTAAAGTTGGCCCTTCCCTAGACGCCCTTTGCGGAGGTTTTATCTTGTTGATGTTCGTGACGGTGAAGGAGGAAAGGGGTGGGAGCTTTTTCCCCCAGGCCATGCTTTACTACAAGAGGGGGGTTGGCAGGCAAATAGATAGTATTGTCTTTTTTTTTGTAGCACCCCCCCCGTGATCAAGTAAAGCCCTTTTTGCGTGGGGGAGTAGGCATGTTTTTCTGAAAACTTCCCTTTGGGTCCATCGGAAGGAGAGCTCTTCGCTCCCCCTTTTCGCGCCACCACGAAGTTTTTACTAGATGTACCGACTATCTGTCGGAAAGTCCCCTGAAATTTCCTGACCCCCTTGACGTCGGTAGGCGATTGGTAGCTAAGTTTCAAATTAGATTCGAAAGCTCTTTTTTTCCGGAAGCTTTCAGACACTGGCCCCTTCCTCTTTCCTTTTTGACGAGAGACCTTTGTGATAATCCAGGCAGTGGGCGGTGAACGGAAGCTGATGAATGGTAAGAACGACTCTATTTTTTTGAAACGGGCCTAACTAGATGACTACCCCCTTTGAAGGTCTGAATGTACGGCCGGTGATTAGTTCCTGCCCTGGCCTTTCGGGCCTGGACCGCTGCGGTTTTCCTTTTTTTGGGTGGCGTGGCGCTGTTAGGTCAGCTTTCCTTTGCTTTGTTTAATTTTTTTTTATTCTCGAGCAGGCCGGAACCTTTTTTACTGGGGTCCGCAAGGTTTCGTAGAGTTGAATGGAATCGGTTTTTATCAAGAAGCTCCATTGGCCGGATAGGCCCCCTTGCGAGGTTTGCCCCGGTAACCGACAACGACGGATCATAGACCCCCGATCCCTCTTCAATCCGTTTTTCCGGAACCGTTTTCCAGGCCGTGGACGGGTCTCAATGGTTTTGAACTCGGACTGTTCATATTTCCCGCAGCACGGCCTAGAGTCCTCCAACGACCTTCAACCCCATGTGGGTTTTTTTTAGTGAATGCCCGCCCCCAGGGCAATTTCCAACCCGCCTGAAGACTCGTCATTAGGCCTGTGAACGATGCTTAACATTTTCTTTTTCACTCCCTCTCCGAGGAAGGATACCAAAGAGTCCAGGATGTCCCCTCACCACGCCTGGAAGTGCGGTGACAGGCTGACCGGCTTTCACCATGTTTTCTTACCACCGGTAAAAGATCCCCATGTCACTTCTCAACCCCCCGCCCCCGTCAAGACAATATCCCCTTTTTCCACCTCTATCCTTTATTGTTTAGGAGTCCTTGCATTGAGATGGCTGGGTCCTGTTTCGGTTGACCCCAGGTGTTCCTCTGCATTGACGGCATGTCCGTGTCGTTCTTTCGGCTTTAGCCGTTTTGAGGGTGTTTCCGGCCCTCCTGCACGGTCTCAATGTTTCATGAGTACACTCTTCCGCAGTTAGTCCTTTTTATTTGATTTTCCCTGAGGAGTGCCGCAATTGAACACTTGAAGACTAAAAGGGAGGACAGGTGGTGAGTCGTAGGATTCCTCGCATACGATGACGGGATTCAGGTTTTACCTTAACCCCTTTTTTTCCCTTACCTGTTGAGGCGTTCCAAGCCTGGAGTTCTTTATTCGGAATTCCCTTTCTTTGACCGATGGTGTTTTTCTAAAGTATGGGGATTCTTTTACCGTCGTAGTCCCGGGTGACGGGCCATACTAAAACCCTTTATTCGAGATTCATTGAGTCGCAAGTGATCATTTATTCACTCCGTCACCCCCGTGAACAATTTTCTGTCCCCCCGATCTTCCTGGCCGGCAAGACTAACTATTTAATTTCCCCCCCCTTTTCTCACGGGTCGCTGACGCCAGTCTTCCCGCCAAAGAGCAGTAACCAAAGATATTCTAAGGATGTCCCTGGTCCGCCGAGACTTCAAACAGTTTGGGTTAACCGGAGAGAATTTTCCCCTCCCCTCTCTGTGTTCGGTTGGAAGGTCTGAGGAGGCCTCCTTCAAAAGTCACCACGGACTGATTCCTTACGGTGGCCGTTGAAAGAAGCGTAGCAGCATGACACTTCCCTTTTTCCCCCCGAGAAGGTCCCTTCTCGAAAAAGGGCTTCCAAATGCTTCTGTCCAGACGGACCGTTTCGGCTCTTTCTGCCATGTGTCCAGCTCCCGGGGATAGGACCCCCACTTTCTTTTTTTAATCCCTGTTGACCCGCAGCGTTAGATTGTTTTCTCCCCCTGAAAACACATCGTCAGACCTTCAAATGCGCAGATAACAGAATTGGTCCCTTGTCGGGGGCTCCCGGGACCTCCCTTTTGCGGGCTCCCCCCAAACCGACGAAATGCGACGATGGCTCCCTTTTTACCAGGCCCCCCCCCCCCCATCCCCCCAGGTTTGTTAAAGGACCCACATCAGCTGAATAGAAAATATCGTTTTTTTTCCGTGCACGCCTGTGTGCAAATGCGTTTTGTTAAGGTTTCGCAGAGAACCCCGGATCACCACGACTCCTGACTAACACCATTTTTTTTTCCCTCCCCCCCCGAGCCGTTTAGCACCCTTCGTAACATGTGATCCCCCTTTTCCTTCTTTGTCCTCCCTGGCCGAACCTGGTGACGATTCACTCTCTTCACCCCCAGGACCCCGTACTGAGGCATTCCCCTCACCCTCTATTCAGCCAGTTCAAGCTCTGTTGTTTTTTCCAAGTCCCCCCAGATCGAGCCCATGTTGTTCTTTTCTGAATGGAGGGTTCTTTTCTGCATGGAAACAGGGAGTTTGGCGGAGGGTGTTTTCCCAACCGGATTTAACGTGGATTTCTCCCTTCCGAACCTGGGGGAAAGTTTTTACTTTCCAGGTTATGCATTTTCCTTTCCTGATGAGAAGCTACGGTGTTCCCGTTAGGTGGCGACCGTTCCACAGAAGTGGACCGGCCCGACGTGTGAAGGTTTTCCGGTAAATTGCACTAGGCGATTTCCCAAATGCTTCAACAAAGGTTTTGCTGATTGCTTATACCTAAAACGGAACGTTGGAATTTCTAATGCTGCTTTCCGTGCTACGATTTGCTCAAATAATGTTCGCACGGTCGTGACGTTGCGTGGTTGCCCCGTCCCCGGTTCCCTTGTCATCTTCCCTGCCCCTTCTCTCTTCCCTCTCGGATCCTGACCGTGCGAA
>Ga0179593_1562789_pt1 | contig 11340 bp, 12 predicted proteins | sample CZODoug2_1_08_16_FD_185931 | JGI IMG/M metagenome (GOLD analysis project Ga0179593, IMG submission 185931) | Vadose zone soil fungal communities from Angelo Coast Range Reserve, California, USA - CZODoug2_1_08_16fungal (PacBio error correction) | ecosystem: Environmental > Terrestrial > Soil >... | reverse complement strand
CTCACACGAGTTCCAAGCCCCCCGCACTAGTACGTCCCTTTCCTTTCACAGACCTTCTCTACCCCTTTGATTTAAACATTGAGGTTTCCCCTGCTTCCCCCACCCCATTCCGAAGGCCTTTTTCGGCGATCCCGGCCTCTTCCCCCCATTTGCCTGAAAGTGAGGACTTTCCTTTTTCGCCCCCCCTTTTTTTTTCCACGCCAGGACATTCGTTCAGCACGTTTCGTTTCCGATTCAACCCCCTGAGTGCGGACTTTTTGCCGTTTTTTTTTCGTTTACCTCTTCACTTTTTTTTTTTTTTTTTTTTTTTTTTAGGAAATTGCGAATGTTTTGAAGACACTTTTCACCCCCCTGCTACTCTCCCTGGAGTGGTCCTTCCCCAGTCGACGTGGCCCCACTCAATCGTTATTCGGTGATCTCGAGTCTTCCCCTTGTTTTGCCTGCGCCCCACTGCAAGATCTGCGAGCGTTTTTTTTACGTAGCTTCCTCAATTGTGCGTTGATTTTTCTTGTAGTACCACGTAGCTCTTTTTTCCCCCCATCTTCCTGCTCCTTTGAGGAGTTATTTCTTCGAAGGCACCAAGGTTGTTTTTTTTTTTCCCCCTCGTCTTGCCATATCATTGTTCTTTAAAGTCCCCTGTCTTCTCTTTGTCCTTTTCTTCTTTCTGCAGGACCCCGTCCAACAGAACCTCATGAGATTGCGATTTTTCCAACCAACAACAGCGCCCCAAGCACGCCCCGTCCCGATCAGAAACCCTTTTTACCCTTTCATTAATTCCCCCCTCTCCTAAAATTTACTTCCTGCCAATGGTAGGTCCTTTCTCGAATTTGCTTCCTCTCTTATCCTGCTGCGGTGTTGATGGCCCCTCAGTCTTTGGGGTTTTGGTGTGCTTGCCCGTCCCGGCTTTCCCCCCTTTACCCGTCCTGCCGTCGCCCCTCCACGCAGTTTGCAATTGAATGCAAAACTTTCTGACCGTCTGTCTCTTTGGTTTTTTTCGTTCTTCGACTTTTGATTTTATTCCCCTGACGGACGTTTGTTTAGCCTGCATTTTGTTGGCATCTGTTCTGTTGGTCCAACGCTTCTGTGCGCCCTCGTCCCGCAAGCTTTGGCGGAGCAATTTCTGTCGATGTGTTGCCTCTTTTTCCCTCCAACCATTAAACTTGCACACTTCTTGCTTTTTTTGCCAGTGGTAGGTCGGCTTCTTTCTTTGGACTCTCTTTACTGCTTCGGAAGTTTTTTTTCAAAGTCTTGGCTTTCTTGTGTCCAATGGACAAAGTGGAACTGAAAATGATTTGTACTCCCCCGCTGAAAGTCGGTGGTGGTCTCCGTAGTCTCTTGCGCCTTCTTGTAGGCATAAGGCCGGGGTTAGATGTCGTTTCTGGTTGTTACAGGGGGCCAATGACTCCCATCTCTTATTTTCTTCTTGCCCGTCCCGCTTCCAGAGGTCCTCAAGTAGAGGTGTGGTTTTCCTTATCGTCCGCGTGCTCAAAGACTGACCATCTCGCCCCCTGCGCGCGTCGGTCTTCATCGCTTGGGTGCGATATTTTTGTATCGCGTCCAAGTTTTTTTTCCTTTAGTTTCTTCGTCTATGTTCCACTCACTGCCCCCGGCGCTTTTCTTACATTTCTCTTTTCTCCCTCATAGGTCTTTTTTAAAATTTCCCTCTGACGACTCTTTTCTCTTCCTGCCTTCCCCCCCGGCTTTCTTTCACTTGACCGTTGACGGGTACACGTTATTCAGATTGAAGCTTTAACTTCGGTGTTCCTAAGGACATTAGTCAGTGGTCGTGTTCTATCCCCCCCACCTGTGTAGCTCTTTTGGGTCTGCTTGTCGTGTAATATGGGTGTTGTTGTGTGACGGTGCCGGGCTCGACGTCTTGAGTTGCGGTCTGCCTTTTGTTAGTATGTCTCTCCCCCACCACTACTTCTCTTTTAACTTTTCGTAGGGATTCGGTTTTTTGTCTCCCTGGTTCCCGACAGGTATTTGTTAGATACACCTTTCTGTCATCTTCTTTCTCTGGCATTTTCTGTTTTTTTTTTGGATTCTTCGGTTGACCCCGTCTTTTTTTCCATCCGTACCCCCGTTTTGACCCTGTCCATGGGTTTTTTTGCTTTTCCGACTTTCTGTCAAGCTCTCTGCCTTCCTTCTCAAAAGCGTGGGTCCTTTTGTGAGAAGGCGCCATTTTTACGCGTTTTCTTCTTTTTTCCTGCCTTCTGTCGGCGTCATCTTCAACCCCGTCAAAATTGCGTTCCACGCCTGCCCTGTCGGCGCAGTGTTTTTTCCTCCTTTCTAAGAGTGTATGCTGTAGCCTCATCGTTTTCTTGTGAATGGCGTTCTATTCTGTTTCTACTGCCTTGTGTTGAAATTTGCGCCCGTCTCCAACGTCCCTTCTTTTGTTTACGTGCGCCGTCCCCCCAGTCTTCTTGCAATGGAATGCCTGTTTCCGGGCTTTAGATCGTTGCGATGTCTTTTCTTCTTTTGTCGGACGGATTCACCGGCCTTACCAGTTCACTTATGATACCCCTTCTGCTCCCGTCTCCAACCACAGTAGGCGTTTTGTTTTTTTTCATGTCTAAATTCCCCCCCGAGCTCTGCTTTGGATTTTCTCGACCTTACGGGATTCCTTCTCCCCCGATCTTCGGCCCTTGGCCGTCTACTTCCGACCATCTGTCCCCCTGCCGCATGCACCCCCTCAGAACGCATTGGTTCCCCGTGGGACTTTTTCAATCGTCTCTTCTTTTTCCCCTCCCCTCCCCGACGGCACGAGGTCTTTCCCTCGTTTCAACGGGCTTAGAAGGATAGCCTTATTACCCAGTTCTTCCACTGCGATTTTCTTGCACTCAGCGGGATCAAAAACTTATTGGGCAGATGCCGTGGATGAATTTCAATAGCAACCTCCTCGGGCCCTCCCCGTCAGCCATCGGCAACTCCCCGCAACTATTTTTCCCCCATGTTATCCACCCGCACTTTCCGTTTCACAGGCCGGTGTTTTAACCACGACCTCGCGCATTATATTTTACTGACCCCGTGGCACTTTCATTCCTTTTTCCCTTGGGTTGTCTTCTCCCCAACAGAACCCCCCCCTTCGTGAACGAGCACGCTTTACCCGGCCGGTTTATACCCACTACAAAACCGGGACCCCCTCGACCAGGTGTGGACGGCCTTGACTCCCTACTTTTCTTGACCCGCCTTTTTTGACGAGCGTCCCTCGGTTCCCGTCGGTACCGCCCCCCCATTCCATTAATCCTTTTGGAAGTTTTCCTCCAACGCTTCTGAGAGAACAGCGTGTCTCTGATGCCCCCAGACCCCCCCCACTTTTCTCCTCTCATTTAATGACACTTTCTTCTTACATGACAAACCAGAGGCGTTCCTGTCTGTTCCTCTCCGATCACACATAGACGGAACCTGGGCGCTTTGAATCTTTCTTAGCGCCACCTCTTACCATTTTCCCGCTTTTCTCGGCTCCCTTTTTTTTGAGCACCAGTCCTGCCGGCTGATGCCAACACCTATAATTTCCCCTTTGAGGGCATGTTCCCGGTCTTGCCCCTTATTCGTGTGAATCGGTTTCCCTTTAAACCCGCCCCCCGCGCATACTACACTAACCCGTGCTCTTAGGATTGTATCCGAGAAGTTCCACACGAAGTTTGCACCCTCCTTTCTCCGTGATGTCACCGTATTTTCGCCGTTTGTATCACTTTCCCCTTAGTGGACCCAACCCTCCCCCCCAACCCCTTTATCCCCTCGGAAGTCCTGAATTTAGGAAGAAAGACCTAGCACCTCCTTTGCACTTTCCCCCAAGATCCTCTGGTTGTTTTTCCTTTTTTTATGGCCCCCTTTTCCCTGCCCATTCCTGGCCCGGTCTGGATACTCCCCCTCCCCCTTGATTGTCGCTTTCGGAACAAAGTGGTTGGCCCAATTTTTGACTCTACTGACCCACACATGCCCTTCACAACCCCTTCTTTGTCCCCTTCCTCAGAAAGGTTTTTCTGGCCCACCACCCTAAAATCCCAGAGGCTTATGTTTTTTTTTTATGCTTCACAAGTCCGGACACAGCGTGTCAGATTTGGTTGACCCGGGGCTTTTCCTCTTTTATCATGCTTGATACTACCCCCTCCCCCAAAATTTTAGCCATACCCCTCAAGCCCGAAGACCTCCATCCCCCCCCTCGCGTCAGGCTCCCAGGCTTTCGTCCAATTATGGAAGGTTTCGTGGATTTTCTTTTTCCCCTTCTCCTCTTCCTTTTTCTTGATAGCCATTTTTTTGCTGGTGTATTTTTTTGCACGGTAATCGTCCCTGCAGTATTTTCTCTTTTAATCATCACCCTAACCTTCCCTCTGGCAAGTCGACGCGACAGTGGCGGTATTAATACCAAAGTTGATTCTGGCGTATTTTTAGTTTTCTTCCCCCACCACCCGTGGGATCGCCCGATCGCCTCCTTATATCAGCCTTCTTTTCGTTTGATAATTGTTGGTTAGGTAGCCCCCCCAGAGAAGTGTAGTCAATGGTGAGGCCACCCCTTCCTCTCCCCCTTTAGTCCCGCTTTCGTAACGCATTAGGGGCCGACTATAATCTTTGAATATTGGTGCCCCCCTGGGTTTTGCGGTCTGAAAAGGTCCTCTCTATATCACCTGCCTTTCATCCTTTCTTCTGGTCTCTTTCTTTTTGTGTTTGCCGCCTCTATGTCCCCGGCCGCTTCTTCGTTAGGTTCCTTTCTTTCCTCGTTAATTATTCCTACACACCCGTCTGTACCCTTCACCTCCCCCTGTCCACCCTTCCCGTTTGACTTCGCCCCGCTCCTTCTGGTACTCTTTTTTTCCCCTTTGTGTAAGTTTTTTCTTCCCGTGTCCACCAGTATTTCAGCGAGTGGCGGCGCTTACGAGCCCCTCCTTCTCTGGGGTGTTTCTGACACCCCTTCCCCCAACTGTTTTTGGGCTTAACGACAGTTTTAATCTTTTCGTGCACTTCTACTGTTAAGTCTGTTTTTTTTTTTTTTATTTGTTCCCCACGTCTCCTTTCTTCTGGTTACTCGAAGTTTTTGTAGAGTCTTTCCACCCTTAAGACCCAAAAGAAATTCCCTACGTCACAAGTTCTAAGGTCCTTCAATCGCATCTTCGCTGGGTTAAACACCTTATGTTGTTTCCTGTCCAACCCACCCAATGCCGAAGGCCTTTCTTCTTTTCCGACTTCCCTGCTCTGAGGTCGTTTTAATTCTAGAATTGTTAATTCCCGCTCAAATGCTTACCCTGTCTTTCCCCCTCGTCCCATCCCCCCCCCCTCTATCCGGGCTTCCCCTGAAGGGTTGTAAATTGTTGCTTTTTTTTCGTCCCTCCTTTAGGCTACGTTCGCTTTCGCTTTCCCTCGCTCGTCTCCCCCCCTTTCCTTCAAGATTCCCTAAATTTTTTCGAGACCTTAAACCGTACCCCAGGTTTCGCTTCTGTGATTTTGTATTGAACCCTTTTTTTTCCCCCCGCCTTTTTAACCCACTGAAAGAGCTCTTGTCCTTTTTTCGGGCCTCCTCTTCCTTAAGGCTACTTTCTCTCCCGCTCCTTCTCCGGTGGATCGCCCAATCTCCCGGCAATCCCCTTTTGACTTATGGCGAAGGTAACGATCCCCCCCGGGTGTTTTGGTGTTTCCACACCGAATTATGTTTTTTTTCTGCGAAGTCCTGTATTTTCGCCGTTCGCGTGCGTTCTGGCTGTTTGGCAGTTCAATCCGTGCGTCTTTTCGAGGAGTTTCCCCCCCCCCCCCCCCCCTGCCCCTCAACGCCCGAAAGCCGGTCTCTTCAGCCCGTCTTTCGGCATGATTTCCACATCGCTTCCCTCCCACGGTACTTAAGTTGCCTGTTAGTCCCTCTCGCCAGTTTCTTTTTCCCGTGTTTGCTCTTTCCCGTGTCTTGTCCCTTACGCTGGTTGGCCCTTTCATGGCTTAAATGTCGGTGACCCGTCCGTTCTCCCTGCGCGTGTCTTTTACTTGTAAGGCGCCCACGAGTCTCTCTCCCCCTCTGTAAGAAGTTGGTCTTTTGGGTCCCCGAAAGGATCTCATATGACTTGCGGTAACCCGCCTGGCTTTTGTGCTCGGACTTTTGTCGGGCGCGGGGTCGGGGGAACACCCCCAGAAGGCGTTTGCCCGCCAGTGACCTTGTTTCCTTGCTTCAAGGTAAGTTATAAGGCCCAGCTTCCACACCCAACCCCCCACAATTCCCAAGACCACTTTAGCTTTTGGACATGGGATCTTGGTGCTTTTTACTGTTTTCTTTCCCTTAAGCTATTGAAGGCCCCTATTGTGATCCCCCCATCTCTTTTTTCGGTAGTTCCCCTCAGGTTCCTTTTTATTTCCACTTTCGACCAATCTTTGGGAAACCCCCACGATTTCGAGTAACTCTTGTTCGTCTTATTAGTGCTCGGTTATTAATAATCGAAGTGGTGTATATGGTAGAGGAGTTTTGCCCTGACGGCACATGCGTTTCCCCCCCCTGTGCACTCTTTACGTAAAAGTACAGAAGTCCTCATCTCTCTAGGCTGTTTTTGGCTCTACGCTTTCCCACTCTGGTCAATAAATGATGAGCCTCCCCCTTGTCATGGCCTCTTGTTTTTCACCGCCGACCTATCCTCCCCACGGTATTGATGTTTTTCCCTGCAGTTTGATAGTTATTGTTTCCCCTACGTCAAAGCAGGTCCCGATTGTTTTATTAATGCATGTGCCATTTTCATATGTCTAACCGGTACAGACAGTCCTAGCTTTTGATCTTACTCCAAAAGTACTTATGACTTTTTCCCTGGTCCCGACTTTTGTTCGGTTTTTTTGTAAGTTCCTTTTTTCATAATCACACGTCGTACGTGTCCAAATCTCTTACAAAAAATGTGAGTTCCGTTTGTTTTTCCTTTTTCGTGTAAGTATCTTATGCGTTGCTATCGTCGTGAGTCTTTTTTGGACGTTTTTTTCGGCTGCTCGTACGAGACCAAAAGGACTGAGACAGGTTTGTCAATAATGGGTAGAGTAGATCTTTGAGGGTTTACTGGACCCTGTATTCCCTGATGGTCTTTTTTGTCTATCAGCGTGGACGATGTATGACCTGATTCCTCTGTATGCGGCTTTTAGCGACTTTTTCGCGCCCCTTTTCCTCCCACATCATAGCGAAAAGTAGGTTTCGAGCTGATGCAAGCCCGACTTGCCAGTCGAGACATCTTTCCCTCTCATGCGTTAGTCGTTCTAGTCATCGGAGGTTTTCCTGCTAGTTGTCTCGCTGCCTCCGGAAATTGCAGCACCCCTCCCCCCTCCGATCAGGTCCACTTGTTCTTTTTCCTCCCGAGCGGTAGTTTACGACGTCGTCTTTGCCCTTCCTTCTAGGTGAATACTTTTTCTGGCCGGCCACGCATAGCCTTTTTCCATTTCGGCCAACGTGATTCACCCACCCCACCTTTCCCTTTTTTTTTTTTCTTGGCCGTCCATGTTATCCGTACTTTTGTCACGGTACTGGCATGTCCTTTTCTTCTTATCATCACTTGATTCAGGCTTCAGTTGCTCTGGGTTAATGTAAGGGTAACCTGGATGATCACTTCCCCTTCCCAGTTACCGTCTACCATGCTCTGCCGTCCCAAACAATGAGTTACTGTATCATTTCCAATCTATTATGAGTCGACAGCCGCCTCGGCCCCCGACCCGGACACCGTCTTCCCTCTCCTGCGGCCGACCGAGAAGCCACTTGCTTGCACCCGGCGGTCCAAAACTTCCCCTCAGATTTTTGATGAGGCGGAACCATTGCTGCCCCCTTTCCCTCGCATGGACGCCCTCGCGTCCTCCCCCCCTCTTGACGCGACGACCTTCCTTCATGTCCCGGACCTGTGCCTCCCATCTTCTTTCTTTGCAATCAGAGGCTACTTCCCCCCCAGGACAGGCTTCCTATGCCTTTGCTCTAAAGCTGCAATCGCCGAGATTTGAAGAGCCGAAAGCCGCACTATGCTCCGCTGTTTCCTTTCCCACATGATGCTGCAAATGTGGAGACCCCAGACCACCCGGCCGCGTGCGAACCACGTGAAACAAAATGCTTTCATTATGGGTGTGTCTTCCATACCTGGGAAACAATGCTACCCCCGAGGAGATGGACACCTGCCTTATCTTCTAATCCAACCGACCTCGTCAAACCGGTTTTTGAGATGATTCTGACGACTTACGCCTTAGGAGTAACCCCTCATGCCCGTCTTTCACAGCTGCCTGTTCGCGTTCTTCTTTCCTAAGGCACCCCCTCTCTTTTTGGGATTTTTTTAGACCACCTTCTCTTCGGTTTAGATCTTTTTCCCCAAGCGGTTTTATGTTTCCCCTACCCCATTTCAACTTTTGAAGATTTAGAGCCACCCCCTGGGTCCGTTTTTTGAGGTTCCCAGCGTCTAAACAAGACCCTAAAGGTTGCAACCCTTTCCCCCCCCTATTCTTCTCAAAAGTGTTTTTTTTCCCACCCCAGGCTTCCATGCGACTTTCTAGGTGACTGTTCTTCTGCCGTCTACCCTATCCCCCCCACTATACTTAGACCCCTGGTACTTCTGACGGTCGCCCGGCATCGTGAAGTTTTCGTGACCCCGCCCGCGACTCGCCCCCGAAAACTTTTCATAGGTCTTCCCCCTCCGCACTCTCTCCCCCCAAAGGACCAGGAATAGGTGGCCAACCGTCCTTCTTCCTGACGTGGTCTCTTACCCTTCCGTGGACAAAACCCAGCCTCCCCCCACCTATTTTTTCCTCCCGGCCGTCCTACGAGCCTGAAAGTCAGACAAACATAAGACAATAGACCCCCTTTTCCCAACCTAGAAGACGGTGTTTCCTTGTCTTTTTTGGGTCTTCAGTGCCCCCGCGGACGGGTGACCGGGCGACTCACCCAAATACCTTGACTCCCCGATGTTCGAGAAACTACGTCCTTTGTTCCTCCATTGTAAAAATGGCTTAACCCCCTTTTTAAACCCCCTCAAGAAGTTCTCTCTTTGGCCCACCCCACTTCCCCCCCTTGGAAGCCTTTTCTATTTTACGCATGCAAGGTCTTCTCCCTTGGAGAGTTACTTGATTTATTAACTCTTCCGTCCAAACATGAATTCACCTTCAAACACACATCCTGCCCCTGCCTTTTTACGAATCCCTCTCTTCCGTTACCCATTGTTTTCTCCCTGAGGACGTGTGTTTTGTCCCTTTAATCCCTCTCATCCTCCTTCCCCTGTTCTTTTGCCGTCTTCTTGTCTTTGGTTTCGTTTTTTGTGTACGACCCGATTCACTTCCAGTCTTTGTTCTCAAAGCCCAGCAGGAAATCCTTATCTGACCTCCTTTTTACTCTTTCGAACCACGGTCATTGCCAGTGTATCAACCCCCCCATGTTTTGGAAGATGTTCCTTCTGAGATGAAGGATTAGCTTTTAAGGGGTTCCCCTTTCGCCAACTCTTCCGTTAATCAAATGGATCTCCCTCCCCTCTTTTGCTGTACTCAAGCATTATCCTCTGAGTAATCGTGATGGGAACTCCGGAACCCATTTGAATCCTCTCCTCTCCAGGCCTTCCTCCTCTTTTCCCCGTGAAGGGACCTCTTGGCTTGTTACTCCTCTCTTCTGTACCATTGGTCGAAGGATTTTCCTTTCTTCTCCTTTCTCCTCCATTTCTCAACAAAGTAGCCTTTACCTACTCACCCGCCGAGATTTTTCTTTCAAGCCGCCGTTTTGAAACCTGTGTCCACGCCCTTTGTATTTTTCCTTCCCCCTTTGCTCCCCTTCAGTACCTCCGCTGCTTTCTTACCTTGCAAGTGCGGACTTTGGTCGGGGAGCCCCGTAACAATTCCCTGTTTTCTATTCCCACCTCAGTGCTACGCAGCCTTTCCTCCTAGTTCTTAAGTGTGTTAGATTTTTTACCTTTTTCTCCGTTTTTTTTTTTTCTGAGGATATTTCACCACTCGCCCCCCCCTCTCAATACGTTTCGGTCATTCTCGACGCCATGGATGAAATCATTCACCCCTATGGGTAGTTCCCTCTCCAACATGAGTCGTCAAGCTCTACGGAGACCTCGGTGTTGTCTCAATGGTCTACTTTTTTTTTCCTTGAAGATTGCTTCCACTACTTAACCAGCCCGCGCGGTCCCCTCAAAATATCCCCTTCCTTTTGTACAGTTGTGAATTTGTTAACTCTCTTGGTTACCTTGAATTTGAGAATCCCCCCCCTTTTCCCCTCCAACCGCTCCTACGATCAGTCTGGCCCCCAGGCGTATTCCCTTACCCCCCGACATATTGGCGATCTGTATCTATATGCTTTTTTCCCCCTGTTTACGACCACATCCTCCCCGAGATACTGTGATTCTTAGGTCCCGGCAGTCCTCACGGCCTGGCTCTCCCTTTAGGAAAATTACTCTTTGTCTCCGACCCCAATCTTATTTTGATAGAAGTTTAGCAACTGGCTTCTTTTCCCCCCCAAGGGTTTTTTTTTGCCCCCCACCCGAGTCGCCATCTTTGCCTTTTTTCCCCTGTCTTTTTTCTCTGTTGATCGGGGAAATCCCCCCCCTCCTTCTGCTCCTCCTCCCTTTCCACAAACCCTGTTCCTCCCCCCAAGCAAGACCGCCCTCCCCAGATGGATATCCTTCAACCCACTGATTTCGGGTTTCCCTTCTATTATTGTCTTACTTTTGGGATTTTGTGGCAGTTTTTTTTTTGGCGAGAAAAATGGACGTTTTTGCGCCCCTCTTCGCGTTGTCCTGACTTTTTCCGCAGCAAAACGATTCCCCCGACGAGCCGCTGGAGAGTACGGGGGATTGGCTCATGAGTCCTAACGTTGCCCCACCCCTTTCCCCCCCCTTTTCCCTTTTACCTTACCCCACTCCCTTCTCCACTCCCCCCCCCCTCCCCTCCCCCCCCCCCTCCAACCCTCCCCCTTCCCCCTTATCCTCCCTCCCCCCCTCCCCCCCCCCCCCACTTCCCTTCCTCCCCTCCCCACCTCAGCCCCCCCCCCTCCTCCTTTCTTTTTCTTTAAACGAAGGGTTGTCTTGTTACGGTGATTTTTTTCGGGTAACCTTTGTGGAAAATCTTGCCCCCTCACTTTTTCTTTTTTTTTTCCATGGCGGGCTCCCCTTCCTAGTAGTCCCAAACCTTCCCTCCCCTTTTATTTTAGGGGTATTTCGGCTTCGTCTTCCCTTTTGCTTCCTCTCTGTCTGTTTTCTCCCCCAATTTTCTGGCATTCTTTAAGTTTTCCACTTAGAACTCCCATGGCCCGGGTCCTCTGGAAGGATGGGTGTTCTCTTTTTCCGTTTCTCCCCGAGGCCCCCCCTGGTTTAGAGGGTACCGTGTAACGGAACTTGCCTTCCCCCCTCGAGACTGTTCGATTGCCGT
>Ga0179593_1513129_pt1 | contig 11340 bp, 11 predicted proteins | sample CZODoug2_1_08_16_FD_185931 | JGI IMG/M metagenome (GOLD analysis project Ga0179593, IMG submission 185931) | Vadose zone soil fungal communities from Angelo Coast Range Reserve, California, USA - CZODoug2_1_08_16fungal (PacBio error correction) | ecosystem: Environmental > Terrestrial > Soil >... | reverse complement strand
CTTTTTTTGGAATTTCCTCGAAGCTGGAAAAGTACTGTCTATGCAAGGCCTTTTCTGTTCATCCCCCCCCAGTTTCGAATTCCGGCGCCTGCGTGCCTTAGAGATAATTCTTCCCCTTTGCTAAAGTCAGTCCTCACGCGATCTCTCCCTTCGATATGAGGCATTTCTCTGACTTCCCTCGCTGTTTCCTAGGCGGCGTCGCAACTCAAACTCTCTTTCCACCCCAAATAGTCCAATTAAAGCGTCCCTTCCCTAATGATTTTGAACTTTTTGCCCAGGGGACGGGCTCTCCCCTTATAATCATGATTCTAAGGGATCGCAATCTCGTCCTTCCCTAACTGATGAGACTTCCCCGAATCTTTTTATAATTTTTGACGTCCAATGCAAGCCCGCGATTTTTTTCTCTTGGGATGTAGCACCACCTTGTGTGCGACTATCAAGCAAGTTCTTTGCCTCATGGAATCCTTCGGCAAATGAATTTCTTTGATCTCTTTTTTCCAACAGAGATCAACACCTTCTTTGTTTAACCCTTTTCCCCTATACCCATCCATTCTTTTTTTTTCGCTCGATCTTATTTTTTCATGTTTGGGCGCTTGTTCCCTACTGATATGTTCACTGAATCTTTGTCTCGAGGTACCTCGCGGCAAATCTCCCCTGATTCTTCCTGCATCTGAATCGCTTAACATATACACGAGTTCGTTCGCACCTTTTTCCTGATCGATACGACCTTCTTTTTTTCGCTGAGGTTGACTCTTTCAACGTCCGAGAACGTAGTTTGAGATTATTTTATTATTGCCTGCAGCTGTTGGGTATTTCTTTCTGTAAAATTCTTTTCCGTTTCTCAGAGCCCTAGCCGGATGGTGCCACGCAAAGTTATATTCTGCGATTCAAATGTCCCACGTTCGGATCACGATGTTATCTCAATGAATGTCTTCTTTCGGCTCAGGTTTTTTGTTGTTTACTTCTTCTTACGAGCTCTGCTAAATCTCCCTATAGTCTCGGCCGTCGCTTTATTTTTCCTGCCAGGGTGTAGAATTTCTGGTTTTTTTAATATTTCTTTTTTTTCTTGTTTTCCCTTATAACCGCACACCCCTTTTTATAGCCATTTTTAGCTGTGTTAACGCTCCTACATTGTCACTTCTGTTGGTTTTTGGAGCACCCATGTGTGTACATGCCGAATGCGTTCCCTTTTTCTTTTGCTGGAGCGAGTAGGCCGCAATTTTTTCCCTTACAATTCATAAGGTTTCCGCTCTGGCCAGCTTCTGACACGAATCCCCTGTGTTCTCTCCTGCTCCCTTGCTAGCGATATTTTTACCCGGTGGAATGCTCCCTCTGGTACAAATGGAGAGGTTCTTTTGCGGTACTCCCTTTCAGTTATTTCCCTGAGTGGTAATGTCCCTCGACCGGTGCGTGTTTTTTCCCCAAACGAGTTCTTCACCCGTGACCGGGGAATTCACACCCTTTTCCATTCTCCTGTTAAACAACCCACAACGCCTTTGCACGGCTCGGCCGCCCCCTTTTTTTTTGCCTCTTCTAGGACTCGCGGATTCATTTTTTCAACCTTGCTTTTTTTTTTTCTTAGAACAATTCCAGTTCTCCCTTGTCCCCCCCCCCAAAGAAGCCAATCCCGCAAATCAATGTTCCTGGCCCTCTTCTCTTTTTCCGCCGACCTGTTTGCCCCTCTGGCCCCGGAATCCGATCGCCTTGTTTTCTCTCTTCTTCTCGCTGCACCTGATTTGGCCCTATACTCGAATTCCTTCACTTCGATTCACCGTTCATCCCTTCGAATCCTTTTGGTCGGATTTGGGTGTGGGTGACCCTTTTCCTCTCTTCCATATTACCAGAGCCGATTTTCGCACGTTGCTTTTTCCGCCGTGAATCCTTTTCCTCCTACGTTGTTTTTTTTGTTTCCCTTCTTCGCCTGCTGAAGCACAGAGGCGCATCTTCTTTTTGTTTTTTTGTGGTGATCTTCCCCCCGATCGAGATCCGCTCGATGATCACCACACCCACTTCCTCTCGCTTGCTGCACCTGGGTGAAGCACTCCGCAGTTTTTTGTCCTTCCCCGTTTTTTGCTTTTCGGTTGCACTTCATTACGGTTGAGAGAAGCTCCGCCCCGGAATCTTCTTCCTGAGCGTCTGGGTTTTCGTTTCCCCCCTCCTTGCACAGGTTTCGGCAGAGATTCTCATGATACGTTTCCTATTTTCTACGTGTTGGCTTTTATACAAATAAATCCGCTTACTTAGTCGCCCAGTTTTTCGTCCTTAACTCCGCGATGTCGTTCCTGATGCCTTTTCTCGTTGTGGTTAAAGTCGTCGCCAATTCCGCTTTTATTCCCTTCCTTTTTGTGAAGCCCGTCTTTACCCTCCTTCCCTAACTACCTGTTTTTCCGTCACAGTCCCCCTCCCCTCTTTTTCGCCCCTGTGTCGGAATCGCCTCTTGTCCGGCCAGCAGATCCCGGCGTCGTCGCTGCCAACGTCGGGGGCCGGTGCTTTTTCTGCAGCGCGATCCCCGTCTTTTTTTCTGTCCTTTACGGTTGTCCCCCCTCCTCCTCGCTCCCAAGGGATTTAACCGACCTCTGGCTTACCATTGTTGCTTCCAAACCAGCATTTTTGATTCAACAACTCTTCTGTGCATTGGAACCCCTTTCTGTGTTTTACTTTACTCATAAATTTCACCCTATATTAAGGTACCATAATCTTCCCGCAGGCATCGATTTCATTCTCGCCTAGGGGGCCTCGCGCGGCGTCCATCCCCCCCCCGCAATCCTGAACAACTCCAACCTTTGACCTTCTCCTACCCTTTTGATCTGTCATTGCTCCCCACTTATTTTGATAAGACAGGGTTTCTCCTATTTCCTGGCATCCTTTCGCTCGCGATGGCCTTTTGCTTGCACCTTTTCTATGCGCTTTAACGTGTCTTTTTTTCGGGACCTCTCCTCTATTCCCCCCCAAAGATGAGTGCAGCCCCGTCAATAAAAATAAATCTCACTCTTTCCCTTTCGACGACGACGTTGCATCTTGTCATGTCAACCCTTTTCCCTGTATAGATCGCCCCCACACCTGTCTACCTTTTTGGTCTTCGACGATCGCATTGATCATTTCCCTCGTTTTCCTCGGGTGTGCGTCTTTTGAGCTCAAGGCAACTTTCGCCCTCTCCTCCCTCAGTCTCCAGCACACATGTCCCCTTCGGAGAGGCACTTCCCCTTGGCATAGATCGATGTCTCGCAGCATCCATCATACTTTTTATTTGGTTCAAGACAACTTTTTTCCATAGAGCAAAGGATTTGAGATATGTGGCCCCCACACGTCTCTTTTCCAACGTGATTAATTCCTTTGCGCCGAGCTCCTTTTTTTTTCCCCTCGTCTTTAGTAGCGTCTTTTACTATTTGTGCGCAAGTAACCCCGTTGAACCTCCTTTCTTTCCTCTGGGGCTCTTTGAGTATACCTCCCTCACCCCTTCGGCTCGCGAGTATCCGTTTCTCCCTCCTTCTTATCCTTTTATCTGTTTTTCCTTTGCCAACCCTCTGAACTTCCCGTTTAGATATGCTCTTGATGCCCTTGACCTTGTTCGTCCGCCTAAATCCAGGCGTCAGTCACTTCCTTCCCTCATAGGCTTGCTCAGGCGTGGGTCCCGTGACTCCTTGGAAAACCCATCTAAGTCTATGCAGTTCCGCCGTCTTCGAACTTTCACTTTCTAAGTTTCTTTCCTCCTACAGTACTTTTCCCCCTTGCTAGGAATTCTTTTTTTTCCCTTCCCTATCCTCTTTTTCCCTTTTTTTTTGTCTCTCCTTAAGGTGAGCTTCGACCCGAAAAGCTGAAATTTTATTCTTTTCCCCTGAAACGATGCGTTTATGTGCCCCTCCATGAACGGACTTGTTCCTCTGATATTCGGTTGATCCATGACATTTTTTCTTCCCCTTCCCCGAATCCTTCAGGCGAGCTTTCATTCATTCTACTGATCGATGTCAATATGCCTTTTTGCAACATCAAAGTTTCCCAAAGAGGGTTCCCCAAGGGTTCCTCTCCCTACCGTTGCCTCCTTTCAGGTTTGTTGGCCCTTCCTCCCAAAAGGTAATCAGAGATTGGTTTACGCCTTCTAACTCGCCGCTTTTTCCCGCCCAGGAATTTTGCCGTTATGACCTTAAACTCAGCCCGCATCCTTTTTCCCAATTATTTCTTTGCACTGAACCTGCGCGAGCGACGATCCTCGCCTTCCTTCGCTTCAGAAGGCATCGGTCTTTTCCTAAGTTTTCTACTCTGGCTTGGCAGTTGGCCAACACCAACATCCTTTGTTTTGAAATTCTTATCCCCCTTCCCCCCCTACATTCCTTTATGTTTGATGTTTCATCGAATGACAATGAGTTCGCCTTTTGTTTCACTGCTCTTGTCCTTTCCATTTTTGTTTTCCTCCTTTGGAGATTACCTTCGCGGGGTCCTTTTCTTCTCTCACCGGACCCTGTCGACGCCTCTGAATGTTCCCTTCATGCGATCTCTCTCCCGATGCTTGGTTTTTCTCCTCCGTTGTGGTTTCCCTGTAAGATTGCGTTCGGCTGAGTGTCCAAGAGGCAATTTCTGTGCTTCGTCCTATTTTTATTTTTCTTGAGCAATCATCGGGTCTTTTCAGTCTTCCCCTTGATCCTCTTTTTTGCAGCGCTACCGTGGTGAATTCCATGCTATTTCTCCTCCTTCCCTTACTTTTTTCTTGGTCGATGCCCGGCCAAGGCCCAGCCAGGAAGGCGTCATTCCCCCCCGGTTTCGTTCCTTTTTTGGCTTTTTTGGACTTTGTCTTTCGCTTTTCTCGCAGAGAGATTCTGATGGTTCCTTCCTGGCTGGACCCTCGATTGCTGCAGGGTATGTTATGGTTCTGTATGTAATTATAACCGCATCCCACAGTCACGTTTTTTTCCTTTTTACAATTTTTGACCTTGACCGTCCTTTCAAAATCCTATAATCCACTCCCCATGGTAGTGTCATACGATGATCCCCCTCTCCCTGGGGCTTCGTGCAAACAGGGGTCTCCCCACTTAACTTTTTTTCCCCTCGTCTGATGCACTGTCCGCCGCCTGCACGTCTCCTTTCATTTTTTTGCCTCTTTGGCCGGCGTGCGGCGGTGTGCTCGCGATCTCCTCCCCCGACCAGATCGTGGCGGACACCCTCGGGCTTTGTTTATTTGCGGAGTTCCCCCCAATTTGTTATTATGCCGACTTGTGTGCCCCCTCTTTAACCCCAGTGATTCCTTTCCATAGCCAGCTTGTCAAGTGCGACGAATTTAAAACTGGTCACGTTAGCGGCCGTGCGAGCAGCTCAGCGGAGTTCTTCATTCCCAAAAGTGGATCTCTTTTCTGGCAGCTCCCTCTCTTTTTATATCGCGGCCCAACGGAAGCACAATATGACAGCCTTATTCTCCTGCAGGACGATCTCGGGCTAGCCGACATGATGCACCAAACCCCCCCCAAACCCCCCTTTCCCCGGCTCCCTTCTTCTGATAATGTCTTTCTCTGATTAATCTGTTCTTATGCGGCTCTCCTTCATCCTTACTACTAACGAGATCTTGGTCCTTCTTCCCAACGACATGTTGATTCACCCGCGTGCATCACTGACTTCGGCGGAGTTTTAGGGTGTGGGTGTCCATATTTCTTTTCCTTAATCCACCCCTTCTTATTTTCTCCTCCCCCCCTTTTCCTGGCAGCTCCGAGGCATCTTCTCTTCCCTTTTTTTTTTTTAGAGATGCGCGCGCGCGCTGGAGCATATGTGCCCCTTTCCTTCTATTGGTGGTCCTCTCTTGATCGATCCGATGATAACCCCACCTCACTTTAACCAAGGCGTTCTTTTTTCTTCACTGAGGTTGACATAAATCCTCTTTTTGTTCTCCTACGCTAGCGCGTCTCGTGAGTCCTCCTTTTTGGCGCTCTCCTTCTCTGAACAGCGAATATATAGCTCATTTGAGTAGGATTTGGCCCTTCCCGTGAAATTGCTCACGGGGTCCCTCCTCCTTCTTCACCCATTGCTTAATTGGATCGTTGGTGCCCTTCAGACCTTTCCTCTTTCCAGCGGCCTTAGTCCTCCCCTTTTTTTCCCCGGAATGAATCCTCTTTTCCCCTGCCGGTTCCCCCCTTTCGCGTTGTTGTTCCCCCGTTGACCGTTCCAGCGGTTTGCTATGGTGACTTTTCCCCCCTTTAAAGTTGGTGCTCTACGCGTTTTGCACCAAATATTAACTGACGTCTTGTATCCGCAAAAGACCGATCCCGGCTTTCCGCTCTACACGTTGTAAAATCCGCTCCGAGAACACCTCGCAGCACGCTGGTTGCAAACACATGGCATTTTGTGTCTTGTGCGTCTTTCAATCAGAGGCCATTATGCTTGTGGACGATCCCCCTCATTTGGCGCTCGCGCCGCCAACCTCTTGTTTTCGCGCACGACAATGGGTGCTCCAACCATTCCCTACTTATTCATTTTTAGGTCGAAAAATGTTCCCCTGTATCTTTTTACTGTGTACTGCGGTTACTCCTCCTTCCCCCCTTCCCCCCCCTCTCTTCCTTCCCATCTCTCAACCCTGAGGCCTTCAGGCTGCATCGAGACCTTCCGGCGCTTCTTCTCTGCGCCCCAATCCTGAACCAAACAATTTTTCTTGCCGACACGATCTCCCCTGCCGTCCTTGCGAGAAATGACTTGGTCTTGGCTGGCATCATGGGGACCGCAGCGCCCGACTTTTAGGACAATCTTGGCTCGCGGCTCTTCGGGAGAAGTGGCCGGACGCCTCTCCCCTCCACACTGATGTTGCAAACCACATCGCCACTCGGAGGTTCTACTTTCACGCGGCCTCCTTCTCACACGACGGTTCTCGCTCTTTACAATGACCGACTCCCCCCCTGATAAGGGTTCTATCCCGATCGCCTTTTTCCCCATTTTTTCCCTCTTATATCGTCGACGTCGGTGAGTCCGGACAACTCCGCGATGTAAAGGTCCTCGCCCTCCCATCGCGTCTGTCCCCCTCGGGTGACATTGCGTAGCCCCCCCCCCTGGAGCAACTTTGGAAATAAGACGCCTCCCCCCTCCCCCATAATGGGATTTTGAGTAGGTGGGGACGATCCAGAGACCCACCATGTTTCTCTGTTCACCCCCTTCAGATACCACCCGTGCTTCCCTTTTCTTTTGGCGACCCATTCTGATTCCTTCTCTCCCGTGCGTAGTAGGCGTCGCTATAAGTTTCCAATCCCCCCTTCTGAAATAATTGCATGCTCTGCGGGCTTGATTTTCTACGGAATTACCTTCTCGTTCTTGAATAGCTAGCTTTCTTTTGCGCTTTGGATGACCATCATTATCCTTCTGATATCTCCTCCTCCCCCCCCCCCCCAAACTCTCATGAAATCTTCGTGTTCTTTTCTTGCCCTTTTCCCTTGGGGCCATCTCTTTTGTGCAGTTACTCCATACTTTCAACAGCGAGTATTATCCCCTCGCTCTGATCGATCAGGCGTGATGGAATGCGTGGACACGAAGAGCGCCTTCCTCCCGGCGCAGTTCATTTCATCCCCTCTAACACTCCAAGCATTCGGTTCATTCCAGCTTCCCTCTTGGCTTGAATTCGCGAAGCTCATTCTTCTCTCTCTTTTTGTTGTTATAGAAAGGGAGCTGCCTCACTTTTTTTTCCCTTCCCTTCTTTATGAAATAACGAATGTTTTCTTTTTTTCCAGTTCGATTAACGGCCTGAATGGGGCCCTCCTTAGCGATCTTCCCCCCCCCTTTGCGTCACTTCCCCTTCCCCCCTTCTGTCGAGCAGGGAGCTCCAGTTCTTCTCGACTAATCGTTCCTGGATTTATTCCGGTCGTTCCAACTCCCCCCCCCTTCTCCTTTCCAACTTTCCAATTCAAAGCTTCAGGGAGTCTCCCCGAACGTTCGAAGATAAGTCTCTTTGGATTCCCCTATTACCCTCCCCGAAACTTTCTCTCCCCGAGTCGCAGTGGCTACCTTTCTGATCCGTACACTCGCTTTTTTAAAGTTATGACGTCCAGCAAAGCCCGCAGGCGGCCTGCAATTTTTCCCCCTACTTCGCACCCCTGAACTTATTTGCTTGCTCTGAACCACGCCAGGGATTCTTTTTTATCTAAGAATGGACTTTTCTCACGTGGATCTGGCGGCGTGTCAAAACTCCCTTTTCTATTTAATTTTTTTTCCCTTCACCCCCCCATTTTTTGGATGAGATCTCCCCGATTATGCCTCTCCGCCTTTTCCCTCCTGCTCTGTCCCGAAGGACATGTGTGCGAGGTTTACCTTGCCTTCCCCCTTCCCGGCCTCCAGCGTCTTAATATGAAGCGATGTTAAAAATTCATTCTGCCTCTCCTACCCGTTTTTGGGTCTCCTCAGTTGTCCCACGATCCCGGCTTGTTCCCGCTGAAGGCGATGACCCGATTTGCAACTTTTTTCCCGTAAGAGTGGATTATTGTTCTTTCCTTCTTGCTGTGCACCCTTATCCTGCTTGCTCCTTGCCACTTGATCCCGTAGCGCGCCGGATGGTACTTCCTTTCTATCGCAAGGCCGCTTTTCACGGCGTGAGTCCACTATGACCGGCCAATCAGGCGCCTCGCTTCTCGCAAGACGGCCGATCATGCGGTTCTCAGTTTTTTCCCCCCCCCTTCATTTTCGGGGTTTTTGGTGTTGGATGGTAAGGTCTTTTGCTACCTTCCCATCGTCTTTCCCCTCTTTGATGACCAGTCGAGGCTCCCCCCCCCCGTTTTTGATTCCCGTAATATCTGTTGATAGGTGAGTAATCTAACCGCCTACAGTACCGGTTTTTTGCATTCTGCTTGTTACCTGTCGCCCCCCAAGACCAAGTAAAAATCCCTGGTTTGCCCTTTGTTTGTACATGCGATGGACTTGTTACTTCGGCGCCTTCGCCGTTCCTTTCCACCTAGTAAAATCATAGGTCCCCTCTCTTCTGATGCCAGTCCCCCTCCTGCACGAGCACCCTCCTTTTTTCTTCACTGCCGGCGTGCTGCTGGACGTGTGCCGCTCGCCCCGTATCCCCTTTTGCAGAAAAGTATCCTTTGGGGCTTTCGGTCTTTTAATGATGTGACGGACGGTGGTTGGGGCCACAACGCTACCCCCCGTTTCCCGGGATTCACCAATAGCCAGCTGATGCGGCCCTCCTTAACCCCCGGCCACTCGAAGCCCAAGTTTTCTGCAGCGCATCTCTTTTTTCCTGAAACATTCGCGACTAAGGCGTGAATACATTAAGTTTTCTCCCCCAAACCCTCCCCCCTGGCACCGCAAGGTCTTTCTTTCCGTTGACCTGTTCGGAGGTTCCACACTTCGAATCTCGGATATGTATTATAGCTTCTTTTCTCTAGCCCCCCTGAATTACGCGACTCAACGAGACTCGCTATCCGGACAACTACACTTTGATGATCACCCTTGTGCTCCCCCCCTGGCTTTGTCCTTCTGCTAGTTTTGTCTGGTTTTTGTGATAATAATCGATATAGAATGCCCTAATATCCTCCTCCGTTTCGGATCCTTTTCATCCTGCCGCGCCGCGAGTCTAGTTGTCTGAGAGCTTCGAGGCCTGAGCCTGGACGCACCGCCTTTTGACGTCCCCCTCTTTTTTTTATTTTTTATGGCAATCGGAGCCTCCCTCTTAACCCAAAATCCCCGCGCCGACATCTTCCGATTTTCTTCACTCTTTTGAATCAATCCGCAGGTAGTTAATAGCTCTGTCTTTGACGTCTTTTTTGCGTCTTTTTCTCGCGACGGAATATAGCCTTAATCCCTCTCTCTTTGTATCCGGGCCCGCCCCCCTCTCTCCCTTGTCTTCCCATTGTCCCTGTCATATTGGCTTCGTTTGCACTCAATTACTATTCAGCGTACTTAGTCGCTCATGTCTGAATGACCCTCCGTTCCGCTCCTTAGACGTGACTGGCTTGTTAACGTTTCCCCTGATTTATGCCGGTCACGTTGTGAAGCTACGGTTCCAACTCCCACGACCCGTTCTTTTGTCTCAGCCAAAAGACCCGATCTCCCTGTCTTTGGCCTGCATCTCCCTGCCCTTTTTTTCCCCTTCTCCTAGAGACCCTCAGCAGAACGCCGTCTTCAGTACCCCCTCCACGCTCTTTGCAGGCGGCAGGCGTGAAGCTTTTTTTGGACTTTCCCGCCTGTTGGCCCGCTTTTCTTCCCCTTTGGCCCCCGACGTCATTCTTCTGACTCCCACTTTTTGTCCCCAAAACTGCATTTACTTTTTTACCCACCAAGCGTCTTGCTTTGCTCGGACATCTGTTATCATACAATCAACACGATATTGTCCCACCCGTTGCCGACATTCCTTCCCTTAAGAAACTCCCTCGCGCTACTCCCCCCTCTCCCACTACTTCACCATCCAAAACCACCGCGCTGATCGGCCTTCCTCTCAACTTCGTGATCCGTGGTTTTCTTTTATGGTCACATGGGCTACCCTTCCGAGATATCCGGCATCTTGTCTATAGCAGTGACTCTCTTGGCCCTTTGGAAACGCTCCAAGGGCAGGGACGCCGCCCCACCGTTTCTTCAGCAAGATAAACCTTTCCCCCCCGTTCGGTCGCGCCTCTGTCCCGGGTAAAGCCCTCAGCGAACCGGTCTTCTCTCCTCCCCCCCCCCAATGATGCCAACGACCAAGCTATTTCTATCTCAACTTCAGAGCTTCAGAGGTTACGTTTTTCGTCAATCCGAGAGGCCTTGGCAAGTTTCAAAAGGACAGAACCTTGAAGTCGCGAGTCCCCCTTCTGTCCGTCAAGTAGGGCCCCCTGCAATAACTCCCCTCTTGCGCTACCATCCCCCCCTCAGTCGGGTATCGGCTTTTAGACCCCAAAAACATACCCCCTTTGTTGATCTCTGGTTGGGCACACCGGCAAGACAACTGCCTCTTTGCGCCGATCTCTCTTTCCCCTAGCCTCCTCAGGGCTAGTCGTTCTCCCTTCCTTTTCAGGTTTGCGACCACAAATTCTGCCTTATTCTTCTGCGGGCTTGCAGACGTCATAACGGCAAGAAGCTCTTGCATTTCTTTCTAGTGACGCGCCTCTTCTACTCTTAGTATCTTTTTTGACTCTGAAGATTCCCTCCCCAAAAACTCTTCCCGAATCTTCACGCTCTTTTGTCCATTGGCCTCTTTGGGAGAACATCTCTTTGATTAGAAAATCCAGGGTAAACGAGTAGTCGATCTCCTCAAGCGCCTCCTTTTCCCTTTTTTTTTGTAAAGGTACTTTTTAAGGGAACCCCCTCCGATCTCTCCTTTTCGCCCCAGCGCGTTCATTCGAATTCATTGAACGCAGTTCTTTTCCCCATCAACAGTACTTTTCCAGTTTGCTTGCACTCTCACCT
>Ga0179593_1487000_pt1 | contig 11340 bp, 7 predicted proteins | sample CZODoug2_1_08_16_FD_185931 | JGI IMG/M metagenome (GOLD analysis project Ga0179593, IMG submission 185931) | Vadose zone soil fungal communities from Angelo Coast Range Reserve, California, USA - CZODoug2_1_08_16fungal (PacBio error correction) | ecosystem: Environmental > Terrestrial > Soil >... | reverse complement strand
CAGGACCTTGACGTCATCTCAAATAAATCCCCCTGGCGTAGCCTCCACAATCGCCTCCCTTTTCCCCCGCGTCATGGTGGCATTCATAACCGAGCGTGGCATCCATAAGTAGACAACCGATAGGTTCTCCCCCCCGACCCCCTGGCGATCCAATTCATTTCGCGCTCTCGCGGTTCGAGTAGCCTTCCTCGTCTCACAATGGTCGATCCTCAGCGTTAGCTCTGAACGATTCCTCATCCCCTACCGATGCCCATCAGGGATCTTGCTAATGTCATCTTTCTGTGACGGTGCATTTGCAGTGTCCCCCGCTAGGATCTGATCAGATTTACGCTTCTGATCTTCTCAAGAGAACAAGGTCTCTATCGGTGAACAAAGTTAGATTTCTGCAGATATTATTTTTTTTCGGAAGCCCTCCCTTTATCTGCTCGCGGTTGGGGCTAAGCACTTCTTTTCTTTTTTCCTTTCACCGGGCGGCTTGAGCTCACACGTCCTGCATGATTGTAGAGATCATCCCTCAATCCCCAATTTCCTACTTTCCCTTTTTCCCTTTCTACAGCGTTAGATCTTCGACGCGATGCATCCCCTGGATTAGAGAAAACAAGTCATTATTCGTTTTTTATATTGTCTCCGTTCTATGAACGCTTTCAGTCATGCATGGTCTAGTCATACTTACTGCATTTCTGAATCAGACTGCTCTTGCCTCTCGTTTCGTGGCCCGCCAGTATAGTTCGACACTACCTAACAAATCAAATTGATAGTTGGAGATATACCGGATTACGTCCGCTGAATACCTGCAGAGTTTGCGAATCGCGGTTCTATAGCTTTAGGACTCACCGGCGACTTCCGCAGCTAAGTATTGTTTCGTGCTTTGGCGTTTTTATCGGGGGCCCTTTGTACTCTTTGCGAAGGAGATGCATCTCCGGCTTATGTCTCGTCCGAGGTCGAACTTGCGGCGAGTTGACGATATTTCGTCCGCCAGTCTTGTTAGTTCCCCTTTTTCGAGAACAGAAAGCCTCAGATGAATACCGTACTCGCTCACCTCTGCTAGACAGCTCGCTCGGCGGCCTTTCCCATGGAGACGAACTGCATCTCCGGCTTTCTGGTTATTTCTCGCTTGATTCGTCGCAGCCGATCAGACCTTCTCAAACCACGTTTAAAAGTCCAAACTAAAATTCTTTTCGCTCATGGTCCGAAATTCCTTCCTTCCCGATGACGCTCTTTGAGGACCTAAAGTTTTCCCTTTGTTGGGTTGTGAACCCCCCCACTGGCCCTTCTTCCCACCGTGCCTCTTTTGCCTCAAGCGTTTCATCCGAACTATCATTACTTCTTGATTGACGTTCGTCACGCTTAGCCTCTTTTCACGTCTCCTCCCTCTGCGCCGTCCCGTCAGGAGTTCATTTATGCCCTTTCGGGAGAAACCGCAGGTTAAGCTGCGCAATTGAAATTCTCCGTCCGTCTCGTACTGATTCTTTCTATCCCCCCCCGCTCACCTTAGTACATTTTCCGTACGGGCTCGGCACGGGCAGCTCGATCTGGAGGCCCATCTCGACTATTTCCGTGTGGGCGACTTGTCCATTCCAAGAGTGTCTCTAACAACCAATGATTCCTTTCCCTTCCCCCCGCTCTGTTTTTGCTCTCCCTTCCTCGGCTCCCGACATTCGAACTGAGGAATGTCTACCCAGCTCGAAGAGGTAGGTTCTCTCTCCGACTCTCCGGAGCCCCCCTAACTGGACCACACCTTCATGCGGCGAGAAATAATCTCTTTGCTAACTCCTCTCTCTATTCTCGCGCGGTAGATGTGTAATTCGTTTCCTTCCGTTCTGAGTCCTTTTACTCAGGTACCTCGACCCCTCTTCGAGTATTGTCACAAGGATTTTGAATTAGCATCCTTCGGATATGTCCCCGAGCACACCAGTTCCTATCTGCACGATTTTTTTTTGGGAATAGGAAGATACCCTCCTTTTTAAATTGAACGCTCCCCGTAGTTCCCTGAGATTGAACGTGCCAAGAGATTGTCCCCCCTTTTTTCCCTCCTCCTGCTCCGCTTGTCATTCTTTTAGCGATATCGTAAGAGGACCGCCGGCAGTTTCTTCCCCCCCCCCCCCACTCGCCTGGACGTTTCCGTTAACAGGGTGTGGTTGACAATTTCCTTATGATTTTCTTTGGCGGTGATTCGTCCGATTCATATCCCTTAGGGCCCTCCTTCCGTACGATACGCGAAGGAAAGAGCTTCCTCGTTTCTCCCCGAATATTCCAATAAGCAGCTCTCCCCCCTCGGAAGTTCTCGAAAAAAATTGCCCCCTTCCGTTTGACCGAGGCGAGGTCGTTTGAACTCCTCCTCTCGTTTTATCGTGGCCGGCCCCAAGACACTTTATGCGTTTCCAGTTGATAGGCTGGAAGGTACCTTCTCTTTATTCATCGGTGGCGGCGCCTGATGTCCCTGAATCTCTCCGCCCCTGCGTCCATCCCGTAGCCCTACTTCCCGTAGGTACGTGAGATCCCATAGAAGAAGAGGAGGCTATTTTCTCCAGTCAAGGCGTGTGAGGCTAGTCGTGTCTATCTCCCTGTTTGTTCCGTGTTTTCTGTACTTTCAAACCTTTTCCGTAAGAGACGCCTGGACTCCTTTCCCAAGCTGCCACCTGCCTCCCCTTGCTTATCCGACCTCTTCTCAGAACTTTTCCTGTTCACCTCATTCCCTCCGAATTACTCGTCCGCGACCCAGAACTTACCCCATTTTTACTTGGATTGCCTTGTAGAGGAGGTAGCAGCATCTGCACTCTTTTCCTCCAGGCAAACTTAACGCTTCTGCACAGTATCCGGTCTAGGACTTTCCCTGTTTTTCCGCGTTGACTTCTCCCCCGATCCCAATTTTCTTTTGGAGTTAGCCCAATGTTAAGACAGGTCTGGATTCTCCCACCTTCGCACATCGCCTGTTCCGTTGACTTGTTCCTCCACTCCATTCTACGTCTTGCGACTTCCGCTTAACATTCAAGAGATCCTCCCTTTTTCAAGTTTCACTGATTGGCCTCGAGCCCTTACTTATTGCCTTTTCCCCCTTTTTCCAGACCTATCTGGACGTATGGAGGTTCTTACTTTTCTCCCCTCGCTTCTCTTTGCTTTTCCGGGGTCCTCCCGGTAAACAAAAACAAGATTTTTTTCCCCCCACGTTCTCTGCCTGCCGTCGGCGTTACTTTTACCTCTCCGGCATCTATCCCTTCTTCGAACAACTCATCTAGCACTGGTTGTTCTTGAGGTGCTCTAATTTTATGTTCCCTATCGTAGGCTGATTCTTCCAGATTCTCTTGTCTATTGACTTCTGCTCAATTATGAGAATCGACTGGTTCTTATGAGAATCGTTTTCGTTTGGTTGCTTCTTCAATTTGAGACTTCATCTCGCTAATCTTCCTGGCCTCTCTAACCTCGAGTGCCTTTTACGGCGAATTGTTGATAGTTCTCCCCCAGGTTTGTAACCCCTTGACGGGAGTTCCATTATGTTTTTAGACGCCGTTCTTGCCATAAATTCAGATTCTCTTCTTATGCTTGGTGTGCGTAGCTGAATTGCACTAGAGTTGAGCTTTTTTAGCTCCGGTATGGACATTTTACCTTTATAAGTTGTTGTTTTTTATTTCTCTCTTCAAATCTGCTGATGGCGGGCCTACTCAGCGAAATGGTCTTACTCTCCCCCCTCATTCCCTCCCTTCGCTCTTCTGCATGCTTGTCCCCCTTAGGTGATCAACACCTCGCTCGAACGATAGGGGTTAACAGTTTTCTTTTCCCCCACATGCTCCTCTTTAGCGAGTTGAGTAAGTCAGATTGCGTCCACGTCCTACGTCGCTTCCCCAACTTCTTTCTTCAGTAGCGAGGAACGTTAATAATATCACAGATCATACGTCCGCATCTTTGGATCAGAGTCCTAAGTTCCTCGTTACCCCGCTGCGCCAAGGGGCGCCTTTCCCCCTCGCCTGACTCGATCCAGAGACCAGATTTCTCCTCTTAGAGAAACCAGTGCTAGATCTCTTTTAGTTCCCCTAGTAGATGAGCTCTCGTTCGACGCCTCTTATAGGTTCCCACGGCGTTGGGCCCCCGCCTTTTTTTTTCCCCGGGGTCTCCGTGGATTTTCTGACACAGCGAAGATCGTTTGCGATTACCCTTTTTCTTTTCTGTCCCAATGGATCAACCTTTCTGGACCCCTATGCTTGATTCCTTCCATCTTCTTCGCCCCCCGTATTTCCTTTGCCAGCTCTTAATATTCTCGCTGAAGATCGACAAGCCTGGCGATGTCGCTTGCTCTCCTTCCGCATGACCTCTCTGTCTCGAGTGTGCTGGAAATCCCGTTCCGTGTTGGTCCAAACAGGACTCTTCACCAAACCGTGAGGGGTTCCCCCCTCCCCCCCCTTAGTGACTTACGCACGCTTCTATTTGTTCTTTCGACTCTTTCCGGTCGATTTAGCTTTATCGGTAATCAAACAGGCTGACCTGCCGCTCAGTTCCCTTCCCGTTCCTGGTCATCTTTGAGGTGTACTGCCTCTTCCTTCGTCTGCCGGAGGTATATTCCGGATTTGCGTAGTAGACGGTGCTTCCTCTACGGCCGGCCTGGAGAGATCTTTCCCCCTTCTTCGTTCTTCCCTTTTTACTCAACAGCATTCCGGGCATAAAGTCCTCCTCCCCCAGAGGTGATGAAAATTGTGAGATCCTTTCCTTCCTTCTAGTCACTATTAGCTCCAGTACAGCAGTTCGCTGCCCCCGGTATGTGAGATGCTAGACCATCGAACTGAAACGTCTTCAGCGATGACACCCGTCTTCCTTCTTCATCCTTGCTCTCCGAACTTCTTGCTTCCTATTCAGCGTCTAGTCATGCCGCCCATCGCTGGCATTAGTCCATTTCATCTAGCTCCCCCCTTTTGGACGAGAAACTATCCGTGCTCTTTCTGGACGGCTGGCTAGTACTTTTTCTACACTTGCTCTTCTGTCCCCTCGCTTGCTTATTGTTTGGGTACCGTCCGGCTTCGGAAGAATAGCAGCGCGATGACGGCGCCGCATGCTGCTTCATTCTTCGTCACGTTTTTGCTTAACTTAGACGTAGTAGCGAGCCGACCTGATATCTATCCGCTGTAGTAATAGTCGAGTTTTAAATAGGGAAGGGTCCATGATTCTTTCGGGCACTCAGGAAATGCAGTTTGGAGGAATCCAATTCCCCCGCGGTGCGAAGTCTTCCTGCACAACTAAAACACACCACCCCCCCCCCACACCCCCCCCCTTGGCACTCTCCGGCGGGCTTGCTCACATCTACTCACGAAAGAAGACGAATGAATTGGGTTCGCAAAGGCAGACCTCCCCAGTTTTTATCGGCCATTCTCTTCTCAACGATAATACCCTCATTTGTGAAAACCACGATAAGTGAGGCTTATATATATTTTTCTCTCTAATGTTTTTTTCGATGTAGAAGTTCTTTTTTTCCAGTTCGGTTCTCGTTCTCGAGCCGAGCCACGAAGTTGATCATTGCTTCGCTTCTGAGCCATGCCTTCGTCACCTTTCTTTGAGCGCTGAAGAGAGTGATCGAAGTTTTATTTCGCGTGACTGTCGGCCATAGTTTTCTCATGAGGCCGACCTTTTTTCTCAGACCTTGGGGTCCATCTTTAGAAGTCCCCCTTCCCCTTAGTTCGGCTATTTCCAGCATAGGGTTCCAGTTCCGATCACTCTGTGACTTTCTAGCATTGGACTGATTCCTGGACGTACTGTTTTCCTTTATCCCACGTGAAGGACGTTCAGGAGAAGTGAGCTCCGTCGTTTTTCGTCGGAATTCTTGCCCTCGCTTCGGATTTTTTCGACGAGCATCTCGGAGTGTAGTAGCCGAAGCAGTTCAAACACGCGAGAAGCGGGATATTTATGCCCCCAATTTCTACTCCCTCGCCCCCGGTGCGCGTCCTAGTCGATTGCTCCCCCCCTCCTGCCGAGCGTCCTTTTGACATGCAAGAAGCTTCCCCTTGATACACTCTGAGGTGTACTTTTTTTTGTTTGCCGTTCTTTTAATCCGGTGTGTGCGCATGTGATGTCATTTCCATCGGGCTCCCGTCAATTGAGCGACATAGCCACGTCAGTTACCTTGTTGCTCCTTCGTTTCCCGCCTTTCGGCTTGTCGCCGTTTTCTCACGAGGCTTGTTTTCGTCGCGTGAGATGTTAGCGAATTGGTTCTTGTTTCGGAAACTTGACGTTCTCCCGGCGCTTCCATCCGATGAGCTTACTCCACTTTAGACTACAGCGAAGACACCGAACGAAAGGAATTCCACGCCGTACCGCCGACTTTTGAAATCTATCCCTGCCCCGCCTCTGCCCAATCTTTTTTGATGCCTTTGATCGGAGGGGGGTAGTCCATATTGAAGATTTCACCTTACCGAAATCGACGATCGTCTGTCCCATCACCGTTTTTCCTCTACTGGTAATATGGTTTGTGATCCTCCAGATCCCTTTTTTCTTTTTTTCTACATTTTTACCTCCTGTACGAGGACTTCTCGTCTCACTCGCGCCAAAGGAAGATTCGTAGTCCTGCTGATAGCCCCTCCTCAGCCCTGTTTTGGTTCGTCGGAGGACTTTCGACTTGCACCCCTTGTCTTTTCGACCGTTCTTTTTGCTCAGATCTTCTTCCAGACGTTTTATGAACTGGACGTATCGTTGTGATCTGAAGATAGATGTGTTGAACATCCCTGTCCTGTCCTCATAGACCCTATTTTCAAAACCCTAGGCATTTCCAAAGCCCCTTCTCCCGCAGTCGAGAGGAGGCTTTAAACTTCCTATTTTTCCCTTCCCTGCCACAACCTGCGACGGAATTTTCTACTTGCGGGAATCCTGTCTTTCATTGCTCTATCAGAGTTCCCGCTTCAGAATTTCACCGAGCCCTCTGTCGATTTTTTCGGGACTTTTCTAGACCCAATTGAGATTTCTACGTTTAGATGATGGTGTCGCGAAATTTCGATACCTTGAGCTCATTTTCTTCTTGGTTTCTCCTCCCTTTTTTACCCTCCTTTCTCTCTCGCCCCCGCTTGAGTCTTTTGTCTTTAGTCTAGTTAAGAGGGGTTTTTTGCTACCGAGAGGGCGGTGGGAGTCCATGAGGTTTTGTCTTTTTAGCTTGATTTCTAACCCCTACCGAGGTATGGGTGGTGTCTTCGTCTGCATTTGCTTTGAGAGGTTTTCTCCCCTTGTTTTGAACTCTTTCCGGATATCTCTTTTCCCCCCCCCATTTGTTTTTTTCTATATCAACAGCCCCTCCGATGGATGGGCATTCCCCCTCGCACTTCCCTGTTTCAATCCTTCCCCCCTCTCGTTCCTCCCATCGATGTGATTCACAGCTACCCCTTCTTTTCCCATCCACCCTACTGATAGCAACGAGGGGTAGCAACATATGTTGATAAAAATGCCGTGCGCGTCTCTCGTCAGGTTCCCCCTTCGAGAGAACTACTTAGCTTACAGGTTCGACGTCCCTTTTTCGCGTCTTCACCTTTGATGTAATCTCTCCCCCGCTCCGATTCCCCCAGGTCTACTATCCCTCAATTCCAGTAATCGACCTCGGCTCCCTTTTTTTTTACTGATGCAGCTTCTATTAAGAGACGAGATGAGAGGCTTCCTTAAGCAACATTTTCAGACTATTCTGTTTTCGCACCATCTCCCACAGCTTCTCTACGTCCTTCTAGATCTATGATAGCCACCGGTTTTTCTGCAAATACACCCTGTTTTTGGTCCCCTTTTCTCGGGCTTCCCCCCCTGATTTTGCTAACGCGTCTTTTATTCGATATAAATCGCCCAGCACGTATCGACTAATTCCACTTTTTTTCCCATTCCTCCTTTCCTAGCGCTGCTGACCATCTTATCCCAGTTTTGCAGCTCCGTTCCTTCGACTTAGCAAACGTCAGATGGCGGAAGATTATACGGATAATTCTACTCATCTTCCCGCTTCTGAGTGGGTGCCTCCAGCATTTTGACTTTGGCTGACATTACCAAACTCCCGATCCTTGAACCCAAGGATCCTCTCCTCTAATCCTCGTTTCTGTGCACTCTCTTCTCCATTGTTTTCTTACTCTTACTTTCGACTCCCCGTCTTCAGTTAATCGCTTGCTGAGTAATAGTAGTTGCGGAAGCCTTTCACGTCTTCGTTCAGTTGTGAGCTCCTATTATTCTCCCCTCTTTCTTGGAGGATGAGTAAGTTCGATGACGCTTGGCGGCGTTTTTTTTTTCCCCGGTAACCACACCTCGACCTAGTTTCAACCAGATAAGTATCCTGGAAAGGAGCATGTTCATCTCCCTCCCTGGGTAGAGAGATTTCCGATAATTGGCGGTCCGAGACGGTATTGCCCGTCTTTCGCTCTCTGCGCTAAGTCCCACTTCCGCCCGTCCCCCCAGAATTTTCAGAACCCCAAGCTAGTACCTAGTGCCGATTTTACTTCCCCCTTTCTCTCTTCCCTAACCTGTTTACTATGACTTAGGTCGGGTCATGAGTTACCTACTGTACTTCTTCCCCTTTCCTCTCGCGTTCAATTTTCTTTTCCTCTGAAAATTCCGCTTTGATATACTTTGCTTCTGAGCTACGCTTTTCTCCCTGTGGTCGTCTCGATTCCGTCTGATCTCCGACGTCCTAATTTTAGTTTTTCTCCGCCGCAGAACCCTTTTTTGACCTAAATCGCCGCCCCTTCATTCTGGCACGTGATGACGCCCGTTATTTTCCTTCTTCCTCCGTCCCTAGATACGCTACCGGTTCGAACGTCATATTCTCCTTCGCTGGGTCAAGCTCAGTCAGTTTCGTTGCTCCTTCCTTTCTTTCTGGGCTCGGTCTTTACGTTCAAATCCTGGACCCAATGGTCCAGGCTACTAATTACCCCACACAACTAATTTTTCCCCCCTGCTTTAGTTCGGACCTATCCTCTTTATACGTTAGAGGTTCCGCTTCATTGGTGTCAAGCTTGACTTGCCTTCCGTTTTCTCTTTCTTCGTCGTAGCGACGGAAACCCACCTTGGCCACCACACGCTCTCCGCCCCTTTTATCTCTCTCTTTTTCCCGTTTGTGTTTTTCATCTCATTATATGAAGTGAGAGTTTTTGCGAGTTTTTTTCCCAGTTCGTTTTCTCCTTCTCTTCTTTCGGACGACGATTTACCCCTCCTTCTCGAGAGCCCCAATACAAGGCTCGCTGACCCCCTTTTTCCTCTTGTCCGCGAGGTCCCCTTTCTAATCCCTACCCTATCGTGCCGGAGATTAGGTTGGGTGTGAGGAGAGTGACTTTTGGCGTAAGATTTAGCCCGTCTGCACCACCCCGGAATAGTTACGGTCGATCACGCAGATGTCGTTGCCTAGCGCCGTGTGTTAGAAGTGATCGATTATCCTAGGCCTTTTTTCAAGTTAATGATAATCCAGAGCTTTTCCCGCATTTTGTGTCTGTCCCATGTTTGGCGGATTCGTTCTTCCCCCTCATTAGCGTTGCATGAAGCTAGAGCTTGATTCGTCCTGTTCCTTTGCCGTCCTTTCCGAAGGCTATCTTCTCCGACAAACCCAAACCAAGGCCCCCCCGTGTCCCGAAGCCCCTCTGGTCGACTTTGCGGAACCTCTCTAGTATCGTGCCCTTATTTGAGGAAAAGATAATCCTTTCACTCTGTCCCCCTCAGCTTTTTTCTCCTTTTTTGTAGTTGTGATTTGGGGATGAATCCAGCTCGTCTCCTCCCCCTTCTTTCCACGCGTAGAAGAGAAGGTCAGGTTAGGTTCGTCCTTTCCGAGCTTTTTGTTTATTTATAACCCCTCAGGCTTTTTTGGTGGATTGTTCTCCGTATAGGTTTTTTATCATGAAAAGGGAATCAAGATCTTTTTGTCCTATTTTCCTTCGCTTCTCTCCCCTTTTCGTGACTAGTACTCAGAGTTTGCAGCTGGACCGAATCCCTTTAGTCAAACCCCTCCCGAGATGTATATCGTCAGCGACACGCGTATACCAAAGGGTAAGGTTCCGTCAGGCGCGCCGATTTTATGTTTGTTTCCAGTTTTTTCCCTCTTTTTCAATCGACGGCGCTCGAACCCCCTCACAATTGATGAGACTTTAAGTTTTTTCTTGATGCGCCACCGAAAGTTCTTTTTGAGTAGTCCTTTTTCACCAACGGTTCGCTTACGGTCTCGTGCCCCAACTCTGCCCCCTCTCTTCGTGTTGATCGCCACCCTTCCCCCAGATAGTTTGGCGCTGTCATCCTTTGAACGACGATGTGACCCTCGAAAGACTGGTGTCGGAATAGCCTTGAATTATCAGAGACTGCCAGATATGACGTCCAGAGATCTTCTTCTGATCGCGTTTACTCGCGTCGTGTTTAAGCAAGGCGTTTCTTCACTAGCCACAACGATGGCTTCTCACCCCACTGCTCGCACAGCATCTTTCCGTCCACAGTATATCGCTCGGTCCCCCATGACTTTCGAACACCGATAATTTGAATTGTGAGCCTGGCTCAGTAGCGTCTTTGCTCTATGTTTTCAGCCGCGATTCAATTGATCAGAGGCTCGGGCTATTGACTTCCTCTTCGTCCCCTTTCTTTTCTCGTATCTTTCTCTCTGATTTCTCCCCGAATGAGTCGACGACCATTTTTTCTCTTTCTCGTTACTCTGACGGCCCGCTGATCCCTCTCACGTTTTCATTGGGATTTGATACGGGGTGAGCACAGAGCTGGGGCGCTCCTCTTGTTTTCTTGACAACTCATTCTTGTCCTACCCATCCGCTCGTACCTACTCTTATTTTGGTGGTGACGTAAGTTTGCTCTGATTCTGAAGCCCTCTCATTTCTGGACTATCATATCTTTTAAAATCCCCCCTAAGTTGTTGTGGTTGAGCGTCTTTACAGACCTCTTCGATGTTCTTTCCTCCCACTCCCCCCTTTTTTCTCAAAGCAGAGTAAGTAATAAATTACGGAGAGTACTTTGGTCACAGCTTTTAACACTAGAGTTACCCCCATTCCCTTTCTACGCTCGGTTAGAACCTCCCTGAATCGGCCCCTATTTACCCCCCATGCTAGTTCTCTCTAGAAGGGATCTTTCCTTCTCATCCTGGCCAGGTCGCCAAATTTTTGTCTTTCTACTCCCGTTCGCTTAGTACCGATCCCCCTACTCCCCCTCTCACTTCACCATGACCTTCAGAAGCCAATACAGCTTTGCCTTTATTCGCTCTCAAGTTCGTGAGCGAGCGAGACGCCCGTGCCGTAAGATCTCTACCCCTCACTAGGTGTAGAACCAACTGGTTTACGCGTGACCTCCAGCGCTATAGGGCCGGGTTTTTTTGAGACCAAGCACTAGGTTTTGAAACGGTTCCCCGTGCGGCGCTTATCATTTCAG
>Ga0179593_1483592_pt1 | contig 11340 bp, 13 predicted proteins | sample CZODoug2_1_08_16_FD_185931 | JGI IMG/M metagenome (GOLD analysis project Ga0179593, IMG submission 185931) | Vadose zone soil fungal communities from Angelo Coast Range Reserve, California, USA - CZODoug2_1_08_16fungal (PacBio error correction) | ecosystem: Environmental > Terrestrial > Soil >... | reverse complement strand
AGGAGGAGCGTCCCCTTCCTTTTTACGATTTCAGCCTCCCCACTCGCCGCCGCTACAGCTATACGTTCCAGACTGTCTTTTTTCCTTCCCCTCGCCACTCAGATTTTTCTTTATCCTCCTCGTTTTCTTGAGTCTGAAAAGTTTTTCGGCTCCATATGCCCCCCCCCCCTTTACGCTGTCGTCGGTATACGCCGGTCTGCCCCCGGAAAGATCCTCACCCTCTCCTTTTCGTACTTTGCCCGCACCTGATAATAGACCCCCAGCGCCGTTTGCACCGCCTCTTTCCCCGAAGATCGAGTACGCCGATTCCTTCTGGCCCTCCTCTCTCCTTCCCGCTGCCATTGACGAGAAATAAAACTGTCACTGTTCTCACTCGCAGTTGAAATGCGCATCTTTCCCCCCAGTCCGCCTCCTCTTTTCTTTCGGTATACTGCCCGCATCGACCCGTTTCCACAAAGATTTCTCCCCTGATATCCTTTCACGATCTCTCTTCTTCTTCGTCCCCCCCCAGCACTACGTGTTCGAATCTCTTTTTCGCAGTGATAGAAGGCCATGCACATCGCCTGCGTCCGGTTCTCCGCGGCGAGTTTTCTGTCAGCAGCATTTTTGACCTCCCTCTTCTCCCTCTTCTTTCTTTCCCGAACCTTAAACCGCCCACGTACGAATCTCTGCGTACGCACGTCTCATACTACGCGTGTAGGTCACAGTCAGACCTCCGCGTAGCACGACAGTCGCGTCCTCGGCCGGCATTTTTTTCGCACACTAGCTGCTTCTGTTCCCTACCCTCCCGTTCTTTGGTCCAGCCGATTGATGTTCGACCTCAATATTGTCGTTGAGCACACGGTTTACTTTCCTACGACTCCTTCCCGCACGCTTTGCCCTTTTGAGGAAGAAGACCTACCTATAAGCAAACCGATTAGTGCGCCGCAGAATAGACCCCTGTTTCCCTTTCCCTGCAACAGATTCCGATCACGAACATCGGAGCTCACTTGAGTCTATTCGCCAGCTCCCTCCATTCGGTATCCCCCGCGCCGCCTTATTGTGATATTGAGACCTTTAGTTTCTTTCCCTTCCCTTTTTCCTCTCCCCGCGCCCCCCTTAACCTTCAGCGGAGGCGCCTGGTGCCGTATTTGCTTTGTCTTCATACTTACGCAGCAGCCGCCTAGCACGGCGTTCCCTCCGAACCCCGTACCTCTCCTTCTTTCGTCCCATCCCTGCTGACGACCGCCAGGTTTTTCATCACCGTCTTTGAGGCATTATGAGGCTTCTTTCCCGAGGATCCAACCAGTTTTCCACCCCCCCTATCGCGGTCTCCCCCACTTTCCCGTCATAGCACACTCGCTTCGGTCCCCGTGCGCAATTAGCCTAACCAGACACATTTTCGACCTTATTTACTCTCCCCCTCCCGCTGCCCCCCATGAAGATAGGCGTTGAAGATTTCGCCCCCCCCCGTACCGCTTTCCCTTTCAGCGCCGCGTTTTTCGAGTTCCTGCCCCCCATCCCTCCCCTTTGTTCTGCCGCCGCGGCACCGCCCTTCCCTTGCATCACCTTGATACTCTGCGCGGATTTCGTCGTCGGTCCCGGTGAAGAATAACCGACCTCCCTCTCTTCCCCTGAACCGTTTCTCACAAGCTACAGGCACCCCTTCAAGCGCTAGAAAGACGGCATAGCTGCTGCGGAATGGACACCTCCCTTTCCTCTTTTTTCCCTTGTACCCAGATCGAACCCATGTACCGAGCCTACTAAAGCGAGCCAAGTAATGCCTTCCCTCAGAAGAGCTTCCCCAGCTCGCTACTCTCCTTTTTGTTCGTTTCCGCCAGTTACTGTTGATCATCTTTGAGTGTACGTGCTACTCTCTCGTAGAGCCAAATTGCGATTTTTTCGTCAGATCCCCCTGATCGTTTCATCTGACACGCACACCTGAGCCTTCCTTCCATCATTCTCTCTTCCGCCCTGAGACCAGGAAGGCTTTCTTGGAAGTGCATTTTTTGACTTGCGAACGCATTTATAATGTTCGGTTACAAAGACAGCCCCCCCCAAAACTAGTAAGTTTTATCTCTCTTTTTTTTAGTACCCCCGCCAATGCTTGCCAGTCCCCCCTATCCCCCCATCCTCCCTACGATTTACGGATTCGGTGCAAGTCTTTTGCGGTCTGACACGTTCCCTCTCTCTTTTTTTTTTGCTTCATGTCGTCGCCTCCAAGACCCCGACACGAGCAGGCCTCCCCTCCTTTCCTGCGCGTTCCACCCCCGGCTGCTGAGTCTTTTTTTCCTTTTTTTTCTCCTTCTCTGTTCCCTACCCCTTTAGCGGCAGAATACCCCAGTCGCTCTGAGTCTGCGTTGGTGTTCTTCCCCCGCCGCACCTTCAGGTCTTTTTTTGTCAATCGATATGGCGTCCACCTTCCTGCCCGTAGCCGCAGTGCGACCCCCTCTCGTGTCGAAGGACGAGGTGTCCGGAGTATGCCCCCCGTACGCGTCTGGATATCGAAGCCAGTTTATTTGCTCGGCGTTTCTCCCTTCCCTCTCCTCCCGCGGATCCTTGTGTGCATACCAGTCCTGAACAGTTCGGTTTTTTTTTCCCCCATTCGAACCCGGCATCGGCCCGGCTGTCCGTGCAGATCAGACCCCTCACGCAGCTCGACTCGATGTTCTTGCGCCCTCTCTTTGCTTCCCCTCTTTGTGAGCGCTGCTGTACTCCCGACCATGCGCGCATTCTCTGCTGCACGCGCAGGTCACTTGTCCCGGAGTTACAACGATGAGCTGGTCACGTTTTCCCTGAGGTTCCACCCTTTCTGAAGTACCTTATTTTAGGCTCCCTCTTCCCCCTCCCTTTTCTCTGTTTTTTCTTGTTTTTCGACAACAACTCCCTTCTCTCAGACGGTGCCATAATTATTCCAGACGCTCCTTCTTTCATTCTTTCGGGTTTCCCTTACTTGACGCCGACGTTGCGCTTCCTGAAGGCACGCGCTTCAGCCAGTGTCAGTCCCCTCCCCCTCCCCCCCTCCCTCCACCTCCTCCTCTCTCCCACTCTCTAACCTCTATCTCGCGCTGCAGGCTTAGGGCAGTCCTCTATTAAAAACGCCATGCGCACGTTCTAATGTAAAATCACCGGTTCCGCGAACCAAGGCAGACAAAACTTTTTATGCCTCCCTGCTTCCTTCTCCCTCCTCCCGCGGCCGCACGCCGCCGCACACTCTCCGAGCATCCCCTACGTCAGCCTACTATTTTAATTTCATCCCTCCTTTTAGCAGGGCCGGCACGCCGATCATCCCCCCACTTTTTGAGCATAGCGAGAGCAGCAGCCGATACTATTTTTTTCCCCCTTCCCTCCTGTAAGTGCCTCTTCGCCAACGCTCAAAACGTACCGACCAGAGGCAAGCAAACCATCTCGTTCGCCCTCTCTCACACACAGGTAAGCGAAATTGCATCTTTCAACGGTGATTCAGACGCAGCTCAGGGCTTTTGTTTGGCTCCCCCCCCCCCTTCTTCTCTGTCGTTCGGGTCCTCACATAATCTTCCCCCCCCCCAGAGAATTCCCATATGATTCCAATCTTGACCCCCGACGAACGAAACCCACTTCCTCCCCGCGAATGTAGCCTCTCCCCTCTCTTTTTCACCGCGCCGATGGAAAACCTGGCTGTATTGCGGGGAGCGGTTACCCCCCTGCATTTTAGAAACAGACTTCTCTCCTCCCCCCCCTTCTCCCGCCAGCTCTGTCTCCCGTCGCCTACGACTGACCTCAGGTCCTCCCGTCGAACTTGGCCGGCTTCATAACGCAAACGAGCGTCGCTCTCGAGACGATGCAATCTAAACTATTTAGTTTTTTGACCCCCTTCCCGCCCCCTCCCCTGTGCTAGACAGTCATGAGCACACTCCAAGAACTATCGAGAAACATTCGGCGCCCGCCTGTCATTTTATAAAACTTACGGTCCCTCCGATCGTCATCCCGTCATGCGTCCCCTCTGAGACCTCGAGGAACCCACCACTACGGCGTCATTCCTCATCATCAAGCCCGAGTCGCCAGTCTTCCCTCGCGTACCATCGTCCCGGATCCCCTTTCGTAGTGAGGGCGATGGCTCTGCGCCGTATGCTCCCTTCCGCCGACGTAATCCCCCCGACGCATTCAGGACCTACTGGTCTCAGACCTCTCCTCCGTGTTCCCGGAAAGGGGAATGGGAGTCCCCGACCTGCGACGCCGCAAGGACCACCTTTTTGCCACTCAAGCTCTCGCTCGACCTTCTTCCTCAGTTGACCGCGCCCTGGATCAAGCCAGTAGGCGACTCGTTGCCTGCTCGAATTCTTGTAACCTGAGACGACCCCGAGTTTTCCCCCCTGCTCCTCACCTCCCTTCTTCTATCGACTTTTCCGGCCCAACATGCCAATTAAAATTCCCCTTTCAGCAGCGCCCCGGAGGCACACGTAAGCACCCGAAAACCCCTCTGATTTTTTCTTTTTTCCCCCCGCTCCTGGTCGCCTTATCCTCCTCCTTGCGCGTCCAGCGAGTCCTGTGCATGATCTGCGACCGGCTGCCTCCCCTCCCTCCGTTGCATTGCAGCCCCCTTCCTCTCCAAACACCCATTGCTCCCCCCCCCCCCTAAGGAACCATCCTTTCATCCCGACCTGCTGATCTATGTCCCTTCCGCGTTCTTTTTCCTGCGACCAGCGAGGCAATGTCGTTTGCAATTTGTATCTCTTCGACACGTTTTTTGCGATCGAGTCTTTTAACAATCCGCGTCTGTCAGGATATTTGAAACCCACCGGGGAACTTTCTTTTTTCCTTTTCTCCCTTTGACCCCTGTTGCAGTGAAACCCAGGTTTCACAATAGAAACCATAGAGATGACTACCTCATTTCCGATTCAGAACGCTACCATTAAAGAGATCTCTCTTTGTCCCTTTTTTTTTTTTTTTCCCTTTCCCTCTTTTTGATTTGCGCACTGTTATTTAAAACAAATTAAGACCAGTTTAAACTCTTTTTTTTTTTTTTTTAATATTCTTCTGATTATATAAAAGAGCAAACCCTCTTTCCCCCCCTGTTTTTTTACCTTTTTTTTTTTTTTTTTGCAACGGTAGACATGTCATCTGACATCGAAGCCCTAGCCGCGAATTTCAAGAAGCCTTGAAAAAATAAAGAAGATTTTGACTACAAAGATATGCTCCCTCTTACTCTCCTTTTCCTCACTTCTGCGGGGGGTGGGGGAGGTAACGGTGTGGCGAGGAGGGTTGGGGGGGTGTCGTGTTTTTTTTTTTTGCTTGGTTTGGAGCGATTTTCCGAGAACTTACTCAGCCGACGAGCCCCTTTGCCTAATTGCGAACAGCATCACAACATGACCCCTCTTCTCTCCTTTTTTCCTACTTTACGGACCCCCCCTGCTATCATATCTACGTCCCTTAATCGATTCACCTTACGTGAGTCCGTCCAGTCCTCCCTCTCCTTGCGATCCTTCCTATGAACGGATTCCAGTAGTTTTTTGGCATTAGATATTGAACCGGCTTGATCGTAATGTAGCCCAGTCCTTTTAGTGTGCAATCTTTTCCCCCTTCCCTCCTCTATGCGCGCTCTTGCATCTTCGTTACTGTTAAGGCCCATGATCTGACGTCACGCATGGCGCCGACTTCGTCTATTGACCCTCCGTCCTCCCCCCTTTCGAATCGAGGCGTGCTTTTTACAGCGCGCGTTTTTCGATATCTCCATGATCTTTCTTTTTCCTTCCATGGCGGCTGTTTTATTCCCCAGCGGAGGATCCCCCGTCCAGCTGCGAATGACCCTAATCATTTAGGTCAGTCCTTCCCCTTCCTCTCCCCTTCCTTCCTTTTGTTGGAGAATACTCTTTCTTTTTGAAGGACGCGTCTTACCTCCTGTTCTTACGGACTGTTTTCGGGCCCGTCGGAGAAGATCCTTTTGCGAATTAGTTTGACCCCCCCCCCCCCCCTTCTCCCTCTCCCCGCTGCCCGAAGAACGACGGTTTTATGGATAATTCCCCCTCGCTCGCCGCTCGCGGAACCTGAGGTGTAAGTTGTTAGCTGCCCCCCACGTTCCCATCGACCTTTTCGCTTGCCAGGTCGTGCCTTCAATACATGGCCGTCGACCCTTTTTCCTGACCGCACCCCTCCATCCCGTTCCCTCAACCTCTTTATCTGCGCCTGCTGAACGTCCGAAGTTTTGCCAAAGCCCCCACGCACTCAAGCTTGCATCGCGCGGTTTCTGATAATTCGACTGTTTTTTTGAGTCCCCCCCTTCACTCCTGGTTTGAATCTATCGAAAGCTTTATTTTTCGATCAGCGCGTGTTCGACAATCGCCCTGACCGTTTTCCCTCGTAAGAGAAGTTTCTTTTTAGCTCTCTCTTCCCCCTCTTCTTCGGCCGCGTGAGCGCTGCTCTCCGCCCCCCTCGTCCCTCCTCCTCGGTCTTTCTTCTCCTCGAGCCGTGTAGTCGCCCGAACTTGAGGTTGTCCGTCAGCTGCTGGCCTTTCCCCCCTTCTTTGATCCCCCAGACTTTCCCGCCAGATTCGAGTAGCGGACCCTTGAGGCGGCCCCCAGATCCTCTCGCGATCGCCGGCCCTCCTGTTTGCTAGACTTAGCGTTTCCCCCTTTCTCCTCCTCCTTGTACCCTTGTCCACGGTTGTTGCACGCACTCCCCAGGGCCGCCCCCCCTTTTGCGCCTTTTTCATTCGTCGAATTTAGAGCTCCTCTCTTCTCCCCCCCTTTCCTCCTTTGACGCGCCCCTCCCCCGCGCCCTTCCCCGCGTCCAGAGTTATATGATGAAGGCACTGAGAGAACTTTTCTTTTTTGAAGCAACTTCGTACAATTTTTATCACGGGTCCCTCGAACCCCCTCGAGGCCCTCCTTTTTTATTTTAACTCTCCTTCTTAGGATTCGCGCGCCTAACTGGTTACTTCTGGCACCCGTACGCTCCGTTTCCGTTTTTTGCCGGTCCCCCTCCTTATTTTCGAGCAGCTTTCTGCAGGCCCGTCTTATCCTGCTTTACTTTCTTCTGCCGTTCTTCTTACGGAAATTAGTTAATGATAGAATTGCCACAGTATGCCCTTCTCCAGAGATTCCACCATATTTGCCGCCTTCTTGTACCCCCGAATTTTCTTTTTTTCCCGTTGAAACAACTTAGAACTTCTTCTACTAGGTGATCGAAATGCGACCGTTCCAAGAAGATTTTTTTTTCTTTTTTTATGAGGACTCTCCCATTTTCATCCGGAGAACTCACTAGCTATTTTTAGTAGACCCATGACCCAATTTGTAACCGTGCTGAACTTAACCAAGTCCCGTCCTCTTTTTTTGAACTTCATCTAAAATACTGCATACATATCAGAGTTGACATAGCTTCAAGTCAAGCTGGATTCTTCCCCCCCTCTCCCCCCCTCCTTCCCACTCTCCCGGGCATTTTAGTTTTTTTTTTCCCCAGCCCCCGACCGTCCTCGTGCATACAGGGCCTTTGCTCAATTCTTCCCCCCCCCCACCGCGAACTTCCGCGTTTCAGCTCGTTGACATGCAGAGCCAAGAACCTTACTATGATCCCCCTTGACTTACAATGCGCTGTCAAGTACATAGAAAGGTCAGCCTCCCCCTCCCATCCCTCCCCCGATCTTTTCCTTGCGCATTGTCCCGTTTCCCTTGTGAGCCGGGCATCATTTCGTGGGCTTCCAGAGATCCATGATGAGTCCCTCTCTCGATCGCTTCCAGGCTCGCTTGCTCCCGACAAGACCGTCCACGGCTTCCCCCCTCTGCTCTGCCATCCTACACCCCAGAAGCTGTCGCTGCCTTTGAATAGCACGAATCTTAGCCATACGAATTCCAGTTTACCCGAAAGACCACCCCCCAATCTTTTTATCCTCTCTTCTTATGACCGGTTCCCCCTTTTGCATTCGCTCCTTAATCAGCCGACAGTAGGATCGGGCGAGTGACTTTTTCAGGCCCCCAATTCATTGCACTTTTGAGTGTTGTATACCCGTCTTTTTCTTCGCCCGCCTCCCTAATTTCGACCGCTCCTTGCGCATGACCTGACGGCCCCAAAGCAGATGAAGGTCTTCCTTAAGAAGTAGCATGTGCGATTCTGGAGACCCGTATTCCCTGTCCTCCCCGTTTCTCTCTTCTCTCGTTTTTTTATTGTTCTCCAAGTTCCCCCGCCCCCTATCAGTATTTACTTTCCTAGATGGTTCGTACCCTTCCCTTTTTTTTCTCGCCCAAGTGAATGACCCTTTTTTGCAGAACGGCGCTGTTTTACTATTTTTTCCCCCCCCTCCTTCCATTCTACAAGTACTCTCTCTTTTATGTTGGCGCGAATTCTCCTCGGCCGAATTTTCTTCGCCGGATCCGATGGCTCACAAGTATTGGCTCCTACCGGTTCAAGACTGCTATGTCCTCCTTTTCCTTGCCTCCCCGCCTAACTTTTAACTTCCCGAGATTCTCGTTATGTTTCTTTCTTAAAGATTTGGTTGCGCAGTGGAGGGCGTGAGCTCTCCTTTCCCTCCTGCACTGTCCCTTTTCCTTTTTTCCTCCCCTCTACCCACCCTGATTCTCTTCCTTTTTTTTCAAACCCGCAGACCCTTCTCTACAGGTGTATCGACATATCTTCTCCTTCTCCTCCCTTTGTTGTCCTTTACAGATAGTCTGCAACCCACTTAAGTATACTGCCCCTGTTGCCCCTTTTTTCCCTTTTTTTTCCCCCTCTCATCTCCGTTCCCTTCTTTTCTCTACCTCTGCGCACCATACATTCCGCTGTCGCGCGAGGCCGACCCCCAGATCTTCACAAGCGCCTCATCTAATCGCGCCTGAACTCTTTATTTTTTCCCCTCCCTCTCTCTTTCCGTTTTTCGAGTACACCCTCCATATCGAATTTTCGATATCCTTTTCCTTGAAAAACTTTCTCAACCCGCGTTGTTGTTTTGCTTCCGACGACCCGCAGTCCACGAAAGATTCCCTGATCTTCCTTCCCCCTCTTCCCCCTCATTCCCTTCGATCTATCCGGGCAGAACTTCCGGTCCCCCCTCGCTTCGAGAACACGAGACAACTTCGAAGCATTCGCGGGTCGCAATCCTCTTCATTCTTTTCCTTTTCTGGGATGACGAAAACCCCCCAAGAAGCCATTAATTCTTCTCGACTCATTTTACAGGCGCCCCTCCCTTCCACGCAGTCCCTGCCTCCTTCCACCCGACAGATCCAGAGAAGCCCAAATTCGCTGTGCTCCGGCTCTAGTAGGTTGTTGCGAAGGACCCTACCCCTCCATCCCGTTCCCCCCCACGTCGCAGGAAGACCCGAATGGTATGAAGCTGACGTTCAGGTTTTCACCCTTATCCTCTGATAGGTCTCCGTTGAAGCGTAGTCAAATTTTTCCTCTTCCCCCCCCACGTATCTCTTCCATTTCCTTTTTTGTCGGTACGTTTTCACCCTGATCTTTTATGACAAGATGGCTCGATCAACACCGGCCCACCTTTACGCTACGGTCGAATACGTTTTGCCTAGCTTCCTTCTTATTTATGGATACGCCCCCACCTTCTTGCCCGCGATAGAGATTGAAGGAATCCTAGATCCGTCCACCCCCCGATCATCCACCTTACCAGTTTGTTCCGAGACCAGCGCAATACTTTTCTCTTCGCCGTCCCGAGTCCTAGAGAAGAATAACGCACGGTGAAGAGTGGTGAAGTACAGAGCTTTTACTGATAACTGTACATTGCCTTCCACCCCTGTCTCCCCTCTTTCACTTTCTTCAGCCTAGTGCCTTTTTGTTTCTCTGAGTCTCGCTCCGCCGTACTGACCACGGCAAGGATATTGAGAGTCCTTCTTCTTTCTTTCGCTTGCCCTCTGCTCACTTTGACTGATCCCCCCGTTCCATCTTCTAAAGGTCTTTCAATCATGAAGCGACTTCCCTGCTCCTCAGTCTACTCACGGCAACTTTATTTGCGTGCACTCCTCTCTTCCCTCTTCCCTTCACACGGCCGTCTCCCCCGCCTCTCGTCTCTCTTGTTTTCCTTATCGATGCTCGATACCTCCAGGACGAACTGTGTTGTTAAGACTAGTTTGCCCACTCCTTCTCCCTACATCGCCTTTGAGTCCTTCCTCGCTCGCATTTTTCTTTTTCCGGCTGGTTTCGTCCCTGAAAACCGCGAATTCCCAAGACGTATGAATCACTCCTCGCAGCCCTGCCCAAGGCTTCCCCTCCTCCCCCTTCTTCCCGTTTCCGTTTCCGCCTAGAACGGACGCGTCGCATATCCCGCGCTGGCGGGGACTTTTGCTTCTTTTTTCTTCGTATATATCCGCAGCACGCGGTCTCCCGGCGCGTTCGAGTCAGCTATTTTTAATTCTCACCCTTCTTTCCCTGTTCCCCCCTCCTTATCCTCTTCCCCTGACCTTTTTTCTTCCTTCTTAGCCGCTTTAATTCCCCTGTCATGATATAGTAAAGTTAGTACCTAGTTTTCACTGAGTATAAGTTAACCCAGAACCTTTTCCCTCCCCCTCCTCTTGCCTGTCTGCTATTAAACACCGTTTAGAATAGTCTTTATCGCCGACGATGCGTCCCTGTATTTGCAGACCGCTGATGGACGCCAGCATTTGTTAGAAATATCGAGACCCCCTTTTTTTTTTTTTTTCTTTTTTTTTTTTCTGGTTTGCATATTTATAATTACCTCAGGAGATGGGGTCGAACATTCCTAGTAGACGAGAGCCTACCCGTCCCCCCTCCCTCCTTTTTCCTTTCATCCCTCACTGATGTCTTACTCCCACGAGCAATTACCGTGTTTGCGGTTTGTTATCGCCGTCTTTTGTCTTCTCATTTGTTGGTGTGGCTAGCCCCCGCCCCCAGATTGCCCCAGCGAACTATTCTTCCCCTTTTCCTAGTCTCACTCTTCATCCTGTTCTCTGCCTTCCGCCCCGCATGTACGTAACTTCCCCCCCATTTTCCTCTAGTTGATCGATTTTAAAACGTTTTTTCGCGACGAAGGAGACACTGCCTCGATTTGATCAAGAGCCTGATTCACTTCCCAGGCTTTCTGTATTTTCTCCAGGAAGTAGGCTGATACGGCATTCTAGTATTATCAGAGATCCGTATCTTCTTCCGTCTGGACGTTCGTCGTCATTTTGACTTGCCCGAATTTAACTATCCCTCATGATCAGTTTTCGGATTATGCTTTTTCGAACTCCTCCGCCTCGTCGCGTACCTTTACACGAGCGGCCGTCCGCTCCGATCCTTTCTGAGAGTTCTCATACACCATCCCTGCCAGCTCTTCCGAGAGGAGTAAGACTTTCGCTCCTCTCTCTTTCTTTTTCTTCCCCCCCCTCACGTCATCCTTCCTAACCCTTCCCTCCACCGAAGGCCCCCCCTCACCACGCCCAAAAG